>Ga0169931_10001913_pt1 | contig 34273 bp, 33 predicted proteins | sample Kivu_15m_20L_FD_129675 | JGI IMG/M metagenome (GOLD analysis project Ga0169931, IMG submission 129675) | Freshwater microbial communities from Lake Kivu, Western Province, Rwanda to study Microbial Dark Matter (Phase II) - Kivu_15m_20L... | ecosystem: Environmental > Aquatic > Freshwater > Lake...
CTGTGGAGCCGATTCAGGGGCAGTACGTCTACTTCGCCGGTCTGACTAAAAATGAGCTTCCGCAGGGAAAGGAAGGTGATAGTTACGATGTTATTTCGTGGTATTTACAATGGTCAGGGCGGAATAAAGAAATAAAAATAATTGGCCACAACGTAAAAGGCATAACCCCCTTGAGACGCCAAGGTGTGAAGGTACAATTTCTAGATCCATTGCTGCCGCCCACAGGGGCTGTTGAAGTCTTGCGGTTTTTGCTGTGGGGTAGTTGGGCGGTATGCCTATGTCTGCTGGACTGGTGTAGGGGTAGATGGTGGAGTCCATTGATGTTCGGCCCTTGTGTTCAGTCTTATATTGCAAGACATCAAAGTACATATGCGGTTGACTATCTGTTCCACAACTCTGGGGCACGAAAGCCATTGTGGCTATATGAAATAGAGTCTAAAGGGGCAACTACAACTTTTTATTTTTATTCAACAAATTGTGATTGGTTCATGAAAAAAAAAACTTATCAACCGACTCCAGCATTTTATCGAAATATGCAGTGGAAGAGGTACTTCGTTTGGGACAAAGAACAATTAAACTTTTTGGTGCGGTCTGGCATAGATTACCGGAGTGCAAATATAGTTGGTCCAATCTGGTTTTCTGATTCATCCAAAAAAATGCCTAAAGTGCCGAAAAAAAATATTTTTATTTTTGATATACCCATCTATCGACAAAGTGTTTATGCCATTCTTGGCGCCCCTGTTGATTATTATTTGCCAAAAAACGTAAAGAAATTTTTTTCCGATATAAAAGAAGTATCAAAAAATCTTGGTTTTACCGTGGTTTATAAAAGCAAAAGAGTCTTTCAAAAAAAGTTTTCCAAGGACCTCCATCATGGGCTTTACAAATTTATATCTAATCAAATCAGAAATGGTGAAGCAATAAGCATTTTCGGAAATATTTCTGCCATAAAAGCAATAAAAAAAAGTGCGCTAAATATATCAATACCTTTTACTTCTACGGCAATTATGGCAAAAAATCTTCATAAGCCTTCTTGGTATTATGATCCTACCGGAACAATTGAAAAAAAGGATCGCAACGCACGCGGAGTTCCTATCATTTCCGGGAAAGATGAACTGCATAAAATGTTAATACAAAATTTCAAAAGAAGAAATAAACAATATAAAAACAAATCTAATAAATTAAAAAAAATACTAAAAATAGACAAGTAAAACATCCTAATATGTGCGGCATAATTGGCGTAATAGAAGACAGTTCGTTTAACGAAAAAAAGTTTGAGAAAGCCGTAAGCCTTTTATCCCATCGAGGACCCGATTCGCAGAAAGTGAAGTATTGGAACCATGTCAAATTTGGCTTTGCTAGGTTAGCCATTCAAGATCTTTCTGAAGCAGGAAACCAGCCCATGACACTTGTGGACACTCCGTTCCATATCGTTTTCAATGGTGAAATATACAACTATAAAGTCCTTAGATACGAACTGGAGAAACTCGGTGAAAAATTTATTACTGGAACTGACACTGAAGTCATTCTGTGTGCCTACAAAGCATGGGGGATTGAGTCTACGCTTGAAAAGCTGGAAGGAATGTTTGCCTTCGCCCTTTACGATGAAAAGATGCAGGTTGTAATTCTGGCAAGAGACCGGTTCGGGCAAAAGCCTCTTTTTTACTCCCACATTGGAAAATTCATTTTCGCATCTGAAATCAAGGCTATTCTGGAGTATTCCGGGATCCGAAGATTAAACTTGGCCAATTCAATCAATCCGGTTTTTTTAACGGGCTTAACACCTAAAAACGAAACCATGTTTGACGGTGTCCACCAGCTTGAAAGCGGTGAATTCTTAAAGTACTCGCTACATACACGTTGCTTCACAAAACACCAATACTTCCAGCTTTCAGATTGGGTCGATGAATGTACCTATAACGCCATCGACAAAATGTCATCCAAGGGAGTTTTGGATATCTATTCGGAAGCTCTCAAAGAGAGTTTAAAATACCATGTAATCAGTGATGCCCCGTTGGGAAGTCTTTTCAGCGCCGGGCTGGATTCTGCTCTTATTACGGCAATCGCAACAATGTTTTCCAAAGAAAAACTGAGGCTCTATTACTTTGAATCAGAAAATCAAACAAAAGACGCCAAATATGCAAAAGCCTTCGCAAATAAATTTCGAGGCGATCTTATATGCAACAAAGGAAACGATGATAATTACATTTTTGAATTACCCAAAATGGTGTATCATTATGAAACAATAAATAAAGAAGAAGGCACAATCCTAGCAAGTCTTTGCAAAAAGGCCCGGCAAGATGGGTATAAGGCCTTACTGACCGGTGATGCTTCTGATGAAATCTTTGGAGGACAATCCTTTCATTGTAGCTTTTATACCCAAAGTATTTATTATCATAATCCATTAGCACATTATCTTAAAAAATTCACAAATCACTTTGCAGCTCATTCTTTCTTTAACTATTCAGGTGAAAATCCAGCGGAGAATCATTATCTAAATTTCCCTCCAGGAATCAGGTATCTAAATTCATTGCTGGATTACACCCTTTATCGCGGAGAACGATTGCCCGATTGGAATAAGTGTTTGGAGGCCTACTCGTTTATTCAAAAAAGAACCGAACGGGATACGCGTGCCTATATATTGGATGAAATCGGTTATCGCCTGCAGCGCTTTATGATTCGCTCCGATCGCTTCGGAATGATGGAATCGATGGAAATTCGGACCCCCTTTCTGCATCCCTCCTTGGTAAAACTCGCAGTAAACACACCGGTGCGATGGTTAATCCATCTCAAAAGACCCTTGTGCCTAATGTTTGAAAAAAAGCATTTGATTCGTGAACTTGCCAAGCGATTTGAAGTTCCCAACGAAATTATTTACCGAAAAAAGCTCGCCACGCCCTATAACAATCGCTGGGTCAAGAATACTGTGGAAAATTGGCCTCTCATCAATCTGTCGGAGCATCTCAGAATCAAGCCCGACCTCTTAAAGCAAATGGCCATGGACTCAAAAGGAATCGCACCTGAAAGAAGTCAGTATAGTTTTTTGAGTGCGGAGATCTTAATAAGACTTTTTATTAAAAATGAAAAATACGAAAACATAAGTGAGCAAATTAGAGGCACATTAAATAAACTAAAAAACTAAATTCAGATAAAAAATAGTATTCAAAACAATAAAAAAATGTACAATAAAATCAAGACCGTAGGAGATAAAATAAAAACAAAATCGGGCTCCTGGACTTTCGGAGGCAAGGTCGCGCAAAAATTTCAAAACCATGTGGAACGCAGTGTGCCGATGTATCGGGAAGGGCACAACCTAATTGAAGATCTCAGCGAGTACTTTATTACAAAAAACTCTGTTGTCTATGACATTGGCTGCAGTACTGGGCTTCTGCTGCAAAAAATAGCTAAGAGAAACAAGCCAAAAGGACAATATTTCGGAATCGATTGTGAACCAAAGATGATTGCCCAAGCAAAAAAAAAGAAATCAAAAACCGAAAATATTACGTACATTTGTGGCTCTATCGAACAAAAAAAACTCAAAAAAGCTGATCTGATCATAGCTTATTATACCATTCAATTTATCCGTCCAAGGGTTCGACAGCAGATCATCGATAAAATATATCAAGCCCTCAATTGGGGCGGGGCATTTCTTATGTTTGAAAAAGTTCGGGGTGCCGACGCCCGATTCCAAGACATTTTCACAACCCTTTATAATGAATTCAAACTTCGAAACGGCTACTCAGAAGAGGCCATTATCAACAAAAGTTTGAGTCTCAAGGGCGTTCTTGAGCCTTTTTCCACGCAAGGAAATGTCGATCTGCTCAAACGGGCTGGTTTCAAGGATATTAACACCATCCAAAAAGCCCTCTGCTTTGAGGGTTTTTTGGCCATCAAATAGTACTTACACATAACTCTTATTTCTTAGTTCCGGCTTAATGATAAAACTGTCGAAATAATTAAAGTCTGACAAAAAAAATCTTTACTGATCTACAACGAGTCCATGTTCATTAGGTTTTCTGATAAGATCTCGCCAAGTATTCATCAGCCGTTTGTTAGCTATGCCTTTAATGAGGAACTTTCCAAATCCCCCAGTTTTGTTGACATCCGGGCGATTGTCCAAACGAATACGACTCAATGGCTGGATGATCTATCCCATGGCCACTTGAAGCTTGGAAATCGAATTTCCCAACATTGCGCTTGGTGGTGGTGGTTACCCCAAGCACGACTGGACGCAAGGCCGTGGGGCCAGGAAAGTATCATTAAGCCTCTTTTCTTTGCCCGGGCTGTGGTGGATTGGTTGAGATCCAGTCCCTCGGGCTCTTTAAATGTGATCGGCGCCCCCAAAATAGTTCAAAAGTTTATCTGCGAGTTTGAGCCGAAGGTTGTGGTACAAGGCGTGCCTTTAAAAGGTGATTCCCGGCTGACACCAATCATCCAGTATCTTGCCGATCTGTTTTGGAAATGCCTGTTAGTACTCCGCTTTTTATTTGATCGAAAAACCAAAGTATTCAAAAACTCGACAATGATTTTATTCGAACGTTTTGACCTCCACCAAAATTTAGGCCAAGCGCGGGACTACTTTTTCAGCAAGCTTTTTGAGGACATTCCTCATGAATGCGCCTGTTTGGACCCGATTTCTCCCAGGCGCAAGTCCTTTCAAGGCGCTGTGGACATTCTTAGCGAAATGCATATCCAGGATCTACCCCGGGCCCTTGGACGGAATATTTATCTGGGAATCTTGGTTTTATGGTTCGGGTTCTTCGCGCCTCCCTGCGTCATCGCAAATGCCCAATCAAAAAGTTTTTGGAGGCATTTTCTGTGGGGACAATTTTCAAGGAGCGTTGTCTTGAGAGAGTCGCTTGTTTACGACGTCTTTTCTCGATGGGCCACCCAGGGAACGCTCCGGACTGTTGTGTATCCGTATGAAGAAAAAGGCTACGAGCGGGCCCTGCTTTTGGCGCTAAAGTCCAGTCGGGTGAAAACCATCGGTTATACCCCTCATCCGCAGCACGAGTTGGCCGTATCGATGCAGGACGGGGGAACCTGTCGACCGCCCCGGCCGACCATGTATGGAGTCTGCGGTTCTGCCTACGTTGGTTATTTTCAACACTGGGGCCGAAAAAAAAATACAATTCATGTGTGGGGTAGCGCCAAGTCCTGCCAACAAGATTTTAGGGATATCCAAAATGTTCACAGGTTAAATACCCTGATTCTTTTAAGTCACCCCCACGAGTTGGAAGTTTTTTACTCCTGGCTTAAAGCCGAGCCCGGGCTGACAGAAAATATCCATTATTTGATCAGGGGGTACCAAAGCGTGCCCAGCGGTTTGTTTGCAAGGCGTCTGGCGACGCTTGGGAATGATTATCCCCAGGCGAAGGCCGTGAGCGGGGAGTTGGGTGCCAATTTATCCGAAGCGGACTTGGCCATATTTAATGCCACGAGCGCTGGCTTATTGGCCGTCAATGCGGGAAAACTGGTCGTCCACACCTGCCTGGATGATTTCTTCAAAATAAACTGTTGCTTCAACAATCTCGGTCCCATGTTGAGCTGTGCCACGGCCAAAGAACTGGCCCAACGTCTCCAGGAGATTCGCAGGGCCAGCCGTGATCAACGGCAATATCTTTGGCGCCAGCAGGTCAAGGCAACCGCTGAAATCTTCGGTCGCATCAATCACCAAGAAATTCAAAATGACATTTCATGATTCAGCTCATCAAAAAAAGTAGTTTTGTCAAAAATATCCTTAAAACCCGGCTGGGGCGATATTTTCAATCCTCGGAAGGTGATTGGCGCTATCCTTGGATTACGTTGAGCTGGTTTATAGCCGGCCTTCTAGTCCCCCGGAGAAAGGTGCGTTGCGATGGGGTTCAGTTTACCCTCTCCTGCACCAACCCCATCACGCATTTCCGCTGGCACCTGTTTGCCCGAAAAGAGGCGGAAGTGCGAAAGTATATCAATGAGCACGTCAGAGACGGAGATGTCTTTTTTGATGTGGGGGCCAATGTCGGGGTTTTTACCATCTATGCGGCATGCCGGAACCAGGATGCCCGCGTGTACAGCTTTGAACCCGAGCACTCCAACCTGGCTCTATTAAAGGAAAATATTTTGGCGAATGGTTTAATGAATCGAGTTAAGATTACCTCGGTGGCGGTCAGCGACAGGCAAGGCTTAAGTTTTCTCCATATTCAGGATACCATGCCAGGAGCGGCGGCCCACACCGAACACACCAAAGCCCTGGAGATAACGGACGAGGGTTATCGGGTGGCATGGCAAGAAGGCATCGCCACGGCCACCCTCGATGCCCTGGCCGAACATTGGGGCGTTTATCCCAATTCGTTGAAAATTGATACCGACGGCAATGAAGATAAGGTGTTGCGGGGGGCGTCCGCCGTGTTGAACCATGAAGCGTTGAGATCATTGGCCTTGGAAATGCCCCTGGAAAAAACAAAAGTGGCGGCTTGTGAAAAAATGTTAAAAGAAGCAGGTTTCTCGCTAATCTGGTCTCAAAACAACACCCGGAATCAGATTTGGGGCAAAACCCGATGAGGGATGAAAAAATCGTAGAATCAATCAATGTTTCCCTCAAAGCCCTGCGTGATTTTGAGGCACGGCAAGAACGCAAGGATTTCGGAGATTGGGAAGGCCGGTTTCTAAGGGAAATGGGGCGGTTGATTGATGAAAAATGGCAAGTGAGGCCGGAGCCGCTCAAAACGTTCCGGGGTCGGCATCTATTTGTTGCCGACCGGCCCAGTGTTCCCTTGAAAGGCTTTTATCACCCGTCATGGCTATTTTATGAGATGCGATCTTTTTTGAATATCTTTTTGGGTAGTCAGCGAGGCGGGATTCGGGAAGCCCTGGATGCCTATGATGTTGTGGTGGAAGAAGAGTTTCTTGCCCTTTTGCGGAAATATCCAACTCCGGATATCGGCCGGCCACTAAAAATCAAACACGATGGTTTCGTGTTCACCAACCGCTACATCCGTCATATTTATTTGTTGGGGCTGTTCCAGCGGCATTTAGCCCACAAATTGCCCGAAGAGGCCGTGATGATCGATATCGGTAGCAGCTATGGGATTTTTTCCAGCCTCATCAAACAGGAATATCCAAAAACAAAGCATGTGTTGGTCGATTTATCCGGCCAACTCATTCTGGCGCATTACTATCTGATGAAACTTTTGCCTCAGGCAAAAATCGCCGGATTCCATGAAGTTGCGGCAGCCGGGCGTATTGACAAGGATTGGATCTCCCAGTATGACTTTGTCTTGATTCCCACCTCCATGTTTGGCCTTCTTTCAAGCGGGGCCGTTGACTGCGTCACCAATTTTATTTCCCTTTCTGAAATGAGCCGGCATTGGTTTTTTACCTATGTGCAGTCCCCGGTTTTTGCGGGGGCGCCATTTTTGTTTACCGTCAACCGTTATGATTCGTACCCGACCTATGCCAATGATCTTACGGTATTGGACTATCCCCTGGATCAATATGAAAAGATCCTGATGAGGACCTGTCCGTTTTTACAGAACTATTACGTGCAAAAAGGCATCTTCGGCTACAAGAGGATTCCTTATCCTTCCCAATTTTTCCAATTTATGGGAAAACGGAAAGCCCTCAGCGGATGCTCCATGCAAGAAAACAACAACCCGTAACCCACCAGAAGGCGGTCGTATGCAGGAAACAATCAAAGAACGCAAAAAGAAAAGCATGCAGGCTTCCTTTGAGGAGATACCTCCCTTTCCCAGGGAAATTTTTCTGGACTTAACATCCTTTTGTAACCATGCATGCGTGTTCTGTTCCAACCCGTTGATCAAAAACAAGAAAACCATGGATGAGCCCATGGTCAGGCGTGTGTTGCAGGAGGCGTACGACTGCGGGGTGCGCGACCTTGGGCTGTACGCAACAGGGGAGTCGTTTCTGGTAAAAAATCTGGCGGAGTATGTAAGGTTGGCCAAACAGATCGGTTTTGAGTATTTGTTTTTGACATCCAACGGAGCCCTGGCCACGCCCGATCGGGCCAAGGAGGTTTTGGATGCCGGCCTGGATAGCATTAAATTCTCCATCAGCGCGGGACGGCGGGAAACCTACAAGATCCTCCAAGGCAAAGATGATTTTGAAAAAGTCATCGAAAATCTGAAATGGATTTCCAATTACCGCAAGACCTCCAGTCTATCCTACCGGATTTATGTCACGATGGTGTACACGGAAAAAACAAAAGAGGAGGTCGATATCTTAAAAAACATTGTCATCGATTATATCGATGAATGGGACCCGCACCCGCTGAACAACCAGTGTGGAAATCTGTACGAAAACAACGCGCTGGGATTTATTGAGGCCGGTTCCCCCCGCGCCCGGGGCAAGGTGGAGATTTGCTTCCAGCCGTTCAAAGGTTTCACCATCACGCCCGAGGGCTATGTTTCGGCATGCGTGTTGGACTATTCCAAAGACCTGATCGTCGGAGATCTGAATCATTCCTCCTTAAAAGAGATTTGGGGCGGCGAGGTGTACCGGGATTTCAGACGTCGTCATCTATGCAAAAATCTCAAGGGCCTGATTTGCCACAACTGCATGTACAATCAAAACGAACCAGTCACTCCCCTGATGCCGGAATACGCCGCACACTTTGAGAAACGACAAAGGACCCTGAACTGAAATCACGCTTTAAGCCGCATATCCAAGGCATGGTCCGTTACCAAACTTCCTTAGGGCGGGATTTGGTCCATGGGCAAAGACTAGACCGCAACGAAAAGGTGTCTGATTTTGCCCCCGAGGTGCTCCAGAAAATCCTGCGCTCCTTTCCGCCCCACATCATCAGCGCCTCCCCGGAGGCAAATGTCTTGTACGAAAAAATTGCCAAGGCCCTTCAGATCGATCGATCCAAGATCTATATCACCTGCGGGATCACGGAAGCGGTGCGTTTTGTCTTGGAAACCTTGACCCACCCCGGCGATAACATGGTTGTCCTGGATCCGACCTATCCCATGTACAAGGTCTATGCGGAGTTTTTTCAGTTGGACTACCGCAAAATGAGGGTAAGCAGCGACCTGAAAGTGGATATTCAATCGCTCTATAGCAATATCGATGACAAAACGGCGGTCGTGGCGATTCCGAACCCGAATTTACCCGTGGAAACCGCGTTAACGCGCCAGGAGCTAAGGCCCATTTTGGAATTCTGCCAGGCACGCAATGTCATCGTCATCCTTGACGAGGCGTACCATTATTTCGGCGCGGAGACGTTGTTGGACCTTGTCGACTCATTTGACAATCTAATCGTCATGCGCACATTTTCCAAGGCTTTTGGCGGGGCCGGCCTGCGTCTGGGATATATGGTCAGTCAGCCCCAAAATATCGATTATTTTTCCAAAACCCGTTCGATCGTCGAGTCCAACACGTTTTCCATGCGGGTCGGGGAATACCTGCTGGACCATCCACAAATCATGCGCGATCACGTCAATGAAGTGAAAGCCGGAGCCCAGTATCTAAAAAAGGAACTCCAGAAAGCCGGCATTCGCTTTCATGGCGGTGATTTGACGAACGGGATCCTGATCTTTCTTGATACCCCAGAGGCATCCCAAGAGATCGTGGCTTATTTAAGGGAGAAGAAAATTTACATCCGGGGCTCGTTTGAACCGCCCTTTGAGTCCTGCATCCGCGTCAGCTTGGGGCCGGTTTCCTCCATGCGCTTGTTCATGGAAGCTTTTTCCGCCTGGGCCCTGAAGCGTGCGCCCTGAGATGGTCATCCGCCGTTATGATCCTTCGCTGTTAGCCAGCAGCTTGGCTCTCCTAAGACGATCCGAATCAACCCCGCGCACTCCATCCACCTGGAAGGCCAACCGCTTAAGGGCGGTCATCGCGTTCGAGTCGAAGCGGCCCATTGGTATCCTGCCCCTCGAACCCAGGCTTTTTAAAATCAGCGGCACAAAAACAGTCAGGGCCTTATGGGTAAGCGGTGCCCATGTCGACGGCCCGTTTCGCAGTCGCGGGATTGGCCGTGCGATGGACGCAGCGATCACGAGAATGTATCCTTACGCCCAAGCCGTGTTTGCCTACCGGCATGACCCTTCTTCAAGGGCCTATCAATGGTATCACCGGCAGGGGTATCGTCCGCTCTGCCCAGTCGTGTCATTTAAAAAAAAAGTTGTTGCTCCTCGCGGCCGGATAAAATTTGAAGTACTGAGCAGTCCGCGAAGCATCCAGGCCTTGGGACCCTCCCTATTACGGGTTTTTCAGAAAATGACAGGGAAAGCCGGGGGTTATCCCAAAAGAAGCGCGGGTTTTTGGGGCCATGTTCGCAAGCACCATTATTATAAAAAATTCTACAAGTATTTTTTGCTGATCATCAAAAATAAAACCCAATTACAAAACTATGCGTTGGTCGGCGAAACAACCATGAAAGACAAAATTCCGCGGTTCGATATCCTGGAAATGTCAGATCCCTTGATGCTCGGTCCTGTCATGCAGTTTGCGAAGCAAAGGACTCTCCGGGAGGTCCGTATTCAATGTGCCGCCCATGATCCCTGGGCCCGGATCTACAGGAACCAAGGGTTTCAGGAGCGCTGGCGGACTTTTATTCTCGGAAAGTCGCTGCATCCAGGGGGCTTCGAGGGAGGTGATTTGAAGAGTTGGAAATATTTCCATGTCGACTATATCTAAAAAGCGCCATGCAAAAAATAACTTCAATAATCGCCGCAAAATACCGCGACACGGTCATGCACAAGATCCCCTGAAAGCCAGCAACTTTGAGAAAATCCTACCAATTTTTTATGAAGAGTCATAAGAGTTCTGGCCCCAAAGCAACTAAGGAGAGAATTCCTCATTGAAAACCAAGCCATTAATCGGTAGCTGGATCTCCCTGGGGCATGCCAGCACCGCGGAAATATTTGCAAAAAAAATGTTTGATTGGGTGGTGGTGGACCTGGAGCACTCAACCATTTCCTTGGAAAGTGCGGGGGATCTGATAAGAATTATCAGTCTCGCTGGCAGTATCCCGCTCGTACGTCTGACCTCCAATCACCCCGATCAGATCAAAAGGGTCATGGATGCAGGGGCTCATGGGGTGGTTGTTCCGAACGTGACAAGTCCCGAAGAGGCCCGGCAAGCGGTCGCGGCCACCCGGTACCCGCCCTTGGGGACCCGCGGGGTGGGATTGGCAAGGGCGCAGGGCTACGGAAGGTCATTCCGGGAATACTGGGAATGGCAAAAAAGGAAACCCATCGTGATCTTGCAGATCGAAAACATTTCCGCTCTGGATTCGTTGGAAGAAATCTTTTCGATCCCGTTGGTGAGCGGATTTATGATCGGTCCCTATGATTTGTCCGCTTCCATGGGAATCCCCGGGAAGTTCGAAGCCCAGGAGTTCAAAAAAATCAAAAGGAAAATCCTGGAAACCGGAAAAAAAACCGGGTGCCTGCCGGGCATTCATATTGTCGAGCCTGAGCCATCCCAGCTCCTTCGTGCAGTCCAAGATGGTTTCCACTGGATTGCCTATAGCAGTGACATGCGGATGCTGGAGGTTGCCGCCCAAAGCGGATTGAGGAGTTTAGGCAAATTCCGGCAAAGGTAAAAATCTCCGCGATCATCCCGGTTCGGATGAAATCGAGCCGGTTTCCCGGAAAGCCCATGGCTTCTCTTCTGGGCATGCCCATGGTCGAGCATTGCTTCCACCGAGCCCGTTTGGCCTATGGCACTCCGCAAGTGTATGTGGCGACCTGTGATCGCGTTATTTTCGAACACATTCTGGGCCTCGGAGGAAACGCGATCATGACGGGGTCCCACCATCTTCGCGCCACCACGAGAACCGCCGAAGCCCTCGAGATCCTCCGGCGGACCCGAGGCCAGAGACCCGATATTGTGGTTATGATTCAGGGGGATGAGCCCCTGATTCCGCCGACCGCTCTTCAAACGATCCGCCGACCCTTCCAAGATCCCAGTGTCGAAATTGTCAACCTGATGTCGAGAATCAGATCCTTGGGGTCCTTGCTCGACAGGAATAACGTCAAGGTCGTGACGGATAAAAATCATAACGCCCTTTATTTTTCACGGGAAGCGATTCCGTCGCCTTGGAAGGGGTGGGGTCTGATTCCTTGTTATCTGCAGACCGGAATCATTGCGTTCCGCGCGGGAACGTTAAAAAAATTGGGAGCCATGGCCGAAACCCCTTTGGAACGGGTGGAATCTGTGGATATGAACCGCGTGCTCGAATCCGGCGGCAGGATCCGGATGATTCCCATTCAGGCTACCACCTTTGGGATCGACACCCGGAAAGATTTGGCCCAAGCCGAAAAAATTCTCCTGAAGGATCCCCATACCCGACTCTACCTCGCCAAGTGACACCCCGGGCCCACAAACCGAAGAACCCTACAGTCCCCCGACAACTGCCTCCCCTCAAGGTTGGCATTGCGGGGTATGGCATCGTCGGAAAACGGCGGCGCCAATGTATTGAGAAGCACCCGGAACTGAGGCTTCAGGCGGTTTGCGACCGAAGCCTTGGCTCCCCGGGGGTGTTTCCGGACGGAGTGAGGCATTACGCCAACTACCAGGATCTTCTGGGTGAGGAACTGGACGTCTTGTTTGTGTGCCTGACGAACGATGTCAACCCGGATGCCACCATCCGTGCTTTGGAGGGAGGGCTCCACGTTTTCTGCGAGAAACCACCCGGTCGCAACCTGGATGACGTGGCCCGGATGATCCGGGCAGAGAAAAAGAAGCCAGGGCAGCAACTGATGTTCGGATTTAATCACCGGTACCATGAGTCCGTGCAGGATGCCCTGAAAATCGTCCGATCGGGAGAGTTGGGGGAGGTCATTCATCTCCGCGGGGTCTACGGGAAATCAAGACTGATCACCTTTGATCAAAGTGACTGGCGGACCCAGCGCAAGGTAGCCGGAGGCGGAGTGCTGCTGGATCAAGGCATCCACATGGTCGACTTAATGCGCCTGTTCGGCGGGGAGTTTACCGAGGTGCAAAGTATCGTGAGCAATTCGCATTGGAAATATGACGTGGAGGATAATGCCTATGCGCTAATGAAAACCCCCGATGGAGTGGTGGCGATGTTAAATTCTTCCGCCACCCAGTGGCGGCATCGTTTCCAACTGGACATCAACTTGGAACACGGCAGCCTTTCCCTGGGAGGGCTGTTGACCGGAACCAAAAGTTACGGAGATGAGACCCTGACAGTCTCCAAAGTGGATCATGCCAAGGATCAGGGCGACCCGAAGGAACAGGTGACCCGATATAACCGGGATCCTTCCTGGGAACTTGAAATCACCAACTTTGTGGAAAGCATCCGGTCGGGAAAACCGATCGAGCACGGGTCTTCCCAAGATGCCTTTAACACCATGAAGTTGGTCAACCGGATTTATTACGCCGATCCCCGGTGGCGGGATCGTTTTCAGATTCCCAATCCCGATTCCATAAAACCATGAAAAGTCTAAACCAGATTTACACGGATAATCCCGCTGACTATGCCCGGAACTACTTTGAGAATCTCTCCGAAATCCTGAAAAAAATTGATGCCCAGGCAGTGGCACGCTTCGTTGTCATGCTTTTGGAGGCGCGCGAACGTGGAGCCATGATTTTTTTCATGGGCAACGGGGGGAGTGCGGCCACGGCCAGTCACTTTGCCAATGATCTTGTCATTGGCACCCGTTCCCCCGGAAAGCCCTTCCGGGTCCTAAGCCTGACCGATAATATGGCCACCCTAACGGCGCTGGCCAACGACTTCGGTTTCGATGAAATCTTTGTGCGGCAGGTAAAGGCGCTAGGGCGGTCCGGCGATGTTCTCGTTGGAATTTCCGCCTCGGGCAATTCCGCCAACCTTGTCCATGCCTTTGAGCACGCCGCTTGCGCGGGAATCAAAACCTTCGCGCTCACGGCCTTTGACGGCGGGAAAATGAGGAAGATGGCCGATGACGGCATTCATGTGCCGACAGCCAGCGGGGATTATGGACCTGCGGAGGACGCCCATCTGATTTTGGATCATTTGGTGGTTTCTTATTTGTCACGAAGGATCAATCAAGCCGTCGTTGCAGCCTGAATTAAAACTTGCCAAAGCCGCTGTGCTTGAGGCCCTCAAGGTCCTGGCTCGAGTCAAGCCGGCCGCAAAAAAGCTGAGACCGGATATGCGGGTACCCCGGGAGATGAAGGCCTATGCGGATCAGATTCTTGAGGACGTCCTGATCAAAAAGCTGGGGCGGACAGGTTTGGAAATATTATCGGAGGAAACAGGATTTCTTCCAGGGCGAGACGGGAATTGCCATCGCTGGGTGGTGGATCCGCTGGATGGTACCGTAAATTTCAGCCGCGGCCTTGGATCCTGTGCCATTTCTGTTGCCCTGTGTCGTGGCCCAACCCCCATTTGGGGAGTCCTCGGGGAGTTTCCTTCCGGGAATTTGGCCTGGGGCGGTGCCGGTCAAGGGGCGTATCTCGCAGGAAAATCCATCCACGTTTCCTCAATTTCGGAAAAACGCAAAGCGGTGCTTTGCACCGGGTTTCCCAGCCGTTTTGATTTTAAAAATCATGAAATAAGGCAAATGAACAAGTGGTTTTCCTCCTTCGGCAAAGTCCGGATGTTGGGAGCAGCCGCCGTCTCCCTCTTGCAGGTTGCCCGGGGGGCGGCGGATGCCTATGCGGAGCGAGCTGTCATGTGGTGGGATGTTGCCGCAGGCTTGGCCATTCTGGAGGGGGCGGGGGGTGCTTATGAAATCCGACCGCGGGAACAGAAATATACCTTCGACGTTCGGGCAGGAAACGGTCGGGTGACAGTCCCCCGGAAATGAATACGCAAGACAGGGTCGCGGTTTGCTCGCGCTCCTTCTCCCGTCACCCCGTGCTTCGCCAGGAGCTCCTGCAGCGATATCAGCACGTGACCTTTAATGACCGAGGAATGAGTCTGGAAGGCATGAGCCTGATTGCCTTCATCCAAGGGCACAACAAGGCCATCACGGCTCTGGAAACAATCAACGATTTGGTGCTGGCCGGGCTTCCGGAGCTGGAAGTTATCTCCAAATATGGGGTGGGTTTAGACATGATCGATCAGGATGCGGTGAAAAGACATGGCAAACGCCTCTCTTGGACTGCAGGAGTGAATCGCCTTTCCGCTGCGGAGTTGGCTCTGGCTTTGGCCATCGTCACCCTGCGGAAAGTGGTCGCCGGCAACCGGGAAATTCTTGCCGGGGAATGGCGGCAACTGACGGGGGGATTGTTGTCGGGCCGAACCGTGGGAATCATCGGTTGTGGTCATATTGGTCAGGAGCTGGTGCGTCTTCTCAAGCCTTTTTCCTGCACGATCTTGATCAATGACATCCGTGATCGGTCGGAATTTTGTTCCCAGCACAACGTTCGGGCTATGGAGAAAGACCATTTACTCCAGCAATCGGATGTCGTTTCGCTCCATGTCCCCTTGGATGAATCAACCCGGAATATGATTTCAAGGGAAAAACTGGCATTGATGAAGTCCTCGGCCATTCTTCTCAATCTTGCCCGGGGGGGGTTGGTGGATGAGATCGCCCTGAAAGAGGCGCTACAGCAGGGCAAGTTGGCAGGGGCTGCCTTCGACGTGTTTGCCCAAGAGCCGCCTTCCGATCGGGAGCTTTTGCAGCTTCCCAATTTTCTGGCCACCCCCCACCTGGGAGGAAGTGCGGAAGAGGCCATTCTTGCCATGGGTCGGGCAGCCATTGTTGGTCTCGATCCAGAGATCACGTCTTAAAAAACATGGAAACAACGGAGGGACTTCTGTGTGTATTTCCGAAAGACAGCGGCAGCCACCCCAAGAAACAGTAAAAATCAAGCCCCCCCCTTCCTTTGGAGAAAAAGCCGGAAACGAGGAAACAGGCCTCGCGCAAAAAATGTCTAAAAGCACAAACCACAGAAAATTGCTTCCATCCAAATCTTCCAGCGCAGACTCCAAAAGAAAAAATCGAATCAAAATTACAATCGTCATTGCAACCTTGGGTGATCCGGTTCTTGCCGAGACAATTTCATTCCTAAAAAAAAGCACGGTACAGCCCGAACAAATCCTTCTTTGCGTGCCATTCCAGGATCGAAAAAAAGTCATGGCATTAGCGGGTGAAACTATCAAGGTTGTCGGAACACGCCGACGTGGTCAGGTGGCCCAACGTGCCACGGGTTTTCGAATGGCTCGAACCTCGCTCGTTCTGCAAATGGATGACGATGTCGCCTTGCATCCTCGTTGTCTGGAACGAATGGCGGAAACACTCCTCGCCAAATCCCGCCAAACCGCCATTGGACCCGTACTACGTTGGGTCGGCACGAATCGCGCGTGCCACAGGAATCCAGACGGAGGAGAAGGGTGGTTCCGGCGTCTCATCCAAAACAGCGGAAGACCGTTAATCCCGGGCCGAATCACCATGGCGGGCACCAATCCTGGGGCTGCTCCATCATCCAAAGATGGGAAAGTCATGGAGACCGAGTGGCTGCCCGGCGGCTGCGTCCTCCATCGCAGGGAAAACCTAATTTTTTCTGATTATTATCCTTTTCCTGGCAAAGCCTTTTATGAAGATGTAATCCATAGCATTCATCTTCGAAACAAGGGAATTCGCCTTTTGGTTGAGCCGCGGGCCTGGGCCTGGATTCACCCAGACCCTGACCCTGACCCTGGCCAAACTTTTTCCCGTTGCCGCGACATATTCAGACAGAGCACTGTGCGCAAATATGTGTTACGATTACTTGGCCGTTCTCTCCTACCCGAAATAATTTATACCTTTTTCGCCTTGGCTGCTTCCTTGTTCCGTCCCCGTCGCTCAATGTGATACAAAAAAGAAAAATCCCCAACGAATTTTTTCCGCCATCGGCCTGCGTGATTCTGTGTGGGGGAAGGGGGGAGAGACTTCGCCCCCTCACCGAGGCGACCCCCAAGCCCCTCGTGCTTTTGGAAGGGCGACCGATTCTCAGCTATCTTATGGAGCATCTGCAAAAATTTCGTTTCGAAAAGGTGGTGGCTGCAGCCGGTTTTCAGGCAGGAAAAATCCGCTCTTTTTTTCAGGATAATTTTCAAGAGATGGCGGTGGAGGTGGTCGATTCGGGGGAGGCTGACATTTTGCAAAGGGTTCTGGCCTGTCGCCGGCATATTTCCGGGGATTTTCTGGTGCTGTACGGGGATACCTTGGCGGATGTGAATTTCACCGCCCTGCAGGCTTTCCATCGCGGCCACGGGGCCCCCGCCAGCATGTGTGTTTGGCCTCTGACATGCCCGTTTGGCGTGGTGGACGTGGATACCCAAGGGGTCGTGACCCGATTCCGTGAAAAACCCCTCCTGGAGAGTTGGATCAACATCGGCAACTTTTATTTTCAACATGAGAATCTGGAGCGGATGGCCCAATGCTCAACCTTTGTGGAATTTCTCCAGACCCTTTCCGCCAACGGGTGCCTCCGGGCGTTTCAACACCAGGGATCCCATATCACCATCAATACCCTCCTGGATCTGGAACAGGCCAGAAATGAGATTCACTTGTTTGGTTCCCGGCGCTAGTCCTTGCCCATGAAACAGTTTGCTCCCCAAAGATGGTCCGGAAAAAATGTCCTGGTGACCGGGATCAACGGGTTCATCGGAGGCAACCTGGCGGAAGCGTTGACGGCAAGCGGAGCCAACGTCTTCGGTCTCATCCGCAACCGGAGTCCGCGGTCCTACCTTTTTCACGAGGGCTTGAATCGGCGAGTGACGCTGGTGGAAGGGGACTTAACCGACAAGGATCTTTTGACCAGGGTGATCGGTGAGGAGCGAATTCACACGGTCTTCCACCTTGCCTCCCAAGTGGAGGTTGGAGTAGCCGCCGCCCATCCCCAACTGACCTTTGAAACCAATGTCCGCGGAACCTACCAACTGCTGGAAGCGGTGCGCCTCGCTGCCGGCACGGTCCGCGCGGTGGTCGTTGCTTCCAGTGACAAGGCCTACGGATCCTATCCCCGCAGAAAAATGCCCTACCGCGAAACCTACCCCCTGATGCCCCGCTTTCCTTACGATGTTTCCAAGGCCTGTGCCGATATGATCGCCCAGTCCTACGCCACGGAGCTCTATCGGTTGCCCATTTTGATCACAAGGTTTTCCAACATCTACGGGCCCGGCCAACTGAACTTTTCCGCAGTGATGCCGGATGCCATCCGCGCCTGTCTGGGATACGGAAAATTTGTGCCACGGGGTGACGGGACCCAGATCCGAGACTTCCTTTATGTGAAAGATGTTGTGGAGCTGTATCTCGTCATGGCCGCGGCCTTGGCCGATCGGCCGGAGAAGCTCCGCGGCAAGGTGTTCAATGCCGGAACCCGTCACCCGTTATCCATACGCGAGGTCCTGACGACGCTGTACCGGCTGACCGGGCGGGGAAACGCCCTCCCAGCCCTGTATCGTGCCATGCGCAAACGGAAAACCAGCGGTGAAATCGACTGCCAGTACATGGATTTTTCCACGGTTCGCAGGGAATTCGGCTGGATTCCCCAGACCCGATTTGTGGAGGGAGCCAAGGAGACCCTTGCCTGGTACCGCGGATATTTTGAATCCACGCCGGCGACCTAACATCACCGTCATTGTCCCCTACCATAATGAGGGCAAGGGGGTGATCCGAACTTTAAGGCGCTTAGTGCAGCAAACTCTTCCTCCCGCTGAAATTCTTATGGTTGATTCAGCCTCGACGGATAACGGACCCGAACTCCTGGAAAAAGCCCTACGCATCAAGGGACTTCCCAAAACGAAAATCCGTTCGATTCGTTTGGGCACGACCACCCCGTCTTCATCTAAAAATCTTGGCGTTCTGCAGGCCCGGTGCCCATGGGTGGCCTTTATGGATTGTGGACAAAACTTTTCGAGGTTTTGGCTTCAGCAGCAGTGGGTTCTAACCCGGGCCAAACCCAGAAGAGATGTCGTCTACGGAAGTTGCCGTCTCAAGGGCAAGGGAGTCATCGATGCCTGTGCAGTGGCGCAAAGCTACGGATATTCCAAGCTGGTTGCGACCATTCCCGGATCCATTATCCGAAAAAATCTTTTCAAAAAAGTCGGGTTCTTTCCCCACAACCGCAGAGCTGGCTACGATGTGGCTTGGCGGCAGCGGGTAAAAAAAATGGGAATTCAATCCCGATTCCCAACAAAACCCTGTATCGCCTATGAGTCCCATGCCCACGCATGCGGATTCTTGCCTTTGTTAAGAAAAAATTTCTCCTACAGTCGCGCCACGGTTGGGCTTCAATCGTTTTGGAAGGAGTTGGCCTATCCCGGACTTTTTATCCTTCTTGGCGGCTTGGTTTGGTGGCGCCCGGCCCTTTTTCTTTATATCGCCGTGATTTATTTCCTCCTCCGTGGCTATGCGTGGCCTGCGCTCCGAAGCAGCAAAATACTAGAGCTGTACAAAAAATTTCCGCTTTCCATTGCGGTTCTTCCATGGGCGGCATTTGTCATTGATCTTGGGAGGCTTTCCGGCGTTTTTGCAGGGTATATCTTCGGAAAAGAAGTAGAGCACAAATTTTCCTACGCTGAAATCCAAGACGAATAAGACCAGGGGAGACTCCCCGCTGTTTAGCGGTCTGCCCTATGAGGGAGCCGACCTTGCCATTCTCGGTATGTGCTTTTTCGGACTTACTTTTTTCACATTTTGCATCCTCGGGCTTTTCATTATCCCCTGCCTTGCCCCGGGCGTGGATCTTGGCCAGGGCCTGATTAGTTATGATTCCTTTGGATTTTATGAAACGGCCAAAGAGCAGGCGGAAAAAATTCGTCAGGAAGGCTGGTCAGCGTGGTCGCCTTTTCCCGAAAAAAGATTTCCATCCGGGTGCCTTTCCCCGTTTTTTGTGATCTTCGGCACCAATCCATGGGCCCTTTGGGCAGCCCAAGCCTTGTTTCACAGTATGAATACTTTGTTGGTTCTCGCTATTTTATTATTATTTTTTCCAAGAATCCCCTCCCTGTTGGGTGCTCTCTATTACCTTTTTTGCCCTGCTCAGCTGGAATTTACTTTCAGTCCCCATAAAGACATGTTTTTTTCGATGGGATTTTTTTTGGTTCTGTGGTTTATCCTGCAAATCGGCGCCTTACCTTTCCGGATAAAAATAGCTTTCCAAACCTCCGCCGCCCTGCTTCTTGGGATTTTTCTCGTCCTGGTGACAAGGGCATACTTTTATCCGGTTTTGGTGGTCGGACTCAGCTTGCTTTTGTTGCAGGGCAAAAAACGGCCTTTCCTGCCGGTCTTAGGAGTTTTCATGGCAAGCCTTTTCCTGCTTCTCGGTTTACGAAGTGTATTAAAAGAAAAATTTCACGACAAATTTGCCTCCTCTTTGTCCCCAACCTCTGCAATTGGCGAAACCCAAAAGGCAAAATCCTCGGTTTCCATCCCCGATCAGCCTGCCCAGGACAAGGAGTTGCCGGGCATGGCGACCATCCCAACCAGCAGGAAATATTTTTATCCCTTAGACCGGTGGCTCTGGATTTATCAAAACACCCGCACGGGATTTAACCTGTCTGGAGGCAGAACACTGGTCGATGAAGACTTTGTCGCCCCATCTTGGGGCAGTCTGCTTTTCTATATACCCAGGGCCCTTCAAATTGGACTATTAAGTCCCTGGCCGAACCAATGGGGCCTTGAGGGTTCTACCCCAGGTTCGACTCTTTGGAAAAAAATGCTGTTTTTATTTGGCCCGCTTCATTATGTGGCGCTTGTGTTAATCTTTTACCAACTCTTGCGGCGACCGAGATATTTAAATCTTTGGAAAATGGTTCTCATCTGCCTTGTTGCGATTTGCTTTTTTTCATTGATGGTGTCAAATGTGGGTACTTTAAGCCGTCTTCGAAGCCCCTTTTATCTTTTGCTCGTGTCAGGAGGCCTGGCTACCGGAGCTCAAATTCTGCTTCAACGAAGAGTCCTGAGCCATGAAAAAAGATAATAAACAAACAAGCAAGCCGAGACCTCAAGCCCCCGCCCGTTGTCTGATCATCATAGATTCCTTTTTCCGACTGAGTACCCAAAAAAAAAGCCTCGTAAAACGCACCATCATGCGGTGCAAGCGATCCGGTATAAAGGTTCTTTTGTGCGCACAACAAAATGATGCAGAAAATCTTTCCTTCAACCGTCGGCAAATCTTAAAAAAAGGAATCGCCACATGGCAAAATGAAAAAACACCAGAATGGAAAAACTTCGGACCTCTAAAAAAACTTCGATTCTGGGGAAAAGTAATGGCCCACGTGCCCGATGAGATCGCATACCTGGGAAAAGATAAAAAGCATGCCTTACCTTTTTTAAAAAAATATTTTCCCTTTACCAAAATTCTGAAGCCAAATATTCCCTTATCTTTGGAAGCTGCGAGAAACCTTGATCCCTTGACTGTAGCCCGATTTGGTGAGGAGTGGGCACGCTTTTCCCAACCAGCAAATTATGATCAAGAGCAACAATCTATCTGGTCCTTGTACTTTTCGAAATTTCCGAGGCATGTATTTAATTCCCGATCTGTCGGCTGTGATTTTGGCTGCGGTTCAGGCCGTTGGTCCAGAATTGTGGCAAGAAAAGTCGGAAAACTTTGGTGCTTGGACCCGAGTTTACAGGCCCTCGCGGTGGCAAAAAAGAATCTCCAAGATCTTTCCAATTGTCATTTTCATCAAGCCAGTATTTCCGTTAACGATATACCTAAAAATAGCTTGGATTTCGGTTATTGCCTTGGAGTTTTACACCACATGCCTGATCCCTTGGCCGGTCTAAGGTCCTGTGTTGAAAAACTAAAACCTGGGGCTCCTTTTCTGCTTTATTTTTATCAAAGCATAGCCCTTAAGCCCATACTCTGGTTTTACATTCACTGCGTAGTTTCATGGATGAGAGCAAACATAAGCCGCTTTTCCCTCCCATTCTTAAATTTGGCATGCGACACGATTGCTGCGTGTGTATATTGGCCTTTGGCCCGGTTTGCCAAAGTAGTTGATTTTTTAGGAGCTGATTTTAAAAAAATTCCCCTTTATTTTTATCGAGATCTGTCTTTTTATACAATGAGAACAGATGCACGGGATCGTTTTGGAACGCCTTTAGAAAACCGTAAAAGTAAGGAAGATTTAAAACAATTAATGGAATCAGCAGGCCTAGAAAAGATTGTTTTTAACCCAAATCCTCCTTTTTGGACCGCGTATGGGTTTCGATCCTTACAATCTAGATAAGATAGGACCAACCCCGAAACAATCTAAACTTATTATCAAAAAACGCCTTTGAAAATCAAAATTTATGGTTGTGGTTCGATAGGAAATCATATTGCGCATGCAAGTCGCCTTTTGGGTTGGTCGGTTTGCATGGTTGATAATGATCCTAAGGCCCTTTTACGAACTAAAAAAAACATTTACCCCAGCAGATACGGAAAATGGGATCCTTGCATTGGCTTATTTACTAGCGGCAGTGAGCCATGTGGCGGTTTCGACTTGATTCATATCGGAACTCCACCAGCAACTCACCTTTCTTTAGCTTTGTCCTGTTTACAAGAAAAACCCAAAGGCATTCTGATCGAAAAACCTCTAAGTGAGCCTTCCTTGCGAGGTCTTAATTCTTTGTTAAAGAATGCTCAGAAAAAAGAAGTGCAGTTATATATAGGTTACGATCATGTGGTTGGACAAGCGGCGCAGCGATGTGCTGAAATTTTGCGGTCCGGGGTTTTAGGAGCAGTGGAGAGTTTGGATGTTGAATTTAGGGAATTTTGGGGCGGAATTTTCGAAGCCCATCCTTGGCTTCGTGGGCCACAAGACAGTTACCTTGGTTTCTGGAAATTGGGCGGCGGCGCAGGGGGCGAACACTCCCACGCACTTAATTTGTGGCAATTTTTTGCTCGGTGTTGCGGTGCCGGCGAAATTTCTGAAGTTTCGTGCTTTGCTAAATTTAAGAAAAATGCGGGAACGGACTACGATTCCATTTTTTCGTTAAATCTGAAAACCACGAAAAGCCTGATTGGGCGAGTAATTCAGGACGTGGTGACACATCCGCCAAAAAAATGGGCCAGAATTCAGGGCACTAGAGGATACTTGGAGTGGCACTGTGGAGGAGGGCGCAATGGTGCGGATCGTATTATCTTAGGCCGGATAAATATCCCAACGGAAAAAATTGATTTTCCAAAAACGCGTCCTCAAGATTTTGTAATGGAACTAAAACATTTGCGCAAAAAACTTAAAAACCGTTGTAAAAAAACTTCTCCACTGGCAGCGGAATTTGGAATAAAAACTATGAGAGTAATTCAGGCAGCTTACAGATCAGCGCAAACTGGAAAAACCTTTAGATTGAGAACCCCAAAGAAAAAAAGTAAAAATGCAAACAAGAAAAAGCAAAAACCCTGTAACTGCTCTTAACAACCCCATGAAGGAGCTTCGCAATGGCGAGAAATTCAGAAATCTATTTATTTTAGATATCGCAAACAACCACCAAGGCGACGTTGAACATGGAATTCGCATTATTCGTGAACATGCTAAAATTGTGCGCGGCAAAGGCGTTCGTGCTGCCATTAAGTTTCAATTTCGAAACTTACCCGAGTTTATTCATCCGACCGCACGGAGAAAAAGTCATAACAAAAATGTCGACCGCTTTCTTTCCACGCAGATCTCCTGGGCGTCTTTTGAAAAAATGGTCGCCGTAGCACGCGAGGAAAGCCTCTTAACGGTCTGCACCCCTTTCGACGAAGCTTCGGTACAGAAAGTTGTGGAAATGAAATTTGATTATTTGAAAATTGCCAGCTGTTCGGCCCGGGATTGGCCTTTGCTAGAAAAAGCCACAGCCGCTGGGTTGCCGATTATCGCTTCCACGGGAGGCCTTACTGAGTCTGAAGTGGATGACCTTGTCAGCTTTTTGACCCACCGAGGGTGTGAGTTCGCATTAATGCATTGCGTCTCACTCTATCCGACACCTGAAGAATCCAGTAACCTTTCAAACATCGCCGGCCTGAGGAAGCGATATCCCGGCCGTGTAGTGGGCTGGTCAACTCATGAGTCTCCACAAGAAACAGTATTTGTCGGATTGGCATGGGCTCTTGGCGCAGAAATTTTTGAACGTCATATTGGATTGGAGCAGGGATCGTATAAATTAAACTCCTATTCCTCCAGCCCCTCCCAAATTGATTCATGGCTGGCGGCCTATAAGCGCACCTTGACGATCCTTGGTTCATGTTCACGTTTGGCTCCTACCAAACATGAAATGAGTGCATTACAAGGATTGGAGAGGGGTGTCTTCGCACGGTCGGATTTACAGGAGGGAGACTTTCTTTTCTTAAACCAGGTTCTTTTTGCATTTCCCAAAGATAACGGACAACTAAGCGTGTCGCAGTGGAAGGCTGATGTAGTGTGCTGTCGCCCGATTTCCGCTGGATTCCCAATCATGATGGACAGCATCAAAATCCCTGAAGACAGATTAGATATTTTCCTGAAACAGGCAATTCACGAAGTTAAGGCCCTGCTTGCCTACGCAGGAATTGCCTTGAATCATGAATTTGTAACGGAGTATTCCCACCACTATGGTGTGCGTAATTTTCGAAATACTGGGGCGGTTTTAATCAGCGTGATTCTCCGATCTTATGCAAAAAAAATTATAGTACAACTTCCTGGGCAAAAACACCCTCAACATTATCATAAACTCAAAGAAGAGACGTTTCAGGTGCTTTGGGGCCGGCTATTAATCGAAGTAGACGGACGTAAAATGGAATTGAGCCCCGGAGACACCCTGACGGTTTTGCCCGGAGTCTGGCATGGTTTTTCCTCGCCGGAGGGAAGCGTTTTCGAGGAAATCTCCTCAACAGCCTATCCAAACGATTCTGTCTACCAAGATCCAAAAATCAACCAGACATCAGAACACCAGAGGAAAACCATTGTTGACCATTGGGGCCGTTTCCAAATTCAGGAGCAAATTTATAAAGACTAATACCAACGAAGGTGTGCAAAGAAAACCAAAAACAAAAAAAATATTATTAAAATCAGACTTCCCTTCTTGCCCGACTTGTAAGTTATCACGCTGGGTGCAAGTTTACAAAGGTCCCCTCAGAAGTGGCGCCTATCCAAAAACAGTCGAGGGACAAATTTGTCGTTGCAAGAAATGCGGACTCGAAAGATTGGCGGAAAGCAAATGCTTGGCAAAAACCCAGTATGTAAACGAAGGATACCGCAAAAGCCTCAACCAAACCTTTGATCCGAAACGTTATTGCGAGCTCCATAAAGCCCTTCCCAGCATTATTCTTGAAAGGCAAAAATTATGCTCCCTTTTTGGAAAACAAGTTGCGGATATTGGCTGTGGTGGGGGTGCTTTATTTCACTTGCTTGGACGTGTTCGAAATCATTTATTAGCCATCGAGCCCTCGGTGGGATGGTCAAATCATCTCATAAAGCAAGGATACCAATGGTATCCAACAATTGAGAAAGCTTTAAAAATATGGGCTGGAACAATCGATTTTGCCTTTGCTATTCAAGTCATTGAACACGTAGAAAATCCTGTTAAGTTTTTAAAAATGATTTCAAGCTTACTTTCATCCAATGGAAGATTAATTTTAACGACCCCAAACAAAAATGAAATCTTGATGAAAATAGTTCCTAAATCCTTCAAAAAGCATTTTTATCGATGTCAGCACCGATGGTACTTTAACCAACAATCTCTAGAAAAAGCAATCATCGTTGCAGGGTTAAAAATTGAAAAAAAGGATTTTATTCATCGATATGGAATCGAAAATATTATTAATTGGATCATTTATGGCTGTCCGCAAAAAAAATTCTTAAATAAAATATTTTTCAAAAAATATAATAAAATATGGAAAAATAAAATCGAAAAAATAGGAGAAGCCGAAACCATTCTTTTTATAATAAAAAATGAAAGATATCCTCAAATATAAACATCCAAAAATAATGGATGAAAAATACCATCCATTTAACTTAGCTAACTGCCTGCGCGCTCTTTACTGGTCTGATATTTTTTCTAGAATCCAGAAAAAAGATTATAATACAGTAATCGAATGCGGAGTGGGTAGAGGCAGAAGCCTAATCGCTATTCTTGGATGTCTGTTTTGGCAAAAATTAAACTTTAAGATTCCTAAGATTACTGTTTATGCCTTAGATTCTTTTAAGGGATTTCCAAAGCCTACAAACTTTGATAAATCAAAACGAAAACCGAAGAAAGGAGATTGGGCATTTTCGCCTTCAAAAAAATACAAATACTCCAAACAATTTTTAAACCAGGTGCTTTTAAGAGCTGGACTACAAAAACTAGTAAAAACAACAAAAATTATTAGTGGTTTTTTTGATCGTTCACTAGCTACCTTGCCAACTAATTTAAAAATTGGAGTACTTCACCTAGATGCAGATCTTTATTTATCAACAAAAATTCCGCTTGAAAAACTCAGTTCAATGATAGTTAGGGGTGGAGTTATTGTCTTTGATGATTTTATGCTTAAGAATAAATCTAATAAAGAAAAATTTCCAGGTTCGAGAAAAGCTTTTAAAGATTTCGCATTGAAAAACCCAAATTTTTATATCGAGTGCACTGTGCGAGGAAATCCGCTTCTTATCAAAAAATGATTCTCGGAAACCTTGTGCTTGCAGTGATTCCCGCAAGGGGAGGTTCAAAAAGTATAAAATTAAAAAATTTAATGAAATTCAAAAAACAGCCATTAGTAGCGCACGTCGGCCAGGTAATCCGAAGATGCCCGTGGATTGATTATTCTGTCGTTTCAACTGATCATAAAATCATTGCAAAGGTTGCGCTTCGATCGGGAGTTAACGGGCTAATTAGGCGACCAAAAAAATTAAGCGGCGATTTTGTTGGTGATAATGTAGTCCTACGACACGCAGTACAAACCCTCGAAAAAAAAATTCAAAAAAAATTTCAAATTATTCTCATGCTTCAACCGACTTCACCTCTACGTACCCCAACCTTGTTGCGCTCGGCCGTTGTCAAAATGGTCAGGGATAAAGCAGATTCTGTTTGGACAGTAACACAGGCCTCTCTAAAGTTTCACCCAGAAAAAGCCTTAATAGTAAAAAATGGAAATCTTCAGTATTTTAGTCCATCTGGGAAAAAAATACTTGCAAGGCAACAATTACAAACCACCTATATTCGTAATGGCTTGGTCTATGGAATAACTCGTAATTGTCTTTTTAGGCAAACCCACCTTTTGGGGAAAAGATGCTCAATTATCATATCAAAAGGACACGTATTAAACATCGACGATCGTCAAGAAGTTCTCGATTATCTGCAGAAAAAATAAGATAAAAAATGAGCAATCGAGGCACAATTTATTTGCCTTTTGAAATTGTTGAACGTGAGTACTGGCACAAAGCTTTTCTTTGTGCAAGGCTGCTTGAAAAAGGTTTTAAAGTAATCTTGTTCCCCGACTACTACTTTGATCTCACCGGGTACCCTGAAAAAGGAATTTATTTAGGCAAAAACCTTTTTAAAACTATGGTAAACATCGATTTAAAAAGTAAAAACAATGCAAATCGAGCAGGAGTAAGGCTTTTTTATCTTGATGAAGAAGCATTTCGGTCCGGCAAATCCTTGCGAGATGCAGATTTAAACTTTTTAAAACGGATTAATATCAGAGCATTCAATAAAAACGAAATCTTATTAACTTGGACAAAGAATCAAGAAAAAATAGCAAAAATGAAATCTCCTCAATGCAAAGTATTTCACACAGGATCTCCTAATTTTTCTATTTGCAATCCAGCCACCCGAAAAATAATTAAAACCTTAACGTCCCCCCCTCGTGAACCGTATGTGTTGATATGCAGCTCATTTAAGGGAATAGGGGTAAATGATTCTCCCTTTGGTTATTTTAAGCGGCGTTGTTTTAATAATCCTGAATTTCATCCAAGAGAACATTTAGAAGGATATGAAAACGGGGTTCATTTTTTAAGATTAATCCTTAGCTTAGTAAAACAAAATAAAAATGTAAAATTTATTTTTCGGCCTCATCCTTCAGAAGATTGCCAATTTTATCAGACCTATTTCCAATTTGTCTCAAACTTAAAAGTCACAAATTCCGGCCCCGTAGAAAATTATATTGTATGGGCTAGATGTTTGATCCATGCGCATTGCTCAACAGGTTTACAAGGACTCGGTTTTGGAATTCCTGTTTTATCCGTCCGTCTTAACAGAACAATGCCCTACCCATGGAAATTATTTGATGTAGGTATGATTGCTACAAGTCTACCGGAATTAAACAAAAAACTAAAACAAATTCTTTCCCGAAAAAGAAAAATAAAACACTCCATTCTATGTAAAATGCATAATTCTGTTGCAAAAATCACAAAAATATGCTTAGACTCCTCCCTAAATAATAACGCAGAAAAAACACCTTTCTCTGTTTTTTGTTTTCAGCAAAAAGTGTTAAAAATTTTAAAGTATATATACACCTTATTCAAAAATGATACTAATTTTAACTGTAAGTTATTCGATTCAATAGCTTCGATAATGCCGAAAATCTGCTCTGTTCCAGTATTTTGTAGAAAGCGCTGGAATGTATATTGGGAGGTAGCTTCCTTCGAGCAAAGAAAATAAGCTCTAGTATTTAGTAAATGCATCAAACCTAAAAAAATTCCGGCAAGTATTCGCAATTATGTCTACCTTGATGGAGGCCTAGGGAACAGGCTCCGAGGGCTTATTAACGCCTTGGCCTGGTTCGGGCCGAAGGACCTCGAGATTATCTGGCCAAGAAATAACTGGTGTAAAGCGGGCTTTGAGGATGTTTTTAATAAAAGCCTTTGCAAACATCGGCCATCATCTTTTGAAGATGTTCAAGGCACAGTCTCAAAGGGGGAAGTGCTACTTTTCGGCCATGAAAACCAGTTCGGCTGTCCATTTGACAACTTCATTGACATTCGGCGGCTGGTTCGCCCGAAAACGGAAATAGTTCGGGCAACGGCATCCGGCGGTAGGCAGGCCATGATTTTCACTGCAGAGATACACCCATCTCTTTCCCTATACGATATTCTTTCAGTCTGCCGTCTTTTGGATTGGAATCCCGCCGTCAAGTCGGAGGCAGAGTCCTTTGCACGCACCCATGGCTTGCAACAGGGTCTTTACCACGGGCTCCACATCCGACTGACGGACAGCGGCTATCAGCCAGACCAGTATCGCAAATATTTTTCCGCACCCTCGCTCACCAAGGACAAGGTTCTCATTTGCACGGATGATCACGAGGAGGCCCTCCGGCTTGTCGGGGGGCGGACCGGATTTCTGATGCGCCGCCCCAAAGATGAGCCGGAGAAATATCAACATGGACGCGATTGGCGGGTAAAAACCGAGTACCGCGACGGCAGGTCCTTTGGTTTCAACGTCCAACGCAGCCGCCAAGCGACCCTCGACGGGGTGACGGACCTGATCCTTCTGGCGGGATCAAAAATCATTCCAACCAAGCTCTCCTCTTTTTCCGAGGTGGCAGGGTACTTGGGATACAGGCATCAGCCCCTAAAAATGAAGGTATATCTATTCCAACGAAGATGCATCGCAAAAATAAAAATTATATTATACCGGCTTGGCTCAGCCCAGAAAGATAAATAAAAAATTCGTATGATTAAAAAAATAATAAAAACCTCTTTGCTTCAATTAGCGCAAAAGGGCCATTTTCTCATCGCCCGTTCCAATCGCGTCCAAGAAAAAATCGCGCTTAGGTTACTTTCCAGGCTTTTTGTTCCTTTCAATCCCAGCAAGTTTATTTGGCTTGGCTCCACCAAAAACAAGGGAAGATATCTCGTTCCGCCAGATATTTTAAACTGTGACATGCTGATTTCACCAGGTATCGGAGATTCTTCTGAGTTTGAACAAGCCTTTTGGGAAAAAGGAAAAGAGGTAATCATGATCGATAAAGTTATCCGGTGCCGAATTCCCCGACTACCCAACGTAAAAATTATCAGATCTTTTGTTGGCCCTGGCCCCGGCTTAAAGTGGATTGATTTAAATCAAATTATTTTAAAAAGCGCTGCAAAAAAAGTATGCCTGCAAATGGATATTGAAGGCTGGGAGTGGCCAGTAATGAACTCGCTTTCCATGAAAGCCTTGGACAAAATCCATTATTTAGTCATCGAACTCCATGGCCTATCTTGCCTGATGATTCCCGGAGGCTATCCACAGGCCTACGTAAATATTAATTCTTTATTGAAAAAATTTAAACCACTGAATTGGACTCCCAATTTCACAAACGATGGCTTTTTCGCCGGTAAGAAGTATTTTCCAGACTTGGTGGAAATTTGCTTTAAGAAAAAAGCTTAACAAATTTTTGTCTGGATCCACAAATGTCTCCATCTCGAGGCATTATGACATTTCCATGTGTTCGGTTTGAGAAAAACGGGACTCTCAAAAAGCTATTTTTATTAAATACAAATGAATGTTAGACCATGCTTCCAGCGCCTAAGGAAACTCATTTACCACAGTGGTCTTCCCTTCGCATGGCCGGCCCCCTTCGGACTGTCGCGGCTCCTAATCCGACTTTTGCGCTCGAGTCAAGGGGTTCTCCATGTGGGGGCCAACAGCGGGCAGGAGAGGTTCCTGTATCATTATCTACAGAAGCCTGTTTTGTGGATCGAACCGGACCGCGACTCCTTTCGCCGGCTGAGCGCCAATATCCGGCCGCTGAGAGGCCAGAAAGCGATCCGGGCCCTGTGTTGGAGCCGAGCTGGAGTCCGGCTTCCCTTCCACCAGACAAGCAACAACGGGCTTTCCTCCTCGGTCTATCCCCTGGCGAAACACCTGCAACTATGGCCCGGGGTCAAACCCGCCGGGAAGGTGGTAATGACCACGCAGACCCTGGACGGCCTGCTTTTTGCCAAGAGGAGGGATGCTTTGCCGTATGACACGCTCATTCTCGACACCCAGGGAAGTGAGCTGCAAATCCTGGCCGGAGCCGGCAAGACCCTGAAAAATATCACGACCATCATCTGCGAGGCCTGCAACTTCGAGGCCTACCGGGGAGGATGCCGTGCCAGCCAGGTAAAAAAGTTCCTGCACCAGCATGGGTGGAAACTGCTGCAATCCCTCCCGGTCTGGCAAGCCGGAACGAAAGCCTATTTTGAGCTCCTTTTCCAAAAACAAACCGAAGATTGACGTGTTAGTGCCGGAGTTTTCCGGTGGGGGCGCGGAGAAGGTGGCGACGCTTGTAGCAAAAATCCTCCTTAAAAACGGGAGGCTTAGAAATCTCGTAGCGCATCGCCCTCCGGATTGGCTGCCGATGGGGAAGATTTTTCGTCTTCCCTCGCATCGTTGGATTCCTTGTCTCGGGGCAGTGGCGCGTTGGTCAAAAAAAAATCCCGGCGGGATCAGATGGTTGAATCTAAATTACGTGCTGTTCGCTCCGTGGCTACGGCTACTCCAACCGAGGACACGGATTCTGGCTAGACCAGGAAACACCATATCGGAAGAAATAAAATTTATTCCATTTTGGAAAAAGCCCTTGGTTTGGCTGGCTTATCAATGTGCATTTCTAAGCGTCGATGTGATCGTGGCACAAAGTCAGACGATGGCCAAGGAATTAAAAAAAACCTTTAGAGGAATTAACTCCAAAATTCGCATACTTTCGAATCCGGTGGTTCCGGCAAGCATTATTTCCAAAAAAATACATCCAATTCAAAAAATACCGTGCGCACCCTTTATTTTTTGCGCCATGAGCTTTAAGCCTCAAAAAGATTTTCAAACCCTCGTTCGGGGTTATAATAATTTCTCGACCTTCACCCGTGGCTCAGCGCCCCTTTTGGTAATTGCAGGAAGATTTCAGGGGGAAGATTTAAGGAAAATGGTGAGGCAAGAATTGGGGGCTTGTAGCAATCAGGTCAGATTAGTGGGGGAACTTAGAAATCCCAATCCTTGGATTAGGAGATCCAGGTTTTGTGTTCTTTCGTCTCATTACGAAGGTAATTCCAATTTTCTATTAGAGGCAGTCTATCACAAAAGAATCATCGTCGCCACGGATTGCCCGGGGGCTAACCGGGAGATGGCAGAGTGTTTTCCGGGGATCTTTTTATCACGCCAAAAAGATCCCGGGTCCCTTGCTCGCCAGATGTTAAAGGCTTACCGAAGGCCTATGCTGTTCCGAACCGGACCCAACAAAAATAATTACCGCGAATTCTCCAGGCAACTCCTTGATATTCTCAAGGAAAGCTAGTAGCAGCCCTGATCAAGATAATCCCCGCATACGCCTTGTACGGACCCAAGGCCGCAAGTCACCGGGTTAGGTTGGCTCAATTCCGGTCCTTTTTACGAGAAAAGGACGTTCGCCTTAAAATTCAAAGCCTACTGGGCAACGGCTATCTCCGCGCAAAGTTTGCCTTTCAAAAACCCGGCTTGTTTCTTCTCGTCAAACTTTATTACCGGCGACTAAAGAACCTCTTAAGATTCCGGCGCAAATTTCCCGCGATTGTTCACGCAGAATTGTTTCCTGGTCTACCAGCCTGGCTGGAACTCCTTTTGTTGCCCAAGAAATTTATTTACGACCTTGATGATGCGATGTTTCTTAAAACGCGGTTCTGGTTTCCTCCAGTCATTAGACAACTACTGGTAGGAAAAATTTATCGAATTATGAAGCATGCTCAAGCTGTTACCGCCGGGAGCAGATATTTGTGTGAACAGGCCAGGAGGATGAACCGAGTAGTGGTTTATCTTCCTTCCTCCGTGAATACCCGCGATTACTGTCCGGTTCCCCGCTCCGAAAATGGGGAATTTACCATTGGCTGGGTCGGTTCACCATCCACTGAAAATTACCTAAATCTGATTTACGAACCATTGGCTCAGCTGGCGGCTGAGAGGCCGGTAAGGGTGGTCCTTGTTGGCGGGTCTTTCAACAAGCAGTCTCCGGGATTGATGGTGGAGAAATTGGCCTGGACAAGGAAAGCCGAACCAAATCACATCCGACGATTTGACGTTGGTGTCATGCCTCTTCCTGACGACGACTGGGCAAGGGGTAAGTGCGGCTACAAACTGCTCACCTATATGGCATGTGGGATCCCGGTGGTGGCATCAAGAGTAGGCGCCAATATTGATATCGTTAACCCAGCTTGCGGATATCTCGCGTCATCGACTCAAGATTGGCTAACAGCATTTCGTGAACTACAGGCAGATCCTGAGCTCAGGCTCAGAATGGGGCAGGCGGGTCGAAAGAGGGTCTGTGAGCTTTTTTCGATTGAAGCCACGGCTCCAATTTTTCATAGGACGCTGGAGGAGGTGTTTGGGGAAAAGAATGAGGACGCGCCAAAGGAGCGCGGGAAATATTAAACAGATGCCGGAAGACGGAAGACGGAAGACGGTAGACGGAAGACGGTAGACGGAGACCGGAAGACTGAGGACGGATGACAGAACTCGGTGGTCAGTGATCGGTGGGCGGAAGGCGCGCAGTCGCGTGCAGATTAAGATTAAGGTGTTTTAGGACTAAGGACTTAGGACTGAAGGACTTGGATCGGAAGGTGGGAAGATTTCTGAGGACGGTAGTCGGTAGTCAGAGGACGGAGATTCGAGGACTAAGGGCTAAGGACTGAGGACTATGTCGTTCGTGGGCGGTGAGCAGTGGGCGCGCTATCGCGCGTGGTGATTAGTTTAAGTTGAAGCTTCAGATTAAGACGCCGAGAAAATAAAAGATAGGGAAATGGGTTGACAAAAAAGCGGCAAAGTAGGATAATCCCACCATGATCCTTACCGCCGACAACAAGCGCCGGGTGGTTCTGCCCAAGCCGGTCAAGGCCGGGGATGCCCTGGAGGTTACCACCACGGGAGAACGCATCGTTTTGCATATCCTCAAAAAGGCGGAGCCGACGGTTCCTCCCCTGGCGCGGAAGGCCCTGAAATTGGGAGCAGCCGCCCTGCAGGAGCTGGATGGCCCGGTTTTTCCGCCGATTTCGGATGAAAGCCCTGCTTGATACGGGAGTGTGGTTTCGCCGCTATCACCGTCTGCCGATGGGGCGGCCGTTGCAGAAATTTCTCCAGGAGATCACGGAGTTTTATCTCAGCCCGCTGAGCGTGGCGGAAATCTCCTTTAAATGGAGCCGAGGACGGCTCCCCGGGGTTCCCGACCCAGCGGGATGGGTGCCCCACGCGCTGGAAAATTTCATGGTGTTGAATCTCTCCCCGGAGGCCGCCCTGCGCGCTGGCCGTTGGAAGTGGAGCCACGGAGACCTGGTGGACCGAAGCTTGGCGGCTTTGGCCGCGGAGACAGACATCCCCCTCGTTCATACGGACAGGGTCTTGAGGGATTTGCCCGGGTTCCCGCAGAAATGGTTTCGCAATGTAAGGATTTGATGTGGGAATTTGCGGAAGGAGGCCAGAGGACGGAGACCAGAAGACAGAGGGCGGATGACAGAACTCGGTGGTCGGTAGTC
>Ga0169931_10001914_pt1 | contig 34266 bp, 26 predicted proteins | sample Kivu_15m_20L_FD_129675 | JGI IMG/M metagenome (GOLD analysis project Ga0169931, IMG submission 129675) | Freshwater microbial communities from Lake Kivu, Western Province, Rwanda to study Microbial Dark Matter (Phase II) - Kivu_15m_20L... | ecosystem: Environmental > Aquatic > Freshwater > Lake...
ACGTATTGCTGCCCAACAGCGTCCATGACATCCTCTTGTTGTCCATCCGAAAGTTCTTCCCATGGGTACTCGTAGCTCGTTTGGTCAAACCAATCTGGCATATCGCGCGAGGCGAAGCCGTCGGCAGAAGCACCAATGTCGTTTTGCTCAAGTCCTTGGACTCTCCTTATGGCACCTCCTAATGTGGGCGATGTATCCACCACTTCATAGGATTGGTCATATCCGCCACCATCTGGTGCTCCATCAAAATCGCCACTCAATTCAACGATTGCATATTGCTTGTCTCTGGTGGGAACTATGTATCTAGTTTTTGGCGTATTGCGACGTTCAGTACCAGCAGCGGCGCTTATTATTCCGCTGTCGGTATCTGGTGCGAATACAAGAATTCTGTCAAAGAGACTTTCAAGATACTCGGATGTTTCAGTGCGACCAAGTGCCCCTGCATTAATTAATGCTTCCTCAAAATTCTCTCTTGCGCGATCATCCTCAAGCGTGATTATGTCAAGTGGTTTTACGAGCTCTGCTGATTCAATCCAGTTGTTGCCAGTAGTCTCCATGGGTCTAATTTCATCAAGACGCTGTCCACGCGATGCAAAGCCGTCGTCGCCGTCATAGCCGAGGGCATCAAGATCGTTGAGTCGAAGGTCTTCTTGCTCCCACAGGTCGTAGTAGTACTTCTCATCTCTACGAATCTGTCTTGCAAGGTCACGTGCTTCACCACGGCTCATTCGGTAACGAGTCATTAAGGTTTGCTTGAGTTCCTCGTCATCCATTTGGGTGTACTCCATGAAGTACTCGCCGTATTCTGAGTCGAGGTATCTGCGGAAATCATTTATGTCTTCGCCGACACGACTGCCGCGCTCTCTGACGCGACCACCAGTTGAGGCGAAGCCGTCCTCATCAGAAATATCATCATCATCCCCGAGGCCAAAGTCGTCGCCTGCGACGCCATCGAACTCCATGAAACGCCACTCATTGGCATAGTCGTCAATTGCTCTCTCTCGGGCATCAATATCATCCCTACCAACTGTCTCCCTAATTCTCCTGGCTTGCTCCTCAAGGGAGAGGCTGTCAAATGCCGCCCTGTCGGCAGGGGACACCTCTGGTGTGTCTCCAAGTTCTTCATCGTTGTCATCAATTATTGGATATCCTCGCGATGCAAGACCAATTTCTCGGTTTTTCTCATCTGAGCCAAGACCATATACGCGCTTGTCGTAATCGGTCATACCGCGGCCTTCGCCTCGCAGGCTTGGACCTTCATCAGAAAGAATGTTGTGTCCTTGGCGACCAGCGTATGAACGAGCCCTGATATAGCCACGCTTTCTGTTCGCCGCGCTCGGGCTGCCAGGACTTGCCGACGATGTCAACAGAATTTCGTTGGCATGGAGCAACTCGCCGGTATCGGCATCGCGCACCGTTATGGTGTCAAAACCTCTGTTCTTGCCCTTGCGTGGCCCCTTGGTGTACTTGCCCATCGGGGAGCCAGCGGCATCGCGAAGTTGATCAACGGTGATTTTCTTGCCTTCTGCCTCGATTATTTCGTCAAGCTTCCCCTGCTCCATGGCGATGGTGACATTTCGGTTGCGGACTCGCTTGCCACCACGGGGCGGCCTACTGGTCAACATTTTTGGTTTTGCAGTTGGTGCTGGGTCGCTCGCCAATAGATCCCGTTTTGCATTATCTATGATTGTTTTCTGTCGAGCAAGTCTGTCCGATGATTCACCGTTCAGCCGCATAACCTCAAGCAAACCCTCTTGTTCGTCAATAAAGACTCGCAATTCGTCTGCATCCAGTTCTTTGTCATCCCGTATTTCGTCTGGCGTTAATTCGCCCATTTTCTTGCTACCGAAGAACCGAACATCCTCACCAGTCAACTTACGGACATCGTGGGTTCTCTTTACATCATTGATTGCTCGACCCTTGCTTGATGCTGAGCGAACAGCATCTGCTTCTTCTCGGGTAACCCCTGAGTAGACATAGCCTTTGCCGCCGGAATAGATCACCATAAGGTCTTCTTTTTCTGGGTCGTAGGCAACTTGCTCAACCGCTGCTGAACCACGAACGTCAAACTCTTCTATGCCACCGTCTTCGTCGCCGCCTCCGGCCCACTCACTATCTTGACGGAAAGGATGTGCGCGTTTAATGTCATTTATGGCGCGACCTTTGCTCGGAGCCCTCTTAAATGCTTCTAGCTCATCCGCATCAACACCCTCATAAATGTATGTTCCACCACCTTTATACGAGACACGCATTTCCTTTGTGGCTGGGTTGTAGTCAACAGCAGTAAGTGCCGATGAGTATGTAACGTCAATAGATTCGACTCCAGGTGCGTCACCAGCCATGTCAAGTTCACGTGTTACATCTGCCAACTCACGGTCAAGTTTTGCTTCTGCATCATCGTCTGCCTCTCTTGCAAGCAGGCCACTCTTTACTTCCTCGACGGCGTCCGGAAGATTGTCAAACCGCGCCGAGTATAGGTCTTCCCACATTCCTGGCGTTTCCCTATCGCCACGATCCCAATACTGAGCTGTGACCACATATTCACGGGCATCGGGATCGTACTCAACCCTGAACTGCGACTCATTCTCTCTCCTGCCAACAAGGAGTTGCGGAGCGCCGTCGGGGGCATCATCGTCAAACATGACATTCGTCTTCGGCGGGTCATACAGGCCCACCAGAGAGGATGCAACTTCGTCCAATTTGGCTTTCTGCAATTTCGCAGCGGCGGCATCGGTTGCATCAATTGCTTGAAGCAACCGTTCCTCGTCGGTACGGGAAAGTCCCACAACCTCCTCCGATGTGGCCTTGCGCACGTTCTTGCGGCGCTTGATGTCGTTTATCGCCCTGCCTGCACTTGGCGCATTTTCAAGAGCAATGGCATCATCCATGCTGACACCTTCGTAAACATACATATCCCCGCGACCATCTTCTCGCTTATAGGCAACGAACAAACTTTCTGATTCTGGGTCGTAAGCCACATAATCCACGGCCTCGCTTGGTTGTATGCCAAGTCGTCTGGTTCGACGACCGACAGAAGCAAATCCATCTTCATCGCCGAACTGTGCTCGCCTAGCCATGTGGGCATCGGACATGCGGGCATAAGCGCTTTCGGCATAGTTCAACAAACCAATGTCTGGTCTGGTGTTCAAGCGACGACCATTCATTAAATCGGTTAGGTCGTGCCCCATATCATTTTCTTCAATGAATTCTTGAAGGAATGAATTCGCCCAATCAATTTGGTCGTCATACGACAAACTACCCCAATCGGTGTTTTGCCTCAAGATTCTTCGCTGAGTTTCATCTACCCAAGTCGGATCGGCGTAATTTGGCTCAATGCCAAGTCTCTTGCCCCCCGTAGATGCAAAACCGTCTGCCTTGTTGAGATCGCCGAACTTTGTCGGTCTAAAACTGGTGTCGCGTTCAACAGCAGGAACCATTCCGCCCAATTGGGTCTTGGCGAGTTCATCAAGAGAAAAATAGCCCCACTCATTTTCAAACCCCTCCACATAACCGAAGAACATATCTTCGCCATCAAACTCAACGCCATACCAAGTCCAATTAGAATAAGGTGAGAAAAACTTTACTGCCAAAATCTTTTCATCTGTGGGCACTTCTTCTGTTGAGTCGAGTTTTGGTATCTTCTTGCGAATTTCTGCTGGCATTAATTTGTGACGGCGCAGACCTTCTTGTGGCTCCCGTGGACCACGAGATGCGAATCCATCATTCATTTTTGATGAAGATACATCTTGTATTCTTTCATCACGACCAAAGAAGTTGAATTGATCTTCATCGGTTGCTTTTCGCGCCTTTTTCAATTTCTTAAGGGCATTGATGTGCTTTCCCTTGCTTCGCGCAATGGCAAGTTCTTCAACCTCTGTCATGTCCACATCTGAGTAGACATACCAGCCAATGTCGCGCGAGTCCTCGTATAGTTCCTTGGCGCGATCATTGATTTCCTCGTCTAAATAGGCGCGACCAGAATCCGAAGCAATTGTTCCTCTCTTCTGGATGAAGTTTTCGCGCTCTTCGTCGCTGAGGTCATCCCACGACTTGCCCTTCAGGAAGCCAACCATTAATTCACGAGAGGAGTCATCGTAAAGAATGCCACCCAATGCTTTACTACGAGGTGTGCGAACTCTATGCAATGAGGCAAAACCTTCCGAAGAGTTAACTGCGGCTCCAACCAGATTTGGTGCATCTACCTCTGGTGCCTTTTTGCCACCGTCAGAACCGCCGAACAACTTGCGAAGATTTGGTGACTTTTCAAGGATGTGGTTAATTGCTGCTGTTGCATCCTTGAATGCGCGAGAAAGCGCATCCGGATCATCTTTCAGTAGCGATACCCAGCCCTTGATGTAGGGAGCATGGTCTTCTCTAAATGGAGCATCAATTCCGTGCGCAGCGAGGAACATGGCTGAGCCAATTTCGGCGACAAGTTCTTCGTATGCCCGAGTTTTGCTGTCATTTGAATAATTTGCAACACTTGGTCTGTTGAGACGCGATGCGCCTCCAGTCCAATGGATGGTTTCATGTGCCAGCGATGAGTTCCATTCAAGAGCACCAGTTCCCTTAGAAAAATCGGGCATTGATACATAATCACCGGTAGGTGAATAATGTGGGCCACGCATGTTGTCCGTAACGACATTGACGCCAAGATCGGCAATTGTGGCTTCAAGAATTTTTATTCGTTGCTCTTCTGGAAGGTCAGCTGGGATTGCCCTAAGTGCTTCATCTCCGCCGTCTGTTTGATCAATATTGAATACTGTTGTTCCACGGAAAACGACAAACTCTTTTATATTTCCGTCATCGTCTGTTTTCTTGACCAATTGTGGGCGCAAAATAGGAACACCCTTTTCGCCTTTGCGAACTTGAGCGCCACGTGCTTTAAGTTGGTTGAAACCAGCAAATCTGCCAGTGCTGTAATTTTCGTTGCTCGTGCGCAACATTAACCAGAATGCATTGAAGCCTCTGTACGGCTTGCCAGTGGTTGGATTGACCGGGAGTGAATCGTTGCGCCACGATGGCTTCCATGTTGCTGGGTCGGCAGTTTCAAGTTCAGCAATTAGTTTTGTTTTGACATCCTCTACCATCTCGTCAAGTTTTGACTGTTTTACCTCTCCATCGTCGTCACGACTAGCAAAACCAAATGGTCCGCCACGAGAGGCGAGGCCATCTCTACTCGGCTCATCCACATCGTCATACGGCAGCTTGATTGAATTGTTTGCTTCCTCAAGCGTGTCAAACACACCGCGGCCACTGTCAACCGTATCGGTCTCAACATCTGGTGGCTCATCGTAGGAACCGCCGAAACTGCTTGTTATCTCCTGCCTCTCCCAAGAGAGTTCGTACTTTCCGTCTGGGCGCTTTGTTATTTTTGCGTAGGTGCCTTGATTGCCGTACTCACCATCGTTTGTCAGGAATTCAAAATTGTCATCTCCGGTTTCCCATTGAATAAGACCATCGGCGTTTTTGCTGACCTCCCATTTCAAATCGTCAAATTGGCTTGGGGTCGAAAAATCGCGCTCTTCGGGGGTGAGCGAGCGCGAAATTTCTTCTTTGTCAGCACTATCAACTCCGTAGGCATACCTTATTACGCCATCGCGCGCGCGCGAGGCGAAGCCGCGCATCCTGTCCTCGTCTTGGTCAAGTTCAATGTAATCCTCGCCATCAATTGGACTAGAAGGTCCCCATCGTTCTTCCCATGAATCAGGATCATCGTCGTCCTCATCAAACGGCAGTTCGCCAGCATATCTTTCTAGTGCGCCATCAATCTCATCCTCTGCCTCAGCCTCCATAGCCAACTCAGCCATGGATGGACGGAAACGCTCCATTCTCTCATATTCCAATTCTTCTCGTTCAATTCTTGCAGCTTCTTCTGCATCAGCAATGTTTCTTGGGTCTTCTGACTCTTCCCGATCCAATTCACGTTGCTCTTTGTCTGCGGCAAGTTTCTTTTCCTCACCAATTGTGTTCCATACATCTTCTGCAAACTCGGCAATTGCGTCATCGTATTTACCGCTTTCCATTGCCTCTTGGATTCCGTCATCGCCAAGATTCCCGTGAACGTCGTACATGTAGTCGTAATCAAGTTCTTTGATGAACTCAATTTGTGAATCTTCGTCAAGATCGCTCCACTTAGTAGATGGATCAAGTTCCATCTGCTCAATCAATGCATCAAACTTGTCAACGTATTGGTCGTAGCGAGATGCAAACCCCTCGTCCGTTCGAGGTATGTTTGATTTTGGAGCACCAAGCATCCGCCTAATGCTTTCATTTTGTGTTATGTCAACAGGCACTAAATCCGGTTTCGGCGTTTCTCGTTTTGCGGGCGGAACAAAGTCTTGACCGAATGTTTCGGCATATGAAGCGCGACGCTGGAATTCGTGAGAAACCTTCAACAGCTCTTCATCAATTTTTTCTTTTTCTGTGCCGGCAGATTGCTTGCGGGCATTGATGAGTTTGTTGCCTTCTTTGGTGAGATCCGCCTCAGACATATCCCAGTATTTGGCAATTCCTTCATTTTCTGGCCGCTTGTTGGCGAGGAATGCAACATCTTCCCGTGTCTCTGGTTCTATCAAACCACCAAGGAGTGCTTCTTGACGTTGAGCCGGAGTCCATTTTTTTCTATCTTTTGGTAAAGCAGATGTGGATCGTGGCTTATCCAACAACTTGTCGCCACTTCTTTTTCGCCCACGAACATCGGGTAGATCAAAACCAAGCTTCTTAATCGGGATATATGGTCGCATGAATGGGCTGCCGTCTTGGACGAAACCGTCGCCGTCGCCGTCAAGTGCATAGGGGTTGAACGTTTGGGCGAGGTCACGAATTCTTCCGATTGCCTGACCGATGTTTCCGCCAATTTGACCGATTGTTGCACCAAGTGCCTTCACTGCGTTCTGGAGTGCATCAAGTGCATTCGCCGTCAAAACACCATCAATAATAATTCCCTTAGCGCTTGGTCGTCCTACTAATTTGTGATGACGCAAAACTGGATTTACGAAATCTCTTGCGCTTGCCATATAAAATTCTGGCAATTCAATCAAGTGGGATATCTCTGATTTGCCGAACGGCGATTCGACCGGACCACCAAACATTGTCAACATTTCCTGTTGATCGTCGTTGCGATACGCAATGCCACCGTTTGGAACGACGACCGGTGCACCGGGTTTCTGCTCAATGTTCTGCATTGGCTGTGGCTTTGGTGCATCAACCGCATAGGGTTCGGGCTTGCCGAACATGTACTGGTTTCCCTCACGGTGATACGGAAGTCTGTACATGGACGCTTGACCATCGGTCGTAGTGCGCCTGAATACAACGCTGTTCTCGGTTGCGTTCAATATCTCAATCTTGGAACTAGTGCGCTCAGCAAGTTCTGCCTGTAATGCATTCTTGTCTGGCTCGGAAAGTTCTTGCGACATTCCTTCTGCAAACGGGTCGCCCTCGCTTGATTCATCTGCGCCCCCTTGTGGTGCTGCAACAACCACGATTCTCGGAACCTGTGACATCATCGGCATTCCCATGCCGTGCATCGGGATGATCGGCATCTGCCCCTTTTCATCTGCCTTGATTGAAATGGTGCCAGTCAATTGATTTGCGCCGTGAAGAACTGGAGAAACCTCGTAGAGTTCAACTTCTTTGAGGATGTTTGCTTGAAGGTTTTGGTCAAAGACTGAATCAATTGTTTTATATCCGATAGACCATTCCTGATCTTCACCGAAAAAAGCAACAGTAGAAAATGCTTCTCTTCCTTTTTCGGATTGAAGGTTAAATTGAACTTTCGCATAAAGACCACCGATGCCAGCATTTCGCATTTTGGCGGGCAGACGAGAATCCCCAGTTGGGACTTCGTACATCTCAAGAACTTTCCCAATTGGGTCATTCCATGAATGTCCCCAGACTACTCTTGGTTTTCTGTGGGTAAGACTTTTGGCAAATGCCCCACTGATAACAATGTCGCCGACTGAATCTTTGTTGCCGATTCCTGCAACAAAGCACTCAACTATTCCTTGGGCTTGGTCAACATTTACTTGGCCGTTATTGCCACTTTTGAAAAGAAGATTATCCATTTGCCTACTCTGGTGATGTGTTGCTCAGCAATGATAAACTAGCAATTGCCGTTCTTGCAGCAACTAATATATTCTATTAAGTAATAAGAATTTAATTACTGAATTGCGACCAAAGAGATGATGCGACCAGTTCGGCAAGAACAAATCTGTCTTTTGCATCTACTTGCGCATAGGTCTCTATAAGCGTTTCTTTGAGGGCTGCCAATCTCGGGTCGGCACCCGAAACCGAAAGAGCAGACTTGATTGCGCCTTGAATGTCTTTTTCTATTTGATTATTCAACCCCTGAAGTTGGGTTAATTTGGTATTTGATACTTCAAGCATTGTTTTTCTGTCTGGAGTTGGCAATCCAGCAACATCGGCGGCATCTTGAATAATGGCGAACAGAACTGGTCTTACATCGTCCTCTAATTGCCTGTGCCAAACATCTCGATTAAATACTGATTCCACATCCAGCGTCCCGCTTGACAAGGATTTTTTTGATTTGATCCCCATGGATTTCTCCATAACCACTCTTTGTTGGCGCTCAATAACTCTTTCAAGAGAGCGAGCAAGGATTTCCGACCATCTCTCGATTGATCTTTCCTCTTCTGCCGCCTTTGTTTCCACGGGGACTTGACCTACTGGTGCGGCCGATGCTGTGGCCATGGGAACATCTGCCGCCCCTGCTGGATTGGCTCCCTGCATGGCAGCGGCAATTGCGCCTGCCATGGTGTCTGGTTCTGCCCCTGCTTGCGGTGACGGAGCGCTTGGCATTTCCGGCATTCCCGGCATTCCCGGCATTCCTGGAGGCGGTGCACCACCCTCCAAGCCTGGAACGGTACCTTGCGGAGGACCACCAGCCATCATTGGTGGTGATTCCATTTTCTTTTTGGTGTTCCCGACTGGCGTCAAGTTGGGGTTCAACAACAATGAGTCTGCGAGATCGGATTGAACATCTTTTCTTCCGCTACCAATTCTGTACTCGTTAAGACTAATAAGTCCACGAGAAAACTCATCACTTAGATATCTTTCCCGTTCTTGTTTGTAAAGCATAAGAACAGGTACTTCGCTTGTGTCAAAATCAACGTAATTGACATCGTCCAATTCATCCAAAGACCTGGCTATCGGTTCCAGATGCGGAAGCATTGTTTCTGTCCAAAAAACTCGTATTTCTTCGGAGGCATTGGAAAATGTTCGACCAGAGGCATTGCCAATAACGGATTCTGGAACACCAAATGCCGCAAGTATTTCCTCTTTGGTTATCTGTCTCATTTGTATATATGCGGCATCTCTCGGGGAAGCACCGACATCCACATATTCGGCACCATCATCAGCAGCGAGAACGGTTGTTTGTCCGGCACGAGACAAATTGCCCCTGAACCTATTTCTAAGTTCTTCTTTGTCTTCTTCGTCAAGCATTCCCCGGACAACTAGCAAACCCCCGGGTCTGCCATCATTTATAAGGAAATTTCGGTTATATAACTTAGCAAAATTTTCTATTTCAATTGCTACGCCAGCAGATTCCATTGGGGTCAATGAGAGATACGGATCTAATGGGTGTGGACGACGCACCCAAACAACATCGTTTGGTTTGAGGATTGTAGTTTTACCTTGGGACAGTGTTACCTCGTAACCTGAGACAAATTTCTTAGGATCAGGTATTGGTGCTGTTGATTGCGGGGGCAACAAGTTGAGCCCAATAATCCCGCCATCGCGCCCTCTAACTTTTTCAATAAAAACACCGCGTGTCCCAAGAAGCAATTGAGCAGAGAGTCTGTATCTAAAAATAAATGCATTTTCACCAATATTGGATTTGGTGTTTAATACTTCAAGCAAAGTTGACTTTGACATTTTCGTATCGGAAAGAATTTCCCCATCGGGGGAATTGTCTTTTCGCAATATGATTGGCAGACGAGCTTGGTTCCCTGCTATGACATCAATACAACGAGCAACCCAGGTCACGCGCTGCATGCCCTCTCGGTATGCGCGTTCTATGTCCCAAGAATCTTTGTAGGATTTTCCAGCAAAGCCGATATTCTGCGCAACAGGCGCACCTGGCCCAATTAATGATTTTACACCAAGATTTGAAATATCTTTGTTTTTAGGTGAGTTCCAAGCCATTTATTACTCAAGTCCAAGTAAAAGTCCAACCAAGCCACAACCGACTCCCGCAACAATTAACCCTGCTGGAGGAAAAATCACACCAGCACCTAATGATGTTAGAATGACAAATGAGCTCATTAAAATATTAGCAACATTTGTCCTGTTCTTGAGGAACGCTTTTATTTTGTTCATACGGACCTCCGGTTGTTCTTATATAGTTTACGATACGGGCAAGCATAGTAGATACAGGAAGTTTGAATGGCAGATTGGCAAAAAGTAATTGACTATCTTGAGCCAAAGACTCCTTTGTACTGCCCTGAGGAGCCATCGCTTACTCAGAAGGTTTTTTTGCGTTGCTATTCGCTGGAAGCCCTATTTGGTGGAGCTGCTGGTGGTGGTAAATCATCGGCGCTTTTAATGGCCGCTCTTCAGTATGTAGATGTTCCCCAATATTCAGCGATTCTGTTTAGGCGGACATTCGCTGACTTGTCGCTTCCCGGCGCCCTAATGGACAGATTTCGAACATGGGTCTCTAATTACGATGATGTCCATTGGAATAATAATAGTTTTATAGCAACATTTCCTTCTGGTGCTCGCATATCTTTTGGCTATCTAAACAACACCGGCGATTACCTTAGGTATAAGGGTTCTGAATTCCAGTTCATTGGGATGGATGAAGTGACCGAAATCAGGGAAGGGGACTACCGCTATTTGTTTTCCCGTCTACGCCGACCAGTCAGTGGTCCATTGTCCGAGGTTCCAATTCGTATGAGGGCTGCATCCAACCCAGCCCCCAACTGGGTTCGTCAGAGGTTTATCGTTGAAGGAAAGGCCGAAAACCGAATATTTGTTCCATCTCTTTTGACGGACAACCCCGGCATAGATGCGCTCTCTTACCGCCGCTCTCTACAGGCACTTGACCCTCTTGAGCGACGACGACTAGAGGAGGGTGACTGGTGGGCAACCACCCTTGGATCAATGTTTGACAGAACATCCTTTGTGGTTATTGACCAACATGAGGTGCCCATAGTCGGTAGTTCGGCTAGGGCTGTTCGCTTTTGGGACTTGGCCGCGACAGAACCAAACCAGTCAAATCCCGACCCAGACTGGACTGTAGGGACATTGGTCTTATTTGACAAAGGTATTGCCTATATTCTAGATGTCAAGAGGGCAAGAGTAAAGGGTGAAAAAGTAGAGCAACTGGTTCAGCAGACAGCAATCGAGGATGGGCCAAGCGTGGCCATAAGAATGGAGCAAGAACCAGGTTCTTCTGGGAAAGCCTTAGTTGATCAATATGCGCGATATGTGGTGCCGGGTTACGATTTTGTTGGAATTCGTTCAACTGGCGACAAGGTGACCCGAGCCCGTCCTTTTGCTGCGGCGGCAGCAAATGGCAATATTCGTGTCCTTAGAGCCCCATGGCTCACCGAATGGCTGGATGAGTTATCCACATTCCCTGAAGCCGCCAGCCACGATGACCAAGTTGACTCCGTGACTGGGGCTTTTGGTTTTCTTACAGGACTGGGGTTGCCTCAACGCAAAAGAGCCGCTATCGTTGTTTGAGTAAGTTTTACTATCACCAACGATTGCGAGAAACATGGACACGACGCCCACTATTGCTGACCTATTGTTTGGCAATTTTGCAGAACGATTAAATGACCTAGAAGGTCGATTGCAGGACTATCTTGCTGGATCACCGCCACAAGAGGAAGCCTGCGAGGTGCTCGCAGCGTTTAACAAGAACAAAGCCGATCTTAAATTTGTTTACGATTCATTTGCCCTGAAGGTTGGGTCAATGATGAAAGATGACAAGATTCTTTTGCCAAATGGCGGTGAGGTTGAGAAAAACTTTTCCAAGAAACGAACTAAGTGGCAACACAAAGACCTTGCAAGTGTCGTGGCGCAAAAACTTATGAAAATGTCAATTGACATGGATACCGGTGAAGTAAAAGTTGACCCGCAACAAATGGCTCAAGACATGATCAATTACGTGCAGCCCTCGTATTGGAAAGTAACACAACTTGAAAAATTGGGCGTAAATGTTGACAATTATTGCGAATCCGGCGATTCGCGCATGAGTGTAATAGTAAGACAACCACATGGAGGAACAAACGATGAGTGAAGCAGAAAAAACAGAACGAAGAGAAATATACGGTTCTCTTTCCGAACAATTCCCGAAAGAAATGGAACGGGTCCTAAACAAAGGTGGCACCAACCTCACCTATATCCCGGTAAGCGAAGTAATCAACCGCATGAACAAAGTTCTTGGTGTTGAAAATTGGTCTTTCTCAATTAAGGGTTACACCGAAATTGGCGATTCAATTGTCGCCCATGTAACCGTTATCGCCACGATTGACGGGAAAGAAGTTAGCCGAGATGGCGTTGGTGGACAAAAAATTAAACGAATCAAGGCAACTGGTCTTGCCGTTGACTACGGCGACGAGGTCAAGGGTGCCGTTTCCGATGCACTCAAGAAAGCAGTACAAACACTTGGGGTTGGTTTATATCTTGCCCGCAGCGAGGATGCCATGGAAATTGAGCAGGCGATGGATGCGCCGATTGATGAATCTGTTCAAACTTGGGAAAGTTTTGTGAGCATCAGCAAAGGGTTGAGTGAATCAAAAAGATCGCAACTGAACGCTTTTTGGGCATCAATATCTTCTAATGCCCCAAAACCAAAACGATCCAACGATGTCTCTCTTGGTCAACTTCAGGAATTGTTGACGGAAGCAACACGTCTAAGTTTTGAAAAGTAGTAGGCTTGGTCGGTGAGCACCGAACAGCCTGAACAATTCAAAATGCCGGATTACTTGTCGGCTTCATCAATCTCTACTTGGGAACAGTGTCCCCAAAGATATAAATACAGCAGGATTGATGGCATACCCGAACCCGAAACAGACAGTCAGATTATGGGTAATTTTGTTCACGAGATATTAGAAAATGTCTACAAACTTCCCAACAATCAGCGAACCATAGCCAATGCTCAACAGGTGTCAAGGGTTGTTTGGGTTAATGGTTGGGCAGAAAGACTGGCCGCAATCGGTGTCGATGAAACAAAAATGCGCGAATTCAGGTGGAAGTCATGGTGGTGTGTTGAGAATCTTTGGCTAATAGAAAACCCAATAAACATTTCACCGATGGAACTTGAGTCTGAATATTATGTCGAAGTTTTACCGGGCATAAACATCAAAGGATTTGTCGACAGAATCACGCCCCATGGCGATGGCGTAAAAGTCACCGACTACAAAACAGGGAAGTTTCCGCGCCCTGCCTACATGGATCAGAAATGGTTTCAACTTCTTTTATATAAAATCATAGTTGAGCAGACGATAAATAAGCCCGTCAATGAAGTGGAACTCATATACCTAAAAGATGGTAAAAGCATCGCAAGACAGACAACGCCCGCAGACAACGAAACCACGCTTGCTCGGGTATCCAATGTTCACGGGGAGATAGAAAAATCTATTCAAACCGAAAATTTTCCAACCAAAGTATCAAAACTGTGCGACTGGTGTAGTTACAAAAAAATATGCCCAGCATGGAGCGCCAGGAGGCGCTAAAAAAATATGGATGATCAGACATTTGCTAAAATGGTCGCCGAAGAGGTTAAAAATAAACTTTCACCAAATCAGCGAAAAACACTTCTCCTTAAAGAGAATTGGGAACGCTGGCGAGTAAACCTCGTCGCCCTTCTGGACAATATAAAAAGCCAGGTTGAATCCACCGAGTTGTCAAGAGAAGCCGACATTGCACGATATGAGTCATTCGGGGACGATGGGTTAATTCTCTTACAGCAAGCAAATGCTTCATACGATGCGCGAATAAAAAAAATTACCCGCTTTGGATTCCATGTTGAAAGACGACTGAATGAAGTTGCCACAATGATTGATACCGGTGAAATTTCGCAAAGCAGCGGATGGGAGAGCGTTGAATTTCTTAAGCGAGGCATTGCCAAACACAGGGCAATGTTTCTGGAATACGATCTTGAGGAAACAAGCATTGATAAAGCACTATGGGCGCTTCTTGAGGATTCTTGGGAGTTTGACAACATTAACCCATCGGACATATTGTGAAAAATCGCAAACCATTAAAACGCGGCAAACCACCGCGTAGGCGCAGTAAAAAAATGGAACTAAAATATGTCGAGCGTCGGGCTCTTGTGGTCAAGGTTCTCTCCGAAAGACCAAAGTGTGAAGCGTGTCCTGTGTTTGCAAAACACGATGGTTTGGCAATTTACAAACTCTCGCCATCGACTGATGTCCATGAACTGGTTCGCCGATCACAGGGTGGGTCAATACTTGACGAAGCAAACGTGCTGGCGGTGTGTAGGAAGTGTCATAACAGGATCGGCAAATACCCAGCCCTTGCTTTTGATCTTGGTCTAGCAAAACACGGGTGGGAACGATGAAAGAAATAGCAACGATGGGGATAGACCTATCTCTCACGTCAACGGGGGTTTCAATTGGTGGCGTGACTGCCAGTATTCGCAAAACATCGCGTGGGGTACAACGATTGCTTGAAGTGCGAAACGATTTAATTTATATGGCAAAAGAACATAGTGTTGATTGTGTGGCAATTGAACACTATTCATATGCCTCACAAAACTCTCAAGCACACTCAATAGGTGAAATGGGGGGCGTGATGAGGATAACCCTCTATGAGGCGGGAATACCATTTGTTGAAATCCCCCCTACTTGTAGGGCGAAGTTTGCGACCGGCAAGGGCAATGCTGGGAAACCAGAAGTTGTTTCTGCCATCTCGGCAATCACCGGAATCGTCTGGTCCGGAGGGGATGGCTCCGATAGGTGTGATGCTTGGGTCCTAGAGGAGATGTTGAGATATTACTTGGGCTTATCTGAACGAAAGTGGGCAACAGCAAATACGGATGCCCTCAAAAAGGTAGATTGGTCACCACTAGAGGCAATTATGAAAGGGACACAACAATGAATGTAGTTCAATCAATTAGAACTTCACCGATTAGTCAGATTGAGATAGAGGAGCGAATTATCGGGCTTCTTGATGAATTGGAACACCACACGGAAGCATTTGAATCACTGGCCGAAGATAGTGCGCGCAAGGAATCAAGACTTAAAGGCGAATGGGCAAAAGAATATCTTTCTGCCAAGGGATCAATTCGAGAACGAGAAGCATGGGCAGATTACAAACTTGCAGACATGGATTTTGATTACAAGTGTGCAGAGGCATTGGTTAGGGCAAAACGAGAAAAACTTCTTTCCATAAGAACCCAGGTCGATGCCCTCAGAACACTTAATGCAAACGTGAGAGTTCAAGTATGAACGGAATACATGAATCCCTTGCCTCGTTGTCAATACCCATCGGCAGTCTGGTCTCGTTGAAAAACAATCCACGACTAGGCGATGTTGATGCCATTGCATCTTCCTACAAAGAGTTTGGTCAAGTAAAACCAATAGTTGTTGTTCAAAACAACGATGGCAAATATACAATTATTGCCGGCAACCATCAATACGAGGCAGCAAAACGTCTTGGTTGGGACTCAATAGCCTGCACCGTATTTGATGGCGATGAGCAAAAAGCGATGGCATTCGCCTATGCCGACAATCGGACTTCCGACCTTGGCGGATATGACGAAGATTTGCTTATGCATTTAATTAACAATGTGGGCAACGAATATTCAGATTTAATGTCCGATCTCGGAATGGATGAATTTGAAATGGCGGTAATAGAACACTCCGTTACCGACTCAGAGAGCGAACTACTTACATCCAGTGAATTTATCCCACCCACAATGGTTGAGGATATTCAAGAAGAATCTCCTACTGTGCCCAAAGGAAGTGAAATGAATGTTGCCACTCTTGGCAGTTCGGCAATTCCCAATATAAAGAAACCTACAGCAGTAGTTCAATACACAATTGTGTTTGACAGCGTAGAGCAGCAAACCAGATGGTACGACTATGTGAAGTGGCTTCGCTCTACGCCAGAAGTAGATGGAAATACGACAGCAGAGCGGCTGCTTAACTACCTAGAAGCCCACTGTGAATTTTAATGACCCGTCAAAGGCTGTTTCTTGATTCCTCTTGCCTAGATGCCGCAAGGGCAAGAATACGCCATGTTTACGACACATTTGACACGGTTTGTATTCAATTTTCCGGTGGTAAAGACTCAACAGCCATTCTTTATCTAGCGAAAGAAGTTCACGAAGAGCGCAAACTCGGCCCAGTGAAAGTCATTTTTCGTGATGAAGAAATGGTCAGTCCCATGGTTTTGGATTATGTAATGAAGGTAAAAAATTATCCATGGGTTGACATGGAGTGGTATTGCTTGCCATACGGTGCAGAAATTTGGATTCTTGGTCGTAGGGAGAGTGCGCTTTTGTGGAGTGGTAAGCGTCAACGCGAAGGACGCCTGATTAGGCCGATGCCCGAATTTGCAATAACGGCAAGAAACTTTGGACTGAGCCATGATGAACCACTGAAAGAATCTATTGACTACTACACAATGCAGGGCAAAAAAGGAAGAACTGCTTTCATTACTGGTGTGCGAGCGAATGAGTCAATGATTCGATATAGATCTTGCGTTCAAAAACTTCACGAGAACTACATCGTCACTCCCTACGGCGTCAAAAAAGGCTTACCCCTTAAATTTGCCAAAGTTATTTATGACTGGCAGACAAGTGATGTATTCAAATACATAACAGATTCGGGCGGTGAATACTCCGAGTATTACGATTCGGCAGAGATGACTGGCTCAAACACGCGAGTGGGAATTCCCCTTCACTCCATTGCCATTAGACGCCTGGGCGATGTAATTGCTACCGAACCAGAATTTTATGACCAGCTAGTTAGGGTTTTTCCTCGAATTGATGCCCAACGAAGATTATGGGCAGATTTTGATGCCAGCAAAGTTGTTGAGACATATTCGCAGGATGGCCTAGATGGGGTGAGCCAATTTATTTCCGATTACATGATTGGGCCGACAATGCAGAACGCATCCCGAAGATATGTTTCCACATTTAAAAAGAAAATGGCACAAGACCCTGCCTCGTATCCAATTCACTGGCTTATCAGAAACTTGCTTCTTAGTTCGGTTCATACAACATCCGCAAACCCTGCCGGCCCCGGAACGAAAGCCGGAAAAATTATACAAAACGAAAGAGACATCAATGAATGAGGTAAAACTAGTTAACCCAAATGATTTAAGGCCAGCATCTTGGCGGTCAACATATATTGTGTCCCCTGACTTGGCAGTTTTGGCTCGGTCAATTGTTCAACACGGAATTATTTGCCCAATCGTCGCAAGAGAGCAAGATTTGACCATTATTGATGGCCACGAAAGATATCTGCTCGCTCTTGGCAACCCTCAAGTCAAGGAAGTTATTGGGTCAACCGTTCCCGTCATCTTTGTCAATTGTTCTGAAAAAGATGCCATGATTCTTCATGTCCAAATGAATCGCGGTCGGGGTTCGGTGGTGGCCAAGAAACTTTCGTCACTTATTCGGACATTGTTTGTTTCCGGATCCGTGACCGAACAGGAAGTTTGCATTGCCCTGAACATGACTTTAGATGAACTTGATTTATTGGTTGATGGGACGATTATTAAGCATAGGGCAATCAAGAATCACATTTATTCTCGAGCATGGGTGCCAGTAGAGTCAGCCACAAAAATCACCAACGAACCACTGATAGAGGCTCCACCAAACGGCGACAGATAAGACTTGGTGCTAACATTACTATAGCCAAATCTGATTTCTAGGGGATTCATGCCAAAACCACTTGTTCCAACAGCCGGAGATGAAGACATCAGTATCCCGCGCCGAATAGGCAGAGTATTGGGGTTTGGCAGAAGAAACAGAAACCCCGGTCGGATACTTGAATATGCTCGTCGTCAAACTCGTGAAGAGGTGGCAGAAAGAAGAAGGGCACGATTGCGTCGCGCCAGAACTCTTGGAAGGTAAGCACAAATGACTATTGTTAGTGTTGCTGAGCTAAAAACCTACATGGATATAAGTCTCACGAATAGACAGCTGGATGCGGCTGAACTTATTCTTGCAGGGCTTCAAAGTGAAATGGAAATGTATTTGCGTAGACCGTTAGAGCCTGCCACATATACAGAGGTTCATCGCATAGAGAGCACCCACACAGGGATACCGATGTCGTCTTTTTTTGTAAATTCAAACCCAACTGGCAATTCTTTTAACAATAGTCAAGTTGAAAGCTCAACATATCTCCAACCACCGACAACTATTTATCTTAAAAACACTCCCGTTATTTCTGTCTCGTTGGTAAAACACCAACCACTGCTCGGAACTGAAACCACTTTGGTCGTTGATCAAGATTATGTCGTGAGAAGCTTTGGTATTGACATTCCGTTTGCTTACGCAGACGACAAAGTCACTGTTACGTATCAGGGGGGACTTGGTGGGGCCTCAATACCTGGGCTTAAATTGTTAATCCTTCGTGCCGCCACCAGGGAAATGCAGAACATGCATGATGATGTTGTTGGCGTAAAAGATTTAGAAACAAGGAATGTTGCTCCACTTCAAACTGGGTTTCTTGAAACCGAGTTGATGATGCTTAAGAGGTATCGCAAGAACAGGATTAGCTAATGTCAACCATTGTTATTAAGGTTGACGCAAAAAAAGCGATTCTCCGCATGGCGATGATGAAGAAGCGCGCAAACGACATGCGACCAATGCTATGGAGAGCAAAGCAGTGGCTTCGTTTCGCCAACGAAGAAAACTTCAGGCAGGGTGGACTCCCATCTGGTGGGTGGTCCCCGCTTGATCCGCAGTATGCCGCTTGGAAGAAGATGCATGAACCCGGAACAAGCACGATGGTAAGGACTGGAAGATTATTTAGAAGCCTCACCACCCTTGCTGGTCCACCAAACAGAATCGACGTAATGGATGCGACATTTGGGACAAGTATTGAGTATGCGAAGTTCCATCAGTACGGAACAACAAAAATGCCAAAGCGCAAAGTCGTATATGAGCCAGTCGGTTTTGCCAAAAGGGCTGGTGAGGTTGCGGCAGTTTATGTTTGTCACGGAAATATTGCGGCAGTGAGGGAGTCAATGTTGTGACGCTTTACCTAATGCATGGACCGCAGTTTGCTAAAGACTATGTCAACTCATACTTAAAAAATGAGATGCCAAAGCGCCTAGTTAAGTATCGCAACGGGTGGAACACCAATCAAGGGGATTTGCCTGACCCAGAGGATTACTTCACCTACGAACCTTTGGTCATGGACCACTGGCCAACGATTATCACTTTGGTCATATCAACCAACTCGTTTGAGCAAATTGGCTGGGATGGCATGCACCCCCTCTACCGAGTTACCTACTCAATGCGATCTTATGTCTGGTCACGAACCGAAGGATCTGAGCAAACCACAATAATGAGAGATCGACTTTGTGTTGTTTTAAGATCAGCACTTCTTGATGCCCCCTGCCTAGAGGCGACAGATCCAAGGGGTACATTCCGAGCCCAAATTGATCAAACAACAATGCGAGAGGAGTTTTCGGACTTAACTCTCTTGAAGGGTGACAGGGTTTTGGCAGGGGGATACATCAGCTACAACCTGCTCATAGATGAAATAGTCCACCGTGAGGACATTGCCACCGTCAGTGAAATTGAAGTTGACTATCAAGCCAAAGGACCTAGTGGAGCATTTACCGAAAACGGTTATGTCAATCAAATCGTGGTTGATTAGTCTATTATTGTAGTATGTTTAAAACTTTAGGCAACCAGCAAGAAGACCCTGGTTTTGATGGTGCAGTCCTTTTGTCAAGCAATTCTCAATACTGGCTGGTAATAGATGATAACGGAAATCAACTACCGCCATTCGGTGTTGCGGCAGTCGACTCAGCAATAGCATCATCGGCCCGTGTGGCCGAACTCTTGTCCGGTGGTTCTGTTGCCCTAAACGGGGATTTTAATAAGCCCAAAAAGAAGAAAAAGACAGAAACAGACACAGTTGTTCCCGAGACGGTAAAAGTAGCCACTGTTCCTCAATCCGAACCAGAACCTAAAGCTTCAAAAGTTGAGTCAAAAATTAATACAGTAGCAAATCAGCAAAAATTAGAGAACGATACAATAGTTGCTGAACCAGTAGGAGAAAAACAAGTATCATCTAACAAGAACATAGTCAATCCAAACTAATCTAGCGAGGTACCATGCCAGGCGTAGTTATTTCCACCTCGGTCCGCTCCGGGCCATCGGTTGCTCTTCTAAACGAAGCATCGCAGGCATTTTTTGTCGGCAAAGCACTTCGAGGACCCGCCGATGAGGCAGTTCTTTGTTTGAGCCTCGAACAATTCACTGATCAATTTGGCGGCTACATGACTGGATCTTTGCTTTATCCAACAGTTGAAGCCTTTTTTGAAGAGGGCGGAACTCAGTGCTATATTGCTCGCGTAGTCGGCGCAGCGGCAACAAAGGGTACTTTGAATTTGTCGGATGGGGAAGCCACTCCCGGAGTTTCAGTTCGTCTTGACGCAACTGGCCCCGGTGATTGGAGCGAAACGATTGGCGCACAGGTCACAGCAGGAACAGTGGCTGGGACCAAAGCAGTACTCATATTCAAGGATGGGGTACAAATTGCAACCACGGGGAACTGCTCGACAAGAGAGCAGATTGTTGGAAAATTAAATCTTCATGCGGAAGCCAGCAAGTATGTTGTCGCATCCCTCGGTGGCAGCACGAACATGCCGGCCACTGCGGCTCTGGCTGCCTTGTCGGCAGGTAACGATGCGATTGGATCCGTTACAGCAGCAACCTACAACACCGCTTTGACTTTGTTCAATGACGCTTTGGGGACCGGAATGGTTTCAAACCCAGAAACACAAAGCGACTCAGTAATGGCGGCACTTATTGATCATGCGAATGAATACAACAGAGTTGCTATTTTACACACAAACAGCGACACCACTATTGCAGGAGCAAAAACTTGGGCGCAAACTTTAATCGCCGACAATTCCAACCTTGAGCATGCCGCTCTTTACTATCCGTGGGTTTATGCACCAACAGAAGTGGTCGGAGTCAATAGAATGATTCCACCAGATGGTTATGTTGCTGGCAAAAGATCAGCCATCACCAACCAGTCTGGATCCCATGTTCCCTATGCTGGCTTGAACTCGCAGGCACTATTTGTCAGCGGTGTCGTAACCGATATTGACCGCACAAACGGCAACAGCCTGGATGACGAGTGCGTGAATGCAATTCGCGTTATCAACAACTCCGTAAGAGTTTACGGTGCGCGTTCCTTGTCACAAGACACAACAAACTTCCGTTACATAACAGCACAGGATGTGGTTAATGCAGTAGTGACGGACGCATACAGGGCCTTGGAACCGATTGTATTCGCGCCGATTGACGGTCGTGGCGGCATTTTCTCGGCAGTTGAATCAAGATTGATTTCAGTTCTTGAAGGCTACCGAATCGTCGGAGCACTCTTTGAGGCGTTCTCTCCAAATGGAACAAGAATTGATTACGGTTATTCGGTCAGATGTGATGCTAAACTAAATGCATCAGCTGATTTGGCTAATGGTAAAGTAACAGCCAAAGTCGGAGTTCGTGTTTCCAGTATCGGAGACCGAATCGAAGTTGAAATTGTCAAGTCAAGTCTTACTGCGTCGGTAACTGCGTAACGGAGGAACAATGGCAAAAGTATCACAACGGCAAGTTTTGGCCTATATCACACCAAAGGGAATTACAACCCTAGGTTCAAACGCCGAACCACCACCCGCATTCCAGTCAGCAACCGGCTCTAACTTTTTGTTCGCCCAGGTCTCGGGTGGTGAAATCACGGCTTCGGTGGAGAAAATTTACGAAGGTGGCGCGAAGCGACCAACAGTTCTTTGTGCTCCTGCAGAAATTGGCGACATTACACTGACGGCCCACTACGATGATGATACGGGCGTTAAAGGAATTTCAACAGCAATTAAAAAATTGAGACAGTTTGTCGGTGTTGGTTTTTATGACATAACCGTTCAAACCTTCAACTGTGGTCTAACAAGCAATTCCAATGATCGCGTCTACAGGGATGCGCTCTTGGTTGGTTTGACCGAACCAGATGGCGATTCTTCTTCTGGCGCCCCAACAACCTTCGCCCTTACATTCTCAGTAAGCGATGTAAACCCGCCAGCCGCTACAACACCTGCTGCAAATTAACTGCAAATACCCCTTTTGAGGGTTTTAGGGTTGTTGCGCTGACAACAAATTAGTGCTGCTAGTTTAGTGCTAATACCCAACCCACCGAAAGGATAATTTGTGGCCGAATCATTGTATTCTGATGATCAATCAACAGAGCAAACAAACACGAAAAAAACCAAAGAAGACAAGTTGTTGTCTAAAGAAGTAAATACCGAATCGCAGGAGACACTTCTTCAAAAACTATCTTCGACTATCGCCTCAAAGGTGAGCCGCAAAGATGTTTTCATCAATGTGCCGGAACGCCCAAGAGTAACACTGCGCATTAGTCCAAATGTTTCGCAAGCCCAAGTGCGCAAATGGCGCAAAGAGGCCGGAGATGAAACAAAAAACGGCATGGATGCCACCAAATTTGCCTCATTGGTAATTGGGCACACTTGCACGGGTGTAATTTTTGGCGATGAAGAAGTTCACGACGACGATGGTTTTGCCATCACTTTTGGTCACGACCAGATGCTTGCAATGACAAATACAACCCGTCCAATCCCAGATGCCGTTCGTGCATTTTTTGGACTTGACCCACACGTGGAGGCGGCCGCATTAGCGATTCTGGATGCTGCTGGGTTCGGCGACACCCTCGAACCTACTGAGGACCCCACGATGAGGTCTTCGAAGAACTGATCGAAGAACCTGTAATAAAAACAGTTGCGCGTTTGGGTGAACTATGGGGGACCGACCCCCTGCGTCTGCTTGATTGCACGGACATAGAGTGGATAATTAGAATGGCTTGTGCTAAAGTAATAGAGCAGGACCGTGCCGCTGCTGAGCGACAGGCAAGAGGCCAATAGCGACACAGTTTCCTTACCTTGGAGCATTCATGGCCGACGAGCGCGTTGTAATAAAAATTGAGGTCAAATCCGATGATAAGGACATTGATAGAACTCGACGCAAATTAGAACGGCTTGCTGGCGCGCGCGACAGGGACAGAAAATCAGAGGGTTTGGCTTCCCGCAATCGATCCAAAAGGCTAAGAAGAGAATTCAGAGATGGTAAAAATGAATTCGATAAAGTATCTCGTCTTTACAAAAAAAGTTTTGATTCTTTTGACAAAATGATCAAAATGACCGGCGCAGGAATGTTGAAATTCCTTGCCTTTACTGCGAAAGCAGTTGCCCTCGAAATGGCCGCAATGGGTACCGCGATGATGCTTACTCATCTCACATTTGCGACCGGCAGGCTCATTATGAAGGCGTACAACGGCATGATGAAGATGGTCGCTGCCAGCATGGCAGGTGTTGCGATAGCGGCCGGGACGATGGCCGCCGCATTGCGCGAACAGCAAGCGGCCATGTACGCATTCAGCGGCAGGGGGCAGGCGACGGAATTCGGTTCAGCACTAAATCAGACAAGGGTGCAAATGAGGGCGCTCACGATGGACGCCGACCTTGCGTCAGTGGGTGTCCAGAACCTTACGACCGCTTATGCGGAAGTGGTCAAAACTGGCGGGCGATTTACTGCTGCATCAAGAGCATCCCTTAAAGGCCTGATGGATTTTGCAAGTGCCGGAATGGACATGAAAGAGGGAACAAAACAAGCCGGCGCCCTTATTGCAACACTTCAGGACACCAAAAAATCTTACGGAGATGTAGTTAGCGCAGGCAAAAACTTCAGCCCGCAACTCAAAAAGGCACTTGAAGCATACGAAAAAGGTAAAGGCGAGAAAACCAAAGCAGGTCTTACTGCGGCCATACGATCTGGGGAACTCGCAAAACTTGGTGGGGTGGATGGTCAATTTGGTGCCGTATCTGGAACGCTCATAGGTACACTCAAAGCCGAGTTCAATTTACTTCTTGGTCAGTTTGCCGATTTCGGGCAAACCTTTCTTGGGCCAATGAAGAAAGAGGCCAAAGAGTCATTTGCCATTATCACTCGAGGAATTCAAAGTTTGTCTGGTCAAGTAACGGAGTTTGGCAAAAGCGGCTTCATAGACAAAATTTCTGTCATGGTTGACAAAATGACCAATTTCGTCGTAAGGACGTTGCGAGATTTTTTGTCTGATTCGGTGGGTATTTTTGAACGCATTGGTGATTGGTGGGACAGATTCACGGATGGTTGGAACGAAATACTGGATGTTCTTCGACCATTCATTGATGGTGCAAGGGTATTTGAAAAAGTATTGAAGAATGCTTGGCTTCCGGTTTGGGAGCAGATAAAAGAAAACATGTACACGTTCAACAACGAACTTTTGAAGAATCGCCCAGAAATAGAAGAATTTGGAACAAATATCGGCAATTTGTTGGTCAAGGTTATGGAATATTTCGCCGAGGCAAGAAAGTTGTTCTTCCAAGCCCTTCCGTTTATCAACAAGGTTATTAAAGGATTCACGAGTCTTATTGAATTGTTCACCAGTTTTCTCGGAGGTTTCGTAAAGCTTACCGGCGGTATAGGTGGCATGGGTGGTGTGGCATCCCTAATAGGACTAATTGGTCTGTCTCGAGGAATGAAAAACACCAAAGGGTATTTTACGCACGGACAAAGCATGTCCGGAATTCGTGAAGTCGCCAACATGAATGTGAGATCGGGCACCGTTATTGTCAACGGACGAGATGTGGCGCGTTACGGCCCCAGAGGCAGTGGTGGATCATCGGGAATAGTTAAAGGCAGCAATACGATCAACACCCACCCGCCGTTTCATCGTGGGCCATTCATGGGTCCACCCGGATCTTCTCGTGGTGCCGGCAGTGCTGGTACTGGTCTGGCATCCCGCGGTGCTGGTCCCAGCCCCCTAACCACAGCAGACCGAACACAGTTGAGAAACCAATTCGGTGGAAGTGTTCGGGCTGGAAAAGGACCCAACGGTGGACACCTGATTACCTCCGGACCAAACAAGGGTAAGGAAATTCTCACACAGCGTGTTCGTGGCAAGGACGTCCAGTACATGTATGGCGGACGAGGAACTGGGGCGGCCAATTATTCACAAAAAAATCTGAATGACAAAACTTTCAAGAGTGGCGTAACGGTTGCTGGCGATCAAAGGATGAAGGGCAACACAAAAATAGTTGATTCGACGGGGAGAATAATCACCCGCAGAGAACGACTGGCACGAGCTATTGGCGAGGGGCAAAGACACAGCGCATCTGGGTTCGGAAGCGATGGTCGTCCAAAATCAATGCTTGACAGAATGTTGGGCAAAAACACCGGTGCTGGCGGATTTATTGGTCGCGCCGCAGATAGATACCGAAACAGATTGGTTAACAATAGCAACTACCTAGGACCCTCTGGACCTCCAATCAATCCAAGAACAGGCAGGCCCTTCACGCCGAGTTCGCAGGCATACAAGGCATGGGAACTGTCATCGACAAGGGCATACGGACAAGGCACATTTGACCCCAACAGCATGAGGGGTAGATTTTTCAATGGCCGTCTTTACAACAACTGGCTTTCACCAACATCGGATCTCTCCGGTAAGGGACCATACGAGCGCCGAGGATTAGGCAGAGCCCTTCAGAACGCTCGCTTGGCTTCCAGAAACGCAAGAGCAAGCCGATTGGGAGGCATGGTTTTTGGTAACGCGAATAGAAAAGGTTTGCAAGGTTCTGCAATGGGCGGAATGGGCGTCGGCATGGGGTTGGGGGCTCTCGCCAGTTCCGGACTGGTCTCGGAAGAAGCACAAGGATTCCTTAGTGCTGGCGCAATGGTGGGAATGATAAATCCGCTCGCTGGTTTGGCAATCGGTCTTGGCGGTACGGCCCTGACATCAAAGACTGTTGGCGGTGGAGCATTATCTGGATCCGCCGCTGGTGCCGCTATCGGAACAATGATTGCTCCCGGCTTCGGAACCGCGGCAGGTGCGATTATTGGCGCCGCGGTTGGTGGCTTGATGGGCGGACTAAACAAGGTAAAAGACGAAAAAAATAAAGCCCGTAAAGCATTTGAGAGTGCCTTTGATAATTTAGTTACACAAAATTTGATTGGAATTCAACAAAGAATGATAGAAAGTGGCGGAGTTGGTAAATCGGAAATAGTTAAAGCAGCAAAACGTGGCGGAAGAATAGATCGCGCCCAATCTGAGATTCTCAATAAATACCGAGATGGTGGAAGCAGTGCCGAAATAGTTGAAATGCTCGCAGCAAATCAAAGCCAATATGGTTTGACCGATGAACAAATAAAGGACATGCGGAAGCGTCCAGAAGAAATTGGAAAAGTAATAGACAAGGTGTCATCAAAGGAAAAAGCAAGAAACCACTTAACTGATATCTATGCCAAAAGACTAGATGCACTCACAAAACTTACAGGCGTATCAGAACAAGAAGTTGAAAAAATGGCCATGACGATGGGTGTCGACCTTTACGACTCTACTGTTGATTTTAATGAAGTTGTAGAAAAATTAGGAGTGAGTGTTGTCAAAACACGAGACCAACTTCGTGGAATGCAGATGGATTTGGCTTTATCTGGTCTTGATCAATTCTCTAAAAAGTTGGGAGATCTGGATGCCCCAAAAATTCTTGACGAACAAGCAAGGGCATTTAGGGATATGTATGATGCCGCAGATGGGGTAATAACAGATTCGGAATTTTCAGAATTCATAAAAGGGTTTGTCCCTAATATGTTAAATGCTTTTGGGGGTGGCTTGCAGGGAACCATCAAACAAATGCAATTGTTTGGAGTCGGCGGTACTGAGTTCAGCAGAAAAGAAGGAGATATAACCAGTCCGTTTTACGGAATGGAAAATTTATTTGTAAACTCTCTCGCTGGCCAAGCCTATCAGCAAATGTTGGGCACAACATATGATCGGGCTATTGGTATTGCTGGCGGTCAACTCAATGCGAAATTGTTTGAGAGTGAAGGTGTTGGTAGGTTCGTAATGGACACCGACAGATTCACCGAACAATTCAAATTGCTTTCCCCAGCAATGCAAAAACAATTAGCAGACGACATAGAAGACAACCGATTGTTGCCCGGTGACATGCAGAACTTCACTCGCAACGATTTTGCTGTACTGCTTGAAAGATACGGCATGGATGCAAACAAACTGGGCCTACGAAGCATAGAAGATGACGATGAATTAAACATCGCATTAGACAAAATGCCACAAGAATTAAAAGACACTTACGGTGAAATAATTAAATTGTTCGGATCTTTTTTTGACACACGAGACGAAAAGGTACCCGAATGGATGACGGACAACTTCATTAATATGATTGCCCAAAATAAAGACACGATGACCCCAAGAGGCAAAGGAGTGGGCGACACAACATCATCTCGCCTATCTCAGACAATGAGTCGCCATGCCCAGATGGACAGCATGCTGACCGGCAAACGAACAGTTACATCCGCCTACCGCACCACTGGCCTTGGTTCAATAAATTCAGATCACGTAACCGGTAGGGCGTACGATTTGGTTGGACAAAACTTGGGCGCCTACCAAAGGTTGACTACCGCAAATGGCGGTTTTGCTGAGTTCCATGGCTCAAATGCATCTCGACACCTTCATGTCGTGCCACGACTGGGAGCCTATGGGGATACTGTCTCGCCAAAAATAGCAATTATGCCAGCACAAAAATCATCTGGCCGTGAATCCGATGGTGGCATTACTATTATGCAGACCATTACTGGTGGGCAAAATGCATCTCCCAACGAGATAGCCGAAGCTGCCGTGAGAAAAATGAAATTGGCTCTTGAGAACGAGAGGCAACGACGATGACGACATCAGATGATGAATTTAAAAAATTTTTTCCCTCAATCGAGAAAACGACCGTAGGTGAATTTTGGGAATCCGGGTGGTCAACCAGATTTAAAGGATTGGTATCTGCGGGTACCGATTCTGTCGCAGACAGAAGATACGGGTATCGAAACGAAACCGTATCACCCGCAGTTAATGTTGGGAAACAGCTTCATCTTCAAGCAACAAGTTATGTTAAGAGGGTTAAACTTGAAGCCTTTGTCGGGAATGTTTCGGTCAGTTCATACGACACCTGGTTGCGCGTATATCGAGAAATATGGCATCCAAGCAGGAAGGAAATTTTTACAAATTACGAAAAAAACCAACTTAAGCTCACCGAAGAATATCGGACACCTAACCCCTATCTTCCAAGCATACGAAAATCTGTTGAGCAGTATCCCGATGAGGGACAAGGATCAATTCCTAATGACCCATATGCACTCAAACAAGGACAGTATGTTTTGTTGTGGCTTAGATGGAATGGGATTGGTGCCGACGGTGCAAGAACGCCGTATGGCGCACTTTTTGATTGGTACTGGACTGGGTTTGACGATTCAAGAAAATATTCAGTAAACTTAGATCATAGACCAACAAATGGCAACTCAAAATCCCGAGAAAACAAATTTTCAACAATAGGTCTCAACAGTTATTTTGATGCGCCTTCCAATACTCCTGGTCTCTACCTCGTCAACTACAAACCGGGAGGAGGAGCATCCGAAGCAAGATATTTGCTAAGAGACCATGAGTTGGATCAAATACCCGTAGTTCAATCGTCGAAATCAAATCAAATTAGGATTAATACCCTAAATGTTGAAAACTCCAGAATACGAACTTCTCATGGTGGGGCAGATATTGGTTTGTATGATGACGTAACAGATAAAACCACATTGGCTCCAGGCGACTTTGTTGTGCCGAACACTGTTATAAACACTTCAACTCTTTCCCGTTTCAATTATTATTATTCTCAATTGGTGTTAAAAAAAGACAAAAAAAATTACGTAATAGTTGTAGATCAAGACACTAACGAAAAAATTAATATACATCGCAAAAACATTGCGGGAAATATAAGTGCAGTTAATTTAAGCACAACTGGCGGAAAAAAAATAATTGCCTCAGGATCTAATCAAAATTATGTTGAGCCAAATATTAGTTTTGAGAAGAATCCGGGTCCCCCCAAAAAATGGGAGGCCAAGGTGATTGGTAGCAATCCGATAACACTGGCAGTCGTAGATGGAACCATCTTTTCTGAAACCCCCATACTTGGGCCTCTGGACGAGGATACCAAATGGATTGATGGTTACGCCCCACTGGAAAATACCATAGAAGCCAGGGCGGCCGCTCGGGCAAATTATTATTATATATTGCCCTTACAAAAGCGGGAGTTCGTAACTGGTGGTTCTGGCACTTGCCTGTGCCTGCAAACAGATGATCCAAATCCTGCATCTGCATTTACATCCCCATCCAACAAATGCACAACATCGCTTCATTTCGGCAAATTTCTCAAACACACAGTAAATTCAAGCAGGGGATTTCACAACCACGAACTTCAGGATTATGTTGGCGCAGTAAAGACTATGGCAAAACAGTCAATATCCGATGCATTGGTGGGCAGTAGTTTTTCGGGGTATATTTTAACCAATTTGAGAGACACACCAACTCCAATTACTTTTTCTTTGGCAAATGTTGATGGTTTTAAGGGCGGCTCAAGATCAAAATTTCCATCAAGCTCATCTACCAGCACTGGATCTACGGCTGACAAAACACAATTCAACACAGGCGAAACTTCATCGAGTGGATCAAGTGTGCCGGGCGACAAAAATCGTCCACCATTGGATTGGAGAAAAGCAATAACAGATTCAATGAAAAAGTTGCTACAAGGGTCAGCAATTGACAAATTGACTCCCGATAGACTTTCCAAATTCTTGGCCAACAGACTTAGTGAAGGTGCACCACTGGCTTTAGTAAAGGAAATTGCCCTTGAATCTATAGTTAATGCCAAGTTGGCCGTACTTCAATCTGGTGGCAAAAACAAGAAGCAGGCTCTAAAAGAATTAGAGAACGACCCTCTTTATCAATCTCTCGTACTCGCAATCACCAAAGCTCGGAAGCCCAAAAACACGGGGGGCACAGATACTGGCTCAACAAATTCTACTGATTCAAGCAAGCAAGATAAAACTATTCGTATTACCGTCTTTCGTGGCTTGCCAGGAACTAGGGGAAGCGCGAGACCAACAGCGAGCGTTGTTGGGCAGCCAGAATTAGTACAAACATTTTCCGTTTCTCAAGATGATGCAGATACCGGAACACCTAAATTTAGAAATTTTGTGTTTCCTTTTGTTCCGAAGGATGTTAATTACTCGGGAATCGGAACACAGTGGACAGAAATTCCCAGAAGTGGCAATTATCCAATAGTTGACTGGACTGGGTTTAATTTATTGAAAATTAGTTTTAATTTTGACATTGTCAATACCAATTTCAAAAACAAACAAGGATTTGGTCTCAGTTACTCCTGCGAGGATCAGATAACCAGATTAAGGGAAATGGCCCAAACCCCCTATCCCGTGACATTTTTGAACATGGATAAATTTATGCAGAATGAAGTTCGTTGGCCACTTTTGTCTTCGGGAAGAGGCGTTGAGTTCGTGATTGCTGAATTCAGCGTCACTGCGGTTCAGCGTACTGGCGGAAATGTGGTCCCAAATGATTCCGTACCAAACCAAATTTCTCGAGCGACATGCTCAATGACGCTTCAGGAAATCCCAATTGAAACCGTTGAGATAGTTCAAATGCCAAAAATTGTTCCATGCAAGAAAAATTGCGGCGGGGATATACCCACCAAAGAACAGCAAAAGGAATACTTGCTGTTTATGGCCGGTAAGGCATCGGTATAAAATGTCGGATGCAGGCGCAAGCAAAATTCTGACCCATAAAGATCTTCCGTCAAGAGGTATTGAAAAGTTCAATGTCACTTTTGGTGACATTAAAGAAGGTATCAAGGAAAACATAAACGACTCTATTCTTTCGTGCCAAGTTAGTTACTCAATGAGTATGGTGACCGAAATTACCCTTCAGATTATTGATCGTGATTATTCAAGGACGAAATACGACCCAAAAGGAAACTTGTCATTTGCGGAAGGCAATTACTTTAACATCGCAAGAGATGTTACATATATGACAAAACAAATTGCGGACGTTTCGTTTGATGAGGTCAATAAAATCGCATCAGTTAATTTACAATCAGTCCTAATGGAGGTGGCAGAGGTTTCGGTCAGCCAAGATCAATCTGTATCCCCGATCTGGACCGTAAAATGCAGACCAAAAGCAATACAGCAAATGAAGCGCGACAAGAAACCCGGTGTTATTACTGGCTCTGGAACCGCTTTTGTCAAGGCGGCATGCGACAAATACGGGCTTAAGCTTGTTGCCGAACAAACCACAAAAAAACAAAAAATCACCCAAGCAAGTGGTGAGAACGAAGCAGACTCACTATGGGATGTTATTCAAAACCTTGCCCAGCAAGCAAAGTTTAAATGTTTTGAGGTAGATGGAACACTCTATTTTGCCTCCATGAAGTGGCTTATGTATAAATGGGGTCCAGATGCAATCACCTACACAGCAACGGTCAAAGACAAAACAAAAAAGCCAGCGATAGATGTAGACAAAGTAGTTACTAAGCGTTACATACCTTTGATGCCGGGTGAGTTGGGAAAGTCGTACGAATTAATGAAAATGCCATCAATGAGCAAATCCGACAATGCTGTCATGGAGGCTACTGGTTCGGCAGATATTGACCGGACAAATGGAATTGGCATTCGACCTGGAATGACCGTTTATGTGGGTGGTATACCAACCTTTAATGGGTATTACCTAGTTACCTCTGTCCAGTTTGAAGAGCGAAGTCCAAACCCTGTGGCAATTAATTTTGAAACACCGGAAAGGCGCCCAAAGGAAAAAATTGTTGGTCTTCCGGTTGGAATAATTTTCCCCAACATTGAAAGCATAGACCCAGTTGGCCCAGACATATTAATTCCATATTTAAAAACCCGCACAACAACCTCGGTTAATACTGGAAGAAGTTCAAGGCCGCCCAGATGAGAAACAATCGACCAGATTTAGTGCGAAGAGACAATGGGTCTCCACACCCCTTCAGCGGAGGAGGGCTCTACGTGGGCAAAGTTACATTTGTGGGCTCGGGGAACACTGTAAATGTAAGAATTCCCGGATTGGGAATAAATATGGCCAAAGTTGTTTCTTTGGGAATGACCGCAGCGCAAAGGATGGTTGCTGGCGATTCTGTTCTTTGTGGGTTTTTGGATAATGACAACCAAGAGCTAGTCGTCATTGGTAGAATGAATATAGCAATTGATGTATTTGCCACCAAGGAAGAGTTGGCTGCTCAAGTGGCTATTTTGACTACGCTAATAACAAACCTCACGACAAGAGTCGATGCGCTGGAGGCCTGACAATGACAACTCTAAAATTCCCGCTTGAGTATAATCAGGACGGCTCTCTTGTAACTTTAGAGGATGGCACAGATAGTTTTTATGCACAATTGTTAAGTTTTTCTGCATTGACCGAACCGGGCACATTTCCTTTTTCGCCTGAATTTGGAGTTTTTGACCCTTCTTTCGGACTGGTAAATAGGGGTCTATTTATGCTTCAAGCATCAAGGTTTGTCCCAGAGGTGGAGATAATTGAAGCCGAAGGAGAACTAATTGAAGATACTGGTACGACTTTTCTTCGAGTAAAGTTCAAGAGGGTTTAATATGTCTATTGATTTTTCCCCATATCTCAACCTTCGTATTTATGACAAAGATCCCGGCGAGATGTATTTAACGGCAATTGAACTAATGAGGCTAAATGTTCCGCAACTGTCGGTTCGTCCGGGGACAATCGAAGATGCAATGATTCAATCTTTTGCTTTCCTATCAACAGTAGCTGTCAACCACATCAATGCGCTTCCAAACCGTTTGGTGGAGGGCATTGCCAACTTAATGGGCGTCAAGCGTTTGGAGCCAAGTTATGCATCGGTTGAAGTGACAATAACTGCACTTGACTATAGCGGCGGAGACTTAGAATCTGGAACAATTTTCCAACATTCATTTAATGTCGGCGGCGAACAGCAAATTGAATACTATGAACTTCAAAGTTCTATAACAATTGAACCAGTTACGCCAGTTTTGGATGCCAATCCACCCACCCCACTGCCTTCTATTACAACATCAATTTCGGCAATTAAGTTTGGACAACTGAAATCAATAACTTCCGGTACGGTGTTGACAATTTTGAATTCACAAAGCGTGGCGGATTCAGCCATAGCAGGGAACGGATTTGTTCAAGGAACTATTGGCGAAGATGATGCTCAATTTCTTTCTCGTTATGCCACCCAACTTCAGTCATTGTCAAATGTGGTCAACACAGCAAAACAAATTGAGGCATACGTGCTCTCAACCTACACTTTCGTAACACGTGCAAAAGCCTACGATTTGACCAATTCTGAAATTGACCGAACCCGAACTGCGGCAAGTGCCCCTGGGTATATTTCGCTCTTTGTGTACGGCGATGGCAAACCGCTCAATGTATTTGAACGCCAAACAATATATTCTGATTTACTTTTAAAAACTACGGCTGGTTTGCAAATAGTTGTTCAAGACATGGATATTTTGACAATGACAGTGAATTTAACTGTAAAAATATCGCAAGGTTCAGACTATTCATCAACATTGGCTAGTGTTAAGTCTTCCCTGAGTGAATATTATTCACCATCGGGATTTCCTCTAGTTGATGAAGCAATTCGCAAAACCAATATTTTTGAAAGAGTAATTTCTGTTCCCGATGTCGTATACGTGGATCAGGGCTTAACATTCGCCTGTACTTCTACAACCAGCGATGGAGATGGAAACCTTACTTTCAACAAAAAAGGCAGCTTGCCACAAATTGACTTAGATGCGTCAACAATTGTTATGACTTACTTATGAGATTAGAGATTGTTCAAAAGAACTTACTATCCAGTGCCCTGTCTTTGGAGCGTATTTCAAACCCCAATTCCACGTCATTGACTTCTGCCGTTGAATCTAGTGGATGGACAACTGATCCCCCAAGCACATTTGTAACTGATGAAACCTTTGCCTACCTAGCAACGGCATTCTCTTTAAAAATTTCCAACCCCACAACAACCAACATTGTGATAAAAGGGACACAATTAAACGTTCCCTTTCCATACATTGCTGAAGAACTAATTTTTCATGCGCTAATTTTTTGTGAGACG
>Ga0169931_10001915_pt1 | contig 34264 bp, 28 predicted proteins | sample Kivu_15m_20L_FD_129675 | JGI IMG/M metagenome (GOLD analysis project Ga0169931, IMG submission 129675) | Freshwater microbial communities from Lake Kivu, Western Province, Rwanda to study Microbial Dark Matter (Phase II) - Kivu_15m_20L... | ecosystem: Environmental > Aquatic > Freshwater > Lake...
ACTATAAGCTAGCAAGGCGTGAGACAGGCTTAAAAGAGGTTGAAGAAGAGAAAGTGGCCAAGAGATATGAAAAAAACGATGGATTGCGGCGGACGAGCGATGGGAACGCGGACAAAGTTGCGGAAGTGACGACTGGCCGGCGCCGAGTCGAGCAGGGACTGGACGAGGTGCCAGACACTGAACAGAATTTCGGTGCCGGGCACTGGGTGGCGGGGTGCCAGGCACTGGGTGGCGGGGCGCGCGGGAAGGGTGACTGGCACCGAAGGTTGGGCCGCAGGCCCGGACGTCCGCGAGTGAACTTGGGTAAATAAGGGTAAATGTACCGACGGGACCCGAAAAACGAGGCTAATGCGATCAGCGAATTTAAGGCGGCTGGAAGGCAATAAAGATGCCAGACAGCTGAGCTGGCGAAGCTTCCGGAACAGCCTGTTAGCTTTACGTTTAAATAGCAGGGAGCAAACAAGACACTTTGGCTATCTGGGGTTGAACAGAGCCAGACGACCCAAGTTTTAGGAAATGCGAAAGGCATAAATGCAAAAGGTGGACCACACAACGGCTGCTACCGTGGTGGTCCACCCTGAGTGCTTCAGTCCAGCAACCTTCTAGTTGCTGGGCCAGACTGTTGCTGGGCCAGACTGTTGCTGGGCCAGACTGTTGCTGGGAGTTTGGAGTCTAACTAAGTGCTCAACCCACGATTAGCCTCATTGGCGTTTGCCGCGGTTTTCGCGGTTTTCGGGGGTGTTCAGGTAGAGGCTGCAAGGCTTCCGATAGGCTCTATATTCTCCAAGCTGAAACTAGAAAGATGATTACTTACTTCACGCGACGCACTACGCCAACCAAGATGCCAAGAACCTTTGCTTCCTTCACATAGATCGGCTTCATGTGTCGATTGGCAGGCTGCAATCGAATCCGACCATTCTCCGGATACCAATACTTTAGAGTCGCTTCACCATCAGGAGTCTGAGCCACCACGACGTCACCGGGTGATGCCTTCGATTGCTTCTGAATAACGACAAAATCTCCATCCTGGATATGAGCGTCAATCATCGAATCGCCAGTCACCTCCAAAACGAAGCGATTATCTTTCTGAAACATCTCCGCAAAGTCCACCATCTCGTTTTGCTCAAATGCCAACGAGCAAGCCCCAGCAGCAACGCGACCCGCCATCGGCAAACCGGGCGAAGCATTGCGGTTCAAAGCTTCTGTTAATTCAATCGCTCGCGATTTGTTGGCTGCACGATTGATCATCCCTTTGCGTTCCAACGCTCGCAAATGACACATCACACCGTTGGGCGACTTAATGTCCAGAATCTCCCCAATCTCGCGAACCGTTGGACCATATCCCCGCTTCAAGATCTTTTCACGTATAAAATCGTAAACCGCTTGCTGACGCTCCGTTAATGGACGTGTCATCCTTGCTTCCCCTCTCATTCAGATGTAAACTGTAAACTAAATTGGTGTGGTATTGTCAGAATAAATCGCTGTACTGGTCGTTGATCGAGTGCCATCTCGCTGCCAAGCCTCAAAACCAATGCTCACCTGACCTTATAGCTCATTAATACTCTGATTTAATGTATCTCTCTGCGTTAATGTTCACGCATTACCAAATATACAGAACCGTGGTGAATTTGGCTATGGGTCAAATTCAAGAACGATTCGGATTCCCTGAAATTCTGAGATTCCCTGAAATTCTGATCAGAGACCTAAAAGACCGAAGGCTGGGACAACCCCAGAATTAGGAAAACACTTTTGGAAAGCCTGCGGTATTCAAACGTCGCATCCGTTACTTAGCGGCCGAATCTGCCTGTCCCACCACGGGCGGGTCGGGGGGAACGCCCAGCGGGCCAAATAGATCCCTCCGGATGCCCAAAAGCGTTGCCATCGCTTGGACCAAAACCCCCTCAGCTTCGGGGCCCACACAAGTCGCCCGGGGACTGGTCTCGTACCCCCCCTGTGAGTAGGCAATCGCCGTGCCAATGTACGCTGTTCCGTAGTCGCCGTAGGCAGCCATCGCCACTTGACCGCCTGGCACCAGCGAGGCCGCCGCGAGTTGATATTCCACGAAAAGCTCGCCTGGCATATGCAAAATCTGAATGTTGGAGAGTTTCAACCGCCCCAGATCGATCGCGCCCCCCGCTTCAAAGCGATTCAGATATGAAAGATGTTCGGCTGCGCTTAACCGAACCACCGGATCGAGCTTTGGATCAGCCAAGGACTTCTCCAGTTCGCTGCGATTCAAATGTTTGCCCGGCTGCAAACGAACAGGAACCGACATCCAGTCTACATCGCTCGAATCGATCTTCTTTCGCTCCGTCGCTGCCCATGCCCTCTGCATACCGGCTTGAACCTTGTCTGCCAAAACCGCGCGATTGGCAACCGATCCATCATTCCATTTTCCTGCTCCAATATTGCCGGCGGCGCCATTGAAATGCACAACGGGCACACCGATCTTTTCCGAAAAATGATTGCGAGCCAATCCGGGAAAATCGGGATTCGCTTTTCCAGTCCGGTAAAAACTTTGCGGGTGAGTCGCGTAATAGGACAGCGCCACAATAGGCTGCTCACCTTTCCAGAAACTTATCAACCGAACTTTCGGATCGATTGTCCCAGCGGGCAAAGCCCGAATCGCCGCATCGCGGGTAGCGGTGAAACGGGTTATCGCCACCTTTCCGCTACTATCCAACAATCTTCGATTCGAAGCCACATCGAGCACTTCTCCTTCGCCGTAACCAACCTGATCGATAGGCTTCGCTGTCGAAATCGCCCGCTTAACCTCCGCAATCGTGCCATCCAACATCCGCTGCCAAAGCGTTCGATCGTAATGACGTTTAGTGCTTCCCGCCTGCTCGAGCAACCGCATGGCCCCCAGATCGCATCGCGGCGCATCGTGCTGATGTAGCGCATGCAAACTTATTCGCTCCGCACCGCTCCCGATCGCCTCGGCCAATCGGCGCCGAAACTCCTCGTGCCCCTCATTGGCTATTCCCAACCAATCGACTGCCAGCAGCACAATTGGCTGGCCCGCACCCACCAACACTAAACCTCGACAACTCAAACGCTCGCTGACCTCAATGCATGGGTCGTAAGCCAACGGACTTCCAATATCGGGCGACGCATCCACTTCAAAGTATTCAACCTTCAGTTCATCTGCGTGCACGGGCATCGCGACACCCGAACACACAATCGCAAACCAACACACTCGCAGTCTCAATCCACCCATCCAACCGCTGGTATAGATACCACTCATGACCCAACTACTCCTTTGAGTTCTTTGTGCTCGATTGACTGCGACCTGCATACTCACGAATAAAGGCGATGACATCACGAAACTCTTCGGGCTTCATCTGCGCCAACAAACCTTCTGGCATCAATGACTTGCCGGAGGCCTTTAGCACTTCGATCTCGGTTCGCTCAAATCTTTCCAACTCAGCTTTTGCATTTCGAATCATCACAACATCGCCCTGTGATGATTCCATCAAGCCGGTGTGCACCACTCCATCATCCGTCACCAATTGATACATTTGATAACGGGGATCCACTTCCGCATTGGGCTGAAACACGGACAACGCGATCTGTTCATTCGATTTTTCAATCACCGAGGCCAAAGGAGGACCAATGTTCGTGCCCTCATTCTCAATTCGATGACACGAACTACATAACTTGCGAAAAACGACTCGACCATTCTCCAAATCCGGCTTTTCTTCCCACGCTTTTCGATATCCGGCAGCCACTTCTTCCCATGCAACCGTGGGCAACAATCCAGAATGCAATTTCTTTCCTCGAGCAGCCAACTTTTCGTCCGGCAAGCGTTCCAAGGTCAACCAAATTTCGCTTGGCAACGTCCCCGCAGCGACGTCATTACGCTCCATCGCATCGAGCAACTTCGCAGCACCCATTTCGCGTCCGGCCATCGTTTCAAGCGCCACGGCATAAACCTCGGGTGAAAATTCGTCGAGTTGACTCAAAATCAAATCGAAATGCGAACTCTCATTGGCAACCATCGTCTTCAAGGCTGCCACTTGCACGATTGGTGATACCTCATACTTCAGCGCTTTCTCCAACAGCCCATATCTTTCTGACGCTGGCAATCGCTCCAGCAATTCCCAACCCAATAAATCTCGAGGGTGAATTCCGCGACTCTTCTCCAGCGCCATTTCGACCCTTGGCAACAACTCATTCCTGAGCCAAACCTGCATCGCTCGATCTGCATCCGCTCGGCACCAAGCAGTCGCCGAACTAAATTTTCTCCCCAAAGCTTCAATCAAACGCTGTGCTAATTGAGCTTGATCCGCTTGATCGCTGTGTGAAAATTTCTTCCAAGCCTCCGTGAATCGATCCAGCACCTCAGTTGTCGGCCGATGCTTAAGCGCCCCAAACAACAAACTTTCAATCCATGGCTCAAACAAACTTGTTTCCGCGACATCCTGAGCTAAAAGGCGTTCCATCATTGTCAGCGACTGGGAGCCTAAACACCACTCTACAGCCAGTATATATTCGGGCCAGTATGCCAGTTCACTTTGCCGATCTCGATTCAGTTGCTTCATCACCAGGTTGCCTACAACTTGCACATACAGCGGATCCTGGCGAAGCTCCGGTTGGTAAGTTGCGATTTGCCCCATGTAGAGGGCTAGCCAAAATTGAGACTCCAAGGATCCTTCCGCTGCGATCTTCTCGATTTCAGCACTTAAGTATTCCTGCCCCTTAAAGGAGATTCGCTTTCTCCCTAATTGCCAAAAAATCTGCTGCTGCACGCGAGGATGTACATCTCGCAGCGCGGAGACGATCAACGCTTCATTCAAACCATTCTCGTAGCTACCAAGCACAGCCAAAGCTTGGATGCGTCCTTCGGCCAGCGGACTGTGAAGAACCACATTTTGCAAAGCTCCGATTGCGTTGGCATCATTGCGTTCATAGAGTAAACGCGCAGCGGTTTCTCGATGCCAACCATTCGCGTGGCCTGTTGCGGATGCCAGTTCAGCGCTCGACAATGAGTCAAGATTCGGGGGCGCTCGGCGGATAGGTCGATCCTTAGCCTTGACTCTCCAAATGCGTCCCTTATCGCGTCCGGAGGTAAGGTCTAATTGCCCTTTGATCATCGGCGGCAAACTTGCTGGATGCTCGATCACTTCCCGAGCCATATCGGCTATATAGAGACAACCATCCGGCCCATCTCCCAGCTGGACCGGCCGAAACCATATATCGCTTGATCGCACAAACTCTTTCTTTTCATCCGCCCGTTCTCCAGACCACCACAAACCGCGACGAACCATTTTTTTGCGATGAATCAAGTTGCTTCCGACATCCGCTACTAAGGCTGTCGGGAATTCCAACGGTCCCCATTGATCGCCATCGTAAATAACGACTCCCGTCGCGCCGGTGAAATATCCGGCTGCTCGGCCACCACCCTCCACGATACCCGGCACTTTACCCGTCACACGCAGTTCGGTTCGCCAAGTCCGCCACGCCTCCACGGGCGAAGCGCGATATACCTCTGCCTGAGGACCATCGCTGGCCATGCTTCGTCGCAATGTGAGTGGCCTGGACAATACCTGCGCGGTCCATTCTGGATATTGCCAAGCGATCACTTGCTGAAAATGATCGCTATTGCTGCTAACGAACTTATCTCCAAACGCATTAAAATCCATACCATGCTGACCTCCCCCCGGGATCGTTCCCAATTTTCGAGTGCGTGTGTCGATCGCAATATCTTGCATGCGAATCGATAAGGCATCGATGGTCAACAAGCCCCGTAGCTCGCCACCATTGCTGCTGGATGTCGCATGCCATCGCTGATCTAGACCCCAGCGAAAAGAATTGATGAGCCCCTGAACATTGGAGCGACCAAATCCCGTCGCCCACACCTCTGGCTTCACGCTACCTACTTGGCCGTTAAACTTCTCTGTGTCGAGCCAATACAGTTCAGGAGCAGCCGCGATCAACACACCTTTCTCAACCAAAGCCAGTGCGGTTGGCCATGACAAATGATCCAGCAATGTCTCCGCACGATCCATGGTTCCATCGTGATCCGTATCCTCCAAGCGTCGCAACCGCCCCAGCGACTCTTTGTCCTGTTCACTGTAATCAAGCATCTCGATGACCAGCAATCGACCGCTTGGATCAAAAGCGAACGCGACAGGATCCTGCACCAAGGGTTCCGCCGCCACTAATTCAACCTCGAAACCGCTCAACGTCTCAATACTGCGAATCACCTCTTCGATCGGCTTGGCAGCAACCCGCTCCAATTTTACCGGTTCAACAACCGCATCAGCACCTCCTTGCCAACCCCACGCCACCGAACTGTCTGTCGCAATTCCTATCGTTAAGCTGATCGCAAAAAAAATATAGCGTTGGATGAACCAGCCAGCGGTTACTGCTGCATAGGCTGACTTCAACCGCGAAGAGCCCGCTTCCGAAAATGCTTCTGCACAGGAGAGTATGCCTAAAGGCCCGAGAGATCGTTGCGACAATTGCATCACAATTCGTCCCAAATTGGGGAGGGAAGGGAGTTTGGCGAGCGTTAGAATCTTCGGTATCATTGTGACAAAATCGCAAGGCAATAGATAGTCTAGCCGCGATCGCGAGCTGAAATTAGAATCAAAGTCGTGCCGCCGTTTTCCTTCCAAGCCCAACCACGGATGACTGACCGATGATGCAACACCGCTTGATTGTGTTCCTGCTATGCGTTTTCGGTATCACCCAGCAGGCAGACGCGAAAAATTTCCGGGCCGGTTTTGGTAAACAGAACGTTACTCCGTCGCGGCCGATGCCGATGTGGGGTTATGGAGCCAGGCACGATGCTTTATCGACCGGAGTCCGGGACCCCTTGTTTGCAAAAGCGATTGTTATCGAGGCAGGCAGCCAGCGGCTAGCGATCGTTGCCTTGGACTTAGGTCGTGCACCGGCCGCCGATTCGATGACCCGAATCCGCGATGCCATCAAGACCGATTACAACATCGAGCATATCCTCGTTTGCGGATCGCACACCCATCACGGACCTGTGATCGAATTGCGCGATCGCGAAGGCGAAGGTAAAGGTCGATTTGATGACGCCGTTGAATATGCTTCTAGTCTTGAAGCAAAAATTGTGCAAGCGATCGGCTCGGCCGTCGAAACACTCACCGATGCCAAGATTGCCTGGGGCGCAAGCCCCGTCAACATGAATCGCAATCGACACAGCAAGCTTGAAAACAAACCGATCGATTCCGAACTCGGTGTGATACGACTCGATACCATCGAAGATAAACCAATCGCAATTCTCGTCAATTACGCCGCTCATTCAACGATGCTCGATGCCAAGGATTTGCGTTACTCGGCGGACTGGCCAGGGCAAATGACAGAAGCTGCTGAAAAGCTATGCGGTGCACCATGCTTATTTTTGCAAGGAGCAGCAGGCGATCTTTCGCCCCGCACGGACGAAACCACGCGCACCATCGAAACCTTTGGAGCCAAACTGGGCCAAGAAGTTGCCACCCTTTTCGGCCGATTGAAACCGGAGATTCCAGCTCGTCCAAGTCTAAAGGCCAAACGTACCGTTTTCGATTTCTCTACTCGCTTGCCGCTCCGAGAACCCCTGACCCAACTCGCCTTTCGACAAGCTTTCTTTTCGGAACTGGTCACCGCCACGCTTGCTCAAGAAGCTAAGGATGACCAACTTCATCCCGAAACGACAACGATCTTGCTGAATCGACAACTGGCGTTGGTTGCTGGGTCGGGTGAATTTTTTTCACAGCATTCCAATTCACTGAAGCAACGCTGCCGAGCCGAAGAAACATTTTTTATCGGTTACTGCAATGGGCATCATATGTACTTTCCCACGATCGAAGGCGCGGCCGAAGGTGGCTATGGAGCAGATCCGGCCGTCAGTTGGGTGGAACTGGGTGCGGGTGAAACTATGATCAATCAAGCTTTAATTGATCTTTACTCCTTTCAAGGCGCATTCTTTCCCAGCCCCTGATCTCTTGCGTGGTTTTACGTGCGAAATATTACTCCGCTGTAATGGGATTGGTGAGTACCCAGATCTTGGGCTGCGGAACGTCCAGCCACAATTCGGCTCGATACATACCTGGCTGTTCGGTTTCAAATCGACATTCATAACCGCTGCAGGAATAAACCTCTGTTCCTTGTCGCATGATTTTCCAGGTGGCTTTTTGCGGTGAATAACCGGTAAAAACCACTCCCTGCGCCGAAGCGACTTTACCCCCTAGCTCAATCCGATCACTGGACCCCTTGGGACTTGCAAACCACTGCACCCCACGGCCACTGGCGAGACCATCAAAGCATACGTAAGCTCGACCATGCAACAAGCCATCCCAAACCGCCGCCTGCGTTTGCTCGGGCAACAACAGATAAGTTCCCGCATGTCGCAGACTATTTTCATAGGGATCTAGCAGCAATTGAAAAACGACATCGCCCTCTTTGGCCTCTTCCTTAATGGGAAGTAGTTCGGCGGCCGCTTTGCGATTGAGTTCAAGAATCTTTTCTCCGAGTGCATCCTCGACGCGGACCATATCTTTTTCAACAAGGCGCAGGCGGATACCGACGTTTTGATGCGCATCATTGGCTGCTACACCGGTGTGGCGAGCGGTCAAATTAAGTTGATCCCATCGTTCCAAATAATCGGCAGGATAATCGAGCAGGGCTAGCAGAGATTCCTGGGGATACTGCTGAATCATGGGAGCCGTGTTGAGCAACCACAATGGATTGCGCATCGAGGCAACCAAACGTTTTTCTTCTTTAAAGTCGGCATGCGTATTGTAGATTTCGTTTCCGGTGATGCCCGGGATATCCAAATCCATACGCTCTTCTAAATGGGAGATAAATGCCAAGCCATCGGTTTGCTGCACGGCGTTAAAATACTCCTCGGTACTCATTGGCTCCACATCGCGAATCGAAGCTTGGGGATAGGCTAGTAAGCCTTTGGTCTCAGCCCCTGGTATCAACAGGACACCATCGCGCATCCCTTGGTGACCATCTTTGACAATGTCATAGTGCGCCGCTGGATGTTCGGTGAACATGAGGATATCCGTATCGGCGCGTTTAGCGGCCGCGACGATATCGGCAATTTGTCCTCGGCTATCGTGCGACCAATGCGAATGGACATGCATATTGGCGCGATAAGTTTTCAAGCGACTTACGTGCTGCACCCGCTGACGCTCCGATTTCAATTTCTCGATCGATTCACGCAGTGATTGCAATTTCTTACGGGTCATTCGATCGAGCGCATCTTCAGCGGATATCGAAGGACATGCAACCAAATTTACCGAAGCCAGAACAACACCCAGAACTAGCTTTCGAATCACACTGCACAAATTCATGTGGATCTACACTTCATATCGAGAATCAAATTACAAACCGAGTTCAACGATTTTTGGAATCAGCCGAATTCAGTTGACTGCGCAGCCAACTGGCAATCAATTCGCGCGACTCGTCGGGTACAGAATGCTGTTTTCCATGGACAAAAAATGCGAATCGGTCTGCCGCATTTTCAAGCTGGAAAGCTTTCATGACTTCTAAATTCATGACAACCCTTTGTCGCTGCGTGGCTTCCACACCATCATTCACGGCCGATATATCCAGCAGGGCTCTAGGGGAAATAAGAGCCATGATCTCGTGAAAATCAATCGGGGGAAGCCTTCCCTCTAAAAGTCCTGGCCGAATGTGTTTGAAGTACACATACCATCGATCGCGGGACCACTCCGTCACCTGATCATTATAACGAAAGAAGGACGCGGCGCAATTGCAAGCTGCCGCCCGGACGCGTTCATCGTATGCTGCTAGAAAGAGCGCACCTTGGCCACCCAGGGAATGCCCCATCACCCCGATGCGGTGCGGATCGACCTGGGGTAAGGTTAGTAAAACGTCGACAGCGATAGAGTGCTCGTAGGTGAATTTTCCAACCGCCGTCCATTCCGGATGTCGCTGATGGAATCGAGTGGTATCGTAAGCCCCTTCCGGCGGAATACGTTCTCCAGCAACGAAATGATCTGGGGCAATCACCACGAATCCTCGCCTTGCTAAATGATCGAGGTGCGCGCGAGTTTTGTCCGGTTCCAAACCGGCTGCCTGTTCTTTGCCCTTGGGATAAGTACCATGCAAGGCCACCACGGCGAGCCCCGGTTCTTTGCGTTCCAGCGGAATCGCCAAGTAGGCATCAGCGCGTTCATCCGACTCAACGGCGTAGCTGATACGTTTGCGAATGTAAACGCCATCCACATTCACTTCTTCATGGATTTTTAAATCGAGCGCCGGCTTGGACGGTTTATGTTGATCGCGAATCAAATCCAAAAAACGCTGCTTGAGAATCGCCTTGTGCTGGAGCCATTGTTGTTCATTTTCGATTCCCGCAGTCAAATCGCTCCAACTGGTTTCGATCGGAGGGGGGCTGGAGACCGGCCGCAGCCGCTCGGCCCTCTCCGATTGGCCGTATCCGGCGGCGACGAAAAGCGAACAAAACCCCAAAAAATGTGATAAAAGGGGGAATAAACCCGCGATTTTCGCGAATATCGAGGTGCGATTTTTCATTTGGGCATACTTCATGCTGTGAGACCGGTCGAATTGCTTTGGAATCGGTCGACTTCAGGGGGGTTTCCGTCGAGGGGAGCCTGAAAAACAGGCCAAATAAGCAGCCTATTGAGAACTACTGAGAAACCGAGTGGTGTAAAAAAATAAAATCCCCATAGATTGTCGATGATTCGGTGAGCTAAATCTAGCCCCGGAGTCCGTCGAACCTTCCGGAAAAGAGTCTGGCCTATCGAGGGCCCAGCAGGTGTAGATTAAACTGAGCGGGTTACGATATCGCGAAATCGTCGTTTCTCGAAAGTCGAGCGGCGCGGTGAAACGTAGTAGGTGGGACAGACGTGCATGGCAATCATTGAATTGAGCGGTTTGCGAAAAAGCTATGGCCGCAATACGGTTCTCGACAACATCGATATTGCCATTGCCCCCGGAATCACAGGATTGCTGGGGCCCAACGGTTCTGGCAAAAGCACTCTGATCAAGTCGTTGCTCGGTTTGGTACGTGTTGATGCGGGTTCAGGAAAAGTACTCGGTGAACCGTGGCCTGCAACAGTCAAAGCGATTCGCGATCGCATCGGCTACTTACCCGAAGAGGATTGCTTTGTGGCTGGACTTCAGGGCGTGGAGTCCGTTCAAATGATGGCTCAACTTTCCGGAATTCCAAGCCGTGAAGCTTTGAGGCGAGCGCATGAGGTACTCGATTATTGCGATCTTGGGCAAGAACGATATCGCAAGGTCGAGACCTATTCGACCGGGATGCGACAGAAGCTCAAGTGTGCACAAGCTCTGGTTCACGATCCCGAATTGGTAATCCTGGACGAACCGACAACGGGCCTGGATCCCAACCAGCGAGAGGAGTTCCTGCAGCGGCTCAAGACCCTGGCGATCAAGCATGGTAAATCGATCATGCTGTCCACTCATATCTTACATGATGTTCGTCAGATCTGTGATCACGTTGTCATTTTGATTGGCGGGCGCATCCGAGTTTCCGAATCGCTGGAAAAATTGAGTCGGCCCGCCAAACCGGGCTTGCATTTAACGGTTGTGGAAGGAGCCGCACCCCTGGTTGACGTTCTTCGGAGCCGAAGCCTTCAGGCGACGCTCGCCGACGATGGACAGACCGTCTTTGTGGAAGGTGTGAATGCGGACCGAGCGGCCGAGCTATGGTCGCTATGTGCCGAACACAAAATTATGTTGCAGCGGCTGGAACCATCGCGCAACTCCTTGGAGCAAATTTTTCTCGACGCGATTCAGGAGGTGCCTCGTGCCGTTGCTTGATCTTGGCTATCGTCGTTGGGAGGGAACCAGAACACCGCGCAGCTTGCGGTGGCTCGTCGTCACCATAACGGGTGCGTTAATGATTTGGAGAGGTTACTGGCTGAGAACCATTCTGGCCTTATCGCTTAGTCCCATTATCTTTACGGTCTTTGGATTTTTTATTTTCGAACAGGGTTTACAAGATCCTGAATCGCGTTCTCTCATTACTCAAGTGGTGCGACGTCAATTCGGAATGGACGAGCTTGCGCGGAACATTATGACCAACCCCGAGGTGGCGCGGCATGAAGTATGGTCTCTATTTCTTCTCAATTTTTTCAAACAGTCACAAGTTTACTGCATGGTCGTCGTCTTAGGTCTTACAGCTCCACGTTTGATCAGCTATGACTTGCGGAGCCGAGCCTACTTGCTTTATCTGTCCAGGCCTCTCAGTCCGTTGGAATATCTTTTGGGTAAAGCATCTGTTTTATGGTTTTTGCTGTTGGCCATTGCGACGGCGCCTGCGCTGTGCGTCTATGTTTTTGGTGTGCTGATTTCACCGACTTGGCGAGTCGTTTTCGATACCTGGGATTTGCCGCTGCGTATCCTGGCGGCTACAGCCATTCTTGCCTTACCGACTTCGGCATTAGCCATTTTTTATTCCTCGATGACTACCGAAAGTCGCTTCGCGGGTTTCGCGTGGTTTGCCACATGGATCGTGGGCTGGGTTACCTACAGCGTTTTGACAAGCGTCACCGCTTTTGGCAACGCGAATAAAGAAAGCCTGTCATCGCAGTTCTACAAATGGCAAATGCTCTCTCCCTATCACACGCTGGGACAAACCCAATCGATCGCCTTTGGAGCCAACCAAGCGGACGAACCGTACTGGCTGCCGATTTTCTTATGTGTAGCCGTTACGGTGGTCGGTTTCGGCCTCGCCCATCGCCGCATCGCTGGAATGCTGCGTGCCTAACTCGAATCAACGATGAAAATAGGGTCCTTCCGAGACAGAATGAATATGCCATCCGAAGCTCCAACAGCATTGCTCTCGCTCAAAAACGTTTCGCGTTTGTATGGCACCGTGATCGGCGTGAACGACATCCATATCGATTTACCGCGTGGTGCGTACGGCCTGGTCGGTCCTAATGGAGCGGGGAAATCGACGCTGATCGGCCTGATCACCGGAGCGCTGACTCCATCGCTAGGATCGATCGAGGTCTTTGGTCATAATCCTCGCAATCGAGCCCACTCGCTGCATCAGATCGGACTCTGTCCTGCTTCCGATTTGCTTCTGCCCAAAGTTCCCGCGAAAGCCTGGGTAGAACAACTGTTGGCACTGCATGGCTGGTCGCTGCGAGCCGCCGCGCAGAGAGCGACCGAAGTCTTGACTTGGGTTGGCTTGGCTCAGGCGATGCATCGGCCGATGGGCTCGTATTCCCTCGGGATGAGACAACGGGCCAAACTGGCTCAAGCCTTAGCGCACGACCCAGAACTGCTCATCCTGGATGAACCCTTTAACGGCCTTGATCCGGTGGGTCGTCTGCAGATGATCGAGTTATTGAAACAGTGGGTTGCCAACGGTCGCAGCTTGCTGCTAGCCAGCCATGTTTTGCATGAAGTCGAGGCCGTTACCAATGCGTTTATGTTGATCTATGGTGGGCGATTGCTGGCTGTGGGTACAGCAAGTGAGCTGCGAACGATGCTTGCCGATCTGCCTCAAGAGATTACGATCGAGGGTCCGGATAGTCGATCGATCGCTACCTATCTGGCCAATGAAACCTGGATCCGTTCGATACGCGTCAGTCCCGATTCTTCGCACATTGTTGTCGCGGTGCTGGAGCCGCTGAGACTCTATCGCTTATTGAATGATTTGGTTCACGCCAAGCATTTTCGGCTATCTGGAATTCGGGGCGAAACGGGTGATCTTTCGGCGTTGTTCCGATTGTTGGTATCTCGCCATCGAGGACAGTATAGCCTCAATATTCAAGGAATAGTCCCCCATGCTGCCAACTAGCGTTCAGACTTCGACCAACAGCCAAGGACAATCCAGGGACAAACTCCCTTGGTCTGAAGAGTCATTTGTTCCCATAGCCAAACGGAGAGTCTGGAGAAATGGACTTTTGGGAGTTGCCAAATATGAGCTGGGGCGATCGTTGTCCCTAAGTCGGTTGATGGGTATTCTGCTGATCGTCGCTTTTCCGGTCGCTTTGATCATCGCCGTGAAAATGCAGGTAGACATGCAGGTTCAAATCAAACCGAACGATAAATTTTTCCTATTCAGTTTTGTGTCGTATGCTTTGATTCCACAGATCGCTACGATGCTGAGCCTCTTGCTCTGGGCAACCCCGGCTGTCAATTCGGAACTCGAAGGACAAACGTGGATTTACGCGCTGATTCGTCCCAATGGCAGAATCGTTTTGGTTTTAGGAAAATATCTAGTCGCCGTTTTCTGGTCTATTGTTGCAGGCACTTTAGCGATTTCCGTATTGGTACCGATCCTTAACCTGGAGCGCGGTCTGGAATTGTGGTGGACTATCCTGCGATTGTTGATCCTGGCCAGTATTGCCTACAGCGGGCTATACATTTTGATCGGCACATTTTTTCAGCGTCGAGCCATGCTGGTCGCATTCATTTATACAGTTATCATCGAAGGATTTTTATCATTCCTGCCGGCCACCATCAATCAATTGACGGTGAGCTTTCGCCTCCGCAGCCTGATGGTCCAGTGGTTGAGTCTGGATTTGCCTCGCGAAATGCGAAATGCCTCGCAAATTTTCGATTCTTCAGGTCAAATGCATTTGGTGCTCGAAATACTACTCTACACCCTCGTTTGTCTCGGCATTTCCGTATTCTGGTTGCGACGCAGCGAATATTCTCTGCAACCAGAGGCTGCGGTGTGAGAGGTTGTCTTCGGAATCCAAGCAATCTTTTTATTTCCGTTTTAGTTTTTGCAAACCGGACAACAGATCATCCTTGGCCCGTTCTTGCTGCAGTATTTCATCTGTGCTGCTAGGGTCCACGGCACGACAGATATTCGTCAAGCGTTCGATAAGGACATCGAGTTTATCTTCCCAATCCTCGGGCGTACTTTCGACCGGTGGAATATTGGCCATTTCATCCAAAAGCAAAATCAATCGAAGCAGATGCCTGAAGATCATACCTTCTTGTTTTTGCAAGCCGCGGGCGGTGATGTATTTATTGAAGTGATTGAACTGGAGCACTTCGCCCGCAATCCAAACTGGCCGGCAATAGACATCGTGTACTTTAGGAAAATCGTAATCGAATAAGCGTTTCAGTTTTTGAGCGACATTGAGTGGCCTTGGCGGAGGCTCAAGATAGCGGCCATCGCGGCGAAATTCTTCTGCTTCACTTTCTTCTTCGGGTACACCTCCCAATTCCTCGACACCCGCCAAGCCCAATTCGAGCAATTGATGATTCAATCGATCGAGGGCCAACGGACCTTGGGGCAATTCTTCTTCAGGTGGCACACGAACTAATTTGGCGATATTGTTGGGAACCTCCAAAACACTTTCCAGTATCTGCAATCTCTCATTCTCATCGGCGATTGCCATATGACCGGCAATGAAGACGCCGTAGAGTGGATTGATGCTTCGCAAACGCACAAGCAAATCGAGGCGGTCGGTGGGCGTGGCGGTCAGCGGCTTGTAGTCTTCTAGATCATAACCTCGCGCTCCAGGGTCTAGAGTCTCGCGAAGACTTGGCTCGTTGGAGACATCTTCATCATCGTCATTTTCAACCGGTGGTGGTGCAGCGCTGACCTTGTAGCCCGCCGCTGCTAGGAGTCCAACGATTTCGCTTGTTTCTCCAGGAGCGTTCTCCTTTTTGCTGGCGGAAGGATTACCGGCAACGTGAGTTAGGGGCTTGGGCTTGGGATCGAGTTCGATATAACCCGCAGTCCAAAGCGTGATCAACATGGTATTCAATTCGCGCTGAGCGATCTCTAATTGTTTAGCATCCATCAATCGGCGGCCGACTAAATCGCGCAGCGGTTGAACCTCCGGGGCACGAGAGAGAATATAGGCCAGCAGTCGCCACGGAAGATGACCACGACTGGCCAGTTTCGCGGCGGGAGCGGTGCGCAATTTTTCGAATTGCTCGGCGCTCCAGTAGGTTTCCCCTTGCCGACGCGTCGGTTTTTTCTTTTTGAGTTGTTTCTTGGCCTGTATCAAACCGGGATCTTTGGTGTCTTCCGGAATGGAATCATACTTCTCTTTCCAGCGAAGAATTTTGACGTCATCTTCGTGAGCCAAGGCAAAAATAAAACCTTCATTATCGAATTGTGGGCGTCCAGCGCGACCGAAGATCTGCTGGGCCGTTGAAGTCTCGATCGGTTTGCGATTATCGTACGGTCCTTTTAGGATTGTGGGGAGCACGACCGATCGCGCGGGAAGATTTATACCGGCCGAGAGTGTTTCGGTGCAGACGGCGACCGACAGCAATTTTTCCTGAAAGAGTTCTTCGACAATGCGCCGATATTTGGGAAGTAGTCCAGCATGATGCACGCCGACTCCTCGCATTAAGATTTGCCTCAGTTTCGGACCTGCCCCCTCGCTCCAGTCGTAGCGATCCAGACGTGTGACGAGGTTGGCCTGTTGAGCCTTATCGATCATTTTTTTACCTTTGAGCAGTTCGGCGACCTGCCAACATTGATCGCGATTGAAGCAAAAAACTAGAGCGGGCGTTCGGCGTTTTACTTCATCCCCTTCCGCAATCTTTTCCATGAATTCATCGAGCAACTGATCATCGACCCACCAGAAAGATAAGGGCACTTTGCGCTCTTGGCTCTGGACAAGCAGCAGGTTTCGTTTGTGGGCCCGGGCGAGCCACATATTGAATTCGACACTGTTACCGACGGTGGCCGACAGCAAAAGTGTACGGACATGCAATGGCAAGAGCCCCAGACTCAATTCCCAAACGATGCCCCGATCCTGATCATTGAAACTATGAAATTCATCCATAACAACCGAGGAGACTTGGCTGAAATCAAAAGCTTCCGGATTGAGAAGTCGGTTGAGCAAAATCTCGGCGACCACAACTAGGACGGGTGCATCAGCATGCACGCGGCGATTGCCGGTGACCAAGCCAACATCTTGAGCCGAAAACCCCCAACGCACTGCGGAGGCTTGAAGCTCCAAGAGTTTTTGATCGGTCAAAGCGATCAGGGGAGTAGTGTAGTACATGCGTTTGCCGGTGCGAAGCGCTTCGTAGACGGCTGCCTCGGCGATCAAGGTTTTGCCGGTCCCGGTTGGAGCACACACCAGCACACCTTGTTCACTGCTAAACCAAGCAAATAGAGCTTCTTCCTGGACGGGGTAGGGGGGATAAAGGAGTCGATCGAAATACTCTGCTGCCAATTCGTCTCGACTCAAATTTGGATCCTGCAGCGGGGTCGATTCGGTCATGACTCTTTGGCCTTGCTTTAATCGTTAATGACAAATGGCAGCCCCCATCTTGTCCTACGGTGGCGATTGCTACAATCAGAGGGGGTGGGATTCCCGCCCGGCAGACCCTATTCGAGACCGGTGTCGGCCGAAAATCTTTCGATCGGCAACATGGAGGAACCAAGATGCCCACTTACCTTCAGACAATTCTGCTGCTAGTCGCCTCCAATATTTTTATGACATTTGCCTGGTACGCTCATTTGAAGGAACTCAATGCGAAGCCTTGGTACATCGCAGCACTGGTCAGTTGGGGCATAGCACTGTTCGAATATCTACTTCAAGTCCCCGCCAATCGAATCGGATATACACAGCTCACACTTCCTCAACTTAAGATTTTGCAAGAGGTTATTACTCTGGCAGTGTTTGTTCCGTTTGCGATCTTTTATATGCGACAATCGTTGCGTTGGGATTTTCTGTGGGCCGGACTTTGCTTGTTGGGCGCGGTATACTTTATCTTTCGCAGCCCCAATCCCTCAACACCTTAACTTTTAATCTGATGGCTGTAAGTGATCGTTTTTTATTGCGGAGTCATGCGGAATGCAAAAAATCAAATTGTTCAAAAGCATTGAAAGCGAGTTAGGCACTCTTGAAAAAGAGATCAATGACTGGATCGCCAAAAGCAAGGCCAAGGTGATTTCGATCACGGGCAACATCGCTCCACAAACTGGCCATACTGCGATCGGCACTTTCTCGGCGTCGGATGTTTTGGTAGTGGTAATGTACGAGGATGTTAATGGTTGAAAGTCTCTCGCGCCCGCGCATTTTAGTTCTCGCCGCTCATCCCGATGACGCTGAAATTTTTGCAGGGGGATTGCTTTGTCGGCAATCCAGATTAGGTGCTGCAATCAAGATCGTATCGATCACCGATGGACGCAGTGGTCATCATCAAATCGCGCCTCAAGAGTTGGTCGCAATTCGGCGTCGAGAAGCGGCCGCCAGCGGCGCGATTCTCGGTGTCGAATATGTCACCTGGGATTTCCCCGACGGTTATCTGCAAGCTACGTTGGCAGTGCGCGATGCGATTATTGCTGAAATGCGCCGTTTCCAGCCCGATTTGGTGCTGACGCATCGACCTTGCGATTATCATCCAGACCATCGCGCCGTGGGACAGTCGGTGCAAGATGCATCGTATCTAGTTACCGTTCCACATATCGTGGGCGATATACCCAGATTGCAACAAGATCCAGTGGTCGCCTACATGCCAGACCTATTCACTCGCCCCGCTCCTCTTGCTCCCGACCTTGTGCTCCAGGTGACGGACGAATTTCCCATCGCGGTCCAAATGCTCGCTTGCCATCACTCGCAAGTTTTCCAGTGGCTTCCCTTTCACGATCGCTGCGAAGCAGACTTACCCGACGATAAGGCCGGTCAAATGCAATGGCTTGATCGTTGGCTGCGACAATTTATCGCTGGGCGAGAATCGTTATGGCAGGAGCGGATTAAGCAACTCGGCTTCACGCTCTCATCGCCGGAAAAACCGCAATGTTTTGAAGTGTTTGAGATAAGCCAATACGCCGGAAAACTAACAGACACCAATCAGCAGTGGCTATTTCCCGGATCGCGTTCTTGAATTCCTAGAACCGGAGACCGCGAAAAAACTTGCCTCAGCGATCGGTTTTAAAGTATAATAGAGTGATCGTTATCGATGGTTCCGCGACCATCGACGTTAGTATCAGACTCGATGAACTATCCCTTCTCGGCTGATTGTGATAGGACTCGAGCAGGCACTAGACAAAAAGGAGGTGATCGAGTGATTTCTGACAGTTACAGCCATATAGGTGGCGTTTCGTGAGGTTGTCGGCGGGCCGTCTCCCGACGCCCACCTCAACAGATTTCATCGTGTTCTCCGCTGAATATTGATCAAACTTTGTTTGACAGTCAGCAACCTGTGACGCAACCTTCATCATCGCTGGTTGGACAGGTTTGAGTTACGGTGCTATCGGTTGTATGAATGATAGGGCCCGGATACTTGACCTTGGGTATCCGGGCTTTTTTTACGCCTTCAATCCGCTGCTATCCGATCAACACTGTCCTCCGATCAACACTGTCCTCCCCAATTTCTGCAATCCCGCGAGGTACTCATGCCACAATGGCTTGAAATGCTGATTCTGGCTGTCGTTCAAGGAATCGCGGAATTTCTGCCAATCAGCTCTTCCGGTCATTTGGTACTGCTGCAAACCGCTTTCGGCGGAATGGAAGAAACGGTGCTGATCAATGTGATTTTGCACGCTGGCACGCTCCTGTCCATCCTCTGTATATTCCATCGTCAGATTATCGACCTGCTGTCTAAAGACCGCCGCGTGATCGGCTTGCTCATCGTCGGTACTCTTCCGGCGGCCATCGTCGGACTAACGATCAAAAAACTCTATGCCGATGTTTTGGAAAGCCCTTGGATCAGCGCCTCGATGCTTGTCGTCACGGGTCTCGGCTTGCTCTGGATACGCAATCGACCCGAAGGTGCCACCGACTACACCAAGATGACCTGGCAACAAGCCTTCGCGATTGGGTGCTTTCAAGCCATTGGAATACTGCCCGGTATCAGCCGCAGTGGTGCGACGATTTTTGCTGGACTCCTGTTTGGACTCAATCGAAACTCTTCAGCTACGTTTTCGTTTCTCTTGGCAATCCCCGCGATTCTAGGAGCGACGGTGCTAGAACTAAAAGACATGGGTGCCGCGACCGAGGGTGGAATGCCGCGGAGCTTTTTGCTCGGCGGTGCCCTGGTCAGTTTTGCTATTGGACTGCTTGCACTGCTCTGGCTCAAACACTGGCTCAATCAGGGTAAACTGCATTATTTCGCCTTTTGGTGCATTCCTTGCGGCCTAATCAGTCTAGCGGCACTCGCTTTACACTCGGGCTGATTACAATCGGGCTGAGCTACTGACAGTTCCTTCGTTTCTTTCTTCAAGTGCAATGTTTTTTGTAGCAATACTTGATGAAATTCCCTCGGCTTTCCTTGTGTATGGCCACCTCTTGCCGCGTTGCCGCTGGCATTGAGAGACCGAGAGCGTTAAACTCTTGGAAGTTGTCGTCCACGTAGGCTGAGGCCTTAGGCCTGAGGTAATAAGCAATGAATGATCGCCCCCAAGAAAACAAAATTCGTGGTGTTGTCCATTTAATTGAGCCCACCAAAACGTTTGGCCAAAAAGGCTTCCGCAAACGCCTTGTCGTTTTGGAGCAGGACAACGGGCGCTTCGTCAACTATATTCCGCTGGAATTTATCGGGGATTCATGCGACAGTTGCGATAGTCTCAATCAGGGCGACGAAATCGAAGCGACCTATCGTCTCAGCGGACGAAAGTGGCAGCGGGACCCGCAAAGCGAAGTGAAATTTTTTCTCAGCGCCGAAGCCACCGGCTTTCGCAGCGTCAGCGGCAAACCGGCGACCAACAACGAAAATCAGCACAAATCCGCCAACGACCGTTTTGCGGAAGCGGCCGATGAGTTTGGAGATACCCCCTTTTAGCTCCTGACCAGGTCGTGCGAAAAACCCTCTTTACTGGACAAATTGCGACTCGATATTCTTAACACACGACCACTGATTCACGCGTCCAGACAACAAAAACACACTCTATGGCTCCTATTGACGCTAATTGCTTCTGCGGCTTAAATTTACGGCGACTCGAACCCTATTTAGGAAGCCCAGAGCATGAAAAGCGACTCCAATAATCCACTTCAGGCCAACGTTTTGGCCAACGAACTCGACAAACGCATCGATCAGATCAAGCCAATGATCGGCTGGATCGTGCTCGGAGTCTTGGCACTCAGCGGCGTTGTGCTGGTCTGGGGGGTTGTTGTCAGCTTGCATGAGCAGCGAGAAGCGGCTGCGTGGAATGGCTTTTATTTAGCTTCTGGCAGTGGCGATGCGGCCCAACTTCAACCCGTTATTGAAGAGTACCCCACTTCCAAAGCTTCTATTTGGGCTCGGCAAATGGTCGCCGACAGCGACTTGCTCAAAGGAACCGAAGCACTTCTAGTCGACAAAGACGAAGCCGTTGAATCGCTCAAGAAAGCGGTCGACGGCTATGAAACGCTGCTGGCCGAAACCACCGATCCTAATATCCAGACCCGAGCACAAATCGGTTTGGCACAAGCCTATGAATCGATGGGTGACGTTGCAAAAGCGAGCGAAGCTTGGGAGCAAGTCGCCTCCAACGCCAAATCTGAGACATTTGCCAAACATGCCAAAAGCCGTTTAGAGTTCCTGGCGAGCGACAATTCGAAATCGTTTTATAAATGGTTTGCCGAATTCAAACCCGAACCCAAACCGCAACTCAACCTTCCTCCAAACCTCAACACGCTGCCAGGAATCCCGGACCTGAAATTTCCCGATTTCACAGCTCCACCAACAGCGCCAGCACCAACAGCAGCAGTACCAGCAACACCAGCACCAACGTCTCCACCGGCTGATGCGCCGGCCGCTCCAGCAGAAACTCCAGCACCGGCACCAGCAGAAACTCCAGCACCGGCTCCAGCAGAAACTCCAGCATCGGCACCAGCTGAAACTCCAGCACCCGCTCCAGCTGAAACTCCAGCACCGGCACCAACTGAAACTCCAGCACCCGCTCCAGCTGAAACTCCAGCGACAAAACCTGCGGAAGGTAGTGGTGGTTCCAACTGATGTCCGATGGGGACTTGCCGGAATCTTCTGCAACGAAATGGGTGCGTTTCGAAGTGCTACCTGAGCATGAAGGCATGCGGGTAGATGCTTTCTTGACTGTGCATTGCAATGGTTACAGCCGCATGTTCTTGCGCGGAGTGGTTCAAGCCGGGGGCGCGCGGGTTACGGGTGAGAGGAAGCACGGTGGCGACAAGTCGCTGCGGGAATCGATGGATGCCGAGGTGGTGCGTCCAAGCTTTCGAGTTCGAGCGGGGCAGATCGTGGAATGCGATTTGCCACCGATTCCGGATCAGGGACCGCAGCCGGAAGATATTGCGCTGGATGTGATCTACGAAGATGATCACTTGATTGCAATCAATAAGCCGGCCGGAATGGTCGTTCATCCCGCCAAAGGGCACTGGAGCGGAACGCTAACCAGCGCACTGGCATTTCGCTTTAAAGAGCTCAGCGACGTGGGTGGGGTTACACGGCCCGGTATTGTGCATCGACTGGACCGAGATACCTCGGGAGTGATTTGCATTGCAAAGTCCAACGCCCTCCACTTAAAATTGGCGGGGTTGTTTGAGTCCAGAGAGATACAGAAAGAGTATATTGCGGTCGCGATCGGCAGCATCAATATGGACCGGGATCGGATCTTCGCGCCGATCGGCCAACATCCTTATCAACGGGATAAGATGGCGATTCGTTCAGACCATGAAACGAGCAAGGAGGCGGAAACCTTTTTTGACGTGGAAGAGCGTTTTACGGGCTATACGCTGGTACGCGTCTTTCCTAAAACAGGTCGCACACATCAGATTCGCGTCCACTTGGCACATGTGGGTCATCCAGTGCTCTGCGATCGGCTTTATGCGGGCCATGCCCGAGTAACGCAAGGACAGTTGCTCCGCAAGCAGGCTAGGGGTTTGCCTCTTTTGGAAGAGGATGCAGCGATTGTGCTAGAGCGTCAAGCTTTGCACGCGGCCCGCATCGCTTTTAAACACCCGCTCACCGGAGAAAACCTCGATCTTCGAGCACCCTTGGCAACCGATATGGTTCGTACACTTGAAATTCTGAGACGGCAAAAACAAACTTAGAGCCTATCTGAAGCCCCCGAAAACCGTGACGTTTGCCAAAGCGGCCATTGGTGTTCGGATGGGCTCTTTGTAGCTTGCCCACCTTTCTTGACTCTTGTCTGCGGGCGATACTGATGGGATCCGATTCTCGAACCAAAGCGATTTCTGCGGGGGCATGAGATATGAGCTCACTATGGCGATCTTTGACAATCTTCACAGCTTTTTGGACCATCCTCTGCGTGAACAGCCGAGGGGAGGATAATGTGCGTTTTGCAATTGCCATTCATGGTGGCGCGGGAAGCAATCCGGATAAATGGAATCCGCAAGAAAAAGAGTTACGTTTGATGGGCTTGCGCGAAGCATTAACGCATGGACGAGATCGCTTGCAGCGCGGTGATAAAGCTATCGATGTGGTAGAAAGCGTCATTCGTATTCTGGAGGATAACCCCATATTCAACGCGGGACGCGGCTGTGTCCTGACGGCTACCGGCGAGCATGACTTGGACGCATCGATCATGGATGGCTCAACGCGAGTCTGCGGCGCGGTAGCTGGCGTGAAGACTGTCAAAAATCCTATCTCGTTGGCCCGCTTGGTGATGACCGAAACACCTCACGTCTTTTTGATGGGAAAAGGAGCCGAGGAATTTGCGGATGCCCAAAAGGTGGAACGCGCCGATGCCGCATATTTCCGAACAGAAGCCCAACTAAAATCATGGCAAAAATGGAAGACCCGCCAAGAGGCTGAGAAAACTTCCCTGATCACCTCTCCCGATGATCCCTTGTTCTATCTCGGTACGGTGGGATGCGTCGTCTTGGACAGCGCTGGCAACCTCGCAGCAGGAACAAGCACCGGGGGCACTCTAGCGAAACGCTGGGGGAGAGTAGGGGACTCGCCCATCGTGGGCGCGGGTACCATCGCCGACAATCGCTCTTGCGCGATCTCATGCACCGGAATCGGTGAGCACTTTATTCGAAACGCGATCGCGCATGATGTTTCCAGCCGCATGCTCTACGGCAAACAATCGTTGTCTGCTGCCGCACAGGCCTCGGTGCATGAAGTTCTACCCGTGGATTCCGGAGGATTGATCGGCGTTGATCGAGAGGGGAACTTGGTCCTTGAGTTCAACACCCCAGGCATGTCTCGCGGTGTCGCCGACTCCAGCGGTCGGCTTGAAGTGAAGCTCGGAAAAGAATAACTCACGCTGTGACGCACAATCCTTAAAACACGATCGTGCGCAAGACATCACGTGGCAGTTGCCGTTCGCGCTGCAGAAGCTTTATCCAAACAGCGTCCGATTTGGCGAACCGCTTGTCGCAATCGATTTTCGTTTTCGACCAAAGCGAGTCGCAGGAATCCCTCGCCAGCCGGTCCAAACCCGCTGCCAGGGCTCACTGCCACATCTCCCTTTTCCAGAAGAAACATCGCAAAATCCATCGTGCTCATCGAACTGGCCCAAGGCTCTGGCACCTTGGCCCACACGAACATACCTGCTCGAGGTGGATTCACTTCCCAACCGATACGCCGTAGTCCTTCCACTAACACATCGCGGCGTCCCTGGTAGATTTTCGACTGCGACTCCACATAGGCTTCCGTATCGCGCATCGCCACGATCGCAGCGATTTGAATCGCCTGGAACATGCCATAGTCATAGTAGCCTTTGATGGTGGCCAAGCCGCGTACCATTTCCGAATTACCGGAGCAAAATCCAATACGCCAACCCGCCATATTGTATCCCTTGCTCATCGTCGTGAACTCAACCCCGACATCCGTTGCGCCCGGAGCAGAAAGGAAACTGGGTGGGCGATAACCGTCGAATGCGACGTCGGCATACGCAAAATCGCTGATCACCATCAATCCATAACGTTTTGCAAGCTTGACGACATCCACAAAAAACTCTGGCTCGACCGTCACCGTCGAAGGATTGTGAGGATAGTTGATAATCAACAACTTCGGACGAGGATAGAAATGCTGGCAAGTGTAGGCGATGTTAGATAAGAACTTTTCGCTATTGGCAACCTCCAACGCAACCACGCTTCCGGAAGCCAGCACCACACCGTACATGTGCACCGGAAAATAAGGAGCGGGAATAATGGCAACATCGCCCGCACCGATCAGCGCCAACAGAAGATGACTGAAGCCCTCTTTACTACCCAGAGTGACGATTGTTTCGGTTTCCGGATCGAGCCGAACGCCGTACTTGCGCAAATATTTGCTGGTCAATTCACGCCGCAAATTCAAAATACCGTTCGACTTGCTGTAGCCGTGATTGTCTTTGTCACGAGCAGCCTCAGCCAACTTTTCTATCACCATGTCATGCGGAGGGTCCGATGGATTTCCCATTCCCAAATCAATCACATCATGACCAGCTCGCCGCTTCTGATACAGCAAGTTGTTGATCCTGCCAAACATATACGGTGGCAAGCGGTGGACACGTGGGGCGAAGGTCACCTGAAACGGTTGACCGGTCGTATCATTGGGAACCGAAATAGGAGTATTCTCTGGTTTCTGGACCGGTGAGTTCATGCCCGCTACTCTCTCTGTTTATCCATCCCTGCCTCTGAGCTTGAAAATGATCGTCCAGCATTGCAGGGAAACTTGGCGGAATTCTCCGCAATCTCTGTGATCGCTACAAACTCCTTGACCATTCTTTCCTGTTTGCGTTCAACCGGCAATGCACCCCACCTCAAAAATGGGGTAGCGCAAGCTTCTCTTTCCCTTATTTTACCTCTCTTGACTTCTGCGAGACGACCTATTATCGTTTATCGACGATGAACGATATAAAAAACTACGAGCGTGGCAACGATTCGTCAAAGCGAACGATGGCAAAAGAAATACCTCCTGAAAACTGCTCCCCGCCGGAAACCATGCCGCTCCCGCGCGATGACTCGGCCGAGGCCTTTGCCCAACTCGCTTGGGCACTGGCCCATCCAGTTCGCATTCGTATCCTCCGATTTCTGCTGGGTCGCGAAAATTGCGTCTGCGGCGAAATCGTAGATCAGTTTTCTCTAGCTCAATCGACGATTTCCCAACATCTTAAAATTCTTAAGCAGTCCGGGTTGATTCAAGGTGAAGTCGATGGCCCGAAAGTATGTTATGGCGTCAACACGAAGAGGCTTGCCGAACTTCAGCAATTCATAGCTCAGTTCGGGTATCGCGACGAACATTGAAAGGAATATAGAAAATGAAAGTCGTCTCATTGCCGGTTCAGTCAACCAAAAAATTGGAAGTTTTTGATAAACCGATGTGCTGTTCGACAGGGGTTTGTGGACCGCAAGTCGACTCACAATTAGCCTCTTTCGCCGCTGATCTGGAATGGTTGAAAACTCAGAGCGTTCATGTCTCGAGATTCAATCTAGCTCATGAACCACAAGCTTTTATTCAAAATGCCATTGTCCAAGAGAAGTTGTCAAAAGATGGCGTGGAGTGCCTCCCCTTATTCCTGATCAATGGAAGCTTGATCTCCTCGCAACAGTACCCGAATCGTCAGCAATTGGCGGAATGGTTCGAGCTGGATACCCAGGCGAAGCAAACTCTGCCGCTGCTCCATTCGACCCCATGCTGTGGCGATTCCGGTTGTTGTTGAATTTGCTTTTGTGCCGATGGAATGTCTTCAAAATGGACGAGCTTTCTTCGCCAACGCGTTTCCTTTTCTTTACCGGTAAAGGTGGCGTTGGGAAAACATCGATGGCATGCGCGACCGCAATTCATTTGGCCGATCAAGGGAGAAAGGTTCTCCTGGTATCAACCGATCCAGCTTCCAATTTGGATGAAGTGTTAGGAACTGATCTATCGCATCATCCCACAGAGATAAGCCAAGTTCCTGGCTTATGGGGACTGAACCTAGATCCCGAGCAGATAGCTCATGAGTATCGCGAGCGCGTGATCGGTCCTTATCGAAACTTGCTTCCCGAATCGGCCGTTCGCAGCATGGAAGAGCATCTATCCGGTTCTTGTACGATGGAGATTGCAGCCTTTGAGGAGTTTTCGAAACTTCTGAATGATTCGCAGAGCAATCGACAGTATGAGCACATCGTGTTTGACACAGCTCCGACCGGTCATACGCTGCGACTGTTGTCTCTTCCCGCCGCTTGGTCGGGATTCATCGACACCAATACATCGGGAACTTCTTGCTTGGGCCCCCTATCCGGCTTGGCAGCGCAGCGTGAAACCTATCATGCTGCCGTCGAGCATTTAAAGGATCCGGCGTTGACGACGTTGATCTTGGTTGCGCGAGCTGAGTCGGTTGCCTTGCGGGAGGCAGCGCGAGCGAATCGAGAGTTGAGTTCACTTGGAATGCGGAATCAGTTCTTGATAATCAATGCAAAATTTTCTGCCGTAGACCGCAACGATCCTGTAGCCATAGCGATGGAAAAAAAGTCTGAGGATGCGCTTGCACGGATACCGCAGGAATTGAGAGATCTCCCGACTGCGACCTTTCCGCTGACCGCCGGCAATATGGTCGGTATCGACACACTGCGTCGCTTGTATCGCCGAGAAAATGACTCGATCGCAGCGCCGGTTGCTCGGCAAGAAATGGCCGGCTTGGTTTCACTCGACCGTCTCATGGAGAAGCTCGCCGCATCGAATCATGGGGTCGTTCTTACCGTGGGCAAAGGGGGTGTTGGCAAGACCTCGATCGCTTGTGAAATCGCGCTGCGATTGGCTCATCATGGATATCCGGTGCACCTCACGACAACCGATCCTGCCGCGCATCTTGACAGTGGGCTGGCGGGGGTTTCACCTCCCAATCTTACGGTAACTCGCATTGATCCAGCGGCCGAGACAGCTCTGTACACAAAGGAAGTCATGCAGTTGTCTGGGGCTTCTCTGGACGACAGTGGTAGGGCTCTTTTGGAAGAAGATCTTCGTTCACCCTGCACGGAAGAGATTGCCGTTTTTCGCGCTTTTGCTCGGGCCGTAGAGGCTGGTAAAAATCAATGGGTTGTGATCGATACGGCTCCCACAGGTCATACCATTTTGCTACTGGATGCTGCGTTGTCGTATCATCGCGAGGTATTGAGACAGTCCAGTCAACTGCCGGCATCGGTCGAACAGTTGTTGCCTCGCTTGCGAGATCGGGACTACACGCATATTTTGATTGTATCTCTGGCAGAGCCCACGCCTGTTCACGAAGCTTTCAGTCTTGAGAGCGATCTGAAGCGGGCGGGTATCGAACCAGTTGCTTGGATTATGAATCAAAGCCTAGCACCGCTCATGGTCACCGATCCGGTTTTGAAGATCCGGCAGAGCCACGAGCTAAAGTATCTTCGCGAAGTGCTCGATCATGTTCATTGTCCGGTCGCATTGATTCCTTATCGAGTGTAAGCAGAGCATTTACTTGCCGATGCAATACAGGCCATCAAACGTGCGGATCAAGATTTTACCGTTGACCAATACGGGTGTGGCAACCGTTTCACCGGGTACTTGGTTTGATGCGAGCAATTCGAACTTATCACCGACAGCAACTACGAAGATAGCACCATCTTCGCGGCTGAGGTAAAGTTTCCCATCGGCATAGACGGGACTGCTGTAATACTTTGCGCGGTTTCGCGGTAGAGTATCTGTCCAAACATCTTTACCAGTAGCGATATCAATGCAGGTCACTTTACCATCATCGGCAAGGATATAGGCGCGATTATCGACGACTGTAGGTGTTGGTACATCGGCGCCAAGATCTTCGCGTTTCCAAGCGATACGTTGATTATCGGGGGTTGTATCGCCGAGGCGGATGGCGGTGAGCGAGGAGCCGCGGGCGTAGGGACAAAGAATCAGATCACCAGCCAGTACGGGTGAAGAGATGGAGCGGAAGTATTGATGATTGGTAGGATTGAAGCCACCGACCTTCCAGAGCAATTCACCGCTATCTGCATTGTGGGCTGTTAAGTGATCTGCACCGAGGACCAAAATACGTTTTCCGTTTTTGTCGCTCATCAACGTTGGAGTGCTGTAGCTTTGGGCCGCTTCACTGGGTGCATCCAAGTTGCGATCTTGTTTCCATAAGACTTTGCCGGTGACTTTGTCAAATGCAACCAAGAAGCTCGGTCCGGTTTGCATCACCGTTACCACCACAGCATTATCGGTCATCACCGGTGAGGTACCCAAATCCCACCAAAGTGTATCCTCGGCCATTTCCTTTTGCAGGTTGTGGTGCCAGAGGACTTTGCCCGAGGTATCGGTGCAAGCGATATCGCCACTTTTGAAATAAGCCGCGACGAATTTTCCATCGGTCACAGGCGATGGGTTGCTTCCCGTACCATTGCGATGCTTGCCATCGCGCGGCTCTCCCATTTCCGATCGCCAAAGTTCTTTCCCATTCCAGTCCAGAGCCAGCAACCAATTTTTTCCTTCCGCGCTGGTTGTCACAAAAATATGATCATCCCAAACAGCAGGCGTCGACGCGCCTCGCCCGGGCAGTTTGGCTTGCCACAGCAGAGCTTCGCTCCCCGTCTCTGCAATCTTCCAGGCGGTTGGGAAGGTGCCGCTGGAGGCTTTACCATCGCCGTTAGGTCCTCGCCAACTCGGCCAACGATCCGCGGCAAGAAGTGGAAAAGCAAACGAGAGTGCGACCAAAGTCTGAGCAAATGTGGAAAACAGAGTTCGTTTCATAGATGGCTCGATTATCGATGCAAAAACTTGAGGGAAGGGTGGGGCAACCGGTAGGGCGATCAAGAACCTTTAGGATGTACATAATTGCGATGAGAATCAAGTCTCCCTGACCCTACTGTGGCGACATTTGCTCTGCTTCGCCCGATTTATAGAAGGGATCAAGGGGGTAGCAGCCCGAGATGCGTCCCTGGCGTGGGGCGGTCGTGCATTCGCTAAAGGTGCGGCATATGAGCTTTCTCGAGGGCGTTTTGCCCGCCAGAGAATCGGCTGGTAGCTCTGGATACGACAGCACCATGCGTCCCAGCCCAACGGCGTCGATCCAACCGGCGCGAACGGTCGCCTGGGCAACGAGCGGCAGAAACTCTTGCAAGTACGTGTAACCGCTGCCAACAAAGGGGACATCGGGCACAGCCTGACGAACCCTGCGACAAAGCTCCAAATGCCGAGCCACACCTACCAAAGGATCTTCCGGGGGCTGATATCCGTCGCTCGGTGGAAAGATGGCTGGGCGCTGAAGATGCGGATTGTAGTAGGGACTTCCCAGGGTAATGTTGAACGCAGACACGCCATCGCTTTTGAGATCTTGCAATAGCCGAATCGGTTCATGCATCGATAATTCGGTTGGCTTTTCCGGATCGCAACCGAACGCGAAATGATAGGGTAAACAATGCGAAGTATCGACCGGCTCGCCATGCTCTAACCCCTGGCGAAAAGGTGGCATATCGCACAAACTCAAACGCACACCAACTTCCAGTTCCGGCAACTCCTGCCGAACCGCTTGAATGATCGATCGCAATAAACGAGTCCGCCCACCGTAGTCGCCACCGTAGCGTCCCGGTCGACTAAAGGCGCTCAGCGATTCATGCAGCAGATATCCATGACACGCTTTGACATCGACAAAGTGATAGCCCACTTCAGCGGCAAGCCGTGCTGCCTGCACATAATCACCGATCAAATCTTCTAATTGGGCATCGGTCCAGAGCAGTTGAGCATTTTGCGTATCGAGACCATATTTTTCGTCGAGGACTGGATGATGATACATGATTCGCGGTTCCCAACGCTTGTTATCATTGGGTTTGCAAAATCGGCCGCTGTGGGTGAGCTGTAAGCCAACAACCAAACCGTCGCTGGAGCCCATCCGCTGCTGATGCGATTGGGTTAATGTGGTGAGCAATTGCTGGAGGCCCTGCCGGTTGCTGGGAATTGCCATTGTTTGTCTGGGATTCGCGCGCCCATCCGGCCGAACTGCCGCAGCTTCACCTCCCCAAATCCATTTCGCACCGCTCTCTCCAAAGTTTTTCCAGCGGCGCAGCGTCAGCGGTGAGGGACTCCCATCATGCTGAGCATCCCAGCCTTCCATCGGATGAATCACCCAGCGATTACCGATTTGCAGTTTCCCCATCTGAAGGGGCTGGGCTAGCGGCGAATCCTCCTGAGCGCTAAGCAATTTTTCCTCGATCGGTATCACGCACCCCAGCTCTTGAACTCGCTGCGTGAATCGCTCGACCGTCCGCAGTTGGGCAATTTTTGGAAAACCGGCCATAGCTCTCGACTGTTCCTCTACATGGATTCCAAGGTGAGTTTGGCAAATTTGAGAACAAACGAACGACATATACCATCGCTGAAAAATTCGACGGTCACCGTTCGCCGCAAACCTCGCCCGGAAGCAGAGGTAATTTTACCCGATCCGTAAGTGGGGTGGCTGACGACCGCATTGGGGCGAAAGGCCTCAGGGGACACTGCTGGCAGCCCCTCGGTTTGGTCACTAACTTGGCTTCCCGTTCGGAGTTGTTTTGCAGCCAGCATTTCGGCAACGCGTTCTTTGCCTGCCGGCAATCGTCGTCCCACTTTTTCGCTGCGTTCATCTTCCCAGTTGTCGAGCTCTGGCGAACTTTGATCGAAGTGATGTTCCAAACCTGGATCTTCCTGCTCGACTTTTCGTCCCGCGATTTTGGGACTGGCGGTTTCTTCGGCTGCTTCTGCGGTTGCCTCTTCTTTACTGAAATGTCGATCGAAAAAATCATCGAAAGCTTCGTCGCCGTGATCCCATGAGTCATTGTAAGCGTCCCAGCGATCGGTCAAATCGCTGATTTGCATCTCGGCCCGCGGTAGCTCCATTAGGAACATGCTCGCAGCAGAAACATTTTGATTGCCGCGGAAACTGCGCGACTGTGCACAGCTGAGCTGCAGTTCCTCTTTGGATCTTGTCATTCCCACGAATAATAACCGCCGTTCTTCTTCCATTTGCAGTGGATCTTGGCGACAGCGGCGATGGGGCAAAATATCCTGTTCGACAGCGATGATAAATACGTATGGAAACTCTAAACCTTTCGCAGCATGCAGGGTCATCAAGTTGACTCGTTCGGAATCCGAGTCAAGTCGATCGGTTTCAGCGTACAGCGCAGCTTGTTCTAAAAAGATTTCCAGCGGATTGCCTTGTAGATCTTGGTTATCTAGTTCGGCCGCGTCGGAGAGCAGTTCATCGATGTTTTCCATGACATCCGCGTCGGCCTCCTCTCGTCGAATTTTGGTAAGATAACTGCGATAATCGACTTTCGCGATCAAGGTCTGCAATAAATCGGTGAGTCGACCTTTGGATTGCTCACGCAGCACATCCATTAGTTTGAGGAACTCCACCAAGCTTTTTTTTGCTTTGGCCGCAAGCTTTAGCCGATCGATCGCCAATTCGGCCCCTTCCAATAAACTGACACCATGTTTGCGAGCTAGCTCTTCCAGGTTGGCCAGCGTTTGCTTACCCAAGCCGCGCGGCGGAGTATTGATGACTCGCTGGAAGGCGATATCGTCGGCTGGATTGTGCAAGAGATGCAGATAGGACAGCAGATCTTTAATTTCCTTGCGTTGATAAAATTGAAAACCACCAATCATCAAATAGCCGAGGTTCGCCTTTCGAAGAGCCAGTTCCACTAGACGCGATTGGGCATTGGTTCGATAGAGTACAGCAAAGTCGCGGAGCGAAGCACCACTTTGCTGACAGGCAGTCAGGATCTGCTGAACGATATCGCTGGCTTCATCGCGACCTGTCAAATAGGTTTTCAAGCGAACTTTGTTTCCGCTGGGGCGAGTGGGCCGCAAGTTTTTCGCTTTGCGTTTTTGATTATTTTGAATCAGCACATCGGCCACAGACAGTATCTCTGGCGTACTGCGATAATTTTCCTCCAAGCGTATGACACGCGTTTTCGGAAAGTCTTTCTCGAAATTTAAAATGTTGTTCAAATTTGCGCCGCGCCAACCATAAATCGACTGGTCGGGATCGCCCGTTACGGCAAGATTCGGATGATCGATCGACAGACTCTTGATGATCGCATACTGAGCCAAATTGGTATCTTGATATTCATCGACCAAGATATATTTGTGGCCACAATCGAGCTCGGCTCGCAGTTCGCTGGAGGAGCGAAGCATGATGGCACAATGCATCAGTAGATCGTCGAAATCCACCGCTCCGCTGCGCAAGAGATACTGCTGATAAATCGGATACACCCGAGCAACAAGATGTTCATCGTGCGACACCGCATTACCCAACAACATTTCGGGCGTGACCAAGCGATTCTTGAGGTGACTGATTTTCTGCGCAAGCGAACCGATCGTAATGTGCGTCAACTCGACTTCGGCTAATTTAACAGCCGCTTTGAGCGCCATCTCTGCATCATCGGCATCATAGATCGTAAAGTTTTCGGGAAGACCAACTAAACGCGAATATCTCCGAAGCAGTCGTGCGCAATACGAATGAAACGTTCCAAGCCACAACGGGGAATCACCGACAAGCTTCTTGAGTCGCTGCTTCATTTCGTCAGCTGCTTTGTTGGTGAACGTCAATCCAAGAATGTTCCATGGAGGAACACCTTGCTGAATCATGTGGGCAATGCGATGGGTAATCACACGCGTTTTTCCGCTACCGGGTCCTGCTAACATCAACAACGGGCCATCGATATGCAAAACGGCTTCGCGTTGGGCAGCATTTAAACGATCTAATAACCCGGTCATGCCCATCTGCTCCTAGAAATCCTGTGGAAAATCATAGCCGTCTATTCTATGGATTATTTCGCAACCTGTGGTGCGTCAACAGTCTTCAAACATCGCTTTCTTGCCAAATTGCTAGCATAAAACTTTTTTTAAAAAGGAGTGTTGGCACAAGGACAAAGTGAGTTATATTGCTCGAGCTTTAAAGGGACAGGACCCTGATGGAATCTTAATGGAGCGAAGGAACGATGACTCGAATTCGTCTAAGCAAAGCGGATGAGGATGCCAGGACATTGCGTGAGCGATTGGAGTTGAGCACTGCCGAAATTGGTTTGTGTGTTCGCACGACCAATTGTCTGGAAGAAAAAGGAATTTTCACCGTACGCGATTTGTTGAACTCAACGCCAGATACCTTATTGAGCATTACCAATTTTGGCGAGAAGACGCTGCTAGAAGTTTATCAAGCATTAGAGCGAATCGGATTTCGCCGTCCGAAGCCTAAGCGAACGCTGGGAGTTTTTTCAGAATCGATGGAATCCGCGACAGCAGCGGATTGATTTAGCAATTCTCTCTGGACATCTCCTTGGCGGAAAGATACAAGACCCAGTGGTGTCTGCCGCTGACACCATTTTGCTTTTGCAACAACTGGAAGCGGCTGGCACGCTAGATTGCTAGGCACGCTAGATTGCTAGGCACGCTAGATTGCTAGGCATGCTAGATTGCTAGATCGGATGCATGCTGGGTTTGAAGTGCGGTACAAGGAGGTATCACTGCG
>Ga0169931_10001916_pt1 | contig 34251 bp, 29 predicted proteins | sample Kivu_15m_20L_FD_129675 | JGI IMG/M metagenome (GOLD analysis project Ga0169931, IMG submission 129675) | Freshwater microbial communities from Lake Kivu, Western Province, Rwanda to study Microbial Dark Matter (Phase II) - Kivu_15m_20L... | ecosystem: Environmental > Aquatic > Freshwater > Lake...
CGCGGCGGTGTGGTCCACCGCCTGCGGCAGATGCCCTTCGTGGCGCGCTGGCCGCGCGAGATCTCGCCCGGCGGCGCGCGCACCGCGATCGCCTCCAATGTCGACTTCGCGCCCACTTTCCTCGACCTGGCGGGCACTGCCGTGCCGAGCTACATGCAGGGGCGCAGCCTGCGCGGCCTGCTGCGCGGCGAGCTGCCCGCCGACTGGCCGCAGGTGGCCTACCACCGCTACTGGATGCACCAGGACGAGTACCACAACGCCTACGCCCACTACGGCATCCGCGACCACCGCTACAAGCTCATCTACTGGTACAACCAAGGGCTGGGCGCACGAGGTTCGCAGCCCGGGGGCCAGCCGCCGGAGTGGGAGCTTTTCGACTGCGAGAAGGACCCGCTGGAGCTGTTCAACTGCTGGGCCGAACCGGCCTACCGGGACGTGGTGCGCCGCATGACCGGGCTGCTGGAGCAGAAGATGCTCGAGATCGGGGACACGCCGGCGCATTGCTGAGGGCAAGGGCCCCGGCGCGCATGAGCCCGGCCGCGCCGCTGGCCCTCCAAGCCGAGCTGCTCGGCCGTCTCCGCCGCAGCGCCGTCGGCGGCGGCCGGGTGATGCAGCCGCCGGGACGAGCGTCTCAGGGTTCGAGGCCTCCGGCGGCCATCACGTCCCAGCACGCGCCCATCGTGTGATAGTCCACCTTGCCCGGGGGCGACTTGGTGTCCTCGAGCTTGCGGCCGTCGGCGCCGACGATGCGAAACCAGCCGCCGTGGCGGTGGTCGATCATGTGCTGCCAGCTGAAGCGCCAGATCTCGCGGTACTGGCGCAGGAACTCCGGCTCCCCGGTGGCGCGCCACAGCCGCCACGCGCTGGCGAAGGACTCGGCCTGGACCCAGAAGTACTTGTCGCGGTCGCAGGGGCTGCGGTCGGGGGCGAAGCCGTAGATCAGCCCGCCGTGCGCAGCGTCCCAGCCGTGGGCCCAGGCGGCCTGGTGCAGCGCGGCGGCGCGGTCCACCCAACGCCGCTGCGGCCTGTGGCCGTGGGCGATCAGCAGCAGCTTGGCCCACTCGGTCTGGTGCCCGGTCTGGAAGCCCCAGGGCTTGAAGATGTTGCCCGGGTTGTCGCGGTTGTAGTCCCAGTCGACCGACCAGCCCTCGGTGTAGTGCTCCCACACCAGCCCGCCCGCGGCGTCGGCCAGTTCGAAGGCGAAGCGCTCGATCAGCGCCTCGGCGCGGTCGAGGTAGCGCACCTGGCCCGTGGCCTCGTAGGCGGCCAGGCAGGCCTCGCACTGGTGCATGTTGGCGTTCTGGCCGCGGTAGGTGATGAGCTCGCCCGCGGGCGTGATCTCGTCGGCGTAGGCCCGATCTGCCGCGCGCCAGAAGGCGGCGTCCATGCGGTCAAAGGCGTCGGCCACCCCCGCGGCGTCCACCAGCCCCACGCGCGCCGCGTGGCTGCGCGCCAGCAGCACGAAGGCCTGGCCGTAGGCCATCGCGCTCGCGTCGTCTAGGCGCCCGCCGTCCAGCGTCCAGCCGTACAGCCCGTCGGGCCGGCGGAAGGCCTCGAGGTGGGCGAGCGCGTGCTGCGCCCATGCCAGGTAGGGCGCGCGGCCGGTGTGCCGGTGCGCCATGGCCCAGTTGAAGACGAAGCGCGTCGCGCTGACCAGATGGCGCGTGCGCCGGTCGTAGACCGTGCCGTCGTCGAGGAAGCAATGGAAGAAGCCGCCTGCGGGGTCGAGCGCGTTCGGGGCGTAGAAGCGCAGGACGGCGTCGACGTGATCGCTCAGGAAGCCCAGGCGGTCGGGCTCGAGAAGCCCCGGGGCGGTGGGGTCGGTCATCACAATGGGGCGCTGCTCAGGACGCCGGTAGACGCGAAGCGCAGATTGTGGCGCGTGCCGCAGGCCGAGATGGCCGCGCGACGCAGTGGCCCCCCCGACAGGAATCGAACCTGTATCTAGCGCTTAGGAGGCGCTCGTTCTATCCATTGAACTACGGCGGGATCCGGGCCGAGGATTTTGCCACCAGATCTCTCTCTCTCTCTCTCTCTCTCTCTCTGCGCTTGGCTCGCCGTCGCTCGGCGGCGGCGTCACGGGCGCAATCGCTTCGACAACCGTGCCGCCCTGCGGCGCGGCGCGCACGTCCAGCCGGCCGCCTTGCGCCGCCAAGCGCTCCTGCATGCCCAGGATGCCCAGGCTGTTGTTCTTGCAGAGGTCTCGGGGCGACACGCCGACGCCGTCGTCGTGGATGGTCAGTCGCACCTGCCCCGCGTCGTCGCGGTCGAACCGCATCTCCACGGCGCGTGCGTTGGCGTGCTTGTGGATGTTGGTCAAGGCCTCCTGCGCCACGCGGTACAGCGACGTCGCCAGGTCGCCGTCCAGCGCGCTGTCGCTGCCGTGGTCAGCCGGGCGGCCCCCCGTATCGTCTCTTGTATCGCCCTCGCCTGCGAAGCGGCAATCGATGCCCGTACGCTCGCCGAATCCCTCGAGCAGGCCGCGCAGCGCCGTGGCCAGGCCCTGACCATCCAGGACGCGCGGGCGCAGGTCCTGCAGGATGCGACGCACCGATTCCAGAGCGTCGCCGATCATGTCGTGCGCACGGCGCATCAACGTGGCCAGGTCGGTGGCGTCGGTGGTCCAGCCGTTCAGGGCCATCGCGAGCTCGATCCGGATCGCCGCCAGATGTTGCTGCAGGTCGTCGTGCAGATCCTGCGCGATGCGGCGTCGCTCCTTCTCGGTGGCGCGGTGCTGCACCGCCAGCAGCCGGCGCAGGCGGGTGCGCGAGGCCTCGAGGTCGCGCTGCATCCGGAAATGTTCGGTGACGTCCCGGCTCGTGACGACGGCGCCGCAGATGTGGCCGTCGATGTCGGACAGGATGGGCGCGTAGCTGCAGGAGATGATCCACCTCCGGCCCGTGTCACGGCGCTGCACCTCGAAGACTTGCGACGACGCCGATTCGCCACGCAAGGCGCGGGCGCCCGGCCACTGTTCGAAGTCCAGCACCTCGCCCTCTGGGCGACGTACCTGCAACAGCTCGAAGTACTTGTTCAGTGGCAGACGTCCGCTGCCCTCATCCGGGAATCCATGCGTCCTGAGGAAGGCGTCATTTACACGCAGCGTCTGTCCACTCGCGTCAGCGATCCAGATGGCGTCGCTCATGCTGGCGAAGGCTGCGTCCATCTCGGCCCGGATGCGGTGCAGCCCGGGATCTGTCGCGGGTGCCCCGGCTGCCGCCGTGGCAGCACCCGCGGCAGGGGATGGGCCGTGTCGATCCGTCGGGTGGGGGTCTGCCAAGGTTCCTCTCCTCGGCGCGGCATCCTCGCCGGATGAGCGCCGCGCGTGTGGTCAGCTCCGTTTCGGCAAATGTATGCGCGGGAAATCCACGCGCCCAGCCTTCGGCCCGCAGCCTGCAGGCTTATCGCGGTGTTCGCAGGACGAGCCGGAATGCCCGTTGGATGGGCGCGCGAGGTGCGGCCCGGGACTGGGACCGGGGTCGACTGGCCCGGATGCCGACCGGCGCTGCGCGGATGCGCGGCTCAGGGCTGTGCGTCGGGCCGGACGCCGGACGGTTTGCCCGCGTTGCGCGTCGCCGGCGTGACGGTGCCGTCCGCTTCAGCCGCCACAGCGCCCGGCCGCGTCCGATCGAACTGCCAGGTCCAGATCAGGTCCACCGAACGCTCCTGCCCGCTCTGCGCGCGCAGCGTGAAGCGCTGCGCGATGCGGTAGACCAGCTGCCAGGTGCCAGCAGTGGCGTTGACGCTGCGCTCGTAGCCGGCGTACCAGTTGCGGCTGAGCTGCTTGCCCAGGGTGACCACCGTGTCGCGCACCTCGCCGCTGGACTGGCTGAAGGTCAGCTCGTCCAGGCCGATGGTGCGCATCAGCGCGTCGGTGGGCACCTCGACGTCGCCGGCCAGCAGGGCCAGCGCCGCGCGCTGCAGCACCGTGGTGTCGGTGCGGCCCAAGCCCTCGGCGCCGCGGCCGAGCACCAGCCACGACAGCTTGTCGGTCTCGCCCATGTCGGGCTCGCTGTACAGGCGTACCCGGGGTGACAGCGGCGTGCCGGTGATCGACACGCCCACGCGCATGTCGGTGTTGGGCCGCAGCGCCAGCACGTCCAGACGCGGGTTCTCCGGCGGGCCGCTGAACACCAGCACGCCGCGCTCGATCTCGAGTTTCTGGCCGTAGGCGAGGTAGCTGCCCTGGTCCGCCCGTACCGTGCCGTCCACGGTCAGCCGTCCTGCGCGCGTCGCAAGCCTCAGGTCGCCCTTGAGCAGGGTGTCGAGGCCCCGTCCACGCACGCGCAACTGCTCGCCCAATGACAGGCCCAACGACAGGGACACGCGCTGCCACGGGCTCGCGGCGGACGGGCTCGGTGCCGTCGGCCCACGGGCCGGTGTCCCGGCGGTCGCAGACGGCCCGGTGGACGCGGCGCTCGGCCGCGTCAGGCGCACATCGGTGTCGAGCGCGGGCGCGTCGCGCGCGGCGACGTCGAACAGCCCACTGTCCACACCCACCCGGCCGTCGAGCTGCACCAGGCCGGACGTCAGCGTCAAGGTGGCCTGGCCGCTCGTGACAAGTTGCCGGTCGATGCGGCCAAGCAGGCGGAACCGTTCGGCGCGCAGGTCCAGGCGCGCCCGCGGCTGCGCGCCCAGGCTGGCCTGGCCGCTGCCCTGCAGCGTGCCGTCGCCGGCGCGCAGCAGCAGGCGCTCGATGCGCGCGGTCTCGCCGCTGAGCCCGATCTCGAGCTCGCCGTCGGTGAAGGCCACGCCCTCGAGCAGGTTGCGCATGGCCAGCCGGCTCGCCTGCAGCCGTCCGGTGAACTCCGGCGCGCCGAAGCGCCCGCCGACGCGCACCGTGCCCTCCATCATCCCGTCCAGCCGCCAGCCCGGGGGGGTCAGGCCGGCCCACAGCCCGAGGTCGGCAATCTCCATGCGCACCGCGCCGTCCAGTGCCGATTGCGGGCCCGGCCAGCGCGCCTGTGGGGTGGTGCGTACCGTCACCGCGCCCGAGACGGTGCCCAGTGCGCGGCCGACGACCAGCGGCACCACGCTCCAGCGACCGTCGCGCACGTCCACGGCCAGGTCCAGCTCCTCGATGCCGAGCGGGACCGTGTTGCCGTCCTCGGTCACCCGCAGGTCGCCGCCGTCGCGCCGCAGGCGCAGCGTGGCCTCGGTGGTGCGCGCGGCGCGCACGCGCAGGTCGGCCCGGACGCGCAGGTCGCCGGCCCATTCAAGACCCTGGTCGATGTCCTGGAGCCACGGGGCGACGACGAAGGGATCGATCCGGGCGTCGAGTTCGAAGCCGGCCTGGTCGCTGCCCGCGCGGTAACGCGCGCCGTCCCAGCGTGCGCGCAGTCCGCGCGCCAGCGCCGCGCTGCCTGGGCCCGCCTCGGCCGCGGCGAGCCCGCCCTCGGCGTCGAAGTCCAGCGCCGCGCGCACGTTGCGCGTGTCGAGCCAGGCAGCCTCTGGCGCCGGGCGGGCGGGGGTGTCGGGCGCGGAGTCGGCGCGCGCGCCGGCGACGGCGGGCGTGGCGACCCGAGTGGCGCCGGCCCCGTTCGGCGAGGCGGGTGCGCTCGTGTCCGCAGCCCGCTGGCTTGCGGGCGTCGCGCCCCGGTTCGGGCCCAGCGACAGCGACTCCACCGTGCCCGCCCAGCGCCCGCCGCCGTCCGCGGCGGGCGACCAGCCTCCCGCCAGGACCAATCGCGCCCGGCTGCCGGTGCCGGGCGTCACCCCCAGCCAAGGCGCCAGTGCCGCCGACGGCCCGGCCGGCGTCTCGAGTTCGACCGTCGCCCGGTGCGCCGACGCGCGGCCGGTGACCTGTGCATCGAGCCGGTCTATCTGCACCTCCTGCACCTGCGCCGATGTCATCTGCACGGTCAGGCCGATGGGCTGGTCGCCACCGGTGTCGAGCCGCCAGCGGGCCTGCGCCGCCGCCACCGAGCCCATGCCGGCGCGCACCCCGTCAAGTCGTACCTCGCCTTCGGTGCGCAACTGTGGCCAGCGGCCGACCGCCTGCACCTGGCCGCGCGCCTGCCCGGCCGTGGGCATCCAGGCGGCCAGCGGCGCATGCGCGGCCAGCAGCGGCGCCAGAGGCGACAGTGCTGCCAGGCGCGGAGCGTCGAGCTCGACCTGCCAGCGGTCGTCCCGGCCCGCGCCGGACGGATCTCCCTGGCCCTGCAGCCGCAGGCGGTTGCCCGCCAGGGTCATCTCGCCCGACACGCGACTGCGTTGCCCGGCCGGCGCGCGCGGATCCTGGCCGATCTCGACCCGTCCTTGCGCCGGCATGCCGGCCAGCGTCGACGGCGCGAGCGTCAGCGCGCCGTCGCCCTGCAGCGACTGCAGCAGCCGCAGGCGCGGCAGCGCGCCGGCGTTGGCGGGCACGCCGAGGTCCAGGCGCCATTGCCCCGTCAGCCGGTGCGGGCCGCGCCGCCAGGGGCCGACGTCGCCCGGGATCCAGGGCAGCGGGTCGACCTGGGTCAGCTCGCCCGCGCTGCGCAGCCGCCAGCCGCTGCCGGCATCGCCCTCGAGCACGGCCTCGAGCTGGGCCCGGCCCGCGCCGGCGGTGGCCACCAGCCGGCGCAGGTCGAGGCGCCCGCGGCCGATGCGGGCGTCGACATCGAAGCTGGCCGGCTGCCCGATGGCTTCGAAGACGCCCTGGAGCTGCGCCTGCAGGTCGATCTCGGGCGGGCGGGCTGAGGCCGTGGCGTCGATCTCACGCCAATGCGGGCCTTGCACCTGCAGGCGCACCGGGCCGGACAGCCGCGCGGCAGGCGCGCGGGTGTCGACCTGCGCGAGTTGCAGGGCCTCCAGCACGCCTTCGAGTTGCAGCGCCTGCGCGTCCCAAAGGCCACGGCCGCGCCAGTGGCCACCAGCCACGCCCTTGCCCGTGCCCGCGGCCGTTCCCGTTCCAGTGCCAGTGCCAGTGCCAGTGCCAGTGCCAGACCCGGCGCCGATGTCCATGTCCACACGCTGCAGGCGCAGCACCTGCGGCTGCGCCGGATCGGTGTCGACGGTGAGGTCGATGCGCTGGACCGGCAACGCGCCGCGGTCCCAGGGGCCGGGCGCGGTGTTGTCCAGCCGCACGCGCGCCGACAGCGCGGCCTGCGTGCCAGCCGTGATCACCTCGGCCTCGCCGCTGAGCCGGGTGCGGGGCAGGGCGCTCGCCAGCGTGGACAGGTCCAGGCCTTGCGCCCTCAATGCAAGGGTGCCCAGCGGCCAGTCGGCCCAGGGGCGGACCTCGAAGCCCGCGTCCAACGCCGGCAGCTCGACCCCGCCCGGCCCGGGCGCGTGCACCGTCCCGTCAACGCGGAACGACGCCAGCGGTCCGGCCGCGCGGGCGCGTGCCGTCCAGGCGGTCTCGCCGGTGCCGCGCCCGTCCAGCGCCAGCGTGAACCCGAAGGGCGCATCGGCCGCGATCTCGCCGCCGCCCCAGGCCTGCAGGCGGTCGACGCCGAAACGCACGCCCTCGAAGCGATGGCGCGTGCCCCCGTCGGCGCCCAGGTGCGCGGCGCCGCGGATGTCCACCCAGGCCGCGTGGCCGTTGAGCTGCACTTCGCCGGCCGACACGGCCGCGGCCTGCACCTCGATGGGCAGGCGCAGCGAGCGCGGCGGCGTGGCAGGGGTGCGCGGGTCGGTCACGACCTCGACGTGCACGCGCTGCGCCTCGAGCCGCTCGACCTGCACCCCGGCCCAGACGCCTTCACGCAGCCACCAGCGCCAGCGCGCGCCCTGCCAGCGCGGCTGCACGACAGTCACGCGCACGCCGGCCACCGGCACGTCCACCTGCACCTGCGCGGCCGAGAAGTCCGGCCCGAGGAGGGCGCCCTGCGGGGCCTGCACCGTCCACTGGGCGATGCCGGGCACGCCCGCAAAGGCCTGCAGCACCCACGGCGTCGCGCGGGCCGAATGCAGCGCGCCGTAGACCGTGGCCGCCAGGGCGACGGGCAGCATCAGCAGGGCCAGCAGCGCAAACTCCAGCACGCGCCGCGCAGCGCCGCGGCGGCCCGAGGCGCTCCCGCCCGAGGCGGCCGGCGGTGCCGTCGTACCGGCGGCCGTGGCGGCCGGCGGCGCCTTCGTATCGGCGGCCGCCGCGGGCGTCGCCGCATTCGCCGCACCCGCCCCGGTCACCGGTGCCACCGGCGCAGCCGATGCCGCGGCCGGGCCGGGCGCAGGCGAGGGGGGCGGCAGATCGTCCGGGCTCATCGCGGCGGGATTGTGCGCCGCCGCCGTGTCTTCGGCGCTGAGCCGGGCCAAGGTCGGGGAGCGATCGGCCGCGGGCGGCTCGCCGTTCACCCCGCCAGCAGCACGATCAGCGCTCCGGCCCCGCCCTGCGGGCCGCTGGCCTGGGCGAAGGCGATGACCTCGGCGCATTGGCCGAGCCAGCGCTGCACCTTGGCCTTGAGCACCGGCTGGCGCCCGGGCGAGCCGTGGCCCTTGCCGTGGACCACGCGCACGCAACGCTGGCCGCGGCGCGTGGCCTCGCGCACGAAACCGGCCAGCGCCTCGCGTGCCTCGTCGCGCCGCAGGCCGTGCAGGTCGATCTGCGACTGGATGGCCCAGTGCCCGCGACGCAGCTTCGTGACCACGTCCGGGCCGATGCCGGCGCGGCGGAAGCTCAGGCCGTCGTCGGTGAGCAGCAGCGACTCGATGTCGACCTCGTCGGACAGGGCCTCGCGCAGCGCCTCCTGCTCGTCGCGCAGGCGCTGCAGCGGCTCGGGCGCCGGGCGCGGGCGCTGGACGTCGGCACGGCCGGGGTCGGGCAGCGCGTGCACGGGCCCGACGGCGCGGGCGAACTCGTCACGCTGGCGCTGGGCCCGGCGACACTCGGCCTCGACCTCGCGCTGGCGCGCAAGTTCGCGCGCCGCCTCGGCCGCGCGCTCGCGCTGGCGGGCCTTCAGGGCGGTGGCGAGTTCGGTGAAGTCCTTCATGGCAAGCGCGGCAGATCGCATGCCGGCGGGTGTGCCGGGGGGGATGTGGGTGTCAGGCCTCAAAGCAAGCCCCGTTCGGCGAAGGACACGACCTGTCCGCGCCCGACGACCAGGTGGTCGAGCACGCGCACGTCCACCAGTTGCAGCGCCGACTTCAGCGTCTGGGTCAGGTACTCGTCGGCACGCGAGGGCTCGGCCAGACCCGACGGATGATTGTGCGCGAGCACCACGGCCGCCGCATTGCGCGCCAGCGCTTCCTTGACCACCTCCCGCGGGTAGACGGCGGTCTGCGCGATCGTGCCGCGGAACAGCGTGCTCATCTCGATCAGGCGGTGCGCGTGGTCGAGGAACATCACCGCGAAGACCTCGTGGTCGAGGTGGCCGATGTGCAGCGTGGCGTAGTCCTTCACGCGCGCCGGACTGTCGAAGACCGGCGCCTCGGCCAACTGCTGCGTCAGCGAGCGCCGCGCCAACTCCATCACCGCCGACAGCTCGGCGCGCTTGGCCGGCCCCAGGCCCTTGACGCGGGCGAGTTCGCGCGGGCCGGCGTGCAGCAGCCCGGCCAGGCCCTTGAACTCGGCGAGCAGCTGCCCGGCCAGCGCCATCACGCCCTGGCCTGGCCGGCCGGTGCGCAGCAGCAGGGCCAGCAGCTCCTCGCTGGCCAGCGCCGCGGGGCCGCAGGCGAGCAGTTTCTCTCGCGGGCGGGCGTGCAGGGGCAGGTCCTTGGGTGACATGGCAGGGTGGGGTGACTCATAGAATGGAATCCAGTCTATCGGCGCGTCGCCTGCCGCGCCTCCCCCCTGCTGATCCCCCTTTGGAGGGCCCCCTGAAGCCTGAAGCCCTGCTTGCCGACGCCGTCCCGCCCGCCGACGGTGCCGTGCTGGCGGTCGACGCCGGCGACGACGCCCCGCGCGTGAGCCCGGGCGCCTTCCTTACCCTGCACTACCGCCTCAGCGGGCCCGACGGGCAGGCCGTCGTCGACACCTTCGACGGCAAGCCGGCGACGCTGTCGCTGGGCAGCGGGCAGCTCGCCCCGGCCATCGAGGCGCGCCTGATCGGCCTGGCCGAGGGCACGCGCGCGAGCTTCGACCTGCCCGCGGGCGCAGCCTTCGGTGAGCGCAATGCGCAACTGCTGCAGCGCGTGGGCCGCACGCTGCTTGCCGAGCTGGGGGATCCCGACGCTGAATATGCTGTCGGTGACGTCGTGCAATTCCCCACGCCCGACGGACAGGGGGCCTACGCCGGCGTGGTGCGCGAACTTGGCGAGGGCTGGCTGCTGTTCGACTTCAACCACCCACTGGCCGGCCAGCCGGTGCGGTTCGAGGTCCACCTGCTCGGAGTGTTGTGATGTCAGATGACAGGGTGCCTGCTGCACACTCAGCGTTGTCGATCGGCCCGCAGGAGGTGCTTCTGGCCGAGCCGCGCGGCTTCTGCGCCGGGGTCGACCGCGCCATCGAGATCGTCGAGCGCGCACTGCGCAAGCACGGCGCGCCGATCTACGTGCGCCACGAGATCGTGCACAACACCTACGTCGTCAACGATCTGAAGACCAAGGGTGCGATCTTCATCGAGGACCTGGCCGATGTCCCCGCCGGCGCGACCCTGGTCTTCAGCGCCCACGGTGTCAGTCAGGCCGTGCGCGCCGAGGCCGCCGAGCGCGGCTTTCGCGTCTTCGACGCGACCTGCCCGCTGGTGAGCAAGGTGCACGTCGAACTCGCCAAGCTGGCCAAGGAAGGCTATGAGTTCATCATGATCGGCCACAAGGGCCACCCCGAGGTCGAGGGCACGATGGGCCAGCTCAGCCAGGGCATCTACCTGGTGGAGGACGTGGCCGACGTCGCGCATGTGCAGCCCACGGGCCACAGGCTTGCCGTCGTCACCCAGACCACGCTCAGCGTCGACGACGCCGCCGAGATCCTGGCCGAGGTCAAGCGCGTGTTCCCGCACGTGCGCGAGCCCAAGCAGCAGGACATCTGCTACGCCACGCAGAACCGTCAGGACGCCGTGAAGGTGCTGGCGCCGGCGGTGGATGTGGTGGTGGTCGTCGGCAGCCGCACCAGCAGCAACAGCAACCGCCTGCGCGAGCTTGCCCAGCGCCTGGGCACGCCGGCCTACATGGTCGACGGCGCGCAGGATCTGCAGGCCGAGTGGTTCGTCGGCCGGCGCCGCGTGGGCCTGACCGCCGGCGCCTCGGCACCCGACATCCTGGTCCAGGAGGTGATCGCGCGGCTGCGCGCGCTCGGCGCGGTCAGCGTGCGCAAGATGGACGGCGTGCAGGAGACCGTGCACTTCCCGCTGCCGCTGGGTCTGGGCGACCGCAGCATGGCGCAGGCCGCGGCGCGATCTTGAAGACCCCAGTGGGCCCGCGCGGCGCGGGGCCCGACGCACCTTGCCGCGCTGGCTGAGTCATCGCACGCGCCGCAAGATCCCCAGCCTTCGAACCTGGGCCAGTTCCCCGGGACCCGACGACACCGACAGCACCGTTGCACCCATGCTCGACATCCAGCTCCTGCGCCGCGATCTCGCCGGCGTCACCGCGCGACTGCTCGCGCGCAAGAACCCCCAACCCTTCCTCGACGTCGAGCGCTACACCGCGCTCGAGGCCGAGCGCAAGGCCATCCAGACCCGCACCGAGGAGCTGCAGGCGCAGCGCAACGCGCTCAGCCGCCAGATCGGCCAGTTCAAGGCCAAGGGTCAGGACACGGCGGAACTGATGTCCCGTGTGGCCGGCATGGGCCACGAACTGAAGGCATCCGCCGAGCGGCTGGAGGCGGTGCAGGCCGAGCTGGCCGACATGATGCTGGGCCTGCCCAACCTGCCGCACGACAGCGTCCCGGTGGGCGCGGACGACAAAGGCAACGTCGAGGTCAGGCGCTGGGGCGACCTGCGCGACTTCGACTTCCAGGTGCGCGATCACGTCGACCTGGGCGCCGCCCTCGGGCTGGACTTCGACACCGGCGCGCTGCTGTCGGGCTCGCGCTTCACCTTCATGCGCGGGCCGGTGGCGCGGCTGCACCGCGCGCTGGCGCAGTTCATGCTGGACCTGCACACCGGGCAGCACGGCTACACCGAGTGCTACACGCCCTACATCGTCAACCGCGAGGTGCTGGTGGGCACCGGGCAGCTGCCCAAGTTCAAGGACGACATGTTCTGGGTCTACCGCGGCAGCTCGGCGGCTGACGGCGCGGGCGAGGCTGACGGCGGCGGCGACGCCGCGCCGCAGGAGCAGTACCTGATCTCCACCAGCGAGATCAGCCTGACCAACAGCGTGCGCGAGCGCATCCTGGACGCCGCCCAGTTGCCGGTCAAGCTGACCGCGCACAGCCCCTGCTTCCGCTCAGAGGCCGGCAGTGCCGGGCGCGACACGCGCGGCATGATCCGCCAGCACCAGTTCGACAAGGTCGAGATGGTGCAGATCACCCACCCCGAGCACAGCTACGCGGCACTCGATGAGATGGTGGGCCACGCTGAAGCCGTGCTGCAGGCGCTGGAGCTGCCTTACCGCGTGATGGCCTTGTGCACCGGCGACATGGGCTTCGGCGCCGCCAAGACCTACGACCTGGAGGTCTGGCTGCCCGGGCAGGGCGCCTACCGCGAGATCAGCTCCTGCAGCAACTGCGAGGCCTTCCAGGCGCGGCGCATGCAGGCGCGCTTCCGCAATGCCCAGGGCAAGCCCGAACTCGTGCACACACTCAACGGCTCGGGTGTGGCGGTGGGCCGCGCGATGGTGGCCGTGCTCGAGAACCATCAGCGGGCCGACGGCAGCATCGCCGTGCCGCCGGCCCTCAGGCCCTACCTGGGCGGGGCCGAGGTGCTGCACGCATGACCGAAGTGGCGGCTGCGCGACCGGTGTCCGGGTAAGCCACCGGGACCCCCGCGCCTCAGGGACCCTGCGCTTGGCGCCTCTGCCTCCCCGCCACTTCTACGGCTGGCGCCTGCTGGGCGCGGCGGGCACGATCCAGCTGATGCTGGGCGCGCTGCTGACGCAGTCCTTCGGCCTGTACGTGGCCGCGATCGGCCAGGAGATGGGCTGGAGCAAGGCCACGCTGGCCGGGGCGGCCGCGCTGCAATCGGTGGAGTCGGCGTTGATCGGGCCGGTGCTGGGCTGGCTGCTCGATCGCGTGGGCACCCAGGTGGTGATCCGCTGGGGCCTGGTGACCTTCGGCCTCGGGCTGATGCTGATGAGCCAGGTCGACTCGGTGGGGCTGTTCTACGCCGCGGCCGTGCTCATGGCCGTCGGCGCCAGCCTGGGCGGCTACTTCGCCCTGTCGGTGACGATCGTGCACTGGTTCCAGGTGCACCGGGCACGGGCCTTGTCGGCATTGAGCATGGGGCTGGCCGGCGGAGGGCTGCTGGTGCCGTTGATCGCCGTGTCGATGCAGCACCACGGCTGGCGCGCCACGGCGCTCGCCACGGGCGTCTTCGTCATCGTCGCGGGCTGGCTGCTGGCCAGGATGATCCACGGCCGTCCCGAGGACGTGGGCCAGCGGGTCGACGGGGCATCGGCACCCTCGTCGCCCTCGGCGATTTTGGTGGGGTCGGTGGGGCCGGTGCGTGCGTCCGGCGGCGGGGCGGTGGGGTCGCCTCCCGAGCCCGACTTCACCGCCGCGCAGGCGCTGCGCACCCGGGCCTTCTGGCTGCTGGCGATGGGCCACGGGCTGGCGCTGCTGGTGGTCACCGCGGTCAATGTCCACGGGGTCTCGCACATGACCCAGGGCGTGGGCGTCAGCGTCACCGACGCCGGCTGGGTCATCACGATGATGACGGTGGCACAGCTCGGCGGTGTGCTGTTCGGCGTGGTGGCCGGCGACCGCTTCGACAAGCGCCACGTCACGGCGGCCTGCATGTTCGCGCACGCCGCGGGCCTGCTGTGCCTGACCTGGTCCACGCAGATGGGCCATCTGCTCGTCTTCGCCTTGCTGCACGGCCTGGCCTGGGGCCTGCGCGGGCCCTTGATGCAGGCGATGCGGGCCGACTACTTCGGCCGCCGCGCAATCGGCGCGATCTTCGGCCTGTCGGCCACCGTGGTGGCCGTCGGGCAGGTCTGCGGGCCGATGATCGCCGGCCTGATGGCCGATCTGACCGGCGACTACCGCGCCGGCTTCACCCTGATCGCCCTGCTGGCCCTGGCCGGCTCCTGGGCCTTCCTGCACGCACGCCGCCCTTGCCTGCCCGAGGCTGACCCACCCCCCCGGCTGCGGCCGCCCTGGACTACAATCCAAGGCTTCGGTTCGACCGCACCGAATGCGCGTGGAAAGGTGGCAGAGTGGTCGAATGCACCGGATTCGAAATCCGGCGTACTGTGTATGCAGTACCGAGGGTTCGAATCCCTCCCTTTCCGCCAGCCGTCGCGCTCTGGCCCTCGACACCCGACGCGTGAGCGCCGGGTCCCTTGCAAGGCGCCCCGGCCTGCTTCTCCCTTCTCCCGCCTGAGTTCTCCCGGTACCGTCCAGGGTTTGGTGCCGCTGCGCCGCGGCTTGCACGAAAGACTGTACCGATGAGTTTCGAATCCCTGAACCTGCACGAGGCGCTGGGCGCCGCGCTGCGCGACGCCGGCTACACCGAGGCGACCGAGGTGCAATTGCGCGCCATCCCGCCGGCGCTGGAAGGCCGTGACCTGATGGTGTCCTCGAGCACCGGCAGCGGCAAGACGGCGAGCTTCATGCTGCCTGCCCTGGCCCGCGTGCTGCAGGCCCGTCAGGATCCGGCCAGGCGCCGGCCTGTGGGCGCGCCCAGCGGCCCGCTGGTGCTGGTGCTCACCCCCACGCGCGAGCTCGCGCTGCAGTTGGCCCGCGCCGCGTCCAGCTACGGCCGACACGTGCGCGGGCTGCGCGTGGCCACCGTGGTCGGCGGCGTGCCCTACGGTCTGCAGTTGCGCCAGTTGGCGGGTCCGCTGGACATCCTGATCGCCACGCCGGGCCGACTGATGGACCACATGGCCTCGGGCCGGGCGGTGCTGAAGGGCGTGGAGATGCTCGTCCTCGACGAGGCCGATCGCATGCTGGACATGGGATTCATCGACGACATCCATCACATCGCGCAGTCGCTGCCCACGGCGCGCCAGACGGTGATGTACAGCGCCACCTTCGGCGGCCATGTCGGCCGCCTGGCGCAGACGCTGCTGCGCGAGCCGCAGCGCGTGGACGTCGCTTCGCACACCCAGGCGCACGCCGATATCGAGCAGCGGCTGCACTGGGCGGACGACCTGGACCACAAGCACGCGCTGCTCGACCACCTGCTGACCGAACGCGACGTCGACCAGGCGGTGGTCTTCACCAGCACCCAGCGCGATGCCGAGTGGCTGGCCGATCGTCTGGCCGACCGGGGCCACGCGGTGGCGGCGCTGCACGGCGGGATGCCGCAGGGGCAGCGCAACCGCGTGCTGCAGGGGCTGCGGGGTGGGCATTTGCGGGTGCTGGTGGCCACCGATGTCGCCGCACGAGGCATCGACGTCCCGAGCATCAGCCACGTCATCAACTACGGCATGCCGCTGAAGGCCGAGGACTACGTGCACCGCATCGGCCGCACCGGCCGTGCCGGCCGCAGCGGTCTGGCCATCACGCTGGCCGAACGGCGCGACGCCGGCATGATCCAGCGCATTCAGCGCTACACGACGCAGGCCATCCCGCTCAAGGTGATCGCCGGCCTGGAGCCGCGCCGGCCGGTGCCGCAGGCCCCGGGCAGTGGTCCGCGGGCGGGGCAGGCGCCGCGTGCGGGCGGTCGGGGCACGCACGGGCCGTCGATGTCGCATCCGCATGCGCCCCGCGGCGCCCGAGGTGGTGCGGCCACCGCCAGGGGCCCGGGACCGGGCAGACGTTCGGGCGATGGTCGTGCGCCGCGCTCGATGGAGCGCGGCAACGGCTGACCCTTCGACGTTCCGACCGGCTGGCCTTTGTCGAGGCCGGAAGGGATCGGGACGACAGGGGCAGGCCCAGCCGACTCACCCGGTCAGATCGGCCACGACAGGTCGAAGGCGCGCTGCACGAACCACAGCGCGGCCAGCACCATGGCGGCCCACGAGCCGCCGGTGAAGATCACCTGCCGGTACAGCCCCGTGTGCCGCAGCATGTAGGCCAGCGGCAGGAAGGCGGCGACGATCGCCAGCTGCCCCAGTTCCACGCCGATGTTGAAGCCCGCCAGGCTCCACGCCAAGGTGGCCGCTGGCAGGCCGAGGTCGGCCAGCACGCTGGCAAAGCCGAAGCCGTGGATCAGCCCGAAGCCGAAGGCGACCACCCAGCGACGTCCGCCGATCACCGGCCTCAGGTTGTTGGCCGCGGCGAGCACCACCGATGCGGCGATCACCGATTCGACCCAGCGTGACGGCAGGCTGACCCATCCCAGGGCCGCCAGCGACAGCGTGATCGAGTGCGCGGCGGTGAAGGCGGTCACCACCGCGACCACGTCGCGCACCGCTGCGCCGAAGTTCGGCACACCGATCCAGCGCCCATGGCGCCGTACCAGCACTGCGGGCAGCAGCAGCGCCAGCAGGAACAGGATGTGGTCCAGGCCGATCCAGATGTGCCACACGCCCTGCACGAGGAAGGTCGCCATCGACGCCAGCGGCCCGGGTGAGGTTGACCCGAAGACCGTGGCGGCCTGCCCGGGCACCAGCACCGCCGCCTGCGCCACACCGTCCAGGCTCAGCTTCAGCAGCCCGCGGTGCAGCGTGTCGATGTCGCCCAGCAGGCGATAGTCCAGCGAGACAGGCCCGCCGCTGCCTTGACACTGGCCTGCCAGCGTCAGCACGGCATAGGCGCCGTCGGTGTGGGTGTCCACCGCGTGTCCCGTGACCTGCAGCGCGCACGGGCCCTCGCGCGCCACGGTCAGCGAGGACAGCGCCCAGGCCGCCAGCGCGTCATGACGCCTGCGCACCTCGCCCCAGCGGATCTCACCGTTGCCGTCGGCGTCCAGGCCGATCGCGACCTCGATGTCGCGCAGGGCGATGTCCCACTGCCCGGACACCTCGCTGCCGGTGATGCGCAGGTCGAGGTAGCTGTCGCTGGCCTTGTGGGCCAGCGCCGAACCCGTCACGAGGAGGGCCGTTGCGAAGGCTGCCCACCAGGCGATCGCGCGTCGCAGCCTGTGCCGGCATGCGGCACGCACGGGGGTGATCGCGTGCGTCATCGCGCCGGGGGGTCGGGCCGGGGTGGCGCGGACGACAGGCCTGCCAGCGCGCGCATGCGCCTGTCCTCGAAGCCGGTGCGCTGGAGCCAGTCGATGGCGGCGCGGGCCGCGGCGAGGTTGCCGGTGGCCGCTGCGCTCAGCAGCAGGATGCGGGCGTCGCGCGGCTCGCGCTGCGTCGTGTAGTTCTCCTGCGCCAGGCGCAGGGCGGTGACCGGGTCGCCGCGCACCTGCAGCTCGAAGCGGGCCTCCTCGCCCAGGTGGGTGGTGTCACCCCGGGCCCGTGCCGCCGCGTAGCGGTCCTGCAGCGTCCTCTGCCAGCCCTGCGCCTGCGGCCGCTTCAGGGTGGTGGCGGCCTCGGTCAGGCGCAGCAGCAGGCTGTCGACCGACTCGCGCCCGTCCAGCGTCTGCAGCACCTCCGCCGGCCGGCTCTCGTCCAGCAGGAAATCGGCCCAGGCGGTGCGCAGGTAGACGCTTTCCACGCCGAGCGCCAGGGCCTGGCGATAGCGTTGCTCGGCCACCTGCGGCCGGTCCTGCCAGGCGGCGACCTCTGCCAGGCGGGTCAGCAGCCAGACGCGTTGTTCGTCAGCGCCCGCCGAGGCCAGCGCCTGCTCGAGCGTGCGCGCGGCATCCTCCAGCCGACCGGCGTAGGCGAAGGCCAATCCTGCGCAGGCGCCCGCGAGCGCGGCCCGGTCGAGGCGACGCAGCGCCTCGCAGTCCTGCATGGCCAGCGTTGGCTCGGCCTGCACGAGGCGCACCGCGCCGCGCCAGGCGTGCGCCGGGGCATGCGACGGGTCCTTCTGCAAGGCGCGCTCGAAATCCTGCAACGCGCCGGGGAAGTCGTGGCGGTACTGGCGCACCACGCCGCGCATCGTCAGCCACTCGGCGCCCGGCTCGCCCTTGAAGCGCGCCAGCGCGGCGTCCGCGTAGCCGACGTAGCGCGGATCGCCCTGCGCCAGCGCCAGATCGAAGTAGCGCTCGGCCAGATCCGCGGCAGCCTGTGCCGAGTCCGGATCGGATCGGGCAGCCGCTCGCAGGCCGGCCAGTGCCGTGGCGGTCGCGTCGCCCGCGCGCCAGGGCAGGCGTTCGAGGACTACGTCGTCACTCGCGGGCACGTAGGGGGCGGAAAGGGCCGGCGCTGCGGCGACGCCGAGCGCCGCAGCGGCCCACAACTGCGCTGTGGCTTTGACGCCAACAGTGGCGAGCCGAAGGCGCAGGAACCGTTCACCGCCGGGCGCGAACGCGTTACATTGATTTGCGGCCCTCGATGGCCGTTGGTTCCGCACGATAACCGGAGTCTACCCATGACCAAGCTTCTGACCGCCGTGCTCGCTGCGGCTTTTTCCCTGGGTGCTGCCCAGGTCCTCGCCGGCTCCCATGGCGGCGCGATGAAGGATGACGGCAAGAAGATGGAGGCGTGCAAGAAGATGGACGCCGCCAAGGCCGACGCCAAGATGAAGGAAGAGTGCAAGAAGCTGATGGACGCCGCAGCCAAGAAGAAGTGAGCTTCCTTCGCTGACGTCCAGCGCGGCGGCCTCACCGGTCGTCGCCCCTGTGATCACGGGCCTCGTCGAGGCCCGTGTTTCGTTCGGCGTGCGTGCTGTGTGTGGTCTGTGCGTGATGGCGTGTGTTTGGCGTGCCTGCGGAGTGCCCACTGAGTCGCTAGCGGGTGCCTGCTGAGTGCTTGCCGTGTGCCTGCTCTGCGAGCTCTCCGGGTGATCCGCCGGCCGCCAGCGCGGCTCGCCCACCGTCACCAGGGCAGCCGCTGCCCGTCGTAGGCGACGAAGCTGCCGCTGTCCTCGGCTTGCAGCGCATCCAGCGCCGTCAGCATCTGCGCGGCCGCCAGCGCGGGCGCACGGCCGATCTCGTCGCCACGGAAGGGGCGGGACAGCGCCGAGGCCACGGTGCCCGGGTGCACCGCGGCCAGCACGGCGCCCGGATGGGTGCGGCGCATCTCGATGGCCGCCGTGCGGACCATCATGTTCAGCGCCGCCTTCGAGGCGCGGTAGCTGTACCAGCCGCCCAGGCGGTTGTCGCCGATGCTGCCCACCTTGGCCGACAGCAGCGCCATCAGGCTGCGCTCGCGCGCCAGCAGCGGGGCGAAGTGCCGCAACACCAGCGCGGGCCCGAAGGTGTTGACGCGGAAGACCTCCTCCATCGTCGCCAGGGACAGGTCGGCCAGCCGTTTCTCCGGCCGCGCGCTGGCGCTGTGAAGGAGGCCGGTGGCCACGACCACCAGGTGCAGCGGTCCGAGCCCGCGCAGCCCTGCCGCGGCCGCCGCGACGCTGTCCTCCTGGGTGAGGTCCAGCGGCGGGCTGCTGCTGCGGCCGAGCGCATGCACTGCACCGCAGCGCGTATCGGCGCGCAGGTGCGCGACGAAGGCCGAACCGATGGCGCCCGTGGCGCCGATCACCAGCGCCTGGTAGGCGGGGGGAAGGGTGTTCATCGGGATACGGTCGTGGGCAGATGAGACGCGCGGGAGAGCGCCTGACGACCTCGGGAGGTCGGGTGCATCCGCTGGGGAGGCGCAGGGGGCCTTACGACCCGTGCAGGCGGCACGGTCAGGCGCGCACCTCGTACACCCCGAGCTTGCGGTGCAGCGGCGACTCGTCGGCGACGAAGAGGAAGGCGGGCTCGGTGGCCGAGGCGTTGTGCAGCGTCACGCCGGTGTAGCCCGGCACGCAGGCCGTGTCGGCCGGGCCGAGGTCGAAGGCCTCGCTGTCGTCGGTGTGCAGGCGGGCGCCGCCCTCGATGGCGTGGAACACCATCGCCGGTGAGCGGGCCGGCAGTCGCAGCACCTGCCCGGGCCGCAGCATCATGGCGTAGAAGCCCAGGATGTTCTCCGCCGGCGCGCCGTTCTCGGGGTTGACGTACTCGACCTGCACGGCGTCGAGATCGGGGCGATCGTCGGCAAGGGCCACGAGCGCCGCGCGGGCGTCGGCCCAGGGGTAGCGCAGCATCGGGTAGGCGCGGTCCTCGCGGCGGAACACCGGGCTCGGGGCGACGCCGCCGCGTGCGTAGGCGCGGTCGCCGTGCCCGGGCCGCACGTTCTGGCGCTGCCCGCCCACGACGTAGGAGGTCTCGGTGTAGTAGACGATGGGCAGGTCCAGCACGTCCAGCCACACCACCGGCGCGTCGCCGTCATGGCCGTGCTCGTGCCACAGTCCGGTGGGGGTGAGGATCAGGTCGCCCCGGCTCATCGGGCACTTCTCGCCGTCCACGGTCGTCCAGGCGCCTTCGCCTTCGACCACCATGCGCACGGCGTTGGGCGTGTGGCGGTGCGACGGCGCCCACTCCCCTGGCAGCAGCAACTGCATGCCCAGGTACATCGCGGCGCTGGCCTGCATCTTGTCCAGGCCGTGGCCCGGGTTGGCCAGCACCAGCACGCGACGCTCGGCCTTCTCGATGGGGGTGAGCTCGCCGGCGCGCATCAGCAGCGGGCGGATCGCGGCGTAGCGCCATGCCGTGGCGCGCGTGCGGCGTGCCGGCACGGTGGGCGGCAGCAGCGCACGCAGGCTGGGCCACAAGGGCACCAGGTTCTGCGCGGTGAGTTCGTCGCGGTAGGACTGCGGCAGATCTTCGAGTCGGCCCAGGGCTTCCATGGCGCTTGTTCCTTCAGGGGGTCGGACGGGATCGGATGGGGGGGCGGTCGCAGGCGACCAGGGGGTCTGGGGTCAGGCGCTCAGGTAGGGGCGAGGCAGTGGTCCACCTTCCAGCTGTACAGCCACTCCATCGCATCGTAGAAGCGCTCCTGGCTGCGGCCTTGCCACAGCGAGTTGCGCACGAGACGCTCCACGCCCGCCGCATGATAGAGGCGGCCCATCTCGCGGCCCGACAGCACGATGCGTGCGGTACGCGCCACGCGGCTGCGTTGGTAGAGATCGAGTGCGCGCGTCCAGTCGTTGCCGTGCACGCGCAGCGCCTCGCCCAGCGTCACCGCGTCCTCCATCGCCATGCAGGCGCCCTGCGCCATGTACTGCGTGGTCGGGTGCGCGGCGTCGCCCAGGATGGTGGCGCGGCCGTGGACCCAGGTGTCGATCGGGTCCTTGTCGGCGGTGGCCCAGCGCTTCCAGCTGCGCGGCAGGTCGATCAACTGACGCGGCTTGGCGGCGATGCCCTGGAAGTAACTCTGCACCTCCTCCTTGCTGCCGTCGGTGACGCCCCACTCCTCGATCTGGCGCGAGTGGAAGGTCACGACGACGTTGTACTGCTCGCCGCCGCGCAGCGGGTAGTGCACGAGATGGCACTTCGGGCCGGCCCACAGGCTGGCGGCGTTCCACTTCAGGTCGTCGGGGAAGTCCTGCTTGTCGACCACTGCCCGGTAGACGACGTGGCCGGTGACGCGTGGCGGGTCGTTGACGTACTTGTTGCGCACCACCGAGCGCACACCCTCGGCGCCGATCAGGGCCTGGCCGGTGTAGCGGCGGCCGTCGGCGCACACCGCGGTGGCCGTCTGGCCGTCCTGCTCGATGTCCACGACGCGCGTATTGGTGAAGAACTCGATGCGGCCGCTTGCCTGCGTGCCCTCGAGCAGCGAGCGGTGCACGTCCACCCGGTGGATCACCGCGTAGGGGTTGCCGAAGCGCTGGCGGAAGGCCTCGCCGGTGAGCAGGCGGCCCACCAGCGACTCGTCCACGGCGTCGTGCATCACCATCTCGTCGGTGTAGACGGCGCGGCTGCGCGCCTTGGGGCCGACGCCCAGCGCGTCCAGCGCGGCGAAGCCATTGGGCCCGAGCTGCATGCCCGCGCCGATCTCGCCGATCTCGGGCGCCTGCTCCAGCACCTGGACGTGGAAGCCGCGGCGCACCAGCGCCAACGCGGCGGCCAGCCCGCCGATGCCGCCCCCGGCGACGATCACGGGCAGTGTGGAGGAGGGACTCGTGGGCATCGTGCGGTCCTTTCCCGGGGCGAGGGAGGCGGAGGGCGGGGCGGTGCGCAGACCCGGGGTCGGCGCTGATTGTCAGTTTACTCACGAAATCGTCAGTGTGCTGACTAATTTCCGTGATCCTGTACCATCCGCCCATGGCCGCGTCCACCGCCGAATCTGCTGATGTCCATGCCCCCGCGGTCGACCTGACCGAGATGCCAGGGCACCTGATCCGTCGCCTGCAGCAGATCGCGGTGGCGGCCTTCCTGCAGGAGTCCGAGGCCTTCGGGCTGACGCCGGTGCAGTTCGCCGCGCTGCAGGCGGTGGCGGCGCAGCCCCGGGTGGACCAGCGCACGCTGGCCGGTCTGGTCGGGCTCGACACCTCGACGGTGGCCGGCGTGGTCGACCGCCTGGAGGCGCGCGGGCTGCTGCAACGCCAGGCCAGCACCGAGGACCGGCGCGTGCGCCTGCTGGTGGCGACCGAACAGGGGCAACGCCTGCTGGCCGACGTCGTGCCGGCCATGCTGCGCGCGCAGGAGCGCATCCTCGAGCCGCTGTGCCCGGCCGACCGGGCCGAGTTCATGCGCATGTTGCGCGGGCTCGTGGCCGGCAACAACGCGCTGAGTCGCGCACCGACCCAGGGTTGAACCCGATCCCGCGGGGCTGGCGCGCAGCGCGTCCGGCGGGGTAGCATCGCTTGTGAGGGCGGCGGGTGGGCCGCTGCAGGAGACACCGACGATGTCGAACATCGAATTCACGCTCAACGGCCGTGCCGTGCGCGTCGACGCGCCGCCGCAGGCGCTGTTGCTGGACGTGCTGCGGGGCCCGCTGGGGCTGACCGGCACGCACAACGGCTGCGACACCGTGCAGTGCGGTGCCTGCACCGTGCAGCTCGACGGCCAGGCCGTGCGCAGCTGCTCGCTGCTGGCGGTGCAGTGCCAGGGCCGCGAGGTGGCCACGGTCGAGGGGCTGGCCGGGCCCGATGGCGCGCTGCACCCGCTGCAGGAGGCCTTCATCGAGTGCCACGGCCTGCAGTGCGGCTTCTGCACGCCGGGCATGCTGATGTCGGCGGCCGCGCTGCTGCGCGAGAACCCGCAGCCCGACGAGGCCCAGATCCAGCACGCGCTCGAGGGCAACCTGTGCCGCTGCACCGGCTATGTCGGCATCGTGCAGTCGGTGAAGAAGGCCGCGGCCGACCTTGCTTCGCAGGGGGTGCGGTCATGAGCACCACGTCCACCGGCGGGTTGTCCGCCACCCGTTTCGGCAGCGGCAAGGCGGTGCGCCGTCTGGAGGATCCGGTGCTGGTGCGCGGGCAGGGCCGCTACACCGACGACCTGGCCCCGGCCGGGCAGGCGCATCTGGTGTTCCTGCGGTCGCCGCATGCGCATGCCCACATCCGCGCCATCGACGCCACGGCGGCGCGCGCGCTGCCCGGCGTGCTGGCGGTGCACACCGGTGCCGATCTGGTGGCTGCCGGTGTGCGGCCCATGCCGATGGAGTCGTCCTTCGGCCGGCCGGATGGCCGGCCCGCGGCCACGCCGCCGCGCCATGCGCTGGCGGTGGGCACGGCGCGCTTCGCCGGCGAGGCGGTGTGCGCGGTGGTCGCCGAGACGCGCGAGGCCGCGCGCGCAGCAGCCGAGGCCATCGTCGTCGACTACGAGGTGCTGCCGGCGGTGGTCGACTGCTTTGCGGCGATGGCCCCGGGCGCGCCCGCGCTGTGTCCCGAGGCGCCCGACAACATCGCAGCGGAAGTGCGCCACGGCGACCCGGCCGCGGTCGAGGCCGCCTTCGCGCGGGCGGCGCACCGCGTGTGCCTGGACATCGACAACCAGCGCTGCTGCCCGGTGACGATGGAGCCGCGCACCATGCTGGCCGACCCGACCGAGGAGCCGGGGCGCCTGGTGGTGCACATCAGCAACCAGATGCCTACGGCGGTGCGGGACGGCCTGGCCAGCCTGGTGCCGGGGTTGTCGACGGCCACGGTGCGTGTGCGCGTGGGCGACGTCGGCGGCGGCTTCGGCATGAAGACCGGGCCCTACCCCGAGGATCTGGCCATCGCCTGGGCCGCGCTGCAACTCGGCCGGCCGGTCAAATGGCGCGCCGACCGGGTGGAGGAGTTCACCGCCTCCACCGCCGGGCGCGACGCCGTCAGCCGCGCCGAGATGGCGCTGGACGCCCAGGGCCGGGTGCTGGCGCTGCGCGTGCGCACGCTGAACAACGTCGGTGCCTACGCCACCTCCACCAACATCGTCGTGCCGTTGCTCGTCGGCCCCTGGGTCACGACCAGCATCTACGACATCCAGGCCATCGACCTGCGCCTGACGGCCGTGCTGACGAACACCGCCACGCAGGGCCCCTACCGCGGCGCCGGCCGGCCCGAGGCGATCTACCTGATCGAGCGGCTGTTCGACGCCGCCGCGCGCCAGATGGGCGTCGACGGCATCGCGCTGCGCCGGCGCAACCTGATCGGCCCGGGGCAGTTCCCCTACGCCAACCCGATGGCCCAGACCTACGACAGCGGCGCCTTCGAGCGCATCCTCGACCAGGGGTTGGCACTGGCCGACTGGGACGGCTTCGAGGCGCGCCGCGCGGCCTCGGCGGCGCGCGGCTGGCTGCGCGGGCGCGGTATCGCCACCTTCCTCGAGTGGACCAGCGGCGGCGCGCTCGACGAGCGCATCGTCGTCGACGTCAAGGCCGAGGGCGTGATCGAGTTGCGCACCGCGCTGCAGGGCATGGGGCAGGGCATCGCCACCAGCCTGGCGCAGCTGGCCGTGGACACCTTCCAGGTGCCGATCGACCGCATCCGCGTGATCAGCGGCGACACCGACGGCGTCAACGGCTTCGGCAGCGCGGGCTCGCGCTCGCTGTACATCGGCGGCTCGGCCGTGCAGGTGGCGTCGAACAAGGCGCTGGACGCCGGGCGCGACCTCGCCGCGCAGGCGCTGGAGGCGTCCGCCGGCGACATCGAGTACCGCGAAGGGCGCTACACCGTGGCCGGCACGGGCGTCGCCATCGGTCTGTTCGAGCTCGCCGGCCGTCAGGCGCAGGCCGGCATCCGCGGCGACGCCACGTTGGCCGCCACCGGCCCGAGCTGGCCCAACGGTTGCCACGTCTGCGAGGTCGAGGTCGACCCGGGCACCGGCGAGGTCTGCATCGTCGGCTATGCCTCGGTCAACGACATCGGCTATGTCGTCAGCCCGGTCCTGGCCAAGGGGCAGATCGAAGGCGGCGTGGTGCAGGGCGTGGGGCAGGCGCTGTGCGAGCGCATGGCCTACGACCCGGCCAGCGGTCAGGCGCTCAGCGCGAGCTTCATGGACTACGCCATCCCGCGGGCCGACGGCTTCGTCGGGCTGCACACGCGCTTCGACACCACCGTGCCCAGTCTGACCAACCCGCTGGGCGCCAAGGGCGTGGGCGAGCTCGGCAGCATCGGCGCCACCCCCGCGGTGATGAACGCCATCGTCGACGCGCTCGACCGCGCCGGCCTGGGGGCCGCTGCGGTGGACCTGCAGATGCCCGCCACGGCCGAACGCGTCTGGCGCGCGCTGCACCTGCGCGACTTCGGCCCGGCCGTGTGGCAGGGTACACCCCTGGACGCCGCCTTCGACGCGCTGGGTCTCGCGCAGGCGCCGGCCGGCCCGGTGGGGGCGGTGGCGGCGTGAAGCGCACCCGAGGCCTCGGCGTCGACGGCGCCGGGGCCTGGGGGCGCACGCGGTGGATGCCGGGCAGTTGCCCGCCTTCCCGAGAATTGCGTTCGCCGGGATCGGTGCGGGGGGCGCTGCGCAATGGGCGTCCCGACCGCGAATGAGGAACCTCGCGGTCAGGCGCGGATGGTCAGGCTGAGCCTGGGCACCCGCAAGCGCACGGGCAAGGTGGGGGTGATTCAGGGCGCTGCGGCCACGGCCATCAACCTGAGGCGACCGTCCACCCGCGCCAGCGCCTCGAAGCCGCGGTCGTCATGCAGCAGGGGTATGTCGTGCTCGATGGCGAGTTGGGCGATCAGGCAGTCGTGCGGGCTACGCGGCGTGATGCCCTGCCAACGGCAGCGGGCGTACAGCTCGCCGGCTGCGGCGTGCGTGAGGCCGCCCGCGGCAGGCTCCACCATGGGCAACGAGAGAAAGTGGTCTCGCAGGCGTTGCAGGCTGTCCGGTCCGCTGGCCCCCTGAAGCACCTCCTGCAGGATGACGGGGGCGGTTACCGCCTGACCATCGGTCAGCAACTGCCGAAGCGTCATGACGGGCGGGCTCCCGCGGCCGCGCAGCAGATCGATCCAGACGGTGGTGTCCACCAGCACCATGTCGAACCCTCGGGTCGGGGAGGGATCAATCTCCGGAAGGGCCTTGCGACATGCCTGCGCGTACCTGTCGCACGTCGTAGGTCGGGTCGATCAGGCCTTCGGTGGCCAGGGACAGCAGTTGCCGCTGCCGATGGCGCGTCACGAACTCCCGCAGCGCGGCGTCCACCACTTCACGCTTCGTGCGCAATCCGCTGAAACGCTGAGCCTGGCCGATCAGGTCGTCGTCGAGTTCGATGTTGGTCCGCATCCAGGGTGGTGTACGGTGTATGGCAAATACACCAAAAGTTTACACCTTCCACGCGCCTGTGACGATCGGCCCGGCTCTGGTCGTTTCGATCGACCCGACGTGACCGGCTCGGGCTGCACGGCCTGCAATACGCGCAGCGGGATCGGAGGCGACAGGACCCACTGCCGTGCCGGCACGTGCGGGATGACAGGGTCTGCCAGGTGCGCTGCTGTCTTCCACATTCTGTGCCCACCGCAGAACGGGCAGAACCCGCGTTGTTTGCAGTTGAACGCCAGCAGCTTGTCGTGTCCGCAATCGCCGCCGCGCAGCCGAAGAGAACTGCGAGCCAGGATCCCACCTTCGAGGAAGGCGTCGAACTCGCCTTTGATGAACCGGGGCCTGGCGGCGCACGCGGTAGGCGCGGGGCGCCCCGGGGCTACTCCTGCTGCTCCTGTTCAAGTTGCTGCGGAAGTTGCGGGAGATCGTCCTGGGTCCCGCGGGCAATCGCCAGTCGGAGGATCGTGCCCTCGATCCCGCGGCGCGCTTCGAAGACTTGGCGTGTTTCCTCCGGGGACGGCGTGGCCACCACCTCACCGCGGTTGTGTCTGAGTTCGACGATGGGTCGTGCGCGACGTCGGCACGCGCAGCGTCGCGGCCATCGGCCGGACCCGGCCGCCGCATCTCGCGGCCTATGTCCGCCTCGAGGGCGGCCGACGCAAGCGCCTGAACGTCAGCTGGGCCGATGTGGACACCGTCATCGTCGACGGGCGCGTGGTGCTCAAGGCGGGCAAACCCACCCAGGTCAAGACCGAGGCCGTGCTGGCGGCCGCCCAGCGCGAGTCCGAGCAGATGCTCGACCGCGCCCGCCTGCGCTCGCTGACGCGCGAGCCGGCCGGCATCTGGCGCGCCACCCGGTACCAGACAGGCAAGGACTGACGCGCCGCGGCGCCGCCCGGCGGCGTCGGGACGACGTCACGGCGGGTCCGGCCGGTGCCCGGGTGGCGCGCGGCCGGTGCCCGGCGCGGGGCGTCGCCGCGGTCTTCCGACGTCTGTGCATGGCGGTGACAATCCGCCTCGATGGTCCGCACGGCCATCCATGCCAGAGGAGAGCGCGCCGATGTCCCGCCGCCTGTTGCTCGTGAACTTCCTGCACGCCAGCGATGCCTTCGAGCGCGAGGTGGCGGCCGCGCACGGCGCGTATGTCGACATCCTGCGCTCGGTCGGCGGGCGGCCCTCGGAGGTGCCGGCCGACCTGGCGGCGCAGGCCGAGGGGCTGATCAGCTACTCGGCGGTGCAGCCGGTGCCGCTGCCGCCCGAGGCCTTCCCCCGGGTGCGTTGCGTGCTGCGCTCGGGCGTGGGCCACGACACCATCGACGGCGCGGCCTGGGGCGCGCGTGGCGTGCCGGTGTTCAACGTGCCCGACTACGGCACCTCGGAGGTGGCCGACCACGCGATCGCGCTGATGCTCGCGCTCACGCGCGGCGTGGTTGCCTACCACGACGCCTTGCGGCGCGATCCGCGCCAGCACTGGACCTACACCGTCGCCCCCGACGTGCGGCGGCTGCGCACCGCCACCTTCGGCGTCATCGGCCTGGGGCGTATCGGTCTGGCCGCGGCGCGGCGCGCGCAGGCCTTCGGCATGGACGTGGTCTTCTTCGATCCCTACCAACCCAGCGGCTTCGAGATCGCCACGGGCTTTCGCCGGGTGCGCAGCCTGCACGCGCTGCTGCAGCAGTGCGACGTCGTCAGCGTGCACGCGCCGCTGAGCGCCGAGACCCAGGGCATGCTCGGCGCCGAGGCCTTCGCCGCGGCCAAGCGCGGGCTGGTGGTGGTCAACACCGCGCGCGGCCCGATCGTCGACCTGGACGCGCTGCACGAGGCGCTCAAGAGCGGGCAGGTGGCCGCTGCCGCGCTGGACGTGCTGCCGCGCGAGCCGGCCGACCCGCAGCATCCGCTGATCCGCGCCTTCGTCGAGCGCGAGCCCTGGCTCGAGGGCCGCTTCACGCTCAGCCCGCACGCGGCCTTCCACAGCCCCGCGGCCAACGACGACCTGCGCCGCAAGACGATCGAGACCGTGCTCGACCATCTCGAGACCGGCTCGCTGCAGAACTGCGTGAACCGCCATCAACTGGTGCCGCGATGACAGAACCCGACCCGCCGCACGTCCCGCGCCACCACGCGCACCTGGCCGACCTGCAGACCCTGGTCGGGCAGTGCGTCGGCACCAGCCCCTGGGTCCTGGTCGACCAGGCGAGGATCGACGCCTTCGCGCGCTGCACCGGCGACCTGCAGTGGATCCACGTCGACCCGCAGCGCGCGGCCGCCGGGCCCTTCGGCACCACGATCGCGCACGGCTTCCTCACGCTGAGCCTGCTGCCGGAGTTCATGGCCGGCGCCATGCACATCGCCGACGTGCGCATGGGCGTCAACTACGGGCTGAACCGGGTGCGCTTCCCGGCGCCGGTGCCGGTGGGCAGCCGGCTGCGCGGGCATCTGGTGCTGCAAGGCTACAAGCCGCTGGACGGCGGGGCGGAGATCGTGCTGGAGGTGACGGTGGAGCGCGAGGGCCAGGCCAAGCCGGTGTGCGTGGCCGAGTCGGTGACGCGCCGCTACGTCCGGCCGCCGGCGGCGCTGGGGTGATGTGATGGAGGTTCCACAGCCCGGACCTTGCCTGCCCGGTGCGCGTCGTTCTGCGCAGACCCACAGGGCGCACGTCGTCGGCGTGGTGTCCCTGCTGAGGCGGCGTCCGCGTCGCGCCGTCGATCCGTCGATCGGCGGCACGTGACCGCTGCCGAGCCGATGCCCCGACAATCCCCGCCCATGCATTTCGAGCCCGCGATCGACCCCCTGCTGCCCGCCACCGCCACGGCCTGGCACCTCGTCTTCGTCGACGGCAAGCTGCTGCTGCCCGAGGACGATGCCGCCGCGCTGAGCCCGATGTCTGTGGACGCCTTCGGGGCGCCGCAGGCCCCGCGGCACTTCCTCGGCCGGCTCGACGCGCTGGACTGCTGGGCGCTTCGTCTGGCCGAGGTGCCTGCCGGCTACCGCCCGGTGCCGCTGCGCGCGGCGATGATGCAGTTCCCGGCGCCGCTGATGGGCCTGGCCGGCCGGGCCGCCCAGGTGCTGGAGTGGGACCGCACGCACCGGCACTGCGGCGTGTGCGGCACGGCCACGGTGCTGCAGCCGGGCGAGCGCGCGCGGCGCTGTCCGGCCTGCGGGCACTCGTCCTACCCGCGGCTGAGCCCGGCGATGATGGCGCTGGTCTGGCGCACCGACCGGGGCCAGCCCGAGCTGCTGCTGGCGCGCGCGCCGCATTTCGCCCCAGGCATGTACAGCGCGCTGGCCGGCTTCGTCGAGGCCGGCGAGTCGCTCGAGGAGTGCGTGCACCGCGAGGTGGCCGAGGAGGTGGGTGTCACCGTCACCGGCCTGCACTACTACGGCAGCCAGAGCTGGCCCTTCCCGCACAGCCTGATGGTGGCTTTCAGCGCGCAGTGGAGTGGTGGCGAGATCGTGCCCCAGGCCGGCGAGATCGAGGACGCGCAGTGGTTTACGCTGGACGCGTTGCCGGCCATCCCGCCGCGCTTTTCGATCTCCGGGCACCTGATCCGCGACACCGCGCAGGCGCTGGCCGACGCAGCCCGCCCCGGGCGATGAGCGGCGACCCGCCCACGAAGGAGAAGTCCTTCCTCAACCGGGTGCGCAACGCGCTGCCCACCCTGCACCCGGCCGAGCGGCGGCTGGGCGAGTTCGTCTGCGACTTCCCCGGCGAGCTCGCAAGCTACTCCGGTTCTGAATTGGCTGACCTGGCCCAGGTCTCCAAGGCCACCGTCTCGCGCTTCGTCAAGCGCCTGGGCTACGACAGCTACGAGTCGGCGCGGCGCCACGCCCGCGCCGAGCGCCAGACCGGCTCGCGGCTGTTCCTCGACACCGCCACCGCCGACGCCTCGGGCCGCTCGATGCAGGCCCAGGTGACGCAGAGCGTGCGCAATCTGGAAGCCACCTTCTCCGGCATCACCGAGGCGCAGATCGACGCCGTCGCCCAGGCCGTGCTCGCGGCCCGCAAGGTCTGGGTCATCGGGTTTCGCAGCAGCCACGCCTTCGCCAGCTACCTGCAGTGGCAGATGACGCAGGTGGTCGAGCAGATCGTGGCCATCCCCGGTGGCGGGCAGACCCTGGGCGAGCACCTGGTCAGCGTGCAGCAGGGTGACCTCGTCATCGTCTTCGGCCTGCGCCGGCGCGTGGCGGTGATGGAGGCGCTGCTGCGCGAGGTGCAGCGCGCCCGCGCCCCGCTGCTGTACATCACCGACGAGGGCGTGCCGACGCAGGCGGGGGCGACCTGGCACTTCCGCTGCCATTCGCAGGCGCCGGGGCCGCTGTTCAACCACGTGGCCGTGGCGGCGGTGTGCCACCTGCTGGCCACCCGGGTCATCGAGCGATCCGGCCGCGGCGGGCGTGCGCGCCTGCGCGAGATCGAGGCGCTGAACGACAGCCTCGAGGAATTGTGAGCCGTCCTGGACGGGCGCGCGCCGCCCTCCCGTGACCCGATACGGGGCGGCGTGCACCGTCCTGGCGCGTGTGACAAGCCGCGACCGGGGCCATAGACCCCCCTGAGGAAAACCCTGGCCCCGCCGAGGCACCGTTTCGGTGAAACTTCAGTTTCTCGAAGGTTGGCAAGAAACTTGCGTTTCTTCAGTGGTCGGTCCTCGCCATCCCTGTCGCCCGACGCGTCGCCACGAAAGGAGTTCCCATGTTCCGTCGTCTCTGGTGCGCAGCCGCTGCTGCGTTCGCGCTGGGTGCCGTCCACGCCCAGCCCCTCAACCTGAAGGTGCTCGGTCAGCCCGTCGGCTCGGGCCTGATCCAGAAGAACAAGGAGCAGCCCTTCTTCGAGAAGCTGGCTGCCACCAGCGGCCTGAACGTCAACGTGCAGTACGTGCCGGTCGACGTCTCGGGCATCCCCGACACCGACGGCCTGCGTGTGCTGCGCTCCGGGCTGTTCAACATCGTCTCGATACGCGGCCCGCAGGTCAGCCGCGACGAGCCGACGATCCTGGGCTTCGACCTGGTCGGTCTGAACCCCTCGTTCGAGGCCGGGCGCAAGAACACCGCGGCCTACTTCGCCACCGTCGACAAGCGCCTGCAGGCCCAGTTCAACACCAAGCTGCTCGGCGTCTGGCCCGCTGGCCCGCAGGTGATCTTCTGCAAGCCGCGCATCAAGGGCCTGGCCGACCTGAAGGGCCTGAAGATCCGAGTGGGCGACCAGAACAGCGCCAACTTCGTCGCCGGGCTCGGCGCCACCGGCGTGCCCATGCCCTTCGGCGAGGTGCAGCAGTCGCTGGCGCGCGGCGTCGTCGACTGCGCGATCACCGGCCCGGCCTCGGCCAACTCCGGCGGCTGGCCCGAGGCCACCACGACGGTGATGCCGCTGGCGCTGCAACTGGCGATCAACGGCTACGCCATCAATCTGAACACCTGGCGCCAGATGTCGGCGGCCGACCAGGCCAAGCTGCAGGCCGCCATCGACACGCTGGTCAAGGACATCTGGGCCTACTCGGCCGAACTCTACGAGGACGCGATGCGCTGCAACGTCGGCGCGACCCCCTGCACGCTGGGCAAGCCCTACAAGCTCGAGACGGTGCCGGTGATCGCGGCCGACCTCGCCACCGTGAAGAACGCGCTGAACGAGCGCTCGCTGCCGGTGTGGGCGCGCCAGTGCAACGCCGTCAACCCGACCTGCGAGGCCGACTGGAAGGCCACCGTGGGCGCCGGGCTCTGAGCGGCTGAGCAGCCCGGCCCACCGTCGAGACGTCGGCCAGACGCGCCTCATGGAAGCCATCGCCCGCCTGTCCAGCCTGGTCTTCGGCGTCACGATGCTGCTGCTGTCGGTGGCCATCGCCGTCGAGACCGTCGTGCGCAAGGCCTTCTCCATCTCGCTGGGCGGGGTGGACGAGCTGTCGGGCTACGCCATCGCTGTCGGTGCGCCACTGGCCTTCGCCGTGGCGCTGGTCGAGCGCTCGCACATCCGCATCAACCTGCTGTATGTGCGCCTCGGCCCGCGCCTGCGTGCGCTGGCCGATGCGGCGGCGGCGCTGTCGCTGACGGCGATCGCGGTCTTCCTGGCGGTGTTCGCCTGGCGCACCTTCGCCGAGACGCGCCTGTACCAGTCGCTGGCGCAGACGCCCTGGGCCACGCCGCTGGTGTACCCGCAGGCGCTGTGGCTCGGCACGCTAGGCGTCTTCCTGCTGGTGGCGCTGGTGCTGGCGTGGCGGGTGCTGGCCCGTCTGCTGCGACGCGACTGGGCCGGCCTGGAGGCCGTGGCCGGGCCCGGCAGCGTCGAGGAGGAGTTGCGCGCCGAGCTCGAGGACTTGAAGCGGCGATGAACCGGGCGTCCGTGATCCAGGTGCTGGGGGTCCTCTCGAGAAGACGTCGGGCGGCCCGAGGTTTTCGCGCTCCATTTCGGCGGGCCGGGACGGTCAACGCCCGGCTCTTTGGGGCGCTGTCAACTCGTCTGTCGACGGAGCCCCAGCCGTGAGCATGACCGTCCTGGGCATCGGCTTCGTCGCGATGCTCGCGTTGATGTTCCTGAGCCTGCCGGTGGCTTTCGCCATCCTGCTGGTCGGCACGCTGGGTGGCTACCTCGCCTTCGGCATGCCGCTGGTGGAGATGATGGGCGGCGTGGTCTGGGGCACGTTGAACAACCCGGTGATGACGGCGATCCCGCTGTTCATGCTGCTGGGCGAGTTGCTGCTGCGCGGCGGCATCGCCGACCGGATGTTCGACGTGCTGGCGGCCTGGCTGGGGCGCCTGCCCGGTGGCCTGCTGCACAGCAACATCGGCACCTGCGCGCTGTTCTCGGCCACCTCGGGCTCGTCGGTGGCCACGGCAGCCACCGTGGGCACGATCGCACTGCCCACGCTGGGGGCGCGCGGCTATCCGGCCTCGGCCGCTCTCGGCTCGCTGGCCGCCGGCGGCACGCTGGGCATCCTGATCCCGCCCAGCGTGAACCTGCTGGTCTACGGCTCGCTGGCCAATGTCTCGGTCGGGCAGCTGTTCATCGCCGGCGTGCTGCCCGGCCTGCTGCTGACGGGGCTGTTCTCGCTGTACATCCTGCTGGCGCACCGCGACGCCGGCGCGCGCGACCCGGCCACCCGGCTGCCACTGCGCGAGAAGGTGGCGCTGCTGCGCTTCCTGGTGCCGCCGGGCGTGATCTTCCTCGTCGTCATGGGCAGCATCTACGGCGGCCTGGCCACGCCCTCGGAGTCGGCGGCGCTGGGCGTCATCGCCGCGCTGTATTTCGTCTGGCGCCAGCGCCGGCTCACGCTGTCGCTGCTCGAGCACTGCTTCCGTCAGGCGGCGCGCACCACCGGCATGGTGGTGCTGGTGATCGTCTGCGCGCTGCTGCTCAATGTGACGCTGTCGATGCTGGGCACCACGCAGGCGGTGACGCAGTGGGTGGGCTCGCTCGGGCTGGACGCCTACCTGCTGCTGGCGCTGCTGGTGGCCTTCTACGTCGTGCTGGGCATGTTCATGGATGCGATGTCCATGCTGGTGCTGACCGTGCCGGTGGCGGTGCCGATGGTGGTGGCCGTGGGCGTGGACCCGGTGTGGTTCGGCATCTTCATCGTGGTGATGTGCGAGATCGCGCTGATCACGCCGCCGGTGGGCATGAACCTGTTCGTGGTGCAGGGCCTGCGGCGTGACGGCGGCAGCTTCGCCGACGTGGTGCGTGGCTCGCTGCCCTACGTCTTCATCATGCTGGCCTTCGTCGCGATGCTGATCGTCTGGCCGCAGATCGCGCTGTGGCTGCCCGAGACGATGTCGGGATGAGGCC
>Ga0169931_10001917_pt1 | contig 34247 bp, 22 predicted proteins | sample Kivu_15m_20L_FD_129675 | JGI IMG/M metagenome (GOLD analysis project Ga0169931, IMG submission 129675) | Freshwater microbial communities from Lake Kivu, Western Province, Rwanda to study Microbial Dark Matter (Phase II) - Kivu_15m_20L... | ecosystem: Environmental > Aquatic > Freshwater > Lake...
AGAACGGGATCGGCTCCAGGTGTCCCAACGGGACACCGCATACCAGCCCAGGGCAACGCCCTGGGTACCGTCACGGCATCCCCCGGCGTTCTGAAGGAACGCCGCATATTCTTGAATAGAGGGCCTCTGTCCAATCCTACCCGTTGCGGCGTTCCTTCAGAACGCCCGATTGGGGGGCCTCGAATACCCAGGGTTGCACCCTGGGCTGGTATGCGCCGCCCCTGCTTGTCTCTCGCGCAAATAGACTGTGGTCCAGCCATCAGAAGTTTGTGTCAGGGGTTACTCAGATGTCGGCTTCCTCTCTGTTTTGTCAACCCGAATCAGTCATGATCGACTTTGCAAAAGCCCTGGCGCGACGGCAGAGCAACCCGCGAATGGTTGACAAACCCTCGACGCGAACTATAATTACAAACTTTGCCAGCACCACGCCTGTTGTTTCCTGCATAGAAGTGGTCTGGAAAGTCAGGGAAGCGTTGTACCGATTGGAGTCGCGGAAGAAGACGCGGCGGAGCAGGAGGCTCGATGATCTTGTCGTTGGTCCGATTCCCTCCTGATGGATTGGTCTTTGAACATCTCTACCGCCCGGGAGAACTCGATCCGGGATCGTCGGACCTGGTCCTGACTACCGACCCGGTCGTCAAGGGTCGCGTCGATCGCGTTGGCCCCAACTTTCGCCTGCGGGGATCCCTGCAGTGCACGATCGAGAGGCCGTGTGACCGGTGCCTCGCCGAGGTGAGCCTCCCGCTCAATATCGACTTCGACCTGCTCTACGCGCCAGCCGAGGATCTGGCCAGGGACTTCCAGGGGCGCACCGGCGAAGTCGAACTGGGAGAACAGGATCTCGACCTCGCCACCTTCCAGCACGACCAGATTGATCTCGACGCGCTGGTGATCGAACAGGTCGAACTGCAAGTGCCGATTCGACTGCTCTGCCGGGAAGAATGTCGTGGACTCTGTCCACAATGCGGCGCGGATTGGAACACTGAGCAATGCTCGTGCCCCCCTCCAATCGATCCGCGCTGGGAATCGCTGGCTGGGCTTGGTACCGCGCCCCCTGCGGAGACCGATCTGCCCGAGGGTGGCCGACACCGCAAGGGGAAGCGCCAGGCGTGATCCCTGACCTGCTCTTGATTCACCTGGCGAGGTTTGGTTGTAACGGAGAGATGGTTAGTCAACTTTGTAGTGGCCGCGCGAGCGCCTCTGAACTTGGTCTGCGGTTTGAATTGTATAAATCGTCGCAGTCGAGCACCAATGGTGAACTGCACTGACGATCAGGTCTGTGCAACGTTGAAATTTGGCTGGATCCACTGGTCGGGTCCAGTGATTGGAAAATAGAGCGGAATTGACTGGGTGTTGGGCAATGTGTACACGAAGCTGTGCCGCTTCCCGGCAAGCCGAGAGCAGAGGAGCAGAAAGAGATGCCGAATCCTAAAAGAAGACATTCAAAATCACGCAGCCGGAAACGTCGCACCCATGATGCGCTGAAGCGGACGGGGGTCGCTGGTTGTCAAAATTGCGGATCGATGCGGCTGCCTCATCGGGTCTGCCCATCCTGTGGGTTTTATGCTGGTCGGGTTGTCTTGGATAAGCAAGGCCTCTAACGAGTAGAGGATCGCAGGGGGGAAGGTTCCGCTGACGCTCGCCGACAGATCGGTCCTTGAGCGGCCCTTCCCCTCTCTTCCAGAATCTCTCTCCACTCCCGATGCTGACTACGATTGCGGTTGACGCCATGGGCGGGGACAATGCGCCCGCCGTCGAGGTGGAAGGCGCCCTCCAGGCGGCGCGTGACCTGCGGACCAAGATCATCCTGGTCGGGCAGGAGGAGAAGATACGGGCGGAACTCGTTCGCATCGGCATTCCCTACCCACGCGAAAAGCGACTCCACATCGAGATTGTCCACGCCAGCGAGGTCATCACCATGGATGACCCGGTTGCTACTTCGGTTCGACGAAAGCGCGACTCGTCGATCCGGGTCGCGGCTCGTCTCGTCCGGGAAGGCAAGGCGCACGGGCTGGTCAGCGCCGGCAATACGGGCGCGGTGATGGCGACCACTAAACTGGTGCTCGGGACGCTCCCTTCCATCGATCGACCGGCACTTGCCGGAATCTTTCCCACCCTCAAAGGACGGGGCACCGTCCTCCTCGACGTCGGCGCCAACGCCGAATGCAAGCCGATCCACCTCAAACAGTTCGCGATTATGGGAGCGATCTACTCGCGGTCGATCCTCGGGGTGCGCAATCCGCGCGTCGGGCTGATGAGCATCGGCGAGGAGGACCTCAAGGGAACGGAGCTGATCAAGGAGGCGGCGCAGCTGCTCCGCGGGGCGCCGATCAATTTCTGCGGCAATGTCGAGGGGCGGGACATCTTCACCGGAGATGTCGACGTCATCGTCTCGGATGGGTTTACAGGAAATGTGATCCTCAAGACCAGTGAGGGCCTGGTGGAGGCGATCATGAGCCTCCTCAAGACCGAGCTGGGGCAGACCGTCGTCACTCAACTGGGTGGGATGCTCTCGCTCAACGCTTTTCGGAGCGTCAAGAAGCGGCTCGACTACTCCGAGTTTGGGGGAGCGCCGCTACTGGGTTGCAAGCAGATCAGCATCATTTGTCACGGAAGTTCGAACGTCAAGGCGATTCGCAACGCGATCCGAGTGGCCAAGGAGTTTCACCAGGCGCAGCTCAACGAGCGAATCGAGGCCGACGTCAATCTGCTCGAAACGACGAAGAACCTTTGAATTCGAGCCGTACGGAGGAGACGCCGCTGGCCCCTGAGCCAGCGGGCGAGCGGGATGGGTACGCGCCGCGGCAGGCGGCAGCGACGGGGGATGAGAGCGTGGGAGGAAGTGGGGAAGCAATCGCGAAGAAGTTGGCCTTCGTCTTTCCCGGACAGGGATCTCAGTTTGTCGGGATGGGCCGGGACCTCTTCGAGCAGTCCCCGGAGGCGCGAACGGCCTTCGAGGAGGCCGACGAGGCCCTGGGCTTTTCGCTCAGTCGACTCTGCTTTGAAGGACCGGAAGCGGACCTGCAGCTGACGGCCAACACGCAACCGGCGATCCTGACGGCTTCGGTCGCCGCCTGGCGGATGCTGGTTGCGGAAGGATGGCAGCCGCGCTACGTCGTCGGCCACAGCCTGGGCGAATACTCGGCGCTGGTGGCGGCTGGCTCGCTGACATTGGGAGAGGCCGTGCGCCTGGTCCGGCAGCGGGGCGAGGCGATGCAGGAGGCGGTGCCGGTCGGGATTGGCGCCATGGCCGCGATCCTCGGGTTGCCCGCAGAGATCGTCACCACTGTCTGCCGCGAGGTCGCTGGCGACCAAGTCTGCCAGCCGGCCAACTTCAACTCTCCGACGCAGATCGTCATTGCCGGCCACCGCGAGGCGGTCGAGCGGGCGGCGGCTGAATGCAAGGCGCGTGGCGCGCGGCTGACGACGATCCTCAAGGTGAGCGCCCCGTTTCACTGCCCGCTGATGGAACCTGCCCGGGAAAAGATGCGCCTCCCACTGGAGGCGGCGGCCTTCGCTCCCCTCGTGATTCCCCTCATCAACAATGTCGACGCGGCGCCGATCACCGATGGAGCCGCGGCCAGGGAGGCGTTGCTCCGCCAGATCGCCGCGCCCGTCCGCTGGACCGAGTCGATCCAGTTCCTGCTCGGCGAGGGCATCCGTCAGTGGATCGAAGTCGGCCCCGGCAAGGTGCTCACCGGACTGATCAAGGCGATCGCCAAAGAGGCCGCAGTCGAGGTGACCTTGCTCCAGGCCGAGGATCGGGCTGGTCGTGAACAGCTGCGGGAGCGGATGGTCTGACACCCCGCCCTCGGCGTGGCCATCGGAGTTTCATAGTGACGGGAAAGGAAGAGCGTATGTTCGATCTGACGGGACAAGTCGCGCTGGTGACGGGAGGCTCCCAGGGAATTGGGCGGGCAACCGCCCTGCTGCTCGCTCAGCTCGGGGCGGACGTGGCGATCGCCGCCCGTACCCAAGAGAAGTGCCAGGCGGTAGCCAGCGAGATCGAGGCGCTCGGACGCCGGGCCCTGCCCGTCCAGGCCGACCTCGCCGTCGCCGATCAGATTCGCGCGACGGTCGAACAGGTCACGGCCAGCCTGGGCACGATCTCGATCCTCGTCAACAACGCCGCCATCACCCGCGACGGCCTGCTGCTCCGGATGAAGCAGGAGGACTGGGAGACCGTCCTCCAGACCAACCTGACGAGCGTTTTTTTGATGACGCAACAGGTACTCCCCGGGATGATGAAGGCGCGCCGCGGTCGAATCATCAATCTCACCTCGGTCGTCGCGCAGTCCGGGAACGTCGGACAGGCCAACTACATTGCCGCGAAGGCCGGCATCATCGGCCTGACCAAGGCCGTCGCCCGGGAATATGCCTCGCGCCAGATCACCGTCAACGCCGTCTCCCCGGGCTATATCGAAACCCCGATGACAGCGGGACTGGGAGAGGCGCCCCGACAGGCGATGCTCGACCAGATCCCGCTCAAGCGTCCGGGAAGCGATCGCGATGTCGCCGCGGCGGTTGCCTTTCTGGCCTCCGATGAGGCAGGCTATATTACCGGTCAGGTCCTCAACGTCAACGGGGGAATGTACATGTAGGCCGGTTCGACGCCGCCTGTCGGCAGGCCTTGCCCCGGTCATCGGGAATGACCGACCCAGGCCCCCCTGTTCGGAAGGTCTCGGGCAAATCATCTCTACGTTCTATCTATTTTGATCACCTAACTCTTTCTGGAGGAACCTATGTCAGAAGCAACGATTGAAGAAAAAGTAAAACAGATTATCGTCGACGAGCTGGGAGTCGACGAGTCGGAGGTCACCCCCAACGCGCGTTTCATCGATGATCTGGGAGCCGATTCGCTCGACACGGTCGAATTGGTGATGCGACTGGAGGAGGAGTTCGGGATCGAGATCCCCGACGAGAGCGCCGAGAAGATCCAGAGCGTTCGTGACGCACTCGACTACATCGAACAGCACAAGAAGTAGCCACGCTCCCTCCTTCCTGCGTGGGGCAGTAGGCAAAATCCGATAGGTAGGAAGGGGGGAGTCGGCATCAGGATCTATTTGCAGATCCTCCCTCGGGTTTATCAATAAAATCCAGGTTCTGCATCGCCTCTCGCCAGAAGTTGGCTCGATGGCAAATGACGGGGGCTGTAGAGGGAGGGGTAGGCACGGAGGCTTCTCCGCCAATGGAAGTGCCGGAAGGCCCACTTGCGTGAGTGGGCCCTCCGAGCCCCTTCGACTCTTTCTGAATGAACGGCTCAGTGGTGCGGAGAGGGGCGGAGGGGAAGCTGGCATCAGGCCAGAGGAGTCCCCCTCGGCGGGAGAAGAAGCAGAGCTGGTCCGTGCAAGGAGGGTGAGAGGTCCTTATGAGCAAGAGACGTGTGGTGGTCACCGGAGTCGGGATGGTCAGTCCGCTCGGCAACACAGCCACTGAGACGTGGAAGGGGCTGATGGAGGGTCGAAGCGGGGTTGGTCCGATCACCCGCTTCGACCCCAGCCAGCATCGGGTGCGCTTTGCCGCCGAGACCAAAAACTTCGATCCGCTGCAGTTTGTCGAGAAGAAGGAGATGAAGAAGATGGACTTCTTCATCTACTACGCGATTGCGGCGACGCGGGAAGCCCTGGCCGATTCCGGTCTGGAGATCACCCCGGAGAATGCCGAGGGGATTGGAACCTTCATCGGCAGCGGGATCGGTGGATTTGGAGTCTTCGAGCGGGAGCACACCAAGCTGCTCGAGGGAGGTCCCGGGCGGATCTCTCCGTTCTTCATTCCGGCGTCGATCGTCAACCTGGCCTCGGGATACGTCTCGATCTACCACGGCGCCAAGGGGCCCAACTCGGCAACGGCGACGGCCTGCAGCTCGGGAGCGCACGCGATCGGTGATAGCTTCAAGATCATTCAACGCGGAGACGCGGTGGCGATGATCTGCGGTGGCACGGAAGGAGCGATCACCCCGATGTCTGTCGGGGGATTTGCCGCGATGCACGCCCTCTCGACGCGCAACGACGAGCCTGCACGGGCCTCCCGTCCCTTCGACAAGGACCGGGATGGATTCGTCATCGGCGAGGGCGCGGGGATCCTCATTCTGGAAGAGTTGGAGCACGCCAAGGCGCGGGGCGCCAGGATCTACGCCGAGGTGGTGGGCTACGGGATGGCAGCCGACGCCTTTCACATCACCTCTCCGTCGGAAGACGGGGACGGCGCACGGCGAGTCATGCTCCGCTCGATCGCCGACGCCGGGACCGTTCCGGAGGCGATCGACTACATCAATGTGCACGGGACCTCGACGCCGGCGGGAGACATCCTCGAGACAATCGCCATCAAGCGCGCGTTTGGTGAGCACGCCTATCGTCTGGCGGCCAGTTCGACCAAGTCGATGACGGGCCACCTCTTGGGAGGCGCCGGGGGTCTCGAAGCCGGGATCACCGCCCTCGTCGTCCAGCGGCAGATCCTCCCACCGACGATCAATCTCGACAACCCCGACCCGCAGTGCGACCTCGACTATGTCCCACATCAGGCGCGACCGGCGCGGGTGCGCTATGCCCTCTCCAACAGCTTTGGATTTGGCGGGACCAACGCGGCGCTCGTCTTCAAGTCGCCGGAAGCGGACTAGCCGATCACGGCGCCTTCCCCGAGAAAAGCCAACTCGGGGGAGCCGTCGGATCTCGTCTTCCCTGCCCTGACCGACAGGCAGGACGACCTCCCCCCAATCTTCCTCTCTTCAATGAGCCGCCCTGCCCACAGTTGTCAGAGGAATCTGGCGAAGTGTGTCATGCGCTCAATCCCGAGAGTGTTCCGCGTCAAAGCCCAACCAGCGGAGAAGACGTTCGAGGAGCCAGAGGGAGAGGGTGACCAGGAGGGTGTTGGCGACAAGGTAGACCCAGTAGGGTTGGAAGAGGTCCTTCCAGGGGCCATAGGCGAAGTGGGCGACGTTGACATTGGTGTAGGGTCCCGGCTCGGTGAGGAGGCGGGTGAGCTGCTGGAGGAGCAGAAAGTAGAGCAGGGCGGGCCGCCAGGTCCCGGAGGGAAGACCGTCGCGGCGGAGCGCGAAGAGGGCGACGAGGCCTCCGCCGAGGTGGGAGAAGATCGAGACGGGCGTGACCAGGCCCGTCATGACCATATCGATCAACCAGGGGGGGAGACCGATGATTAACCAGAGGCTGGTCAGGCGGATCCAGGAGGGCCGCCAGAGAGCGATCCCAAGCGCGAGGCCGAGATTCGAGAGGTGGCAACACCAGAGAATCTGCTCCGGTGTCCTGGCGACCCAGACATACTCGATCACTCGGGCCAGAAAGAAGAGAAGAGCGAGAAGCCCAAGCCCATATCTCTGAGGATTGGGCCACGGGGATGGCGGTAAGCCCGTCTGGACGTTCCATCGTGGTGGCTGATCAGGGGGGGAGGGCATACGGATGGTCCAGTCGTCAGGGGGATCCGATCCCGGGTCGAGGTCGAGCGATCCCTGGCCGCGAGGGGCAAACCGCTTCTCCCTCGCCAGAGAACGTGCGTATAATACCTGGGTTGTCCTCGGATCGCCAGGCGCCTATCCCGGATCGACGCCCCTGTGATCAACGCGATCGACACAAGAGAGTCAGGAAGAGATGCCCTTGAGCGCGAGCAGGGGTGGAGGGGTGGAGGGGTGCGTCGCCGCCCGGTGAACCAAATGGTCAGGGATGGGCGAAGCTGGACGGGAGAGGCAGGAGCAACTGGCAATGGACCGCTTGATCGAGTTTCTCTTCAAATACCGCTGGTCGACCTTTGCCAGAGGAGAGCTGGGATTGGCCTACCGCCCCACCTGGTGGATGGTTCTCCTGCTGCTGATCGGGGGAGCCGGACTGCTCGCCTACCTCTACTGGAGACCGGCTGGGATCGGGAGGGGCGCGGGAGCCGAGCAAGGGGAGAGAGCGATCCGATGGCTGCTGATTGGAATGCGGGCGAGCCTGTTGACAGTCTTGGTGATCCTGCTGATGCGTCCGATCCTCGTTCTGCCGGCGATCATTCCCCAGAGCACCAGCCTGCTCGTCTTGATCGACGACTCCTTGAGCATGGGTCTGCCGGAGGCAGGGGGGCAACCAGGAACCGAACGGGGGGCCGGATCGCGGATCGAAGGCGTCAAGCGGCTGCTCGGAGCGGACCAACCGCTGAGAAAGGCGCTCGGGGAGAAGTTTCAGGTCCGGCAGTATGCCTTCTCCGCCTCGGTTCGTCCGCTCGCCTCCGTTGCGGAGTTGCGGGCCGAGGGGGCGGCGACAGACCTCGCCGGGGCGCTGGAGGAGGGGGTTCGTGAAGTGGCGGGCGCTCCCCTCTCGGCGATTGTTCTGGCGAGTGATGGCGGGAGCAACACTGCGCGCGATCTTGGAGAGGTGCTTGAGCGGCTGCGAGGGAGGCAAGTGCCCGTCTTCCCGATCGGAGTCGGTTCGACAGCGCCGGAGCAGGATCAGGAGCTGGTGCGGGTGACGGTTCCGCGCCGCGTCCTGATCGGGTCGGCCGTCAGCGCGGAGGTGATCGTCCGGCTCGCCCCAAGGGGCCTCTTCGGAAAGGGTAGCCGCGCGGTGCTGACCGTCAAGGAGGACGGTCGGGTCGTCCGGACGGAACCGCTCCCCCCCGCCAGAGAAGACAGCGCGCCACAACCGATGACGGTCGAGTTCTCCCCGACGTCGGTCGGGCTGCACCGGTATCTCTTCGAGATCACGCCACTCGAAGGCGAGACCTCCCCCCAGAACAACCTCCGAGAGACGCTCATCGAGATCGTCGAGGAGTCTCCCCGCATCCTGCACCTCGAGGGCGAGCCCCGCTGGGAGTATGGAAAGATGCGCGCCTCGCTGGCGCGAAAAGAGAAGCAGCTGCGGCTGGTCTCGGTGCTGCGCTCGGCCGAGGGGAAGTACTATCGCCAGGGGGTGACGAGCGGCGAGGAGCTGACCGAGGGGTTTCCGAGGACCGACGAGGAGCTGTTTGGCTATGCGGGGCTGGTGATCGGCAGCCTTGAGGCCAACTTCTTCCGCTACGAGCAGCTTCGTTGGATCGAGCAGTTCGCCGCGCGACGCGGCGGGGGGGTGCTGCTCCTCGGCGGGGGGCGGGCCTTTGGCGCGGGGGGATACACCGGAACGCCGATCGAGGAGTTGCTCCCGCTGACGCTCTCGTCGTCGGGTGGGGAACGGGAGCAGGGGGCCCCTATGGGATTTCAGGCGGTCTTGACCGGAGCAGGTCGGCTTCATCCGGTGACGCGCCTCAACGAAGACCGCGCGGTCAGCGCCAAGGTGTGGGAGTCGCTTCCACCGCTGACCGTGCCGGAGATCGTGCGCCAGCCGAAGCCGGCGGCGACGACGATCCTCGAAGCGGTCGACGTCAAGAACCGGGAGCGGACGGCGCCGTTGCTGGTCGAGCAGCGTTACGGACGGGGGCGCACCCTGGCCCTCCTCGCCAGCGATACATGGCGGTGGCGGATGGAGATGCCCTCGGAGAGCACCGCGCATGAGACCTTCTGGCGCCAGCTGCTTCGCTACCTGGTCAGCGCCACGCCGCGCCGTTTCGAGGTTGGCACGGAAGAGATGGTCTATGCCATTGGGGATCGGGGCCGTTTGCGGGCGGAGGTCCTCACGCCGCGCTACGAGCCGATCACCGACGCCGCCGTCCGCGCGGTGGTGACGAGCCCGTCGGGGAAGCGGACGGAACTGCCCCTCGCGCTCAATGACGCAGAGCAGACCTCCGACTACCAGACGACCTTGACGCTCGCCGAGCCGGGGGTTCACCAGGTAGAGATGGTCGCGCAGCGCGGCGGCGCGCCCCTCGGGGAGGCCCGCGGGGCGTTTCTGGTCACGGAGCAGACGCGCGAGTACTTCGAGACGGCGCAGAATGTCGAACTGCTCAAGCGAATCGCGCGCGAGACGGGAGGGCGGTATACTCCCCTCGCGGAGGCCTCGACCCTGGCGGAGGAGCTCTCGATGCTGGAAGGGGCTCACTCGGAGAGAGTCCGACGCGACCTGTGGGATATGCCCTTCAATTTTCTGCTGCTGGTCGGCCTCGCGGCCGCCGAATGGGCGCTGCGGAAACGGCGGGGATTGTCCTGAGAAAGGGGCGTCCGGAGACCCCGGAGACTATGGAACGACATCGGAAGAGATCGCTGCCGTGCTGCCTGCCCCTGCTGGCCCTGCTCTTGTCGTGCCCGCTGGCCGGGGTGGCCCAGCCGTGGCCGCCCGACAGGGAAAAGCACGCACTGATCATCAGTGGGATCGGGGGAGAAGAGGGCTACCAGCAGCAGTTCCGGGATTGGACGGCGCGCTTGCACAAACTGCTGATCGGGCGGCTTGGCTTCGCGCCGGAGCGGGTGACAGTCCTCACCGAGGCGCCAGCCGGAGACACGGCGGCGTTCGGCGGCTCCCCGCAGGCGAGGTCGACGGCGGCGGAGGTGCGGCGGGTCTTGAACGAGTGGCAGGGCGCGGTGACTCCTCGACAACAGATCTTTCTCTTCTTCATCGGACACGGAACGTTCGATGGCCAGGTGGGCAAGTTCAACCTGGTCGGCCCAGACCTGACGGCGGCGGAGTACGGCGAGCTGCTCGCGCGCGTCCGGGCCGCGCGCACGACCATTCTGCAGTTGGCGAGCGCCAGCGGGGAGTTTCTCAAACCGCTGGCGGCTTCGGACCGCATCGTCCTGACGGCGACGCGGAGCGGAATGGAGCAGAACGCGCCCAAATTTGCCGAGTACTTCCTCAAGGCGCTCGAGTCCGGCGACGGTGATCTCGACAAGAATGGCCGCGTCTCCGTCTACGAGGCATTCCAGTTTGCCAACCAGGGGGTGGCGGATCTCTATCGCCAGGCCGGCAAGCTGGCGACGGAGCACGCGCTGCTCGACGATACTGGAGATGGCGTCGGGCTCTCCGCGAGCGGAGAGCCGGAACAGAAGCGGAAACCCGAGGGGGAGACCGAGGTCAAAGCGGCTTCGGTGGCGGTGGCGGATGGCGGGCTGGCCCGGACAACCTACTTCGATTCCCTGCCCCAGCAGGAGGCCGGAGGGGACAGTGTCCTCGCCAAATGGATCGAGGAGCGGATGAGGCTGGAAGGGGCGATCGAGCAGCTCAAAAGCAGGAGGCCCAGCCTGGCTCCGGCGGAGTATGCCACGCAAATCGAGAAGATGTTGATCGAGCTGGCGCGGCTCGGCCGGGCGATCCGTCAGCGCCGCCAGTCCCCTGCGAGCGGCGCGCCACCATCGGCCAACCCCGGGGAGGAAGATCGATGAGACGGGAACGAGAAAGAGAGCGTGCAGATCGAGAGGGCTGGCGTCGCTGGTCCAGAGCGATCCTTCTCGGGATTCTCCTTGGATCGTTTGTGCCGGGGGGGGAGATCAACGGTCAGACCGTCGACCCGCCGGCCCCCGGCCAGACCGCCGCCGAGTCGGATCCCCTGACAACGGCGACCATCGAATTGAAGCAGGGCAAGTATTCCGCGGCGGTGGCACGGTTTCGGACGCTGCTGCAACAGGCCCCTGGAGAGGAGAAGGCTCAGGTCGGCCTGCTCCGCGGGCTGCTGGAGACGGGCGGCTATGCCGAAGCCGAGCGCGAAGCGCGCCGATTCCTGAGCCGCCCCGAGGCCTCCGCTGAAGTCCACTGGCAGCTCGGCGAGGCGCTGCGCCGGACGGGGCGAGATCGCGAAGCGCTCGCCGAGTTTCGACTCGCGGCACGCGCGCCGGCGCCGGAGACCCGCCTCCGGGCCTGGCTGCGGGAGGCAGAGGTGCTGCGCTCGACCGGCGAGGAAGAGGCGGCGACAACGGTCCTTGAGCGGCTGGCCGAGTTCTACGAGGACGAGGTGGTCACCGGGGCCGACGAACTGACGAGCATTGCCCAGGCCCTCGTCCATCTCGAACGCTACCAGCAGGCCAACGACCTCTTTCTCGAAGCGATCGCCGCCGATGAGACCTGGATCGAGGCCCACCTCGGGGCCGGCGAACTCTACACCTCGAAGTACAACTACAGCGAGGCGGCGGAGTTCTTCACCGACGCCCTGAAGATCAACGAGCAGAGCGCGCGGGCGCATCTCGGCTTGGCCCGGAACCGGCGCATTGGCGGCGGAGAGGCGATGGCGGCCTCGCTGACTCGCGCCTTGAAGATCAACCCGAACGACGTTGAGGCGAAGGTTCTTGCGGCGGCGGTCGACCTCGAAGCGGAGCGTTATGGCTCCGCCGCGACCCAGATCGACGAGGCGCTGGCGATCCATCCGCGCTCGACAGAGGCGCTCAGCCTGCGCGCCGCGCTCGCCTGGCTGCAGGACCGCTCCGCCGATCAGACCAGGGCGGTCGAGGCGACGCTGGCGATCCATCCCCGATTCGGGATGGTCTACGAGGTGCTGGGACATTTCGCGACGCAGATGCGACGGTACCGCGAGTCTGTCGCCTTTCTGCGCCAGGCGGTCGAAGCCTCGCCGCGCCTCTGGTCCTCCCACCTCGCGCTCGGTATTGGACTGCTGCGCCTTGGCGAGATGGCGGAGGGGCGGGCGGCGCTCGAAACAGCCTTTCGCGGAGACCCCTTCAATCTCTGGGCCAAGAACACCCTCGACCTGCTCGACAGCATGAAGGAGTACGGCGAGACTCGCGCCGGAGATTTTCTGATCCGCACAGCCGCGGAGGAGACTCCGGTCCTCAGCGGTTACGCCGGGGATCTGCTCGTGGAAGCGCGCGAGCGGCTCAGTCAACGCTACCGCTTCACTCCGCGAGCGCCGATCTCGGTCGAGATCTTTCCCAACCACGACGATTTTGCGGTGCGGGCCCTCGGCCTGCCGGGCCTGGGAGCGCTCGGGGTCTGCTTCGGACAGGTGATCGCGCAGGACTCGCCCTCGGCGCGGGCGGGAACTCCCTTCAACTGGGGCAGCACCCTTTGGCACGAATACGTCCACGTCATCACCCTGCAGATGACGGAGCACCGGATTCCCCGCTGGTTCTCGGAGGGGCTCTCGGTCTACGAGGAGCATCGGGCCTACCCGGGCTGGGGCGATGACTGGACCATCGACCACCTCCGCGCCCTGGCCGAGGGGAGATGGTTCAAGATCAGCGAGATCGATCAGGGCTTCCTTCGGCCGAAGCGGCCGGACGATATCGGTCTCGCCTATTTCCAAGCCTCCCAGATCTGCCATTTCATCGAGGAGCGCTACGGCTTCGAGGCGATTCTGGCGATGCTGGAGGGCTATCGGGTACGCAAGAAGACGCCAGAGATTCTCCGCGAGGTCCTCAAACTGACCGAAGCGGAGTTCGACCGGGCCTTCGAGGCCGCGGTCCGGACGCGGATCGAGGCCCCCTTGAAAGCGCTCGCCTCCGCCCTGCCTGCGGCCGCGACCGACGACACTGCCCTGCCGCCGCCCCTCCGCGCCGCCAGCGGAGCGACTCCCGACCCGGAGCAGCTGGCCGCTCTCGCCGATGCCGCGCCGCACGATTATCCCGCCAATCTGCGGGCTGGAATGGCGCATTTCGATCTGAAGAACTATGATCGGGCGCGCCCCTACCTGGAGCGTGCGGTCGAACTCTTTCCCTATCAGGCGGGGATTGGCAACCCGTTCGACAAACTGGCGACGATCCACGAAGCTGAGGGAGACCAGGAGAAGGTCGCGAGCGCCTTGCGCGGCTGGGTCGCCTATGACGAGAACCAGGCGGAGCCGCTGCGACGAATCGCTCGCTGGCGCGAGGGGCGCGGAGAGAAGCAGGAGGCCATCGACCTCCTCCGTCAGAGCTTCTTCATCGACCCGTTCCACTATGCGGCGCACAGTCAGGCGGGGAGGCTGCACCTCGACCTGGGACAGCCGGAGAAGGCGATCCGGGAGTTGGAGGTCGCGCTCGCCAATCGGCCCCCCAACCCCGCCGAGGCCCACTTCCAGCTCGGTCGGGCCCTCCGCGCCGGCGGCCGTTGGGGCGAGGCGAAGGAGTCTGTCCTGCGCGCACTCGAGATGGCGCCGAGTTACGCCGAGGCCCAGGAGCTGCTGCTCGACCTGATCGACAATCCGCCGCCCGTTGAGGACAAGTCCGGGAAGGGGGCTCCCCCTCCCCCGTCGAGGAATTGATGAATCGAAGACGAATGGTGATCGCCGCTCTCTCGCTGATCGTTCTGGTCAGCGCCGCGATCGCGCAGCGACAATCCCGCAAGCGAAGCTCGAACGCCCCACGCGTCGCCGAGTCGAGCCTCGCCCCGACCGATCCGGCCCTCTCCGCCCGGTTCACCTTCGTCCGCCTCCGGTTCGACTCCAGCCAGTATGGCTACCTCTACAACTTCAATCCGTTTCTGGGAGACGGCGGACCTCCGTGGTCGCACGACTATCCGATGGCCTCGCGCCACCTGATGAAGATCGTTACCGAACTCTCCAAGCTCGACGCCACACTCGACCTCAACGAGCCGATTCTGACCTTCGACGATCCCCTGCTCTTCAAATTTCCCTTTGCCTACCTCTGCGAGGTTGGCTTTATGAGCCTCGGGGAGAGCGAGATTGCCGGCTGGCGCGAGTACCTCCTGCGGGGGGGATTCCTCCTGATCGACGATTTCCGTCATCCCAGCCAGTTCGCCAACCTGCAGGCCCACGTGCGGCGGGCTTTCCCGGAACTGGAGATGAAGCGGATCGACGCCTCCCATCCGATCTTCAACTGCTTCTTCGCGATCGACAATCTCGACCTCAAACCGATCTATGGTCCAGAGTATGTCCCGGAGTTCTGGGGGTTGGAGGATGAATCGGGCCGCCTGATGATGATCGTCAACTACAACTATGATGTCAGTGACTTCTGGCAGTTTTCAGACAATCCGTTTCGACCGATCGAGGAGACGAACGACGCCTACAAGTTTGGGGTCAACTATATTCTCTACGCGCTGACGCATTGAGAACGAGGGACGACGAGCCCCAATCCGGGCAGCGGAGCGGCATCGGAGAGGAATGGGTCAACCAACAACCGAAGGAAGAGGGAGCGGCATGAGCAGAGGAGACGAGGAGACAGCCCGCGACGAAGCGTTGCTGGAGAAGATGGTGGAGGCGCGCGAGGGGCTGCTGCGGGAGATTCGCAAAGTGATCATCGGCCAGGACGAAGTGGTCGAACAGGTGCTCTTGTCGCTCTTCGTCGGGGGACATTCGATCATCACCGGCGTGCCGGGGTTGGCGAAGACGCTCCTCGTCCGCACGATCTCGAGCGTGCTCGACCTGCCGTTCAAGCGAATCCAGTTCACGCCCGACCTCATGCCGGCGGACATCACCGGCACCGAGGTGATCGAAGAGGATCGAGCCACGGGGAAGCGCGGCCTGCAGTTCATTCGCGGCCCGATCTTCGCGAACATCATCCTCGCCGACGAGATCAACCGCACTCCGCCCAAGACGCAGGCGGCCCTCCTCGAAGCGATGCAGGAGGGGAACGTGACGGTCCAGGGGGTGACCTATGCCCTGCCGAAGCCCTTCTTCGTCCTCGCGACGCAGAATCCGATCGAGATGGAGGGGACCTATCCCCTCCCGGAGGCGCAACTCGACCGCTTCATGTTCAACGTGCGGATCGGGTACCTCCCCGTCGAAGATGAGATCCGGGTAGTCAAGATGACGACCTCGCCGCAGGATTTGACCTTCCAGCGCGTCATGACGGCGGAGGAGATTCTCGGATTTCAGCGACTGGTCCGCAAGGTGCCGGCGTCGGAGACGGTGCTGCGCTACGCTGTCCAGCTGGTCAATACCAGTCGGCCCGGGACGGCGCTCGCGCCAGACTTCATCAACCGGTGGGTCACCTGGGGAGGATCCCTGCGCGCCTCGCAATTTCTGATCCTCGCCGGGAAGGCGAGAGCGATCCTCTATGGCCGGTCGCACGTCTCCTGCGACGACATTCGCGCGATGGCCAAACCTGTTCTCCGCCATCGGATCCTGCTCAATTTCCAGGCGGAGTCGGAGAAGGTCGACACCGATAAGGTCATCACCCGGTTGATCGAGACGGTTCCAGAGCCGGCCTCCGGGCTCTGATCGCAAAGGGAGGCCGCGCATGGCGTGGTGGTCGAGGGGAAAAGAGAAGCTGTCGATCCTCGGGGCGAGCGACCCGGGAGTGCGAGGAAGATCCAGTGGGGAGTCGGTGATTCCGCCTCCGCCGTCGTACAGCGGAGCGCCGCGGTTCCTCGATCCGGTGATTCTCGGGCAGATCAGCTCGCTCGAACTGCTCGCGCGGGCAGTGGTCGAAGGGGTCATCTCTGGGCTGCACCGCTCTCCCTACACCGGCTTCTCGACGGAGTTCGCGGAGTATCGGCAGTACCTGCCGGGCGATGACCTGCGCTACCTCGACTGGAAGCTGCTCGGCCGCACGGATCGCTACTACATCCGGAAATATCGGGCCGACACCAACGCGCAGCTGCACGTCCTGATCGACGCGAGCCGGTCGATGAGCTACGGGTCCGGGCCCGTCACCAAGCTGGCCTACGCCAAGTTCCTCGGGGCGACGCTCGCCTGCCTCGCGCACCAGCAGCAGGACGCGGTGGGGTTGATCGCCTTCGACGAAGAGATCACCACTCACGTGCCCGCCCTCAACCGGACGGGCCACCTGCGGAGCCTCTTCGGTCGGATGGAGCAGCTCGAGCCTGGCCGCGAGACCCGGCTCTCGTCGATGCTCCACGCGGCGGCGGAACGGATCACGCGGCGGGGGATCGTCATCGTTCTCTCCGACTTCTATGACGACCCCGAAGAGATCCTTGGCGCCCTGCAGCACCTTTGCTACAGGGGAAATGACGTGATCGTCTTTCACCTGCTCGACCGGAACGAGCGGGAGTTCCGTTTTCAGGACCCGGTGCTGCTCGAAGACGCGGAGACGCTCGAACAGATGCACGTCATTCCGGAGGTGCTCGGTGAGGGCTACCGGGAGGCGATCGAGCGGCACATCGCCCAGCTTCGGGATGGCGCGGCCCGCTACCGCATCGACTACACGCTGGTCACCACCGACCAACCGCTGGATGGCGCGCTCTTGACGTTCCTCTCGCAGCGGGTCCGGCAGTAACAGGCGAAGATCCCGCCCACGCGGCGAGCCCAGGTCGACACGATGTCCTTTCTGACACCCTTCTTCTTCGTGGGATTGGCGGCGGTTCTCGTACCGGTTCTGATTCACCTGGTGCGACGCGCCCGCGCGCCCCGCGTCGAGTTCCCTTCGCTGATGTTCGTGCGGCAGGTTCCGCAGCGGACGATCCGCCGACGGCGGCTGCACAACCTCCTGCTCCTGCTGCTGCGCTGCCTGGCGCTGGCCGCGCTGGTCCTCGCCTTCGTCCGTCCCTACGTCAGTTGGGGGGCCGACGAGAGCCGTGCGCGGGGCCGGACGGTGATCCTGCTGCTCGACCGGTCGTTCAGTATGCGGGTGGGGGACGGATCGAAGGGGCGATCACGCTTCGCGCAGGCGGTCGAGGAGGCCCTTGCCGAGCTCGACCGGGTGACGGGCGACGACGAAGTTGGCCTGGCGCTCTTCGACAACGGCGTGGAGGTCCTTGCCCGTCCGAGCAAAGGATCCAACCAGGACCGCGAAACCGCGCGCGCAGAGATCCGCAGGCTCCTGCGAGAGGCCACTCCGGGAGACGGCGGAACCGACTTCGCGCAGGCGATCCGCAGCGCGGAGGCCTTGCTGCGCGAGTCCACCGCGGCGAAACGGCAGATCCTGCTCTTCACCGATCTGCAGGCGACCGGCCTGACCGCCACCGAAGCGCCAGCCCCTGTCGGCCGTGGGATCGAGCTGCTGCCTAGGGTGGTCGGAGGGGCGGCCCTCCCGAACCTCGCCGTCAGCGGGTTGAGTGGGATCACCACTCTCTACCAGGCGCGCTACGCCGATCCCCTGCGCGTCCGCCTGACCAACCACAGCGACGGGCCAGCCGAAGAGGTCCGGGTCGAATTTCTGCTCAACGAGCAGCCGGTGGAGGAACGCAAGGTCAGCCTGCGCGCACGGGAGACAGGTTCGGCGACATTCTCCGGATTCAACCTCAACCCGGGGATCAACAGCTGCGCCATTCGGATCAGCGGGGCGGCCGATCGGTTGGCGGAGGACAACCGCTTTCTCTTCACGCTGCGGCGGGCCGTGCCGATCGAGGCCCTCGTCATCGAGACGGCGACCCGTGGGCGGAGTGAAAGCTTCTATCTGCGCTACGCCCTGACCACCGGAGAGAACCTCCCCTTCCAGGTGACGGTCCGCACCGCCGGCGCGATCGACCCCTCGACCCTCTCCCGCTACGGATTGATCATCGTCAACGACGCGCGGGTCAGCCCCACGCTGGCGACGCAGCTCCGAAAAGCGGTCGAGGGCGGAGCCGGGCTGATTCTGGCGACGGGTCTCCACACCGAGCCAGCGGCCTTCACAGCGGCTTGGGGAGAGGAGTTCCCCGTCCAGCTGCAGGGGACGGTCACGCCGCGTGGCGGCGACTTGACGCTGGGCGGCGGCATACGGCGAGACCATCCGATCTTCGAACTTTTCGGAGACGGAGGGCCCCTGGCGAGTGGCCGCGTCTTTGGCTACCATCGGGTGGCGGCGGCGGCAGAGGCCTCGGTGCTGGCCCGCTTCGACAGCGGTGATCCGGCGATCCTGGAGTGGCCCCTCGGACGCGGCCGAATGCTCCTGCTCGCCACGACCCTCGACACCAGTTGGAACGACCTGCCCCTCCGGCCGGCCTACCTTCCGCTGGTGAGACAGATGACCCGCTACCTGGTCGAGCGCGATGAGCGCCCCTGGCACCCGGTCGGCGCAGAGATCTCGCTGCCGTCGACGGCGAGCGACGAGAAGAGCCCCCCGCTGCTCGAACGACCGGACGGCGAACGGGTCCGCAATCTGCCCCGCACCTCCGAAGGGGAGTGGTTGCTGCGCCCCACCCGAGCGGGACTCTACCGACTGCGACGCGAGGACCGCGCCGATCCCTTCGCCGTCAATGTCGATCCGGCGGAGAGCGATCTGCGACAGCTCGCGGCGGCCCCTTTCGTGGCGTCCTGGACAGCGGAAGCACAGACGGGCTCGGGCGAGGCGGCCTCCACGCCCGGTGCGCCGACGCGATCAGGGCCGGCGACGCCAGAACCAGCGGAATTGGAAGCCCGGCAACAGATCTGGCTCTACCTGTTGGTGGCCGCGCTGCTGCTCTTCCTCTCGGAGGGAGTGGTCGCGCGCCGCATCAGGATGGCGCGCGTCTTGTCTTGAAGGCGGTCTCGATCCGCACGGTCGCGATTGTCGGAGCCAGTGTCAGAAGAGAGAGGAAGAAGCGATGAGTGAACAGGGACGAATCCTCGAGCAGACCATTCGGAACTTTCGACGCCGCCGCACCGGGTTGCTCGTGCTCCGCGGGCTGGCGCTCAGCCTCGGGCTTCTGGCGGTTCTCCTCCTTGTCACGGGCCTGGTCGCCTGGCGGTTCCGCGGGCAGGAGTGGATGGTGCAGGCGCTCCGCCTCCTCACCGCGGGAGGAGTGGGGCTGGCCGTCTACCTGACGCTCTGGTGCCCACTGCGGCGGCGCGTCAGCGATCGACAGATCGCGCGCTACCTCGAAGAGCGGACAGAAGGGCTCTCCGAGGAGCTGGTCACCGCCGTCGAGTTCATCGGCCAGCGGGAGGAGGCCGGATCCTCCCCTGCCCTGATCGAGCGGCTGCTGCGTGCCGCCGATCGGGAAGCGGGCCAGATCGATCTGCGTGGCGTCATCCGGACAAGCCACTTCTGGCGCTGGGGAGCGGTGACGCTGGCGGCCCTCGTCCTCTTCACCGGCGTGACGCTCTTCGGTCCACGCGAAGTGCGCCAGGGAGTGGCCCGGATCATCGCCCCGTCGAGCGCGGCGGCGGCCGGGCTCGGCCTGCGCATCGAGGTCACCCCGGGAACCGCCCGGGTCGTGCGGGGTCGCGACCTCCGCGTCGTCGCGCGGCTCATCAACTTCCAATCCGACGAAGTGCTCCTCCAGACGCGCTTCGTCGGCGAGTCCGAAGAGGACTGGGTCGAGCAGCCGATGGAGCCGACTCGGCAAGCGGACCGCTTCGAGGCCTTCCTCTTCAATCCGCAACGCCCAATCGAGTACTTCGTCGAATCGTCCGGCTGCCGCTCGGAGGTCTTTCGGCTGACGATCGTCGACCTGCCCTTCGTGCGGCAGATCGACCAGGAGCATACCTACCCGGCCTACACAGGCCTGCCGACCCGCACCTTCGAGGATGCCCCCGAGATCGCCGTGCTGGCGGGAACCCGCGTGCGACTCACCGCCCGCTTGAGCGCCCCGGCCAAGAGCGCGCGCATCGTCCTCGCCACCGGGTCGACGATCGAGATGACCGCCGCCGGCGAGAACGCCTTTGCCGGCACGATCGAAGTGGCAACGCCGACGACCTACCACATCGAGCTGACCAGCCGCGAGGGCGAGCGCTATCTCGGCTCCAACGAGTACGACATCACCGTTCTCGAGGACCGCCCGCCGGTCGTGACGATCGAACGCCCAGGGCGCGACACGCGGGCGACCAGCGTCGAGGAGATCTTCACCCTCGCGCGGGCCGAGGACGATTACGGAGTCGTCTCCCTCGACCTGCACTTCTCCGTCAACGGCGGCGAGGAGAAGAAGATCGACCTGCAACGGCTCTCCGCGGCCGCCCGCGACAACGAAGGACGCGGCGCCCTCGCCGGCACCCACACCTTCTTCCTCGAAGAGTACGGGCTCCAACCCGGCGACCTCGTCGCCTACTATGCCCGCGCCCGCGACGCCCGCAACGAGACGACCAGCGACATCTACTTCATCGAGATCAAGCCCTTCGAGAAGGACTACCGCCAATCCCAACAGCCTGGCGGCGGCGCTGGCGGCGAGGCCGAGGAGCAACAGGCCCTCACCAAACGCCAGAAAGACCTCATCGCCGCCACCTTCCGCCTGCAACGCGAAGAGGGCGGCTACGACGAGAAGGAGCGGGAAGAGAACTACGAGACCGTCGCCCTCGCCCAGGAGAAGCTACGGAACGACGCCACCACCGTCGTCGAACGGATTCGTCGACGACTCGGCGCTCAGCTCCAGCAACAGAAAGACTTCGCCAAACTCGTCGACCATATCACGCAGGCGACGAGGGAGATGGCCCCCGCCGTCGCGCAATTGAAAGAACGGAAGAGCGAAGCGGCGCTCCCGCCCGAACAGCGCGCCCTCCAGCAACTCCTCCGCGCCGACGCCATCTTCCGCGAGATCCAGGTCAGCATGGACCAGAGCAGCGGGAGCGGAGGCGGCAGCCAGGCCCGTGACCTCGCCGATCTCTTCGAACTGGAACTCGACAAAATGAAGAACCAGTACGAGACCATCAACCAGGAACCGCGCCGCCAATCCCAACAACAGGAGGACGAAGCGAAGCGCAAACTCGACGAACTCTCCCGCCGCATGCAGCAGGAGATCGAGCAGCAACAGCGACCCCGCGGCGGTCCCCGCAATCAGCCGCAAAGCGGCGGGGGCGGAGGCGGTGGGTCGCAGCAGCAGATGGCCGAGGAGGCCCGACGGGCAGCTCGGGAGCTGGAGCGCCTCTCCAGGGAGCGGCGCGACCCCCGGCTGATGGATCTCAGCAACCGCCTCCAACAGGCGGCGGAGGAGATGGATCGGGCCAATCAGGCCGCCCGCAACCAGCAATCGGACGAGTCGCTTGCCCGTAACCTGCGCGCCCGGCAGCAGCTCGAAGAGGCCCGACGCCGACTCGATCAACTGCAACAAGGGAACCGCGCCCAGTCGGTCGAACAACTCCGCCAACGCGCGGCTAGCGCCTCCCGCCGCCAGGAGGAGATCGCCCGCGACGTCGAGGAGTCGGCTCGCCAGGCTCGTGGCGGGACCAACCCCAGCCCCGAGACCAAAGAACGCCTCGCTGAAAGAAAAGAGACCCTCGCCGACGAGGTCTCCAACCTCGAACGCGAGATCGAGCAGGCCGCCCGCTCCCAATCCCAGGAACAGCAGGCGACCGCCAGCCGCCTGCGCCAGGCGCTCACCTCCCTCCGCCTCAACCGGGTCGCCGACCGCATCCAGGCCACTCGCCAACTGATCGAGATGAACGCCTGGGACGCCGCCCGCTCCGGTGACCGCGCCATCCAGCAGAATCTCGAAGAGCTGACTCAACAACTCGAGCTTGCCGAAGGGTCCTCCAAACGCCCCGGCCCCGGCGGCGAGACCGCCGAAGCCCTCGACCGCACCCGCCAACTCGCCGACAACCTCGAATCCCTCCAACGCCGACTCGGCAAGCAGCAGGGGCAACAAGGTCAGCAAGGTCAGCAGGGGCAGCAGGGCCAACAAGGCCAGCGGGGCCAACAAGGCCAGCAGGGTCAGCAAGGACAACAGGGGCAGCAAGGCCAGCAGGGGCAACAAGGCCAACAGGGGCGTAATGGCCAGCGGCAAGGGCAGCAGGGCCGGCAAGGGGGCGCCAGCGGAGACTCGGTGACCCCGGCGGTACGGCTGGATCCAGCGGCCGGCGAGGGCGGATCACGCCCGCCCGCCAACGACGGTCAGCCGGCGTCGACGCAGAACGCTCAGACCAGCGCCGGCGGCGGCCCCGTGCGTGGCTCCGATCGCCGGCAGACCAGCTCCGATCTCCGCCAGTTCCTCCGCGACGCCGAGGACCTGCGCCGCGCCCTGCCGCGCGACCGGGAGCTGGGCGGCACCCTCGATCGAGCCCTCCAGGGGCTCCGCCAAGCCGCCGACAGCCCCCTCCGGGACGACTCCGCCACCGCCAACCTCCTCCGCGAACAGGTGGTCGCTCCCTTGCGGTCGATCGAAGTCGAGCTGGCCAAACGGCTCCAAACCCTCGTCGGCCAGAACCAACTCCGCCTCTCCGACCCCGGAGACGCCCCTGAACGCTACCGCAAACTGGTCGACCAGTACTACAAGCGACTCTCCACCCAGGATCGCTGACTCTTCCAGTCTCCCCCCTTCCCCGCGCGGCGAGGCGTCCCATCCCTTGGGGCGCCTCCCAGGGCAATCGCACTATAACTTCAATGAAATCAATGGAGTATGGCGACGCCAAAGTAGAAGCGGCTTCCAGTCACTTCGAGGAGTGTGGCCATACCAGGATAGAAGCGACAAGATGCTGTTTCTGACATTGAGAAGCGGCTGGAAGCCGCTTCTACTATAGAGGTTATCGTACGATTGCCCTGGGGCGCCTCCCCCCTGACTTTTCCCTCCAGGGCTTTTGCAAAGTCAGGGACAGGCACGCTGAATGACCTGACATGACTTGAAGAGGTGGGCGCTGGAGTGGCTGTGAGTGGGAGAACAGGATCGGCTCCTGGTGTCCCAACGGGACACCGCATACCAGCCCAGGGCAACGCCCTGGGTACTGTCAGGGCATCCCCCGGCGTTCTGAAGGAACGCCGCATATTCTTGAATAGAGGGCGTCTGCCCAATCCCTATCCGTTGCGGCGTTCCTTCAGAACGCCTGATTGGGGGGCCTCGGATACCCAGGGTTGCACCCTGGGCTGGTATGCGCCGCCCCTTCAGGGCGGAAACTGACGCAGCCCTCCTGCTTGTCTCTCGCGCAAACAGACTGTGGTCCAACTACGAGAAGTTTGTTTTAGGGGGTACTCAGATGTCGGCCTCCTCTCTGTTTTGTCAACCCGAATCAGTCATGATCGACTTTGCAAAAGCCCTGCTTTTCCCTCCCCGGGCGTGAGCTTCACCTTGACCTTGGCTGGAATTGGGAATAGACTTCCCGGCATCAAGGCTAGCTTGCTATTTCATGGACAGAAGACAAAGAAAGAACAGTACGGAAGTACGACAACATCAAATAAGATCCTGCCTAACAGGAACGACAATAAAATAACGGGAAGATCTGACCCAATCGAATCCAGATCTCTGATCTGGGCCTCTGTTCGGGGAAGATACGCCCGCGTCTAACCTTGATCCCCGGAAAGCCTGGAGACTGACCTCGTCGGTTACCCCTCGCCAACTGGGTTACCCATTGTAAGGAGAACGACGAAATGCACCACCCTGGCAAAACCGCCGGGCAGCTGGTCAAGATGCTCAGTTCAGTCCTGGCGGTGATCCTCACCGCCGTACTGACGTCGAATCTTGCCGGCGCTCAGGTGTTGTACGGATCGCTGGTCGGGACTGTCACCGACCAAGCCGGCGCAGTTGTCCCCGGCGCGACAGTGACCATTACCGACAAGGGTACGGGTCAAAGCCGCGAAACGGTGACAGATGCCGACGGGAACTACAATATCCGGAACATCCTGCCGGGAACCTTCGACGTGAAGGTCACCAAGCAGGGGTTCTCGACCTACTCGACCACCGATCTGACGGTCACCGCCAACAGCGTCATCCGTCTGGAAGCGGCGATGAAGATCGGCGACGTCTCGGAGATCGTCTCTGTCACCGCGACTGCGACGGTGCTCCAGACGGAGTCGGCGACGGTCAAGTCGGAGCTGAGCGGCAAAGAGATCCAGACGATGCCGATGAACGCGTATCGGAACTACCAGGCGCTCATCAACCTGGTTCCCGGCTCGACGCCGGCAGCGTTCCAGAACGCGAACACCGACACTCCCGAGCGTGCCCTGACGACCAACATCAACGGGACCGCACGTAACAACAACAACACCCGCCTTGATGGCGCACAGAGCGTCAACATCTGGCTGCCGCACCACTCGGCCTACGTCCCCCCCTCGGAATCGGTTCAGGAGGTCAACATCTCCACGAACAACTTCGACGCCGAGCAGGGACTGGCGGGCGGCGCTGCAGTTCAGGTGATCACCAAGTCCGGAACCAACGAGTTCCACGGGTCGGCGTTTGCCTACCACGACAACCACTTCTTCCGTGCGAAGAATGCCTTCTACCCGACGACGGTCGCGGGTGCTCCCAATCCGAACAAGCCGAAGAACCTCCGCACGATCCCCGGCGCCACCCTTGGTGGACCGGTGATCAAGGACAAGCTCTTCTTCTTCGGAAGCTGGGAAGGGATGTACGAGGGGACGATCGGTGACGGTTTCTTCACCATTCCGACCCCGCAGATCCGCACCGGCGACTTCCGCGGTTTCAACACCAACATCTACGATCCGTTCACGGGCAATCTGAACGGCACCGGACGTGAGATCATCTCCTGCAACGGAGTGGCGAATGTCATCTGTGCCAACCGGATCCACCCGGCGGCTTCGCGGATGCTTGGATTGGTCCCGCAGCCCAACCTTCGCGATGCGGCGGGCAACTTCCTGGCGGTGGCCAATATGTATGCCTCGCAGCCAGGGGCGTTCGATCGGAACAACTACGACGTCAAGGTCAACTTCAACCGGAACGAGAACCACCAACTCTGGGCCAAGTACAGCCACATGAACGCCGTGGTCGTGGGCAACTTCGCCCTCGGCGCGGCCGGTGGTGGTACCCTCGGTGCAGGTGGATCCGGCGAAGGGACCACGAAGTCGTACGTTGGAACGGTCGGCCATACCTGGACCCTCGGTTCGGGTCTGCTGATCGACGGCAACTTCTCGATCACCCATCGCAATCACAACACCATTCCGCCGGATTACGGGCAGAACGTCGGTCTCGACGTCCTGCGCATTCCGGGAACGAATGGACCGGACGTCCGGCAGAGCGGTACCCCACAGTTCTTCTTCTCGGCCTACTCGGGCCTGGGAAATCAGAATGGGTGGAGCCCGGTCTTCCGCGATGAGCGCAGCTACACGTTCACCCAGAATGTGACCAAGCTCTCCGGCAACCACGACCTCCGCTTCGGAGTCGACATCGTCAAGCACCAGCTCGATCACTGGCAGCCGGAAATCGGCGTCGGTCCGCGCGGGGGCTTCAGCTTCAGTGGGAACACCACGGCGCTGAACGGCGGTGCGGGTCCGAACCAGTACAACTCGTTCGCGTCCTTCCTGCTCGGTGTGCCGAACACCGTCTCGAAGAGTCTGCAGTACGAGACGATGACCACCCGCGAGTGGCAGATGGGCTTCTACATTCGCGATCGCTGGCAGGCCAGCCGGAACCTGACGCTGACGCTCGGGTTGCGGTATGAGCTCTTCCCGATGATGACTCGCGCCGACCGCGGCGTCGAGCGTCTCGACCTCAACAGCCCGGTTCGCCTCAACGCGGCCGGCAACCCGAACGGCGTCATGGACGTGCTGATCGGGGGACGGGGTGGCAATCCGAATGACCTTGGCGTCGGTTCGAGCAAGAAACTGTTCGCGCCGCGCGTCGGGTTTGCTTATCGCATTGGCAGCGAGATGGTCGTTCGCGGCGGCTACGGGATCACCTATGACCCGATGCCGTTCGGCCGACCGCTTCGTGGCTTCTATCCCCTCACCATTGCGCAGGCTTTCGTGGCGACGGCTCTCGATCCGACCGCCAACGAGATCTTCACGCCGTGGGGCTTCACCTCTGCTAGTCGGACACCCGGTCTGACGGTTGGGATTCCCAACTTCGGCGGTCCAGACCTCTCCACCGGTCGCGTTCAGCTGCCGGGGACGGTCCAGATGCGCAGCCCGTATGAGGGAACACTCCGTCGTGGATACATCCAGTCGTGGAACTTGATGGTTGAGCGCAAGCTCATCAACGACATCAAGGTTGAGATTGGGTATGTCGGAACGGGTACCCGTAACCAGTTTGGTGACCTCGACATCAACGTCGCGCAGGCGCCAAACAGTTCCCGTATCCTCCAGCAGCGCTACGGCCGCACGGCCAGCACGCTGATGTGGAACGGGTTCACCAGCACGTCGTATCATGCCCTGCAGGTGGCGGTCAATCGCCGTTACTCGAACGGGCTCTTCGTCAAGGGCGCCTACACCTTCTCGAAGTCGATCAACTTCTTTGACGATTCGGGTTGGGCGGGCCTCCCCCTCGTCAATGCCGGGTCACAGATCGGTCGCAACCGCGCTCTGGCTGGCTTTGATATTCCCCACAACGTCCAGGTTGGCGCGGCCTATGAGCTTCCGTTCGGAAAGGGCAAGTCCTTTGCGACGGAGGGTGCCGCCGCGGCGATTCTGGGTGGCTGGAGCCTCTCGGGTGTCGGCAACATCACGGCGGGTCGTCCTCTGACGATTGGCGCCGCGGGTGGATCGCTCAATGCCCCGGGGAACGGCCAGACCGCTGACCTGGTTGGCACCCCCAGCTTCCCGAAGAACACCGGGGTGAACGCGCTCTGGTTCGATCCGACTCCGTTCCGCCCGGTCGAGTTCTCGCCCGCGTGGCTCGCGTCGCCAGCCAATGCCCGTCCGTTCCGCTGGGGAACGCTTGGCCGGAATACCCTTCGTGGACCTGGCTTTGCCAACCTCGATCTGTCGCTCGTTCGTACCTTCCGGATTACCGAGAAGGTGACGACCGACTTCCGGGTCGATGCCTTCAACTTCACCAACACGCCGTGGTTCGCCAATCCGGGAACCAACGCGTCATCGCCAACGCGTGACGCGCAGGGGAACATCCTGCGTGATGCCGCCGGCAACCTGCGCACCAACGGATTTGGGGAAGTTCGAGGAGCTAACCAGACGCAGCGTCAGTTCCGCTTCGGCTTCCGAATCGGATTCTAAGCAGCAAGCTGGTGGAGAGATCTCCCTTGGGGGATCTCTCCAATACTGAATGAGCCCGCGCGGCTGGGGAGACCCAATCGCGCGGGCTCTCTTCTTTTTGGGGTGGCCGTTCTCTCTGGCAGGAGAGGGGGAAAGAAGCCCGGGTTTGAGATTCTGGATTTGAAGTGGGAGAATATCGACTCGGTAAGGAAGGATCGATCCAGGAGGATCGGCGATGGAAGACCAGAGGAGGAGGTGTGCCATGCACAGCAAGAGAAGAGAAGAGACCCGCGACCGACGCCGCGTAGTCTGGGGGGTAGCCTGGGCGCTGGGCTGGCTGGTCACCGTGTCGTGGGACGGCCTCGCCCAGTCGCCAGGCCGGATTCTGAAAGCCGCGACGCGCGCCCACGGCGGGGAGAAGCTTCTGCGTCGGATCACCTCGTGGCAGGCCGAGGGAACGATCACCCGGCTCTCCGATCGCAGCGCCGGCCGCTATCTCGGGCAGAGCCAGTCCCCGAACCTCTACCGCACCGCCTTCGACCTGCGGGGACTCGAATTCGACGAGGGCTTCAACGGGAAGTCGGGGTGGATCCGCGACTCACGCGACGGGCTGCGCACCCTCACTGGCGCCGCCAGCCGGGAGTTCGAGGCCGAGGCCGTCTGGCGTTCCCGCCGCTGGCTCGACCTCTCCAAACAGAAGGCGAGGATCGCGGTACTCGGCTCGGCGGAGATCGCCGGAAAGACAACCGACAAACTGCTGCTGACCACCGCGCGCAACATTCGCCTGACACTCTACTTCGACCGTGCCACCGGGCTTCTGCTCCGCGAGGAGATTCCCCTCGGGGAGACGACGCGCGTCTTCGACTATGCGGACTATCGCCCAGTTGAAGGAGTCCCGGAACCCCACCGGATCACCGTTACTCTCGGCGCCGAGGCCTTCGAGATCGTCCTCGACCGCGTCGTCCACAACCCCTCCCTCGACCGTGCCCGGTTCGACTTTCCGCGCCTCTCGAACGAACCGCTCCCCGATATCCCCACCCTGCTCGAAGCGGTCCGTCAGAACGAGGACCGGGTCGATGACCTGCTCGAACGCTACACCTACCGCGAGACCATCATTCGACGCGAGATCGACTCCCAGGGGCGGGCCACCGAGAAGGAGTCGAACACCTACGAGCTGACCTTTTTTCAAGGGAATCGGATTCGCCGCCTCGTCGCGCGCAGCGGCCGCCCCCTCACCTCCCAGGAGGAGGAGAACGAGACCCGCAAGGTTGAGAAGCGCGTCCGGGAGATCGAGAAGCGCGAGGCCGAAAAGAAGCGCCGCGCCGAACAGCAGCGCGATGTCGCGCAATCGACGGCCGGCCCGCCCGACCCGGAACGCGGCGAGCGCATCTCGATCGCCGACGTCTTACGCGCCTCCCAACTGGTCAACCCTCGCCGGGAACGCTTTCGTGGGCGGGACGTGATCGTCTTCGACTTTGAGCCGATGCCGGGTTACAGGCCGCGCAAAGACTTCGAGAAGTTCTTCGGGAAGATGGCCGGGGCGATCTGGGTCGATGCGCTCGACAAGCAGGTCGCCCGCGTCGATGCGCGGCTCGTCTCCGCCTTCAAGGTCGCCGGGGGCCTCCTCGCCTCCCTCCGCGAAGGGGCCTCCTTCGTCCTCGAGTCGGACCGCGTCAACGACGAGATCTGGCTGCCGACCCGCGCCGATATCAATCTCAACGTCAAAGTGTTGCTCGTCAAGGGGATCACCGTCAATCAGACGATCGCCTACGGCAACTACCAGCGGTTCTCGGTCGAGAGCGAAAAGGAGAAGCTGGCCCCCCCCGATCCAGAGACCCCGCCCTCGCCCTGAGCGAGCAAGCAGCCCGGCCCCAAAGAGAAGCACCTGCCCCCTTCCCCAATCAAGGGAGGGAAGCAGGTGCTCTCACGTCGTCCATCTCGAAAGGGGCGGTGGGGGCCCCCTCTGACAAGATCCGGCAATCGCCTATTTGTAGTGGTCGGCGTTGATCTGGATGTACTTCTCCAACTGCTTGGGGACATCCTCATCGCGGAAGATGGCCTCGACCGGGCAGGCCGGCTGACAGGCCCCGCAATCGATGCACTCGTCCGGGTTGATGAAGAGCATCTCGGACTCCTCGTACTCCTTCTCATCCTTGCGCGGGTGGATACAATCGACCGGGCAAACATCGACGCACGCCGTGTCCTTGGTCCCGATGCACGGTTCAGTAATTACATAGACTGCCATGATTGCTATCTCCTTCCTGTCTGGGTCGCTCGGTCGTTCCGTCCAGCGGAACCGGCTCTCCGACTCGGCAGAGTCGGAGGGTGAGCCGGAAAGCGACCAGGGTTCACTGTTGCCATCGCGTTGCTGAATGCGAATTGTCTCGATTCCAACCGTTGCTTCTCTCTCTGGTCGTCGGCAATCCTGACCACAAGCCATCAAAATCACCAAGCCACTGACGCCCGGCCGAGAGGTGTCTGGCCCGAAGCCATCCGGGGGAGGTCAAGGAGGGGACGCCAGATCGTGGAGTCGAGCCCGCTACGCCACAGAGGAGAAAGAAGCTGTTATTGTACCGACTGAGGCGTTGAATGCAAGTTCCGATTCCCCATCCACGTCTCGCGGGTCGAGATTTTCCCCGCGCGCCGTGACCGACCTCTCCATCAGTGGGTCATGGCATAGACGATCAGGTTGGTCGCCAGCTTATAGGCGGCGAGACCGTATGGAAGAGGGTAGCCCGGATCATCGATCCATTCCCAGGCGTCTCCATTGTCCGAGTTGCGGGCGAGAAAGACCATCAGCCGCTCCTCCTCATCGAAGAGCCCCCAGTAGGAGGGTCGGACGCCCCCTTTCTCGTGGGTGCGACCGCGGTAGACGATGTTGTGATAGTTGGGTACCTGGACTACCTGCGTCAGATCGAAGTAGCAATGGAAGACGGGGTGATCGAGCGAAAGCGGCTGTGGGGAACGGTCTGGAAAGACCAGCAGCAGCTGCCGCTGCACGTGTGCCCACTCGTACTCTCCCCAGAAATCGTCGAGGAGGAGAAACCCGCCGCGGAGGAGGTATTCGCGCAGCGCGGAGGCGTCCTCGGCGGAGAGCTCCATCTGGCCCGGTTCGACGACATAGAGAAACGGGTGGCGGAAGAGGTCATGGCGATCCATGGCCACGGAGACGGGATCATCGGAGAGATCGAGGCCGCTGCGAACCCAGTGGCGCATCCCCAGCAGAAACTGCTCATCGGCCTTGGGATAGTCGGTCGTCCATCCTCCCCACCCGTCCGAGGCGTACTCCAACCTGGCAAAGGTGAACTCACCGACGCGGCCGGGTTGACGAGCGCGCTCCTGCCGGCTGCGCGGGGAGGGCCAGGAGAAGTCCGGGCGGCGCGGCAACCGCTGGCCCGCCCCCTCCGACCAGACGAGGAGCAGGAGCAGGGCCGTCACCCCCAGCGGGATCCACCCACGTCGAAGAAGAGAGCCGAGTCTGATTCGTCCCATCCTGTGCCGCCTCTCCTGACAGCCACCAATCAAGCGTTCGGATCCGGGGGCAAGGGTCGATCCTTCCCGGCGAAAGGGGCCTCGCGAACCTCAATCTCGGGGAGAGGAAGTCGCAGGAAGCGGAGGAAAGGCTCATCGGCCAGGGAGAGGAGGACCGCCTCGCCAATCGAACGGCCGTCTGGATGGGTCCAGACCCGGGATGATTGCCGCACAAACCCGGCATCCGCCATCAGCCGTCGCCGCTCCGCCGTCTCCAGCCGGTAGAAGAGCGGAGCAAACTCCTCGATCCCATCTTCCTTGTTTGTCGCCATGGTCGTCGTTGGTCTCCGTGGCTACGCGCCCACTGCTGGCCCATTTCCGGTCAGGTTGTTATTGTGCTTCCGGCCTCCCGTGAAGGAGATCGGTCGTTGCTGTCTTCGTCGCTGGTTGCAAGGTTACCTTCAAAGAGGAAGAGAATGTCAACCTATCACAATCGAACGAATCGGGGAAGGACCCAACTCGGGGACTGAGGTCATCGCCCGACTCCGCACAGATTGACTTGAGAGAGAAGTGTCAGTAATCTGACGCTGTTTCTTTCAACACTGACATCTCCGCGGGACTACTCAATTTCGATGACCGATCGCACCAAGCAAGATTCGGCCGACGTGGCCAGGGTCGGCCTGCACGACCTGCTCCGGACTCGACTGGAGTCGGTCCCACGCGTCGGACTTGAGCCGAAGCGAACTCCCCAGGCCGCCGTGACGCTGCTCTTGTGGGAGCGGCCGACCGACCTCGACCTGCTGATCATCAAGCGGGCGGAACGGGCGGGGGACCCGTGGTCGGGCCACCTCGCGCTGCCGGGAGGGCGGGTCGGCCCGGAGGATCTCGATTTAGTCATGACGGCGGCGCGCGAGACCCGCGAAGAGGTGGGCATCGAGCTGCTTGGCGAGGAGGGAGATCAGCGCCTCTTCCTCGGGCAGCTTCCACCCCTGGCGACGCAGAGTCCCCTGCTGCCGCCCCTCGAGATCGTTCCGTTCGTAGCCCGCCCGCCGAGTTCGTTCGCCGTCACGCCCAACCACGAGGTCGCCGCGGCCTTCTGGATCCCGCTCCGCGACCTCAAGGCGCGGGGCCACACGACGACCTTCCGCTATCGGGCCGGCTCCATGGTCCGAAAATGGCCGGCATATGAAACAGATGCCGGTCCGATCTGGGGAATCACGGAGCGAATCCTCACCGACCTTCTCACCCGACTCAACCTGGAAGAACTGATATGAGCAAGAACGAAACGAGCAGCGCCCCTGATCTGATTCGCCATTTTGGCCCTCTCCAGGCGACCGCGCTCAATATGTCGAACATGATCGGGATTGGCCCCTTCATCACGATCCCGTTGTTGATGTCGGCGATGGGTGGGCCGCAAGCCCTGCTGGGGTGGATCATCGCGGTGCTGATCGTCATTCCGGACGGAATGGTCTGGAGCGAACTGGGAGCGTCGATGCCGGGCTCTGGCGGCAGCTACCTCTACCTGCGCGATGGATTCGGTCGCCAGACCTTTGGGCGGCTCATGGCGTTCCTCTTCATCTGGCAGTTCATCCTCAGCGGCCCCCTCGAGATCGCTTCCGGCTACATCGGCTTCGCCTCCTACCTTGGCTATCTCTGGAAGGACATGCCGACCTACGGGCCGAAGGCGGTCGTCATCCTGGTCGGCCTGCTCAACATCGCCCTGCTCTACCGACAGATCACCCACATCGGCAAGATCACGGTCAGCCTCTGGGTCGGAACGATGGTGACGAGCGGAGCCGTCATCCTCACCGGTCTCCTTCACTTCAACCCCGACATCGCCTTCGACTTTCCGCCCGGGGCCTTCACCTTCTCGATGGGGTTTCTGCTCGGCCTCGGCGCGGCCTCTCGGGTAGGGATCTACGATTACCTTGGCTATTACGACGTCTGCTACATTGGCGAGGAGGTCAAGAACCCGGGGCGAACGATCCCCCGCTCGATCATCATCAGCGTCATCGCCGTCGCCTTGATCTACATCCTCATCAACCTCTCGATCATCGGAGTCGTCCCGTGGCGAGAGTTCGTCCCGGCGGCAGAGAAACCGGGATCCCAGTTCGTCGTCTCCCTAATGATGGAGAAGGTCTACGGTCCAACGGTCGCGTCGATCCTGACGGTCATGATCCTCTGGACCGCCTTCGGATCGGTCTTCGCGCTCCTGCTGGGGTACTCGCGCATCCCCTTCGCGGCGGCACGGGACGGCTACTTCTTCAAGGTCTTCGGACGACTGCACCCAAAAGGCAAGTTCCCGTCGGTCTCGCTCCTGACGATCGGGCTGATCTCGATCGTCTGCAGCTTCCTGCCTCTCGGCATCGTCATCGACGTCCTGATCGCCACCCGCATCATTGTGCAATTTATCGGGCAGATCGTCGCCGTCACCCTGCTGCGACGCAACGCCCCGAACCTCGAACGGCCCTACCGGATGTGGTTCTACCCGATTCCGAGCCTGCTGGCCCTGCTCGGTTGGATCTTCGTCTTCTCGACCTCGGGAAAAGAGATCATCCTCTTCAGCTTGGTCGCGCTCGGGATTGGGATCGTCTCCTTCCTCGCCTGGTCCTATCGTTCGGCCAGCTGGCCGTTTGCCGATCCGGCCGCCGGTGAGGCGGCCAACTGACGTCTTCAGACCCGTTCTGGCTTGGGCCAGGTCCCATCGAATGGGACCTGGCGTCCCGCTCCGTTCAGCTCGCCTTGGCTGCAGCGATTCGCTTGGCGAGGCGCGCGCGCCGCTTCTGCTTTGGGTTCGTCCTCGTCTTGCCGCTCGTCCCTCGACTGATCTTCCCTCGCTTCGATCGTTGATCTCCACGTCCCATACGTTGCGTTCCTCCTCGTCAATAGAAAGACCCACCCTCGACGCCTCCGCGGAGGATCAGAGGGTGGAGTTGTCCAGAGAGGGGGGAGGCAGGGCCGCCCCCCTCACGATCAGCCCCCAGAGAAGCTCCTCCCCTGGAGAAGATGGTTGTTCCCGTATCCCGCCATTCCGCGTCACCAGGCCCTCCCCTTCGAGCTTCTCGAGGTGGGCCAGGACCGAAAGTTCCGCGAGCGCGTGGAGCGACTGCGGAACGTCGCGATAGATCTTTTCGACGAGACGCGGGATCGTCGTCTCCCCGTCGCGCAAGTGCGCGACAATCTGGGCTTCGCGCTCGACCCGATGCGCGAGGTACTCCTCGATCCGCTCTCGCGCGTTCGCGATCACCGGTCCGTGTCCCGGCATGAGCGCCGTCAGGCGGGGCAGGCTCAGGTAACGCCGCAGGGAGGCGAGGTAGTCGACCATATTCCCCTCGGGAGGCGCGATGACGACCGTCCCAAAGCCGACGACACAGTCCCC
>Ga0169931_10001918_pt1 | contig 34243 bp, 30 predicted proteins | sample Kivu_15m_20L_FD_129675 | JGI IMG/M metagenome (GOLD analysis project Ga0169931, IMG submission 129675) | Freshwater microbial communities from Lake Kivu, Western Province, Rwanda to study Microbial Dark Matter (Phase II) - Kivu_15m_20L... | ecosystem: Environmental > Aquatic > Freshwater > Lake...
AATTTCCCATCTCCCATTTCCCTTCCCTTTCTTCAAACTTGAAACTGACCACTTGAAACTTCTTCACATCCCATCAAGCCGCATCAGCGCGGCGACCCCGCCGCTCATCGGTCGCTGCCATAGGCACCGTATGTGCCGCCGTATTGGCGAGCGCGCCCGCGTCGGCCGTAGGCGTAATAGCCGTACGAGTGGTTTGCCGCGATGAGGCGGCGTTTCTCGCGATAGCCGTTGAAGACGATGCCCGACACCTTGGTGTCGCCGGAGGCGAGCACATCGGCGGCTTGGGTCACCGCTCCTCTTGCCGTGTAGTCGGCGCGCGCGACCAAGCACACGTTGTGCGCGTGGCGTGCGACGAGCCGGGCGTCGGGCACGGCGAGCACCGGTGCGGTGTCGATCACGACCACATCATAGGCGGCGGCTGCCGCGGCGATCAGCGCGGGCAGCGTGTCATTGCCGAGCAGTTCGCCCGGGTTGGGAGCGCGCCTGCCGGAAGGCATGAGGTCGAGATGGGGCGCGATGTCGCGGATCACCGCGTCGGCGAAGGATCCCTGACCGCTCAGGCAGCCGCTCACGCCGATCCCTTCGGCATCGGCCCGGATGCCGAACACCTTGTGGAGCGAGGGCTTGCGCAGGTCGAAGTCCATCAGCAGCACGCGTTTGCCCTGCGCGGCCGCGGCGAGCGCGAAATTCGCCGAGATGAAGCTCTTGCCCTCGCCGGGAATCGCCGAGGTGAACAAGGTGACCTTGCGCTGCGACTCGGGGCCGAGCAGGCTCACCGATGCGCGTACCACGCGGATCATCTCGGCGAAGCTCGTGGACGACAGGCTCTCGCGGAAGATGACCGACGACGACCATTGTTTGGCGTGTGTGGACGATTCGTTGCTGGTGTCCGCCGCAAGCTGGCGCAGGAGTTTGGGCGGCACCTGCGACATCGCGCCGAGCACGGGCGCGGCATCCAGCGCCTCGACGTCGGCCACGGTGTGCAGCTTGTTGTCGATGCGCGCGAGCAGCCAGGCGAGCGCGGCACCGAGCGCGGCTCCGGCCGAGAGGCACAGCGCGAGAACCTTGCGGGCGACCGGGCTTACCGGGCGGTCCGGCATCAGCGCGGTGCTGCTGATCTCGACTTCCGAGCGACCGGCCGCTTGGTTGACGTCGGTCTCCTGCATCTTGGTGAGCATCGCGTTGAACACCTTTTCCTGGCTCTCGATCTCGCTTTTGAGCACGGCGGTGCGCGACAGCAGCAGGCGTCGTGCGATGTCGATGCGTTCTTCGGGCGGAGCGTCCTGCGCATCCCATTCGATGCCCGCCTGTTTCCAATACCCGCTGTCCGCACCATGACGGGCCGTGACTTCGAAATCCTTGAGAAAGCGCTCCTGCAGCGATCGCACTTGGGCGACCACAGTGATCATTTTCGGATGCTTCGACAGGTAGCGGCGCGCGAGTTCCGCCTGTTCTTTCTCTTTGGTTTCCAGTTCCTGATGTGTTTCGAGCGCGCGAAGATACGAGGCGTGCGCGTTTTGCGCGGCTTGCAATGACGCGCGCGACTCATCCGACTTCCGTGCGAGCACCTCGATCGAGGTGTTGCGGCCGGAGCTCAGGTTTTCCTCGAGTTCGGCGATGGATTCGCGGGCGATCGCGTTGGCCAGCAGGCGCGCCGCTGCGGGTGACGGATGGCGCACCGCGATGTCGATCAACCGCGTGCCGCGGCGGACGTCGGCTTCCATCCACCAGCGGATCATTCCCGCGAGGCGGGCGGCATCGGGCACCGGCCTTGCGGTGGCGGGCTTGCCGGTCCTGCCGAGCCACGTCGAGAGCCAGCCCGGCAGCCATTCGGTGCGGGCGGGAACCAATTCGTCGAGTGCACGGACGTCTTCGCGCGCGCCCACGCGCTCGAGCAGGGCGGGCCGCTTGAGTTGTTCGACCACCGTGTTGAGCGCCTCGGCTGACTTCAGGTCGATGTCGGTCGTCACATCCTTGCTGAGCACTCCGCTGCTTTGTTGTTTGACGAGCAGTGTGGCGGTGGCCTCATGAAGTTTCGGTGCCTTGGCCAGATAGTACCAGGCGGCAGCCCATCCGAGCACGACCATCAGCGCGATCCAATGCCAACGTCCGAGCAGTTCGCTCAAGAGCAAGCCACCACGGCCACCGCGGCCATCCGGGATCTCGTCGTTCCAGTCTTCAGCGTGTGGATTCATCAGGTTTCCAAGGATCTGCCGCCATCATCCGGCCGGAACGCGCATCGAGCATCCGGTTCCGTTGGGAATTGGTCAACCATCGCCTGCATCCGCTCAGAACAATCGCTCGGGCACGGTGACGATGTCATCGGGCTCGAGCAGGAAGGGTTGTACGCCGCGCGACGACATTTCCCGCACGTCGAAGACCATCACCTTGCCGCGCCGGTTGACGCTGACCTTGCGCGGATTGGCGAGTTCGGTGAAGCCGCCGGCGCGGGCGATCGCGCCGAGGAGGTCTAGCCTGCCGTTGATGGGAAAAGGGACCGGCCCGCGGTTGCGCACCTCGCCGACGAAGATCACGGTCTGGTTGAGGTAGGCGCTTTCCGCGACGATGACGCGGTCGCCGGATCCGAGCTGCACTTTGGTGCCTTTCTCGATGCCGGCGAGCGAGTATTCGGTAGTCGAGCCGTCGGCACGCACCAGCGAGATGCGCGATGGATCGGCGCGTTCGGTGAGTCCGCCCGCCGTGGCGATGGCCGCGGCGATGTCGAAGCGGCCGGAGGACGGCATCGGGATCTGTCCCGGGCTGCGGACCGCGCCGAGCACGGCGACGAACTGCTGCGCGTATTCATCGATGGTGAGCGTCACCTTCGGATCGACCAGATAATCCGCCGCGTAGAGATCGCGGATCCTCGTGGTGGCCGCGCGGATGCTCATGCCCGCGATTTTCACCGGACCGATCAGCGGAAAGACCGCCTCGCCGGTCTGCAGGATGCGCGTGCGGGCCGACAAGTCGTCCTCCTCGAAGACCGACAGCCGCACCACGTCGCTGGACTTGAGCACGTAGGTGTCGTCGCCTGCGGGAGGCGCGGTCTCGGCTGCGGGCTGCGCGACGGTCGCGCCAACCAAGGTGGCCAAACACAGGAGGAACTGGAGCAGTTGTTTCATTGGAAGGCGGACATCCTGTCAGAATCGGCACAGGATGGAAGCACCCACTTGCGTGCTGTCCCAGCGATTGTCGGCGGCATCGCTGCGGCTGTCCTGATGGCGGATGAACAGCAGGCCGCCGACCTTGTCGGAGAGGATGGGGAAACCCAGATCGAGCTGGAGCGTGGTGAAGTCCTGTGCCGGTTTCGCTCCCGCGGTGCCGTTCTCCGAAGTGTAGTCGTTTGTTTCGTATCCGGCGGTGAACCCGAGGCTCATGCGGCGGACCTGTCGTCTCGCGCCGATGTTCAGCGCGGTGACCTCGCGGAATCCCGAGCCGGCCGGGCCGTCCGGCTCGACGTCGCGCAGCACGCTCAGGTTGAAACTCCACAGGCGGCTCAGCCGGTAATCGGCGGCGATCCGCGTGGAAAGGAACGAGTCGCTGCGTCCATTCGAGTATCCGACGAAGTCCATGCCTGCTTCACTGGTGATGCCGATTTTGCGCGAAAGTTGGTATTGCGCGGTGAGCGCCGGGCCGATGGTGTCGCGGCGTCTGCCGGACTGGTTGATGCTGCGTTTGACCGACAATCCCGGACCGAATTCCAGCAGTGGTGAGTACCGCCACAGTCCCGAGAGCAGCAGCGAATGGTTCTCGTTGCTGCCGCTTCCGCCGTCGCGATCGTTCCATGCCGACTGCCAGCGCGTCTGCACCGAGGTTTTCGGACTCAGCTCGTATGCCAGCGTGATGCGTGCGCGGTCGGTGGTCTCGGCGAACGACTCGCCGAAGTAGCGGTTGATGCCGTCGTTGTACTCGCGCTCGAAGCGCGTGCGCAGGTCCCAGCGTCCCGCCTCCAGATCGAGTTGTCCCTTCATCCGGTAGCGGTCGGCGTTGTAACGCGTGTTTTCGAAATTCTCGTCGTGCGCTCCTCCGGCGACGATCGTTGCCTTCCATGCCGACGCCTCGCGCGTCCATTCCAGTTCGGGTGCGAATGACCCGACCATGCCGGGCTCCGCTGGAAATGCCGGTGTGTCCGGGCTTTGGCCCGGGTTGCTGTCGTGGTACAGCGAGGTCACGGCGCGGATGGTCAGGTCCGGCAGCAGTTCGGTCCATCCGTCGTCCGTTCCCGGCGCGCCGAGCGCGGCGGGCATCGGAGCGGTGGCCATCGCGCCGTATCCGCGCGGTGCTTCGGGTGCGTCGGGAAGCGTCATCGGCTGCGCCGTCAGCACCGCAGTCAGCGCGAACCAACATCCGGTCATCCACGCGTGGCGGATCCAATCCATGCGGTCAATCAACCTTGCAACACGGGATCGGGCAACCCGATTCGCATGGCAAATCATTCACTGAGGCATGGTGTCGGCCGCTGAACCGGGCGGTTCGGCAACCGGATCGGCGGGTGTCGCGGGAGTTTCCGTGGCGTTGACATCCGGCTGGCTTTCTTCCGTGGCCGCCACCGGTTTCGGCGTGTGCCGGGTGTAGACGGCGTCTCCTCTGCGCACTTCGCCCGACTGGATGTCGGCGGCGGCGAACTGCCCTTGTTGTTCGCCGGTGACGCGCAAGTTGGCGCTGCGCTCGTCATCGCCGCGCGTCGTGAGGATGGTACCGCTTTCGATCGTCCATCGGCCGTAGCTCTGGATGAGCACGAAGCGCTGGGTCGGCACGATCGAAGCGATGCGTCCGACCAACCGCGGTGGTTCGGGCTTTTGCTCCGGCCCTGGGTCCGCCGCGCAGCCCGCAAGACAAACGAGTGCGGCAAGCACGAGGAATCGTGGCCCGGCGTGATTGCCGCGGGGCATGCGTGCGATGGACTGCAGGCGTTGCATGGTTCAATCGAGAAGGCGGACCTCGCTCGCTTGGATCACGTTGCGCTTGCCGTGATCCGTGTCCAGCACCAACGCCCCGTCGTCGGCGATGCCGGTGACGGTGCCGGTGAGCTTGCCTGCGGCGCTGTCGAGCATGACGCGCCGACCGGTGAGCGCACAGCGGTCGCGCACCGCGTCGAGCAACACGGGAAAGCCGGAGCCGATTTGAACGTGGCGTGCGGCCAGGTAACCGACGACCGCGCCAAGCCATGCGGCCAGGGACGTTTCAGCACCGAGTTCGAGTTTCATCGACGTGGCGGTGTCGGCGAGTTCACCGGGAAAGCCGGACGAGTTGATGTTGATGCCGATGCCGACGATGGCGAACCCGGCTGCCGCTTCGACGAGGATGCCCGCGGCCTTGCGTCGGCCGATCCAGATGTCGTTGGGCCATTTGATCTGCGCGCGGATGCCGAAGTCATCGGCGGCGTCGGCTACGGCAAGTCCTGCGGCGAGTGAGAGCCGCGGCCACAGCGCGACCGGCTCGGCCGGGCGAAGCAGGATCGACACCGCAAGTGATTCGCCGGGCACCGAATGCCACGGCGCGCCCCGGCGTCCGCGGCCTCCGGTCTGTTCGTGTGCGACGAGCACCAACCCGTGCGGCGCGCCGTCCTCGCCGAGTCGTCGCAGTTCGTCATTGGTCGATGTGCAACGATCCCGCAAGATCAGTCGGAACGGATCTGGAAACGATGCGGCGGCGGATTCCCATGACGCGGCGTCGATGGGATCGGCTGGCGGACTTGGCATGCGGCGTTCATTCATCGGCGCATCGATGCCGGTTCAAACGGCGGTGAAATCCAGTCCGATGTCGAGCGCGGGAGCCGAGTGGGTGAGGGCGCCCACCGAGATGAAGTCGACTCCGGTCTCGGCGATCCCGCGCACGGTTTCCAGATTCACCCCGCCGCTCGCTTCGAACAACGGCGACTTGCGCTCGCCGCGCAGGATCACCGCCTCGCGAAGTTCGTCGGGAGTCATGTTGTCGAGCAGGATGTGATCGACGCCGTCGATGGCGAGAAAGCGCGCGACTTGTGCGAGCGTGTCGGCCTCCAGCTCCACCTCGATGTGGGGGATCTCCGCGCGGATGCGGCGGATCGTCGCGCGGATCGCGTCGTCGTCGCCGTTTGCCGCGAGGTGGTTGTCCTTGACCATGATCCGGTCGTGCAAGCCCATGCGGTGGTTCGAGCATCCGCCGTCGACGACGGCTTGTTTTTCCAGCAAGCGGTATCCCGGCGTGGTCTTGCGGGTGTCAAGGATGATCGCACGCGTTCCCTTGACGCGATCGGCATAGTGCGACGCGAGTGTGGCGATGCCGCTGAGGTGCTGGAGGAAGTTGAGGGCGGTGCGTTCGGCGGCGAGCAGTGCGCGGGCCCTGCCTTCGACATGCAGGATCACGGCTCCTGCGGCGACACGGCTGCCGTCGTCGATGAGGATCTCGACTTTGGTTTCCGGATCCACTTTGGCGAATACACGCGCGGCAATCGTGGTGCCGGACACCAAGCCGGTACCGCGGGCGGTCACCAGCGCGCGTGCATGGCGGTCTTCGCTGACGAAGTAGCGCGAGGTGATGTCGCCGTCGCCGATGTCTTCGGCCAAGGCGAGATTGATCAGGATTGCGGCGGGATCGTCCATGGGATCAGCAACCGGTCACGCTCACGGCGATTTCACGTGCGTGTGGCGAGCGACGGTGTTCGAAGAGAAAGATGCCCTGCCAAGTGCCGAGGGTCAACCTGCCGTTCATCACCGGAATGCTCTCGCTGGTACGGGTCAGCGCCATCCGGATGTGCGCCGGCATGTCGTCGGGTCCCTCGAGTGTGTGCGCAAACCACGGCGTGTCCTCGGGCACCAGGCGATCGAAGAACTTTTCCAAGTCGCGCCGCGCGTCGGGGTTGGCATTTTCCATGACGACCAGGCTGGCGCTGGTGTGGCGCACGAAGACGGTGGCGGTGCCCTGGTCGATACCGGAGCGGGTGATGACGGACTCCACCTCGCGGGTGATCTCGGTCATCCCCTTGTCACGGGTCTGCACGGTGAAGCATTCTGCGTGGGCTTTCATCGCAGGCGAGGATTAGGTGGCATCGTGTTCGCAATCGATCACCCACTTGCCATGGGCGGTGCCGCGTTCCATCGCGTCGTGCGCGTCGCGCAAATGATCGACGCGGAGTCCGTGAAAAACCTGCGTGTGGAGTTTGGGAAACTGACCGTTGTCGCAGAGTTCCGCGATTTGTTCCAGGATCGCGCCCTGCTCGTGGAGATCGGCCGTGCCGAAGCGTGAGCGCGCGCCCATGAATTCCCATGCGATCCGCACGCACTTGGCCTTGAGCGGATCGCCGACCGGCAACGGTCCGCGGGGTTCGACGATCAAGCCGAGCGCGCCGAACGGCGCGATGAGCGCGGTGGTGCTTTCCCAATACGCGCTGGTGTCGGCGAGATTCACAATGAATGGAAACGAACGGATCCCCAGCGCGGCGGCCTGCGGTTCGAGCGGATCGCGGTGGTTGATCACATCATGGGCGCCGAGCGCGGTACACCAGGCGCGTGTTTTGGGCCGCGATGCGGTGGCGACCACCCGCAGTCCGGCGCGCCTTGCAAGCGGGATCAGCGCCGAGCCGACACCACCCGCGCCATTGATCACCAGCATGTCCTTGCCGGCATTGCCGCCGCCGGGATCGATGCCCATGCGGTCGAACAGCAACTCCCATGCGGTGATGGTCACCAGCGGCAGCGCCGCGGATTCCACCCACGACCACGATGTCGGCTTGCGCGCGGCCATGCGGAAATCGACCAAGTGAAATTCCGCGTTGCATCCCGGCCGGGTGAGGTCGCCAGCGTGGAACACCTCGTCGCCCGGTGTGAATCCCGCGACCTCGGCTCCGACGGCATCGACGACGCCCGCGGCATCCCAACCGAGGATGCGCGGCGGATCCGCCACCGCATCCGCCAGCGAGGCGCGGATTTTCGTGTCCACCGGGTTGACCGCCATTGCCATCACACGCACCCGCAGGTCCTTCGGGCCGGGTTCGGGGAGTGGAGCCTCGAATTCCTCGAGAAACGCCGGGTGGGACACCGGAAGACGGGTGCGGGCACCGATCGCTCTCATCGCCGACCAGTGAAGACCGGAAAGCCGCCGACTGCAATGCCGCTTGTGGCGTGCCCCGTCCTGCCGGCGGTCTTCGCGCCGAGCGCGTGCCGATCCGATTCTCCTCGCACCCGGGGTGCATCCGTGCGATCATGAAACCATGGAATTCGCGACCGTGACTTGTCCGACCTGCTTTGAATGTTTCGATGTCGCGCTGCCGATGGCGGACGAGCAGCCCGCGGAGATCGATTACGACTGTGAAATCTGCTGTCGTCCGATGATCATCGCGTTTCGTGCCGGCGTCGCCGAAGCGCGCGGGCTCGCGGAGTGAGGGTGGTGCGCGCGCATGAGTGACGCGCCGAATCGCCTTGGCATCGGGCACGCAGCGGATCAGCTTCGGGGGTGTTGGAACTTGCGCGCTTCACAGCGATCCTGATAGTCGGCTGCTCCGTGCTGACCGGCTGCCGTCGTGAAACGCCCGTGGAGTCTGCCAATCGCGAGGGTGTGCTGTTGGTGGGCAACTCCGCCGAACCACGCGCGCTGGATCCGCATCTCGTCACCGGTGTTCCGGAGAGCAAGATTCTTTCCAGCGTGTTCGAAGGCCTGGTGGCCGACCATCCCTCCGGGGACGATGTGATGGCACCGGGTGTCGCGGTGCGTTGGGAGCATGACGCGGACATGAAGCAGTGGGTGTTCCACTTGCGAGGCGACGCCCGTTGGTCGGATGGCGAGCCGCTCACTTCGGCGGATTTCGTGTTTTCCTATCACCGCATGCTGCATCCCTCGCTGGCGGCGGCCTACGCGCCGATGCTCTATCCGATCCGCAATGCCGAGGCGTACAACCGCGACGAGCGCGGCCGCATACTCTGCGGCATGGATCCCGCGTTTCCGCTCGGATGGGACATCCTCGGCAACGCCAACTTCCGCGGGACCGACGCGACATCGGTCGCATCACCCGCGACGGATGATGACGATCGCACACGCCTGCGCCGTGAATTCGCCGCCAAGGGGCTTGATCGGCTCGATGCCGCTGCGCTGCGGGCGATCCTCGACGATCCGGATCTGTTCGATTGGCCCGATGCGGTTCCCGCCGCGGTGCGCGGGATCGTGGTCGGCCGTCTGCTGGCACACGCCGAAGCGGGCGCACCCGATTTGTTCGATCGCGCGGATGTCGGCGTGCGCGCGCGGGACCCACACACACTCGAGATCTCGCTGCGCGAGCCGATGCCTTATCTGCCGTCGGTCGTGCGTCACTTCACATGGTATCCGGTGCCGCGCCACGTCGTGCTGCGCCATGGTGCGATGACCGACCGCTTCACCGGTTGGTCCGAGGCAGGGACGCTGGTGGGCAACGGCCCGTTCGTGTTGAACACGTGGCGGTTCAACCATTTCATCGAAGTGGTCGGCAATCCGCGCTACTGGGATGCAGCGTCGGTGGGTCTCAAGGCGGTCCGGTTTCATCCGATCGAGAATCCCTACACCGAGGCGCGCTCGTTCCTCGCCGGCCAGCTGCACACCACCTACACGCTGCCCCCCGAGCTGCTTGGCCGGATGCGCGAGCGTCACCCGGAATTCCTCAAGGTCGAACCCTACGTGGGCACCGCCTTCCTTCGTCTCAACGTGAACCGCGCGGGCCTTGATGATCCGCGCGTGCGCCGCGCGATCTCGCTTGCCATTCACCGCGAGGACTATTGCCGCTACATCTACGAAGGGTACCAGCCCGCGCAAGGGATGACGCCCGACCTCGCTTCGTATCGCGGACCGCGCATGCTCCGCCACGATCTCGACGAGGCGCGCGCGCTGTTGGCTGATGCGGGATATCCCGGCGGTGCCGGGTTGCCGTCGTACGCGATTCTCACCTCGCGCCCGCATCCGGTGTCCGACGCGCTGCAGCAGACGCTGCGCCTGCTCGGCCTGCGCGTGACCATCGAGCGCAAGGACTGGGGGTCGTACATCGCCGCGCAGCAGGAGCTGCGCTTCGACATGGCGATCGGGTCGTGGATCGGCGATTATCTCGATCCGACCACTTTTCTCGACATGTGGACGCGCGGCAACGGCAACAACAACACCGGATGGGACAGCCCGGCGTACGAGGCGTTGTTGCGCGAGGCCGCGCTGCAGCCCGACACCGCGGCGAGATTCGCAACGCTGGTCCGCGCCGAGCGGATCCTGATGGAGGAAATGCCGGTGGTTCCCATCGCTTGGAATTCGCGCATCTATCTGCACCGTCCGGAAGTGCGCGGCTGGCATCCGCTCGTGCTCGACAACCATCCGTGGAAGGCGGTGCGCCTCGACCCCTGAGCCATGACGCGCGTCATCCTGCAACGACTGCTTCAAGGATTGCTGGTGCTCTTCGTGCTGGCGACGCTCACGTTCTTCCTCGTGCGGGCGCTGCCCTACGGTCCGTTCCAGGATGAACGCGCGGTACCGTCGCATGTGCGCGAACGGCTCGAGCAGCTTCATGGATATGACAAACCGCTGGTCGTCCAGTACGCGATGCGACTGGGAAATCTCGCCCGCGGCGAACTCGGCACCAGTCTCAAGGTGATGGAGGGCAGGGAAGTGACTGCCATTCTCGCCCAAGCATTCCCGGTATCGCTCGCGCTCGGGTTGATGGCGATGCTCATCGCGGTGCCCGTCGGCATCGCCGCCGGGGTGATCGCCGCCGTGCGCCGCAACCGTGTGGTGGATTACGCGGTGATGGCCGTGGCTCTGTTGGGCATCTGTTTGCCGAATTTTGTCATCGGTCCGGTGCTCGCAGAGCTGTTCGGCAGGCGGCTCGCCTGGTTTCCCGTTTCCGGATGGGAACCGCGCGACTTGTCGTTCATGATCCTGCCTGCCGTCACACTCGGCCTCGGCAGCGCCGCTTATCTCTCGCGCCTCACGCGCACCGGCATGGTCGAGGTGCTGCACCAAGACTTCATCCGCACGGCCCGCGCCAAGGGGCAACGCGAGTCATGGGTCGTGTTGCGCCACGCGCTGCGCGGCGGACTCATCCCGCCGGTGGCCTATCTCGGCCCCGCTTTCGCCGCCACCGTCAGCGGCTCGGTCGTCGTCGAGAGCATCTTCCAGGTGCCGGGCATCGGCCGATTGTTCATCAAGGCCATCGAAACAAGCGACGAAGCGCTCATCATGGGGCCGGTGCTCATCTACGGTTCGCTCATCGTGGTCGCGAACTTCCTCGCCGACCTCGTCCAGCTCTGGCTCAACCCGCGGCTCCGCTCGAATTCATGACCCGGCCTTTTAGTGATCCATCTGTCTCCGGTGCCGCGAGATCTGGTGTCGCGGACGACGGCGGACGCTCGTTGTGGAGCGACGCCGTGTCGCGCCTTCGCCGAAACCGGGCTGCGATGTGGAGTTGCACGTTTCTTACCATCGTCGTGCTGCTGTGTTTCATCGTCCCGTTTTTTCCAATCATCCAGGATCCCGCGGTGCAGGATTTATCCGGCAGGAACGCGTCGCCATCGGCCGGGCACTGGATGGGCACCGACCATCTCGGCCGCGACCTGCTCGCCCGCGTGCTGCATGGCGGACGCATCTCGATCCTGGTCGGGCTGGTGACCACGCTCGTTTCGCTGACCATCGGCGTCTGCATCGGCGCGGTCGCCGGCTATGCGGGCGGCCGGATCGACGCCTTGCTCATGCGCGTGGTCGATGTGCTCTACTCGCTGCCGTTCCTGATCATCGTGATCCTCTTTTCCGCGCTGGCTAAAAGCCACACCGAGCGGCTCACCGACGGCATCACCGCGGTGACCGGGTGGAACCGGGATGCGGTGGCACCGTTCACCGGGTTGCTGCCGTTGTTCGTGGCGATCGGCGCGTTGTCGTGGCTGAATCTCTCGCGGATCGTGCGCGCTTCGGTGCGGGACCTCGCGGGCAGGGAATTCGTCGAGGCGGCGCGATCGCTCGGCCTGCCCCACCACCGAATCCTCTTCCATCACATCCTGCCCAACGCGGTCGGTCCGATTGTCGTCTACGCCACACTGACGATTCCCGGCGTGATGTTGTTCGAGGCGACCCTGTCGTTTCTCGGCATGGGCGTGCAGCCGCCGTATTCGAGCTGGGGTGTCCTGATCAAGGACGGTGCCGACCGCATGCTCTCCAATCCGCTGTTGCTCGTCTTCCCCTCGATCCTCTTCGTGCTCACGCTGCTTTCACTCAACTTCCTCGGCGACGGATTGCGCGACGCGCTCGATCCGAAGTCCGCCCGCGATTGACCCGACGCCACCATTGCATGCCGCCGCTGCTCGACATTCAGGACCTGCGCATCCACTTCCACACCCGTGACGGGGTGGTGCGGGCGGTCGACGGCGTGTCGCTGCGGGTCGAGGCCGGCGAGGTCGCGGGCATCGTCGGCGAGTCCGGCTCGGGCAAGTCGGTGACGGCGGCATCGCTGCTCGGTCTGGTGCCGATGCCGCCCGGGCGCATCGCCGGCGGACGGGCATGGTTCGACGGCACCGACCTGCTGCGGTTGTCCGGTCGCGAGTTGAACGGCTTCCGCGGCAAGCGCATCTCGATGATTTTCCAGGACCCGATGACCTCGCTCAATCCTTACTTGAGGATCAGCACGCAATTGATCGAGCCGCTGGAAATCCACGAGGGGCTGCGTGGCAAACGCGCGCTGCATCGCGCGATCGACGCGCTCGAGAGCGTCGGCATCGCGGATGCGGCAAAGCGCATCCACGCCTATCCGCACGAGTTCTCGGGCGGCATGCGCCAGCGCGTGATGATCGCGATGGCGCTCATCACCAAGCCCGATCTGGTGATTGCCGACGAGCCGACCACTGCCCTCGACGTCACCGTGCAGAAGCAGGTCCTTGAGGTGATGCGCCGCCTGCAACGCGAGACCGGGACGGCCGTGCTGTTCATCACGCACGATCTCGCGCTGGTGCACGAGATGTGCGACAGCGTCACCGTGATGTACGCCGGGCGCGTCGTGGAATCCGCGTCGGCCGCAATGCTGGCAACGGGTCCTCGCCATGCGTACACGCGCGGGCTTTACCGCTCGAATCCCGCGGGTGCGGGCAAAGGTTGCGCGTTGTACTCGATCCCCGGATCGCCGCCCGATCCTGCACGGTTGCCCGGAGGCTGCGCGTTCCGCGAGCGCAACACGCTGGGTAATGCCGACCAATGTCTCGCCGACCACAGGCCGGAGCTGGTGGAAATCGCGCCGGGACATCACGTGCAGGATTGTCCCGGATGCCTCGCCCTATCCCAAGACTGACACCACGCTTCATGCTCGAGCTTCGCAACATCGTCAAAACCTTCCGTCAGGGCCGCGAATCGCTGCGGGCGGTCGATGAGGTGTCGCTGACGATCGGTGCGGGACGGATCCTCGGGCTGGTGGGCGAGTCGGGTTGCGGCAAATCGACCTTGTCGCGCATCATCATGCAGTTGCTGCCGCCCGATGCCGGCAGTGTGCGGCTGGGGGAGGTGGAACTCACCGCGCTGCCCCGGCCCGACGTGCGCCGCCACCGCTTGGATTTCCAGATGGTGTTCCAGGATCCGTACGCCTCGCTCAATCCGCGGTTCACCGTCTTCTCCACGCTCGCCGAAGCGCTGCGTCGCCGCCATCCGCAACTCAAGGGGAGCGAGCTGCACGACCGCGTCGCCGCATGGCTCGAAACCGTGGGCCTGCCGCCTCGCCACATGCGGCGCTACCCGCACGAGTTTTCGGGCGGTCAGCGCCAGCGCATCGCCATCGCGCGCGCGCTCGCACCGGAGCCGCGGGTCGTCATTGCCGACGAGCCGGTCTCCGCGCTCGATGTCTCGATCCAGTCGCAGATTCTCAACCTGCTCGGCCGCCTGCAGGCGGAGCTCGGGCTGACGATGCTCTTCATTTCCCACGATCTCGCGGTGGTGCGCCACGTCTCCGACACGATCGCGGTGATGCACCGCGGCCGGATTGTCGAGCAGGGTGGGGCGGAGCAGGTGTTCACCGATCCGCGCGACCCGTACACGCGGCAGTTGCTCGACGCGGTGCCGGTGCTGCCGAGAGTTCCGATCCGCTGAGCGACCGCGCACTTGTGCGTGATATTCGCCGCAGTTGATCCGCAAGACCCGCATGTCTTGGTCCGCGGAATCACGCATGGCGGATCACGGCAATCCGCAAGCTGAGAGACCGGCGTTCCATGCGAGGATGACCTGCGGAAACGATCCGCCAAACCGCCATGACCGCCACACTGACCACTCTGCGTGAAACCGAAGTCGACATCCCGTGTCATCAAGTCTATTAATCCGGCCAGAAAATACTAGCTTACTTCGGGGATCATGGTAAGTTTCGGCATGGCAACGCGAGATGTGCGAAAGGAATCACCCGAGGTGATCGAGGAACTGCGAAAGCAGGCGGTGAAGCTCAAGCAGCGTGGGTTCACCCACGCGCGGATCGCCGAGACGCTCGATGTCTCGCTGGCTGCATCACGTCTCTGGTGGCGCTTGTGGGTGTCCCGGGGCGACTCAGGCTTGAAGCTGCTCAAACGCGGCAGACCCCTTGGCGCATGCAGGAATCTTTCCAAGGCGCAGGAAAAGGTCGTGATCTGGGCGATCACCGACAAGACCCCCGACCAGCTCAAGATGCCCTTCGCGTTGTGGACCCGCCCGGTCATTGCGCGCTTCATCGAGCAGCGCTTCAACATCCGGCTTCCTGTCCGCACTCTCGGCCATTACCTCAAGCGCTGGGGCTTCACCCCGCAACGTCCGAAGCGCCGTGCCTACGAGCAGCAACCGAAGGCTGTCCAACGATGGATTGACAAAGAGTACCCGGCGATTGCCAGACGCGCAAAGGCAGAGAATGCGCGGATTCTGTGGGGGGACGAAACCGGCGTGAGCAACCAAGATCATCGCGCGCGCGGGTTCGCTCCCAGGGGCAGAACACCGGTGGCGCGGGGAGTGGCATACCGGGTGAGCACCAGCATGATCTCGGCGATCGGCAATCGCGGTGAGGTTCGCTTCATGATCTACAAAGGCGGATTGAAGGCGAACGTGTTCGTGAAGTTCCTGAGCCGTCTCATCAAGGATTCGAAGCACAAGATCTTCCTGATTGTCGACAACCTCCGGGTGCACAAGGCCAAGAGTGTGCGTGCATGGTTGGAGGAACGCAGCGACAAGATCGAAGTGTTCTACCTGCCGCCATACAGCCCCGAACTCAACCCGGACGAATACCTCAACAACACACTCAAGGCGCGGCTGCGCAACCAACCGCCGGCATGCAGCGACCCCGAACTCAAGAAGCAGGTTTCACGTGCCATGAAGTCGGCGCAGCGCAATCCCGATCTCATCCGCAGGCTATTCCATCATCCATCGGTCGCCTATGCGGCCTGAGATAGGTGTTAGTATTTATTGACCGAATTAATAACTGAAGGCCGACGTGGCGATCCCGTCCGGGGCACGCGGAGTTGTCGTCTTCGCCCACGGCAGCGGTAGTGGTCGGCTCAGTCCGCGCAACCGTCTTGTTGCAGAGGAGTTGCACCGCAAGGGGTTGGCCACCGTGCTGTTCGACCTGCTCACTCCACGTGAGGCGGCGGCAGAGGCGGAATCGGCGTCGTTGCGCTTCAATATCCCGCTGCTCACCGAACGCCTTGCCGAGGTCGTGCGCTGGGTGCGCGGATACCAACCACTCTCGCAACTCGGCATCGGCCTGTTCGGGGCGAGCACGGGTGCCGCCGCCGCGCTAGCCGTGTCGGCGATCAATCCCGATGTGCAGGCGGTGGTGTCGCGCGGCGGACGCACCGATCTCGCCGCCGATTCGATCGACAGGGTGAACGCGCGGGTCGTGCGCAATGCCGAGGAGTACTATCGCAATCTCTTCCGCTCCGATGTTTCCTCGTGGAACCTGCGGGACCGTCACATGACCGAGGCGCTGGTGGAACTGGCCACACACCTGCAATCACACCACGGACGCGCCAAAATCATCGTCTGGGCGCACAATTCACACGTCGGCGACGCGCGGGCCACCGCCATGTCGCGCCGCGGCGAGTGCAACGTCGGCCAGCTTGTGCGCGAGGCGTTTCCCGGTCAGTCGAAAATCGTCGGATTCATGACCTACACCGGCAGCGTCACCGCGTCCTCGGGCTGGCATCTTCCCGCCGAGCGCAAACACGTGCGGCCCGCGGTCGAAAGCAGTTACGAACACTTGTTCCACCAGACGGGGATCCCCGGATTCTGGCTCGACCTCACCGCGCGCAATGCGGCGGTGGATGTCTTGCGCGCCGAGCGTCTCGAGCGCGCGATCGGCGTGGTCTATCTGCCGCAATCGGAGCTGCGCAGCCATTGTTTCCATGCGTCGATGCCCGGGCAATTCGATGCGGTGGTCCACATCGACCGGACGCGCGCGGTCGAACCGCTCGAGCGGACCTCGGCATGGCGCACCGACGAGGCACCGGAGACGTTCCCGGCGGGCGTCTGATGCCGAAAACGCGTGCAATCCGGCGTGTGCCGTGGTTTGTCGTCCCGGGTGAGCGGACGATTGACCCAACTCGACGGGATGCGCGCGGTCGCGATGCTTGCGATCTGCTGGGATCACTGGTGTCCGGCAGCATGGCCGCGGCTCTTTCCTTACGAGGTGTTCCTGTTTTTTTTCCTCGTGATGACCGGCTACCTCATCACGTCCTCTTTGTTGCGCGAGCGCGACCGTTGCGAGGCGCGCGGCGTTCCATGGCGCTTGCGTGCGATGCGCGCGTATCAGGTCCGCCGCGGTCTGCGCATTCTCGCGCCGTACTACGCCGCGCTGGCCGTCGCATTCGCGCTTGGTGCGTCCGATCTCTGGCGCGCGCCCTGGTGGTATCTGCTGCATGTGTCGAACCTCCACATGGCCACGCTGCCGTCATGGCCGCCGGCGACCAACCATTTCTGGTCGCTCTCGATCCAGCAACAGTTCTACCTCGTCTGGCCGCTGATCGTCTGGTTCGCGCCAAAACGCTCGCTCGGCTGGTGGTTTCTTCTCGTCACGGCGGCAGGTCCGATGACGCGGTGGTTTGAAGACGCGCTCGCCACCTCGTGGGAGCGTCCATCGCTGCTCACGCCCGCGGTGCTCGACTACTTCGGTGTCGGCGCACTGTTCGCGCTGGCGCTGCATCGTGGCATGTCGCTTGCCAGCCCTGGTTTGCGCGCGCTGTCATGGGCGGCCCTCGCCGGCTACATCGCCATGTATGGATCGCATGTCCTCGGCTGGCCGACCTTCGGGCTGCGCTTCTTGCAGCAGACGTTGCTCTCCATCGCGATCTGCGGATTCATTGCTGCGGTTTCCACCGGTTTCGGCGGTTGGTTCGGCCGGTTGCTGGAAAGCCGACCGCTGCAAGAGATCGGCCGCTTGTCCTACGGGGTGTACTTGTTTCACAATCTGGCGCCGTTGCTCGCCGGCAAGGTCTGCTGGTTTTTGTGGAATCCGTCGATTCCGCTTGGTGTGCAAGTGGTGCTGCGCACTCCGGTGTTCGCCCTGATCACGTGGGGGATGGCGCTCGCCTCGTGGCGCTGGATCGAGCGTCCACTGCAGGATGTCCGCACGCGCGTGGCCCGCGGATGATGGCAACTTTGGACTCGCCGCCGGAGCGTTCCGGTGCATCATCGCGCCGCGCCGGATGAAAGCCCTCGTCAAAGCCAAAGCGGAGCCCGGATTGTGCCTGCAAGACATCCCGGATCCGGAGATCGGTCCTGCCGACGTGCGGGTCCGCATCCGTAAAACCTCGATCTGCGGCACCGACGTCCACATTTGGAAATGGGATGCCTGGGCGCAGCGCACCATCCCGGTGCCGATGCAGGTCGGCCACGAATTTTGCGGAGTCGTCGAGGCGGTCGGCTCGGCCGTCACCGATGTGTCGCCGGGTGAGATCGTCTCCGGCGAAGGTCACATCGTCTGCGGGCGCTGCCGAAACTGCCTCGCGGGCCGCCGCCATCTTTGTCCAAACACGCTCGGGGTGGGGGTGAATCGCCCGGGCGCGTTCGCCCAGTACCTGTCGATCCCCGCAGCCAACGTCTGCAAGGTCGATCCCTCGGTGCCCGAAGATGTCGTGTCGACCTTCGATCCGCTCGGCAACGCCGTGCACACCGCGCTCTCTTGGGATCTGGTCGCGGAGGATGTGCTCATCACCGGTGCCGGGCCAATCGGCTGCATGGCCGCCGCGGTCTGCAGATTCGCCGGTGCAAGGCACGTGGTGGTGACGGATGTGAATCCTTACCGCCTCGAATTGGCCCGTCGGCTCGGAGCCACGCGGGTGGTCGATGTCTCCAAGGAAAACCTCGCCGACGTGAAGCGCGAACTCGGGATGCGCGAAGGATTCGATGTCGCTCTGGAAATGTCGGGCAACCCGGCGGGCCTGCGCGACATCCTCGACCACACGTCCAACGGCGCCAAGGTCTCGCTGCTCGGCATCTTTCCCGACCAGGTCGCGATCGACTGGGACAAGGTGATCTTCAAGGGGCTCGTCCTCAAAGGCATCTACGGCCGTGAGATGTTCGAAACGTGGTACAAGACCGGCAGCATGATCCGCGCGGGCCTCGATGTGTCACCGGTCATCACCCACCGCTTTCATTACACCGAATTCAACCAAGCCTTTGAAACCATGATGTCCGGCCATTCGGGCAAGGTCGTCCTCGACTGGACCGACTGATCCCGCGCCCGCTGTCGACCGCAGTTGATTCATTCCAAACCCCGCCTCTCCACCATGTCGTCCTCATTCCTTCCCGCCCGGTTCGCGCACCACTACGAAATCAACCCCGAATACGCCAAAAGCGTCGCGTATTTCTCGTCCGAGTTCGCGATCGACCAGAGCTTCAAGATTTATTCGGGCGGTCTTGGATTTCTCGCCGGGTCGCACATGCGTTCGGCCGCCGACTTGCGCCAGAACCTGTGCGGCATCGGCATCTATTGGACCTACGGCTACTACAACCAGTCGCGCGGCGAGGATCGCGACCTCGCCGTGCAGTTCCGCAAGAAGGAATACGCGTTCCTGCAGGACACCGGCATCCGCTTCACCGTCAGCGTGCACAAGCATCCGGTCTGGGTGAAGGCGCTCTACCTTCCCGGCGATGTCTTCGATACCGTGCCGATGTTCTTCCTGACCACCGATATCGAGGAAAACGACCCGCTCTCTCGCGCGATCACGCACCGGCTCTACGACCAGGATCCGCTGCGCCGCATTGCCCAGTACATCGTGCTCGGCGCCGGCGGCGCGCGCCTGCTTGACGAACTGGGCGTGGATCCCGATGTCTGGCACCTCAACGAGGCGCACGGCCTGGCCGCGGCCTTCCATTTGTTCCGTAAGCATGGCAGCCTCGACGAGGTGCGGAAGCGAATGGTGTTCACCACCCACACGCCCGAAGAGGCCGGTAACGAGCGCCACGACTTCTCGCTGCTCAACGACTTCTCGTTCTTCTGCGACCTGCCAGAGGAGGACGTGCGCCGGATCACCGGCATCGAAGGCTTCGAGTTCAATCATTCGCTCGCCGCGCTGCGTCTCTCCCACATCGCCAACGGCGTCTCGAAACTCCATGGCGAAGTCGCCCGCCGGATGTGGAGCGGACACCAGGGGATCTGCGAAATCACCCACGTCACCAACGCGCAGAACAAGAAGTACTGGGCCGACCGCAAGCTCGACGCCGCCCGCGCTTCGGGTGACCTCGAGGCGCTGTGCGAGCGCAAGCGCGAACTCAAGAGCCGGTTGTTCCGCATCGTGGCCGACCAAACGGGCAAGATCTTCAAGCCGCATGTGCTGACAATCGTCTGGGCGCGGCGCTTCGCCGCCTACAAGCGGCCCGACCTGATCACGCGCGATTTCGAGAAATTCCGTGCCATGCTCCACTGCAAGGAGCGTCCGGTGCAGGTGATCTGGGCGGGCAAGCCGTACCCGTTCGATTATGCGGCGATCGACATCTTCAACCACTTGATTCATCTCACTCGCGAGTATTCCAATGCCACGGTTCTGGTCGGTTACGAGCTGGAGCTGTCGCGCTACCTGAAGAACGGGGCCGACGTCTGGCTCAACAACCCGATCGTCACCCGCGAGGCGTCCGGCACGTCGGGCATGACCGCAGCCATGAATGCCGCGGTGAATCTGTCGACCTACGACGGCTGGGTGTGCGAATTCGCCCGTGACGGAGAGAACAGCTTCATCATTCCCGAAGCGGATCCGTCGCTGTCACCTGAGGAGCGCGACCGCCATGATCTGGATGGATTTTACAACGTGCTCAACCAGCGCGTGCTGCCGATGTATTATGATCACCCGCAGGAGTGGAGTCGCGTGGTCCTCAACTCGATGAACGAGGTTGTCCCGTTCTTCGACTCCGACCGAATGGCCGACGAGTATTACCGCAGGATTTACGCTTGATCCCTCGCACGGCGCGCGATTACCGCCGCAACAATCCCGCCATGCAGACGCCGCCCGAATGGTTCGACCCGCTCGTCCGGCTGCTCGGAGCGGACAAGTGCAGCATCGTCGGCGAGGTGCTCGCGGAGCATGCCGCCGACAAGTGGCGCCTCGAGCATCCGCCTGAGGCGGTGGTGTTCGCCGAATCGACAGCCGATGTCTCATCGGTGCTCGCCTTCGCCGCGCGGCACGACATTCCGGTGACGACCCGCGGCGCGGGGGTCGGCTACGTCGGTGGCTGCGTGCCCGTGCGCGGCGGCATCGCGCTCTCGGTGATGCGGATGAACCGGATTCTCGATTTGCGCCCGGAGGATGGCGTGGCGGTGGTGCAACCCGGGGTGATTACCGGCGAATTGCAGCGGGCCGCGCGCGCGGTCGGCTGGGACTACCCGCCCGACCCGGCCTCGCTCGCCGAATGCTCCATCGGTGGCAACATCGCCACGAATGCCGGAGGTCCGCGCTGTCTCAAGTACGGCGTGACCCGCCATTACGTCCTGGGGCTCGAAGTCGTGCTGGCCGATGGACGTGTGCTGCGCTGCGGCGGCCGCGTGCACAAGAACAAGACCGGCTTCGACCTCGTCGGCCTGTTTACCGGCTCGGAAGGCATGCTCGGCGTGGTGACCGAAGCGACGCTGCGGCTGATTCCCAAGCCGGCATCGCGCGCGATGCTTGCCGCGGTGTTCACCGACATCGCATCGGCCGCGGCAGCCGTACAGCGCATTTTGGACGCGGGCCATCTGCCGTCCGCGCTGGAGATCGCCGACGGGTTCACACTCGAAGCCGCGCGTCGCCGACCCGGTTCCGAAGCGCTCGCGGCGGGCGACGCACACCTGATGGTCGAGATCGACGGCAGGCCGGCTGCGGTGGCCGCCGAGCTTGTGGAGTTGGAGCACTTGCTGGTCGGGCTTGCTCCGGCATCACTCGAGAGGGCGCCCGACGAGGCGTCATGCGAACGGCTGTGGCAGGTGCGCCGCGGGTTTTCCTACGCATTGCGCGACACCGGCCTCACCAAGCTCAACGAGGATATCGTCGTTCCGCGTTCGAAGCTCGTCGAGCTCGTCGAATTCGCCCGCCGCCTGCAGGAGGAAACCGGCATTCCAATCGCGTGTTTCGGTCATGCGGGTGACGGCAACATCCACACCAACCTGATGATCGGCGACCCGCTCGATCCTGCGGTGGCAAGGCAGGCCGACGCGGCACTCGACCGGTTGTTCGACTGGGTGCTGGCAAACGGCGGCGCCATCACTGGCGAGCATGGCGTGGGACTTGCCAAGCAACCGTGGATCCATCGTGCCCTCGGCGAGACGGGTATGGAGGTTCATCTTGCGATCAAGCATGCGCTCGATCCGCGCGGATTGCTCAACCCGGGGAAATTCCTCTGACTCGTTACACGCGAGACACGGGCGTTCACGCCGCTTCCAGGGCCGCATCGTTCCAGTCGGCGAGGAACGCCTTGATCTCCGCAAGCAGCCGTTCACAACCGCGGTCCCACTTGGCCGAGCCGCGCAGCACGTTCACACACTCGCGCAGCCCGGTGAACCGGATCTCCTCGGCACCGGCGGCACGCAACTCGGAGAGCTCGGCGCGCAGCGACTCGAAGAACGCGAGTTCGAATCCATTGCCCGCTCGCATCGCCAGCTCGTGAAGTGACAAGGTCACCGGCGGTGCCAGCGGCTCAAGTTTGTCGGCGATGTGCCCGCAGCCGATCTTCACCAGCATGCGGCGCAGCCGGTCGTACAGGTCGTCGAGATGCAGCAGCCGCAGCGGGCATTTGGTTTCGAGATACTGCACGATGCCGTTGCGGATGTCGTCGACAAACGGAAAATCCTGGATGTCCGCCGCGCGCGCGGCACGGGAAAGCGCGCTCTCGAGCCACAGAGTGTCGTAGTCGATCACCTGATGGCGGCCGATCTGAAGGGCGGGGCGGTTGGCGATGAACGAGATCACGGCAAATCGGTGTGGGAGTGGGGGAGCGGGATCAGTCCTTGAACAGTCGGCGTTGCAAGTGGTCGCGAGTCGCGCGGCGCGAGAGCGACTGGATCTCCTTGATGAATTCGTTGACGTCCTCGTACTGGCGGTACACCGACGCATAGCGGACGTAGGCGACCGGATCGATCTGGTGGAGCTTGTCCATCACCTTCATGCCGATCAGGTTGGAAGGCACCTCGCTGACGTGATCCTTGTGCAGCTCGCCGAGGATTTCCTCGACCGCTCGCTCGAGCCGCTCCATCGACACCGGTCGTTTCTCGCAGGCCTTGACCAGCCCGCTCATCAGCTTGACCCGGTTCATCGCCTCGCGCGAACCGTCCTTCTTGATCACGCGCAACTCGGTGCGCTCGATCTGTTCGTAGGTCGTGTAGCGATAGCCGCACTGCAGGCATTCGCGCCGACGTCGGATCGACGTGCCGTCCTTGGACGAACGTGAGTCGAGTACCTTGTCTCTCAGGACTCCGCATTGGACGCAGCGCATGACGACGGGTGGGAAACCCCATGGGTGTTGGTGAGGCTAGACACACCCATGGTGGCGTCAACCGGAAAACACCACCAGATTTGGTGGATGCCACCGTTCGGTTCGCCCCCGTGATTCTCCTCGGCAGCCCACGGATCGTCATCCACGATGCATTCATGACGCACGCGCTACGGAATGGATCGCTGCTTCTGCTCCTGCTCATTCCGGCATGGAGTGCGCCAATCCCGTTGCGGGTCGTCGCTGCCAACCTCACATCCGACAAGTCGTCGGCGTATTCGCCGACGAATGGCAACCATTCGAATCCCGAAGGTGCCGGAGCTCGCATCCTGCAGGCATTGAAGCCCGACCTCGTGTTGATCCAGGAATTCAACACCACCGTGCCGCCCGACCAGTGGGTGCGCGCGTCGTTCGGTGCCGGATTTTCGCACTTCCGCGAGCAGGGCGTGCAAATTCCCAATGGCATCATCAGCCGTCATCCGATCCTGCAGTCGGGCGTGTGGGATGACCCGGTCCTCGACAACCGCGAGTTCGTCTGGGCCCGGATCGGGCTCCCGGGTGGCCGCGATCTCTGGGTGGTGAGTGTTCACTTGCACACGCGAAGTGCGGAATCCCGCGAAAAACAAATCCGCGCGCTGACGCGACACCTGCGTGCCACGCTGCCCGACAACGCCATGCTGATCATCGGTGGCGACTTCAATACGCGTCAGGAAGGAGAGCCTTGCTTGCGACTGCTCTCTTCGCACGTCACCATACCGGAACGACTCCCGGTCGACGATTTCGGCAATCCCGCGACCAATGCCCCGCGCAACCGGGTGTACGACCGCGTGTTGGCGTGCCGCAAGCTGCAGCACTTCGCCGTGCCCGTGGCTCTGGCCGGGCTCACGTTTCCCGACGGACTCGTCTTCGATACGCGGGTTTTCCGCGCGCTAGATCAATGCCCGCCGAGCAAGCGCGCCGACAGCGCCGCGCCGATGATGCAACACATGGCGGTGGTTTGTGATTTTCTGCTGACAGACGCCATCCCTGCCCGAACAGGCAGCAAGGTCGAATGATGGACAAGCTTGTCATGCAAAGATTGCGGCTGACAGAACCGGGCTCGCACGACAAGGATTGAACAGTTGGGTAAGCCTGCACGTCCGTGACCCGATTGCCGTCAACCAAAGATCCATCCGACTCCGGCAGCCGCCGGGGTCCGTCTCAACCGCACTCGCTCGACCCGATGCTGTATCACGGCCAGGTGCGCTTGCGTGGCAAGGGTCATCTCGCACCGGGCCGGCGGCGATGGATCGACAGGCTGCCCGGTGCCAACCGCTTGGAGAAGCGCATCTGCCTCGCGCTGTGCTCCGGCATCGCGTTGCTCATCGCCGTGATGATCTGGGCTCTCTTTTTCATGCACGGGAGTTGACGAGCGGCGGCGGCATTTGCCGGTGGATCGGGGTTGAGAGTGTAAATCCGCGAAATCCGCTGATTTGCCTGTTCATGAGTGACTGCATACACGATCGTGATACGTCGTGTTCATCGAACATGTATTCCATGAACAGGCAGTTCAGAACCAACATCAAACACCCAATCCAGATGAAAACAAAAAATAACCCGCATCAACATCAACGAACGGACCGCCGCAAGCCGGGCCGCCATCATCGCTCTTGGACTGCTTTGCGCTGCAGGATCATCGCAAGCCACCACGACCGCCAACCTGTTGGTGGATCCCGGCTTTGAAAGCAACGCGTTGGACAACTACACCACCGTCGCCAACGACTTCACCGGCAAGCAGGGCGTCTGGGGTGCCGAAGTGGGAAGCATCTTCACCGGAACCTCGGTTGACGGCGTGACGCCGATCGGCAGCAAGATGCTCGGCGTGACGAATGCCGGCGGTGGTGCCACCCAAACCGTGCAGGTCACCGACATCTCGGGCATCTTCGGTTCCGGCACCGGCAACGCCACCTTCGACATGTCCGCAAGATTCACCATGGGTGGAAATGTCGCGGGGGGATTCAAGGACGGACGGGTCTCGGTGATCGCCCGCTTTTTCACCGGCGCACTCTACAATTCGGCGAACACCCCGGCGGACCTCGGCGTCTCACTGACACTCGACGCCGATCCATCGACGTGGGAGCAGCTGACGTTGAGCGGCACCATCCCGGCCGGTACGACCTGGATGATCACGGAGGTGCTCTACACCAACGCCTCGATCGGCACCGCCACCGGTTATGTGGATGACACCAGTTTCACCATCACCTACATCCCGGAACCCGGTTCTTGTGCGCTCGCGATTCTTGGCGCTGGCCTGCTGATCGGTCGCCGCCGCCGGGCATGAGTGTTCCGCACTCTTGACTGATTTCAATGCCCGCATCGACCGACCGGTGACCCCGCGACAGGCCACCGGTCCGGTACTTTCGCAGCAACAGCGGTCACCCGCGGTGGAATCATCGGTTTTCCATTGACAGAGCCTCGGGATTCCGGGACACTGGTTCATAATGCGTATTGAAATCCTGCCGATCCTCCTGCTGGCGACGGCCGTTGGTTTGTCGGCCAATCCGGTCATCACCGAGTTCATGGCCGACAACGAAACGACGCTCGCCGACGAGGATGGTGCGATGTCCGATTGGATCGAGTTGCACAATCCGACCGCCGCACCGCTGTCGCTTGAAAACTGGTGCCTCACCGACAAGGCGTCGAACCTGACCTTGTGGAGGTTCCCCGCGGTGACGATGGCGCCCGGCGAATTCCTCGTGGTGTTTGCCTCGAACAAGAACCGTCGCGTGCCCGGTGCGACGCTGCACACGAACTTCGCCCTCTCCAAGGACGGCGAGTATCTCGCGCTGGTGAAACCCGACGGGGTCACGGTGCAGCAGGCGTTCGCGCCGAAGTTTCCCGCACAGGACGGCGACGAGTCGTATGGCATGCGCTTCGAATCCACCACGCTCGTCGCGCAAGGTGCGTCAGGGCGGTACCTCGTGCCAACCAGCTCGTCCACCCCGGCAGCGGCATGGACCGAGCCATCGTTCGCGGATGGTGCCTGGCCCGCGGGCACCAGCGGGTTCGGTCATGGCATCACGATTCCGGGCATCACCGTGCGCCAAGTGTCGAAGAACGGAAGCATCAGCGGATTGAATGACGCGCTCAACCTGATCTCACTGCCCGCCAGCGATTCGCGCGTCCTGTCATCGGCGACTCAAGTGATGGAGGTCGTGAACCTGCTCGGTGACGGCGGCGACGGGCATTTCGCCTTCAACCGCCTGCCTCCGGGAAATGGCGGCGACCATTATGCGGTGGTCGCCACCGGGTTTGTCACGATCCCCACGGCAGGCGCTTGGACTTTCGGACTCAACTCGGACGACGGCGGACGCATCGTGATCGGCTCGACCGAAGTGATGCGCGACGATGCGTTTCACGCGCCGCAGGACAAGTTCGGGACCATCACGCTCGCGGCGGGACAACATGCGTTCGAAATCGTCATGTTCGAAGGCGGTGGCGGCGATTGCGTCGAGTTCTTTGCCGCGCCGGGCACGCACACGTCGTTCAACGTGTCCGCGTTCCGTCTAGTCGGCGATGTCGCCAACGGCGGGCTGGCCGCATCGACGCTTCCCGCGGGAGCAGGCGGCGTGATCGGTACCGACCTCGCCACGGCTCTTGCCGGACGCAACGGCGCGTACTTCCGCATGCCGTTCGCCATCTCAGCGCCGCCCGCCGCCTCGTCGCTCAGCCTGCTGATGCGCTACAGCGATGGCTTTTCCGCCTGGCTCAACGCCGGTGTCGTCGCTTCCGCAAACGTGACCGCCGTGCCACCCGCATGGGATGCCACCGCGTCGCAAACGAATGCACGCGTGCTGCGCAGGCAGGTCCACAACCTCACCGCAAGTCTGGCATCCATTACCATCGGCACGAATGTCTTGGCGGTCCATGGCATGAAATCCTCGGCAGAAGACGGCAGCTTCCTCGTGCTGCCCGAGCTGGTCGCCGCATCGCCGCAACCTGGCCTTGCGCCCGCCTTTTACGGTGACGGTCTTGCCACGCCGGGCTGGGCGAATGGACAATCCAGCTCGATCGGCGACGTAGCCGACACTCAATTCAGTGTGAAGCGCGGATTTTTCACGCAGCCGTTCCCACTCACGATCACCTCGGCCACCCCGGGTGCGGTGATCCGCTACACCACCGACGGCTCGACGCCAAACCAGAGCCATGGCACGGTGTACACCGGTCCGATCACGATTGCATCGACCACCGTGTTGCGCGCCATCGCGACGCTTGATGGCTGGAAAGCGACCGACGTCGACACACAGACCTACCTGTTTCCCGATGACGTGCTCACACAGGCATCGAACGGAGCGCCGCCGCCCGGTTGGCCTGATTCCGCGCAAGCAGGACGCACGATGGATTACGGCATGGATCCCGACATCGTGAACCATGCAAATCCGGACCTTGGTGGGCGCGCCACCGTCAGGGAGGCGCTGCTCGCCATTCCCTCCGTATCGATCGTCACTGATGCCTCGAACCTCTTCAACATCAACGGCTCGCAAGGCATCTACTCGAATCCGGGCGGACGCGGATTCGCCTGGGAGCGCCCTTGTTCGATGGAATGGATCGAGCCGCCGGACGCATCGCGGCCGAATGGCAACGGCGAATTCCAGATCAATGCCGGCATCCGCATCCGCGGCGGATTCTCGCGCAGTGGCGATAACCCGAAACACGCATTCCGTTTCTTTTTCCGCGGCGATTATGGAGCGAGCGAGTTGAACTATCCGTTGTTCGGCCGCGACGGCGCGCAGTGGTTCGACAAGATCGACCTGCGCACTTCGCAGAACTACTCGTGGTCGTTCCAAGGGGACGATCGCAACACATTCCTCCGCGAGGAGTCATCGCGCCAGGCGCAGCTCGACATGGGTCAGCCCGGGTCGCGCGTGCGCTACGTCCACGTCCATCTCAACGGCCAGTACTGGGGGCTTTACAACCTCGACGAGCGGCCCGAGGCGGCGTTCGCCGAGTCGTACTTCGGTGGCGACGAGGACGAGTACGACGTGGTCAAGAGCGAGCAGGAACTCGGCTATGTCGTTGGTGCCACCGACGGCAATCTCGACGCCTGGCGCGAACTTTGGGACAAGGCGAAGATCCACCGCGCCTCGCCGACCAACGGAAACTTCTTCAGGCTCATCGGGCTTGCCGCCGACGGCGTCACGCCGACGTCCGACCCGGTATTGCTGGATGTCGACAACCTGATTGATTACCTGCTCGTCACCTTCTGGACCGGCAACTTCGACGGCGCGGTCTCGGCCTTTCTTGGCAACGACCGCGCGAACAACTGGTTTGCGAGCCGCAGGCGCGACAACAACCCGCGCCAGGGATTCCGGTTTTTCGTCCACGACTTCGAGCATTCGCTTTTCAACGTGAACGAGGACCGCACCGGCCCGTTCACCAGTGGCAACGAGTCGCTTTTTCAATACTCGAATCCGATGTTCCTCCATCAGGACCTGCTCGCCAATGCCGAGTACCGGATGCGCTGGGCCGACCGCATCCAGCGCCACCTGTTCAACGATGGCGTGCTCACCACCGCCGCATGGCAGAACCGGATCAACCGTCTCGCCGCAGTGGTCGATTCCGCGATCATCGCCGAAAGCGCGCGCTGGGGCGACGCGAAGCGGTCGTCGCCGTTCACCAAGAACAGCTGGGAATATGCACAAGGCCAATTGCTGGCCTACCTGCCGCAACGCGGCGCGGTTGTGCTCAACCAACTCAAGGCCGACAACCTGTATCCATCGCTCGACGCACCGGTGGTGAGTCCGTCCGGTGGCTACCAACCCGACGGCATGATGCTCTCGATCCAGGGTCCCGCGGATGCGGCCCTCCACTACATGCCCGACGGCAGCGACCCGCGCGCCGTTGGCGGCGCCTTGAAGCCCGGTGCGCTCGCCTACACCTCGACCAGTGCCACGGAAACGCTTGTCCCTTGGTCGGCCGGCGGTTGGAAATACCTCGCCGACGGCAGCAACCAAGGCACCGCATGGCGCACGCCTGAATTCAACGATGCGGCATGGCCGGTCGGCACGGCCGAACTCGGCTACGGCGACGGCGATGAAGCAACGGTCATCCCGCAGGTGGACGTCAACCCATCGCTCAACGGCATCCAACGCCCGGCCACATGTTATTTCCGCCGCACCTTCGACGTGCCCGCCACCGGTGCGGTCGCCGGCATGACGCTGCACGTCGAATACGACGATGCCTATGCGGTCTATCTCAATGGCGTGAGAATCGCCGGCAACCTCCCGCTCAATCCGGCCCACGACTACTACACCTACGTCAATGTCGAGGACACCATCGCCACGGTGAATCTCACCGCCGAATCGCTCGTCTACGGCACCAACCTGATCGCCGTGGAAATCCACCAAGCGCATGCGGGCAGCGCCGACCTGAGCATGAACCTGTCGCTCAGCGCGGTGCGCTCCGTCACGCCCGAGCCGATCGTCTTGCAAGGACCCGGTGAGCGCGTGTTCCGCGCCCGATCGAAAACCGGCGACACATGGAGCGCCCTCACCGAAAACCGCTACCGTGTCGGCGTCGTGCCGCCCACTGCGTCAACCCTGGTGGTTTCGGAAATCTGCCCGCATCCGCCCGCGCCGCATCCCGATGCGGAGTTCATCGAATTGCTCAACACCGGCGCGACCGCCATCGACCTCGCCGGGGCGGTGTTCACCGACGGAATCGATTTCACGTTCCCCGACAACGCGGTGCTGCAGCCCGGAGCGCGCGTGCTCGTCGTCGGCAACCTCGCCGCGTTCCAAGCGGCACACGGCACCGACAAGCCGGTCGCCGGCGTGTTTGCCAACGGCACCGGCCTCAGCAATGCCGGCGAGCGCGTCCGGCTCGAGGCCGCCGACGGATCGGTGCTGCTCGATTTCTCCTACGGCACAGGATTTCCATGGCCGGCGATGACCAACGGCCTCGGCCGCACCATGGTGCTGATCAACACGGCAGCACCCGCCGATCCCCGATCCTGGCGACCCAGCACCACGGCATTCGGCAATCCGGGCACCACCGATTCGGTGGCGCGCCCCGCCGGCCGCAGCCTGCTCGACCACCTGCTCGCCGAGTCCACCCCGCGTTTCGAGCGCACCACCTCGCGCCTCTCGGTGCATCGGCGGCTCGGGGGCGATGCGGTGGCATTCCAGCCGGAGTGGTCCGATGACTGCCTGACATGGTCGCCGACCCCCGCAGTTCTCGTGGCGGAAACCCCGGACGAACACGGCAACTCGACCCTCGAATGGCAACTCGACCCACCGCCCGCGGGAAATCGCGTCTTCTTCCGGGTCCGCATCGGACCGTGAGCGGGTGGCTGTCTACGGCTGTCATGACGATTGCCATCTTGCCCTGACCAAAAAGCCACCCAATTCAGATAAAAGGACTGTCCCTTTATCTACCTTTGCCTGCGGAACTGCCGATAAAGGGGTCAAAAATCCGAGGTTTTTCGGGAAAATTGATAAAAGGACTGTCCCTTTATCCAAAGCTCGGCCGGGGAGCGCCTCTGGATGTGGCCTAGTGCCGGCACCCCGCTCAGGCCACAATGCAGGAGCGTCAGCTTGACAGCCGCCGGGATTGGTTCACCCTCCACGGCCCGGCGCGTTGGAACCGTGCCGACATCCCCACGGACCCATGAAAAAGGACATTCATCCCAAGTACGCGCCGGTCGTGTTCGTCGACATGACCACCGGTGCCCGCTTCATCAGCCGCTCGACCAAGACCTCCGACAAAAAGGAAGTCATCGACGGTGTCGAGCACAGCGTGATCTCGATCGGCATCACCTCCGACTCGCATCCGTTCTTCACGGGGCAGAAGCAGTTCGTCGACACCGAAGGACGCATCGACAAATTCCAGAAGCGCTTCGGTGCCGTGCGCCGCGCGGGCAAACCGAAAGCAGGCTGAGATCCGTCACGCGCCGCTTTACGCGCGGATCCCGAAAGCGGTCCGATCATCCGGACGACCGCATCACCGATCACAGCAGGTGTTTCGACGCCTGCTCGACGTCCTTGTCGCCGCGACCCGAGAGGTTGGCGATCAGAATGCAGTCCTTGGGAAGGGACGGCGCGATGTTCGAAACGTAGGCCATCGCATGCGCGCTTTCGAGCGCCGGAATGATGCCCTCGCAGTGCGCGAGTTCCTTGAATGCCGCCAGCGTCTCGTCGTCGGTTGCATACGTGTATTCGACCCGGCCGAGTTCGCGCAGATAAGCGTGCTCGGGACCCACTGCCGCATAATCAAGTCCGGCGGAAATCGAGTGGGTCAGCTCGATCTGGCCGTCGGCATCGGCGAGCAGCCAGGTCATCGTGCCTTGCAGCACACCGAGCTTGCCGCCTTGGAAGCGTGCGGCGTGGCGCTCGCGGATGATGCCGTCGCCACCGGCTTCGACGCCGACCATGCGCACGCCGGCGTCGTTGAGAAATGGATGGAACAGGCCGATCGCATTGGAGCCGCCGCCGACGCAGGCGACCAGCAGATCGGGCAATCGCCCCTCCTTCTCCAGAATCTGCCGCCGCGCCTCGATGCCGATCACCCGGTGGAAATCGCGCACGATCATCGGAAACGGATGCGAGCCGAGCGCGGAGCCGATGATGTAGTGGGTGTGGCCGACGCTGGCGACCCAGTCGCGCATCGCCTCGTTGACCGCCTCTTTGAGCGTTGCCTGCCCGGCGGTGACCGCACGCACTTCCGCGCCCATCAGGCGCATGCGCGCGACATTCAGCGCCTGACGCTCCATGTCGACCGCGCCCATGTACACGACACACTCCATGCCGAAGCGCGCGCAGACCGTGGCGGTGGCGACGCCGTGCTGGCCGGCACCGGTCTCGGCGATGATGCGCCGCTTGCCGAGGCGCTTGGCCAGCAGGATCTGGCCGATCGCGTTGTTGATCTTGTGCGCGCCGGTGTGCAGCAGGTCCTCGCGCTTGAGATAAATTTTCGCGCCGCCGAGTTTCCGTGTCCATCGCTCGGCGAAGTACAGGGGTGTCGGCCGGCCGACGTAATCGTGGAGCAGTGCGTCGAGCTCGAGCTGGAACGCGGGATCGCGTCGCGCGCTGTCGTAGGCATCGGCAAGCTCGCGCAGCGGCGACATCAGCGTCTCGGGCACGAACATGCCGCCGAATGCTCCGAAATGCCCGCGGGCATCGGGTAACGGGCTGGTTGCCGCCTGACTCATCACCGCCAGCATCCTCCGTGTGACGAGCGGATTCAAGCCCGAAGCGGACTCCGGCGTTGCCGGATCACCGGGCCGGGTGTAGGAATCGCGCATGTCCGCCATTTCCGAATCCTCCGCCTTGTGGGCCCGCACCCGGGAACTTTGTGAATCCATCGTCGGCGATCCGCAGGTCGCCGAATGGCGTCAACAGGTCGAGCGGTTTCTCGACGATGATGCCGCGCGCACCCAGTACCAGAGCGTGCACGAGCGCGGGGAAGAGCTGCACCACAAGCAGCACGCCGGAGTGGAACTTGGCCGACAAGAGATCCGTGAATTCGAGCTTGCCCGCGAGACGCTCTTTCAAAACGACGTGGCGCGCGGCTTCGTCTCCGCCCAGCAGCAACTCGAAGAGGTGCGACGCGACATCAACCGTTGGATCAGCCTGACGATCGAGCTCGGGCGCGTGCCGACCGACGAAGACCTCGCCGAGGGTGACGGCGGTTGCTGCAGTGGCGGTGGCTGCGGCTGCTCGCACTGAAGCGGGATCCCTCCAGAGGGGGCGGCCGGCCCGCTCTCAAGGATCGTGGGCGTCCCGCCCAGTCTTGGGGTGAATCCATGTGGGTGAGACGTGCCGACGCTCTCTTGAGCTGCGCGCGGTTCATGAGACGTTTCTGCTGCGCGCGGCAGGCATGGATGCCTGCCGTCCATGACCGGCTGGAAGCCCGTCCTCCAGTGCTTGCGCGCGTCCCTTGCTCTTTCCGGCTCTCCGTCGACCGTCTGGATAGCCGGCCGATCAATGGGTCATCGGGCTTTCGCCGGACGCGTCGCCGAGGTGGCTGAGGTTTTCCGGCAGGAACCGCTTGAAGCGCGTTTTGTCGATCGACTTCATGTACGCCTCCTCGGGTGAAATCACGCCGTCGCGCAGTTTCGACCAGATCGACTCGTCCATGAACTGCATGCCCTCGCCTTTGCCGCCGGTGATCACGTCGTAGAGCTTCTGCGTGGCACCCTCGCGGATGATCGCCGACACCGCCGGTGTCGCGAACATGATCTCGTGCACCGCCACCCGGCCGGGCCGGTCGACCCGTTTGCACAGCAACTGCGCCACCACGCCGCGCAGCGACGCCGCGAGCATCGTGCGCACCTGCGATTGCTGGTCGGCGGGGAAGACGTCGATGATCCGGTCCACCGTCTTGCGCGCGTTGTTGGTGTGCAGCGTGCCGAAGACGAGCAGGCCGGTCTCCGCCGCGGTGAGCGCGAGCGAGATCGTCTCGAGGTCGCGCATCTCGCCCACCAGCACGATGTCCGAATCCTCGCGCAGCGCGGCACGCAGTCCGTCGGCGAACGACGGCGTCTGGATCGGCACTTCGCGCTGGGTGATGATCGACTGCTTGTTGCGGTGGACGAACTCGATCGGCTCCTCGATCGTGATGATGTGGCGGTTGAAGTTCGAATTGATGTAATCGAGCAGCGCCGCAAGCGTGGTCGACTTGCCGGAACCGGTCGGCCCGGTCACCAGCACCAGCCCGGAGCGCATGTGGCCGAATTCCTTGACCACCTCCGGCACGCCGAGCGATTCGAGCGCGGCGATCTCGGTGGGGATCAGCCGGAACACCGCGCCGAGCCCGTTCTGCTGCTTCAGATAGTTGCAGCGGAAGCGCGAGTCCTCGTCCATCTCGTAGGCGAAGTCGAGGTCGCCGCCCTCCAGATAGCGTCCGAACGCGCGCGGGTCGCAGATTTCCGCAAGCAACTCGCGGAACGATTCGCCCTCCAGCACCGCTTCGTCCGGAATCGCCGTCACCGCGCCGTGCACGCGGATTTTCGGCGGCTGGCCTTCGGAAAGGTGCAGGTCGGAACCCTTGTGGGCGATCAGGTGGCGGAAGAATGCGTCGATCCGGGCCATGGAGTGGGAAATGGAGAGTGCGTTGGTGGAATGCTGCGGGTGTCGGATGGCGGTCGGCGGATCACGATTGCATGAACGCGCGCATCTGCGCCTTGTCCTCGGCGCGGAAGAGCGCTTCGTCGCGCGTGATCACACGGTCGACGTAGAGACGTCGCAACGATTCGTCCATCGTGATCATGCCGACGTTCTTGCCGGTCTGCATCACGCCGGGAAGCATGAACGTCTTGCCCTCGCGGATGCAGTTGGCGACGGCCGGTGTGTTGACGAGCAGTTCGAGCGCAAGCACGCGTCCGTCGCCGTCGGCCTTGGGCACGAGC
>Ga0169931_10001919_pt1 | contig 34236 bp, 30 predicted proteins | sample Kivu_15m_20L_FD_129675 | JGI IMG/M metagenome (GOLD analysis project Ga0169931, IMG submission 129675) | Freshwater microbial communities from Lake Kivu, Western Province, Rwanda to study Microbial Dark Matter (Phase II) - Kivu_15m_20L... | ecosystem: Environmental > Aquatic > Freshwater > Lake...
CACACGACTTCATGAAGCTGCTCCAGCTGACGCCGCAACGTGTCGTTCGATACTTCGCGAGCCGACATGTTGCTTACGCGGCGCGAGCACAGGAAATCACTGTTTAATTGCCGTGTTAATAGCGACAAACCTCAGCGGGCTCATGTGGTGAGCTACCGAGGGATGAAGATGGGTTTACCGCCGTAGGGGGTGAACCGTGAAGATGAACCGAGTGCAATTTCAGCCTGGGCTTTCGATGGCCGAGTTCATGGACCGATACGGCAGCAACGAGCAGTGCGAAGCGGCGCTGATCGAATCGCGCTGGCCGTCGGGCTTTGCCTGCCCGGCGTGCGGCTGCGCTCAGAGCAGTTCGTTTCGGCGCGAGGGCCGGCTGTACTTCCAGTGCACCGCGTGTCACCGTCAATGCAGCGTCATCAGCGGCACGATCTTCGAGGCCACCAAGCTGGGGCTGTCGCGCTGGTTCCTGGCCATGCATTTGCTGACCCAGTCCAAGAACAACGTTGCCGCACTCGAGCTGATGCGTCACCTGGGCGTTTGCTACAAGACCGCCTGGCTCGTCAAGCACAAGCTCATGGAGGTCATGCGGGTGCGTGAGGACGATCGCCAGCTCGACGGCCGGGTGGAACTCGACGATGCCTACCTGGGCGGCGAGCGCTCGGGCGGCAGGGCCGGGCGCGGCTCGGAGAACAAGGTGCCGTTCGTCGCCGCGGTGCAAACGACGCCCGATGGCCAGCCGCAGTTCGTGTGTTTGCGCCAGCAACCGTTCACCTACGAGGCAGTGTCGGTGTTTGCTGCACGCTCGATCGCGCCGTCGGCCACCGTCATCTCCGATGGCCTGTGGTGTTTCGGCGCGGTGCAGACCGTCGGCGCCAGCCACGAGCGCGTGGTTACTGGCGGGGGCAAGGTCAGCACCCAGTTGCCGCAGTTCAAATCGGTCAACACCTTCCTGGGCAACCTCAAGCGCTCGCTCAGTGGCACCTACCACGCCTTCGATTTCGCCAAGTACGCCCATCGCTACCTCGCCGAAGCCCAATACCGATTCAACCGTCGCTTTGACCTGCGCCGCATCATGGCTCGCCTGTTGCGCGCCGCTTGCCTTTCAGATCCCGCCCCGGCACACGTCATCCGTGTCGCTGAGGTTCGTCGCTAATCAAGAGTAGCTTTATGTTCTCGGTAGGGTATGCGATCCCAAGCACTCGTGCTGCGGACACCGTTCCAATGAGCCATGTTGCCCCGGCCAGAAGGGCGAAGACCACGATAGCCTGAAACAGGCGCAGCAAGGTATCGCTCACCTTGGCGACCCCGTAATGGATCGTCGGATTGCTCACTCGTAGCCTTCGCCACAAAGTCAGCCTTCATTAGACCCCTACAGGCGGGCCTTTCGCCTTTGTGGCCGACGTAAGGGGGACTGGACGACCTGAAAGGTCACTTACTGAGGTGAGGCTCTCGGCCCGTCACGCGCCAGGGCGCAGGGCTCGGCAGGGCGGGCGGACAAAGCCACCCTTGACTCATTGCTCAATTAGACGATTGGGATGCCAAGCGACTCGGTGGATCGTGTGTCAGGGTTGTCCGTCTCTAGAGAAGTGGGTGGGAGTTTCCTTGCCTGAGACCAAGTTCCGCTGACGGAAGAAAAAATTTCGATATCGGGGTGGTAACTTGAGAACATAAATTCATACAGCGGGTTATGGGACTCCTTCCAGCGCCTCTCGGCTGAGATTACTTCGGCGCTCATCAATCGAACCGGCGTGCCACCTGAAGATGGAATAGGGAGTAACGCACCGCCAGGCACAAGGTCGGAAAAGCCAAACCGGACATATTCCCTGTCGTTCGGTGGGCGAACCCCAACAATCATCCAAGCAAGTTGTTTGGCGATGCAGTATCGATGCAAAGACTTGAACAGTGCAAGCTTCACGAGAGTTCCGGCGGGTCCTTGCTTGACGCCCAAGCGAGTGACGTACGCGGCTGTAGACTTTAGCATTTCCGCCGGTAGGCAAATCTGCGTTCCGAGGTCGAAGGGTGCGAGAAGATTTGTATCGATCCGCATTGTACCGAGAGGCTCATCCGAAACTTTGGATTCTGCCAGGAGGACCAGGGGGGTTGGCGCGCGATCTTTATCCTCGGCAATGCGCAGTTTACTGTGAAGATTTGGCCAGTGTCTGCTGTACGCGTCGGCTCGTACGTTTATCGCTCGTACCAAATGCTCCTCTGTCCGTACGATACGAACGCGAAAGGGAAGGTCTTTGCGTTCGATGCGAACCTCTGAGGATTGCTGCTCGGTTAGCGATTCCACCGGGGCTTTGTTCGGCGATTAATAATTCGGGGTGCCAGTCAGGTCCGCTGAGTCTGATGAAACGCCGCCTCGGGGATTGCGTTCAAATTAATTCGTCAATGACGAATCGATAATGACAGTATATAAAGCTAGGGTACGAAAGTTTTGTTTCATTGAACCCTAGATAGACCATGGGCGGCTGAAGTTCGGCAAGGTACGTGCGAAGATCAAGTACGCTGGATCCGCGCATGTGCGTTCGTACCATCTTCTCTGTGGGGTGTCAACAAGCCTGATGGCTGGCTTGTATTGTCTGCAAGGGCATGCGACAACCGCATATCCACTTGATGGAGCGGGAAATGACAGGTGCAACAGAGGCAGGGTGGACTGAAAAAGAGGCTTCTTGCGAAGAAACCCAAGGCATTGGACGCGCTCGAAGAACTGTTGGGCTGGGGCCGATGCGGTCGAAACAATGGGAGGCGGAGTTCAGGGCTGGCTATCGGTCGGCGCGGGCGTTCGGGACGGGGATCGCTTCGATCATCGCCGGTCTAATGTATCTGGTGTTCATGTTCATAGTCGGGCTCACGGAACCTCATCTCCCGTACCTCCTCTGGCTCAGGTTGGGTATGGCGATCATATTGCTTTCGCTCGGGGTCGTGTTGCTTTACGAGTGGGCCAAGGATTCTTTTGGTAATGACATTATCGTGGGCGCCGCAAGTGCATTGGGATTGTCTGGTATTTGCCTATTCTTTATCTTGCCTCATTCCGCTGATGTTGAGCGGGTGGTGCTCGCCTCGCCTGCGATAGTGATTGGACTCTTCGCGCATTACGCTCTACTGCGACTTCCTGTTCCGGTTGCGGCCGCGATAGGCTGTTCGGTTAGCGTCATCGCATGGGTCTATGTGCCAATTGTCATTGGTGGCAGTGAGGGGTTGAGGTCCGCAGTCTTCTTGTTTTTTGCGAATCTTCTTGGAATTGTAATCCTGATCCTGATCGAGTCCCGTGAGCGCTTGCTATTTGAACAGAGAAAGATCGCCGAACTCGCCCGCCGTGAGGCCCGAGAGCGTCAGCTGGCCGCGGAAGAAGCGACGGGGGAAAAAACGCGGCTGGTTGCTGCGATCAGTCACGATCTGAGGCAACCGCTGGCCGCGTCGGCGGCGCACCTTGCGGTGGTCAGCCATATGCTCGAGCGGAGCGACGTGGCTGGAGCACGATCCCAGCTTGAGCAGGCGAGGCGGACCGTCGAGGTGCTCGGTTCCACGCTCGAGCACTTGCTCACGACCGCAAGGTACGAGTCCGGCGCGGAGTCGCCGCGTGTCGAACTGGTGGAGCTGGCTACGTTCATGGAAACAGTTTACTCGGGGACGGTCTCCGAGGCTGGGGAACGCGGGGTGGAACTGCGCATGCATCTGCCGTTGGCCCGAGTGATGCTGAACACGGATGCTCGTTCGATGCAGCGGGTGATGGGGAACCTGATCATGAACGCGATCAAGTTCACGGCGTGCCGAAGCGACCGGCCAGGGAAGGTGCTGGTCGCAGCGCGACTCCGGGGTTCGACCTGCCGGCTGGATGTCGTCGACACCGGTATCGGAATCGCCGCGGCAGACGAGGCTGCGATCTGGAAGCCCTACGTGCAGCTCGGTCAGGTCGATCGGGAGCGGGAGCGCGGGCTCGGTCTGGGGCTGTATCTGGTCCGAGGCATTATCGGTCGGCTGCCGGGCCACGCGATCTCGCTGCGGTCCAACCCGGGGCGTGGGTCCTGCTTCACGGTCACGCTGCCTGCGTTCAGGGCTGAAGGAGTCACCCTGCCCGAGCCGACCGTGGTTTCGCAGCTGCCGCTGCCTGCTCTTGAGTCACTGCAGGGGGCACGTGTTCTGCTGGTCGAGGACGATCGTGAAGCGCGATGCGCGATCGCAGCGCTGATCGAGCAATGGGGCGTGGAGGTGGTGGCCGCTCTGACCGTCGATGACATCGTCCTTGCACAGCCCCCGATCGCTCCTCGGCGGGTTGATGCGATCGTCTGCGACTATCGGCTCGCGGCGGGACGCCTCGGGACGGATGCGATCGCCTCGATCCGGGCCCACCTCGGGTATGCTCCACCGGCCGTGCTGATCACGGGCGACGTGGACGTGGACGCGCTTCGTGCCGCTCCCGGGGAGAACACCTCGGTGCTGGCCAAGCCGTTCGGGCCGTCGGTTCTGGCGCACAGGCTCCTCGGATGCGTGGGCGCCGACCCGCTGGCGTCGGGGGTCTAGCCAGCCGGGCGGCACCACTTGCGGAGTGACCCTATGATCGCACGCACGCTCTTCGCTGCGGAGCACGACCAGTTCCGACAGACGGTCCGCAGGTTTCTCGAGCGTGAGGTTGCGCCGCATCACGCGGAGTGGGAGGACGTCGGATACGTCGACCGCCGGGTGTGGACTCAGGCGGGATGCAACGGACTGCTCTGCACCTCGATGCCTACGGCGTACGGCGGCAGCGAGGCTGACAAGCTGTACTCGGTCGTGCTGTTCGAGGAGATCGCGAGCCTGGGCTTCACGGGGCTGGGCTTCGGTCTTCACTCGGAGATCGTAGCGCCCTACCTGCTGCGCTATGGTTCGGACGCGCAGAAGGCGAAATTTCTGCCGGCGATGGCTCGCGGGGAGGTCGTGGGAGCCATTGCGATGAGCGAGCCGGCCGCCGGCTCCGACCTGCAGGGCGTGCTGACCACCGCGGTCGACGCAGGCGACCATTACCTGCTGAACGGTTCGAAGACGTTCATCACCAACGGCTGGCACGCGGACCTGGTGATCGTGGTCGCGAAAACCGACCCAGCGGCAGGCGCCAAGGGGACCAGTCTGCTGCTGGTCGAGCGCGGCATGCCGGGGTTCGAGAAGGGACGCCGCCTGAAGAAAGTGGGCATGAAGGCTCAGGACACTGCGGAACTGTTCTTCGACGACGTCGCCGTGCCGAAGGCCAACCTGCTGGGCGAAGCGAATCGCGGTTTCGTCTATCTGATGCAGGAACTGCCCTGGGAGCGGCTGCAGATCGCGATCACGGCGGTCGCGGCGGCGCAGGCGGCAATCGACTGGACCGTGGAGTACGCGAGGGAGCGCAAGGCGTTCGGCACCACGATCGCCAGCTTCCAGAATACGCGGTTCAAGTTAGCCGAAATGCAGACCGAGGTCCAGGTGGCCCGGGTGTTCGTCGACCGGTGCATCGAACTGGTGATGAGTGACTCGCTGGACACGGCCACCGCCTCGATGGCGAAGTACTGGTGCAGCGACCTGCAGTGCAAGGTGATCGACGAATGCGTGCAGCTGCACGGCGGCTACGGGTTCATGTGGGAGTACCCGATCGCACGGGCCTGGGCCGATGCACGGGTGCAGCGGATCTACGGCGGAACCAACGAGATCATGAAGGAAGTGATCACCCGATCGATGGGACTGGGCGGGCGCTGAGCACTCGCCCTCGCGGCCCCGTCGGGGACTCAGGATGCGCGTGCGGGCTCGCGCGCGAGCGCGCACGCCCCGGAGCCGCCGCAAGCCGCGCCGACCTGTGGCGGCGCGGCTTGCGCAGGATCACGGCATTGGCGGGACCGGGAGGTACTCGGTTACGGTAACCCAGCGGCTGTTCTGGATCTGCGACATGCGACTGCGGTCGTTGCCCAGCCGGAACTTCGGCGTGAACTGCATCGCCGGAGCTCCGAACATGTCGGCCGGGAATTTCGTGGTCTCCATCGCGCGGATGAAACTGTCGACCGTCAGGTTAGGCCCGGCATTTTGCGCGGCGGTCGCGAAGGCGTCGATGATCTGGTAACCGTAGGCCGAGAAGACGGTCGGATCCTCGTTGAACTTCGTCTTGTACTTGTTGGCCCAGAAACGGACCTTGTCGCTCGCGTCGTCCAGGTACGGATGCTGCGCCGTGTGCATCGCCCACAGCCCGTCCATCGCCTTGCCCCCGAGCCGGTGGATCAGGTCGGTGTAGGACGCGCTCGAGCCGAAGAAGATCGGGTTGAAGCCGGTCTTGCGCGACTCTCCGATCGTCCCGATGGTTTCTCGGATGATCGTACCGAGCACCACCATGTCGCAGTTGGCAGCCTTCATTCGCGCGACCTGCGAGGAAAACTCGGTGGCGCCGCGCTTGAAGGTCGTGCGCTCGGCGAGCGCCATGCCCAGCGCCTTCAGGCCGAGCTCGGCGCCCCGCATGACTTCCAGACCGAACTCGTCGTCCTGATAGATGATGCACGGACGGCTGAACTTCGCGCGCTTGGCGAGTTCGGGCAGACCGGAGCGCATCTGATCGAAGTAGGTCGCCGCGAACGAGAACTTCAGCCGGTGGAACGGATCGTACATCTCGCGCGCCGCCGTGATCGGCAGGAAGTTGATCACGTTCTTCTCGAACTGCACCGGCATCGAAGCGTTGTTCTGCGCCGTGCCGATCTGGCCGACGACCGCGAACACCCGATCCTGGTTGACCAGCTTCTGCGCCGCCAGCACCGATCGCCGCGGATCGTAGCCGTTGTCCTCGACCCGCAGGCGCACCTTGCGCCCATGGATGCCGCCCTGCTCGTTGATTTCGTCGACGCGCAGCAGCATGCCGTTGAGCGACTGCTTGCCGAACGCCGCGATCGGCCCGGATTGGTCCTGGATGGTGCCGATCGTGATCTCGGCCTTGCTGATGCCCTGTGTGGGCTGGGCGTGTGCCAGCCCGGCCGACAACGCGGCCAGACCGACGGCCAGAGTGGTCCTGCGCATCATGTCCATGTAAGTCTCCTGTGGTTGCTGCATTCGCTACCCGGCCGACTCGCGGGCCGGTCCGGCCGCTACCTTGCCATGACCGGCATCAGTCGCGGTACATCCCCTCGATCATCTCGGCATACTTCTGCTGCACGAACTTGCGCTTGAGCTTCATCGTCGGGGTGAGTTCCTCGTCCTCGGCGGTCAGCTGGGTTTCGATCAGCCTGAACTTCTTCACCTGCTCGACCCGGGCGAACTTGCGGTTCACGGTCTCGATCTCGCGCCAGATCAGATCCCGGACCTCCTTGGCCCGCGTGAGGCTCGCATAGTTGGAGAACGGCACGTCGTGGTCCTGGGCCCAGCGCTCGACGTTCTCCTGGTCGATCATCACCAGCACGGTGAGATAGGGCCGCTTGTCGCCGATCAGCACCGCGTCGGTCACGTAAGGGGAGAACTTGAGTTCGTTCTCCCACTCGCTCGGCGTGATGTTCTTGCCGCCGGCCGTGATGATGATGTCCTTCATCCGGTCGGTGATGTAGAAGTACCCGTCGTCGTCGACCCGCCCGACGTCGCCGGTGTGAAGCCAGCCGTCGGCGTCGATGGTCTCGGCGGTCTTCTCCGGCTGGTTGAGGTAACCCTTGATGACCGCCGGCCCGCGCAGCAGGATCTCGTCGCTGCCCTCGGCGATGCGCATCTGCAGTCCGGGAGCCGGCACGCCGATGCTGCCCGGACGAACCGCGCGACGCGGGTTGATCGTGCCCGCGGCGGTGGTCTCGGTCATGCCCCAGCCCTCGCGCAGCGGCACGCCCAGCGCCTGGTACCAGCGGATGAGCTCGGGTGAGATGGGTGCCGCTCCGGTGAGCGCGAGGTGCGTGCGGCTCAACCCGGTCATGCGGCGCACGTTGTCGAGCACCGTGAGCCGAGCGAGCGCCCCCTTGATCGACAGCACCATCCCCGGCTCGCGGCCCTGTGCGACGCACTGCGCGAGCGCCTGCCCGACCGACAGCGCCCACCGGTAGGTCAGTTGCTGAAGCTTCCCGGCTTCGCTCAGCGTGATCATCACCTGCGAGTAGATCTTCTCCCAGACCCGCGGTACCGCGAAGAACACGTGGGGCTGGATCTCGCGCAGGTTCTCGAAGACCGTTTCGGGGTTCTCGACGAAGTTCACCACGGACCGCCGCATGATCGGCGCGTAGCCGCCGATCATGCGTTCGGCGATGTGGCACAGCGGCAGGAACGCGATGCGCTCGCCGCCCTCGGGCACGCCCTCGAACAGGCTGCCCGACAGCCCGGAGAGCACCGAGCACACGTTCGCGTGGGTGATCATCGCGCCCTTGGGCTTGCCGGTCGTGCCCGACGTGTACACCAGGATCGCGACGTCCTGCGGCCCGCGGCTGGCGGCGCGCTCGTCGAGCAGGCCCGGATGGGCCTGCAGGTACACGCGGCCCATCTCACGCAGGGCCTCGAGCGAGACGACCTGCGGGTCGTCCAGGCCCGCCAGGCCTTCCATGTCGAAGACGACCACCTTGCGGATCAGCGGCAGCCGATCGCGCACCTCGAGGTATTTGTCGAGCTGCTCGTCGTTCTCGACGAACAGGTAGACCGAACGGGAGTCCTCGCACAGGAACTGCAGCTGCACTGCGGAGTCGGTCGGGTAGACCCCGTTGCAGACACCGCCCATCTGCAACACGGCCATGTCGGCCCAGATCCACTCACGGCAGGTGTTGGCGAGCACCGAGGCCACCTCGCCCGGCTCGAAGCCCAGGCTGACCAGGCCGGCACCGATTTCGGCGGTCAGGGTGCCGACCTCGCGCCAGCTGTAGGCACGCCAGATGCCCAGGTCCTTCTGTCGCATCATCGGGCGGTCGCCGAGCTCGGCGACCCGCTGCCGGAACAGCTCGGGGAGCGTGGAGAAGGTCACCGGCTCGGGCGCCCAGCCGAACTGGTCGCCGGAGACGATTCGATGGGGATCGGCCGTCGTGCTCATCGCCAGGTCTTCTTCTTCTTCCAGCGGCGCTCGCCGCGCGCGCCCTGTTCCTTCATGCCGAGGTAGAACTCCTTGATGTCCTCCTTCTCCCGCAGCACGTCGCAGCTGTCTTCCATCACGATGCGGCCGTTCTCGAGCACGTAGCCGTAGTCGGCCGCGTTCAGCGCCATGTTGGCGTTCTGCTCGACCAGCAGCATCGAGGTGCCGCGCTCTCGGTTGATCCGGACGATGATCTCGAAGATCTCCTTGGTCAGCCGCGGCGACAGTCCCAGACTCGGCTCGTCCAGCAGGATCAGCGCGGGCGCCGCCATGATCGCCCGCGAGATCGACAGCATCTGCTGCTGGCCGCCGGACAGCAGGCCGGCATCCTGAGCCGCGCGCTCCTTGAGGATGGGGAAGTACCCGTAGACGGTCTCCAGGTCGCGCGCGACCTGGTCGCGGTCCTTGCGCGTGTAGGCACCCATCATCAGGTTGTCGCGCACCGACAGCAGCGGGAACACCTCGCGGCCCTCGGGCACGTGAGACAGCCCGCGCTGCACGATGAAGGCCGGATCCTGCGCGGTGATCGGTTCGCCCTTGAACTCGATCGAGCCGCGACGCGGATCGATGATGCCCGAGATGGTCTTCAGGATGGTGGTCTTGCCGGCGCCGTTGGACCCCAGCACCGTGGCGATCTCGCCAGGAGCCACCTCCAGGCTCACGCCGCGGATCGCGCGGATGGGGCCGTACGCGCTCTCGACGTTGCCGAGCTTCAGGATCGGCCCGCTCACCCACGCCTCCGCAACGGCTCGGATCGGCGCAGGAACGACATGTCCTCGGTCGAACCGAGGTACGCCTCGATGACGCGCGGGTCCGACTGGACCTCCCGCGGCGTTCCCACCGCCAGAGGCTCGCCCTGGTTCATCGCGAGCACCCGGTCGGACACCCGCGACACCAGCGTCATGTCGTGTTCCACCATCAGCACGGTGATGCCCAGGTCGTTCTTGATGTCCTGGATCCAGAACGCCATGTCATCGGTCTCCTCGACGTTGAGCCCCGAGGAGGGCTCGTCCAGGAGCAGCAGCTTGGGCTGCGTGCACAGCGCGCGCGCGAGCTCGACCACCTTGCGCACGCCGTACGGCAGGCCGGCCACGAGCGAGTCGCGGTGGTGCTGCAGGTCGAGGAATTCGATGACGCGCTCGGCCGCCTCGCGGGCCTCGACTTCGGCACGGCGCGCGGCCGGCGTGAAGAGCAGCTCGCTCCAGAAGCCGGTCTTTCGATGCACGTGATGACCGACCAGCAGGTTGTGCAGCACGGTCGCGTGCTCGAACAGCTCGATGTTCTGGAACGTCCGGGCGATGCCCATCTGCGCGATCTGGTGGGGCGCGACCTCGGTCAGGCTGCGGCCGTCGAAGTCGATCGTTCCGGCCGTTGGGGTGTAGATGCGGCTGATCAGGTTGAACACCGTGGTCTTGCCCGCGCCGTTGGGGCCGATCAGCGTGAAGACCTCGCCGCGCCGCACCTCGAAGCTGACCTTGTTGACCGCAAGCAGGCCACCGAACCGAACCTGCAGGTCGCGCGCCTTTAGCAGCGGCGTGTCGCTCATCGCAGGCGGTCCGACTTGGTGAAGCTCTTCTGCCGCCGGAACATCCCCTTGCGGTAGAACGGGAACAGCTGGAACCAGGTCCGGATCTTCAGCCAACGCCCGTACAGACCCATCGGTTCGAAGAGCACGAACGCCACCAGCACGATGCCGTAGACCACGCCCTGCAGCCCCGCGGCCTGACCGATCGCCGGCGGCAGCCAGTCTTTGGCGATCGCGATCAGCTGCGGCATGGTGATCAGGAAGATCGCGCCCAGGAAGGCGCCGTGCACGAATCCGAGGCCGCCGACCACCACCAGCAGCAGCAGGTCCACCGATTGGATCAGGCTGAACTGCTCGGGCGACAGGAACCGCATCTTGTGTGCGTACAGCGCGCCGGCCACCCCCGCGAGCGCCGCCGAGATCGCGAACGCGAGCCCCTTGTAGTACGCGAGGTTGATGCCCATGCTCTGGGCGGAGATCTCGGAGTCGCGGATCGCGACGAACGCGCGCCCGGTGGGCGAGCGCAGCAGGTTCAGCACGCCGAGCGTCGCGAGCACGCACAGCAGCAGGCACAGGTAGTAGAACTCGGCGTCGGACTCGAGCTTCCAGCCGAAGACGTTCGGGGACTTCACGTGCATGCCGGCGTTGCCCCCGGTGACGCTCTCCCAGCGCGCGAACACCTCCTCGACGATGAAGCCGAACGCCAGCGTGGCGATGCCGAGGTAGATCCCCTTGACCCGCAGGGCCGGCGTGCCCACGACCACGCCGACCGCCGCGGACAGCACGGTGGCCACCGCGAGCGCCAGCGGGAACGGCCAGCCGGCGTTGGTGAGGAACGCCTGCGTGTACGCACCCACGCCGAGGAACGCCGCGTGCCCGATCGAGACCTGCCCGGTGTAGCCCGCGAGCAGCATCAGGCCCAGCCCGATGATCGAGTAGATCAGCACGAACGACAGCTGGGCGAGCCAGTACTCGGAGATGAGCAGGGGCGCGAGCACCAGGGCGACCCCGAGCGCGCCGTACCAGAACTGGTGTCCGCCGTGCTTGGCGAGCGCGATGTCCTGCGCGTAGTCGGTCTTGAACAGGAAGCGCATCGGCTCAGACCTTCTTGCGCAGCTTCTCGCCGAACAGCCCGTTGGGCTTGAACCAGAGCATCAGCAGCACCACGATGTACGGCGCGATGTCCTTGAAGCCGGTGGGCAGGTAGAACCCGGCGAGCGCCTCGACGATGCCGATGATCAGCCCGCCGACGATTGCGCCAGGCAGGCTGCCGAAGCCGCCGACCACCGCGGCCGGAAACGCCTTCAGCCCGATGAAGCCCATGTTGACGTGAACGAAGGTGATCGGCGCCAGCAGCAGCCCCGCGATCGCCGCCACCGCGGCGGCCAGCGCCCACACCAGCCCGTTCAGGCGCTTGACGGGGATGCCCATGTAGTACGCCGCCAGCTGGTTCTGCGAGGCGGCCTGCATCGCGATGCCGATCGTCGAGTACCGGAACAACGCGTAGAGCAGCAGGCACAGCAGCGCCGTGGAGCCGATCACCACCAACTGCTCGGCCGACACCACCAGTCCGCCCGCGCGCAGGACCATGTCCTTGTACGGTACGGGCAGCGTGTGGGTCTCCGTGCCGATCGCCGGAATCATCGTGACCAGTCCGCGCAGGACGTACCCGATCCCGATGGTCAGCATCACGATCGTGAACTGCGGCTGGCCGATGATCGGCCGGATCACGAGGCGCTCGACCACGAGCCCGAACAGCCCCATGGCGACGATCGCGCTGAGCACCGAGATCCAGAACGGGAATCCCATCAGCGTCATCGTGACCAAGCCGATGAACGCCCCGAGCATCATCAGATCGCCCTGAGCGAAGCTCACGGTCTCGGTGGCCTTGTAGATCAGCACGAACCCGAGTGCGATCAGCCCGTAGATGCACCCCTGGGCCGCGCCGCTGATGATCAGTTGAAGAACCTGCAAGTCGTCTTCTCTTTGCGGCCCGGTTCTGAGGCCCAGTCTCCTGCGGACAGGTTAGCACGCGGTCGGCGGGCCGGCGCGAATCCCGCCCGCGGCATGCAGGGGCTCTCCTTGCCCGGGCGGCGGGCGCGCGGTCCGGGGTCAGCCGCTCGCCGGACGGGGCGCGGCCACGGGCGCCTCGCGCGCCTCGAACGCCTGGGGCGAGCGCTGCAGGCGTCGCCGCAGCAGACGATAGAGGTCGGGATCGAAGGGCAGCGGCCCGTCGGGGCCGATCGCGCACCAGCGGTCGAAAGCGAGGCGCTCGCCGGGGCCGCCGTCCGGGTCGCATTCGGTGAGCCCGACCGCACCGTCGAACGGCCACGCGGGGAACCGTGACGGCTCGAGGGCTTCGAGCAGCCGCGCGTGGTGGTCCTGCGGCTCCTCGTGGCCGGTGCACAGGCCCGCGCAGCGGTGCACCTGGCGCGAGAAGCAGGCCCCGTCGCGCGCCCACAGGCCGAGGGCACGATCGCACAGCCGGTGCGCGCGGCCCAGCGCCTGCAGGGCCGATCGCGCGTTCGCGCGGCTGCCGAACGGCCCGTACAGCCCGGGCTGCCCGCACGGGTCGCCCGCGGGCAGCTCGGCGAGCCGCACCAGCCGCGGGGCGCGACCGGGCGCATCCGGCTGCAGGAAGCACACGGTGTCGCGCCTGCGCAGCGCGACGTTGTGCAGCGGCGCGCACGACTTCACCCGCTGCATCTCGAGGATGAGTGCGCCCAGCTCGCCGGCGGTGGTCTGCACGTGCAGGCTGTGGACCTCGGCGGCCAGCCGTGCGTCGTTCGCGTTGCGGCCGTCGGCGTGGAAGTGGGCGCGGACGCGCTCGCGCAGGTTGCGTGCCTTGCCGACGTACAGCGGTTGGCCGGTCTCGCCGACGAAGGTGTACACCCCCGGGGACTCGGGCAGTCGATCGAGGGCGTCCGGCGGCAGGTGGGGCGGGGTCGCCGGCCGGCGCAGCAGCGTGCGGATCGCGTCCTGCAGCGGGACCGGCCCCACCTCGCGCGCGAGCGTCCACAGGAAATGCCGGATCGCGCGGGCGTCGCCGAGCGCGCGGTGCCGCTCGGCCGACGGGAGCCCGTGACGTTCGATCAGCGCGTCGAGCCGGTGCGTGGCGTGTTGAGGAAAGAGCGCCCGCGACAGGCGCACGGTGCAGAGCACTTCGGCGCACAGGCGTTCTCCGGCCCTGCGGAACGCCGCCTTCAGGAACCCGTAGTCGAAGCGCGCGTTGTGCGCGACCAGCACCCGACCCTCCAGACGGCGCGCGACCTCGGGCAGGATCGATTCGAAGGCGGGCGCGTCACGGACCATCGCGTCGGTGATGCCGGTGAGGGACTGGATCTCGGGCGGGATCGGACGGCCCGGGTCGACCAGCGTCGACCATTCGTCGACCTGCCGATCGCCGTCGACCCGGATGATCGCCACCTCGGTGATCCGGTCGTCGGCCGGGGATACGCCACAGGTTTCGAGGTCGACGAACGCGAAGCGGTACGGGAGCATTGGAGCATGCTGCCACGGTGCGGGCTCGTCCCGCGAGCCTGCCGCGCTGCGGCCTCGGCAGCCTCCGGGGCGGTGCGTTGCGCTCGGCGGCCGGGCGAGGGCGCGAGGCTCAGTCCGGACGGTGTGGCTGCACCGTCCCCGGGCGCAGCACGATCGGGGGTTCGATCGGCGCGACCGCGATCGGTCGATCCGGCTGCAACGCCGCCGGATCGTCTGGGCGCGCGCAGGCGTCGCGCGGGCGCCAGCGCCGCGGAACGCGCTCGACGCACAGCGGGTGGATCGTCAGCGTGCCGTCGGCGCTCACCTGCAGTCTCAGGAAGTTCTTGAAGTCCTGGATGCGCATCGCCGAGAACGCCTCCTCGCTGTGTCGTCCGAACACGTTCAGCGACACCAGCAGGTACAGTCCCATCACCGCCGAGCCGACCACCCAGCCGCCGGCGAACACCAGCGCGCCGGCTGCGACGAACTGCACGATCGCCGGTGCGTGGGGCAGCACCGCGCCCACCGCCGCGATCGCGCCCCAGCCGATGTGGAAGATGCAGAACCAGTGGACGGCTGCGTGGGCGAGCCCCCCGAGCCATCGGTAGATCCGCGAGCGGGTCGCGTTGAAGGCGACGAAGACCGCTCCGAACCCGGCGACCCACAGGGTGAGTGCCGGGTCGGTCGCGAAGGCAGCCACGGTCAGCGCCAGGGCCTCGATCGGCCCGGAGGGTCGCTCGAAGCCGATCGCCGACGCCACCAGCCAGGCGGTCATGAAGTACAGCAGCGCCGGGACGATGCCGAAGCGGGGATTGACCAGGCCGAAGGCGAGGTTGCCGAAGCTCAGCCACCAGGAGCGCCGCATCGACGGATAGCAGGCGCGTAGCGCGAAGCGTCGCGCCTGGTCCGGTGCCGCGCCGGAGTCGGCCGCCTCGTCCAGCACGGCGACGTCCTCGTCGTGCGTGGGGTGCAGGAACGCGCCCCCGCCGCCGGCGGTGATCTTCTGCACCGGCGCGAGCGGGGCCGCCGGGTCGATCTCCTCGTGCCGCCGGTAGTGGTGCAGGTCGCCCGACAGGTACACCTCGAGCTCGATGCCGCGCGGCGCGAACACCCGCTCGCGCAGGTAGAGCAGGTCGGTCTCGTCGAGCACCTTGCCGATGCGCCGGTACTTGTGCGCGTGCACCCAGACCGGCGTGGACAGGCACAGCACCACGCGGTCGCCGGCGTGCATCCGGTCGCGCGCGACCCTCTCGAAGAACTCGATCTGAGGCACGTCGAGATCGCCCTGCAGCTGGCTGTCGGCCCCCAGCAACCACCAGCGGCCCGGCAGGCGCAGGGCGAAGTAGCTGCGTCGCTGGCGCGTGCGCCACGCACCGAAGCCGCGCCCGCCGAGGTCCGAGCAGAACAGCCGCAGGAATGCCGACAGGCCGTCGTACCAGTCGTGGTTGCCGGGTACGGCGAACACGTGCGGGGGCGAGGCGGTGCGCAGACCGGCCGAAGCGGTCTCGAACGGCGCCACCAGCCGCTGCTGGTAGGCCTCGCGGCTGGGCGACGGATAGACCTGGTCGCCCCCGAGCACCAGCAATTCGCCGCGGGGCAGCCGACGCACGGTGCCGTCGCCGTCGGTCACCTCGAGTGCGGGCTGGGCGAGCAGGTACGCGCACGCGTAGGTGGGATTGAAGCCGTCTCCGGTGTCGGCCAGATAGTCGATCCACAGCGAGTCGCGCGGCACCGCGGTGCCGTCCGGCCCGGTGATCGTCGCATAGTCGTGCACGTCGTCCTCGAGCGCGGCCAGCGCCTGGACGACCCGCCGGTCGGACTGTTCGCCGACGATCGCCGAGGTCGCCGCACGGAACCCCGTGACCAGCAGCTGGCCCGGGTCGAACCAGCCCACCATCGGCATCCGGGGCGCCGCCGCCGGATCGCCCCGGGCAGGCGCGGGCTCGCCGCGGCCGGGCGGCGCAAGGCGTCGGGCGAGCGGCAGGACCGCCTCGTCGCCGGCGGCGGAGGCGAGGGCGGCGCGCTCATCGCGCGGCCGATGCGGGTCGGCGGAATTCATCCTTGGCGAGGTGGAGCCGGTGGCGACGCTGACCGCGCCGAGCGTAGCAGGTCGCCGACCGACCCGCCCGGCTTCTCAGCTGACCATGTAGGCGGCCGCGCCCGTGGCGATCAGCGTGCCGTCGTCCGAATGCAGCTCGGTCTGCACCGATCCGATCCGTCCGCCCAGCCGGGTGACCTGCGCGCTCGCCTCGAACCACCGGCCCAGGCCCTGGCGCAGGAAGTCGACCCGCAGGTCGATCGTGCCCACCCGGGAGAAGCGCTGGATCACCTGGGCGGCGCTCTCGTGCGGATGCTTCTCGCCCATGGCCACCATCAGCGCGAAGCCGCCGGTGCCGTCGAGCACTGCGGCGATCGCGCCGCCGTGGAGCCGCCCGTAGGTGTAGTGCCCGACCAGGTCCGGCCGCATCTCGAAGCGGACGCGAGGCCGGCTGGGGTCGAACGAGACCACCTTCATGCCGAGCACCTCGTTGAAGGTGATGCGGTGCTCGAACAGCGTCCGCAGCTCGGACTCGAGGCGCGACTGCTCGCCGGGTGAGCGGCGCGGACCGGGTGCAGCGGTGGTCATGGGGTGGCGCCTCCGACACGAATCGAACGTGCGACCTGCCGCTTAGGAGGCGGCTGCTCTATCCACTGAGCTACGGAGGCGCGGCGGCGAGAACCGCGCGATTGTACCGAAGGCGGAACGCCGGTTCGGCGCCCGGGCGTATGCTCGCGGCTGGTCACCGGAGCCCGCCGTGAGCCGAATCTGCTTCGTTCGCGCCACCGTCTTCGACAGCTCGGACGGGTCGCTGCGCCCGGGTGCGACCGTCGTGGTCGAGGGCGATCGCTTCTCCGACGTGCTGTTCGACGCGACCCGGGTCGACGACGCGCAGGTGGTCGATCTGGCCGGCCGCACCCTGCTGCCCGGACTGATCGACGCCCACGTGCACGTGACCGCCGCCGTGCCCGACTTCCTCAAGCTGTCGATGACCTCGCCGACGCTGATCGCCGCGCAGTCGAAGGACATCATGGAGGCGATGCTCGCTCGCGGCTTCACCACGGTGCGCGATGCCGCCGGCGCCGATCACGGCCTGGTCGAGGCGGTCGAGCGGGGCCACTTCCGCGGGCCGCGACTGCTGATCGCCGGCCAGGCGATCTCCCAGACCGGCGGGCACGGCGACCCGCGGCCGATCGGTGGCAGGGCGCTGATGTGCAGCTGCGCCGGACTGGGGCTGCTCGGCAGCATCGCCGACGGCGTGCCCGAGGTGCGTCGCGCCGCCCGCGAGCAGCTGCGCAACGGCGCGAATCAGATCAAGGTCATGGCCGGCGGCGGGATCTCCAGTCCCACCGACCCGCTGGAGGGCACGCAGTATTCGCTGGACGAGCTGCAGGCGATCTGCGAGGAGGCCGAGGCCGCGAACACCTACGTGATGGCGCACGCCTACCACCCCAAGGCGATCGTGCGCGCGGTGCGCTCCGGGGTGCGGTCGATCGAGCATGGCAATCTGCTCGACGAGGCCTCGGCCCGCGAGATGGCCCGCCACGGAGCCTGGCTGGTGCCCACGCTGGCGACGTACGACTCGCTCGCGCGCGAAGGCGCGAAGCTCGGCTGGCCGGAGCAGATGCTCGTCAAGCTCGCCCGGGTACGCGAGCGGGGCGTCGATTCGTTGCGGATCGCGCGCGCCGAGGGCGTGCCGATCGGCTTCGGGACCGACCTGCTCGGCCACATGCACGACGACCAGAGCAACGAGTTCGCGCTGCGGCTGCCGGCGATGCCCGCAGCCGAAGTGCTGCGCAGCGCCACGGCGATCAACGCGCGGCTGCTCGACCGCGAGGGCGAACTGGGCGTGATCGCACGGGGCGCGATCGCCGATCTGGTGGTGGTCGACGGCGACCCGGTGGCCGACATCGGACTGCTCGCGGGGCAGGGCGAGCGGATGCCCGTGGTGATGAAGGCCGGCCGCTTCGTTCGCAACCGGCTGGGCTGACGACCGACCTTGCGCGAGGCCGGGCGCCTCACGCGCGCGGCTCCGCAAATGCGACGGGCCCGTGGTTGCGGGCCCGTCGTTGGAGCGCAGGCAGGGCACCGCGAAATGCGCGGTGCCCGCGCCTCAGCTGCCGCCCACGCTGGTGAACCGCGCCTCGGGCCGGTCGTCGGAGCGGTGCACCGTGGTCACGCTCCGCTTCATCGCCCACGGCCGCAGCTGGTGGTGCAGCGGGATCGTGTAGGCGCCCGCCGCGGTCAGCTGCAGCGCCTCGCGCAGCAACGCGTCACGCTTCTTCGTATCGGTCTCGGTCTTCGCCGCGTCGACCAGGGCGTCGATCTTCGGGTCGCTGATCCGGCCGAAGTTGAAGTTGCCGTCGGCGCCGGTGGTGCGCGTGCGGATCAGCGACTGCAGCGAGTACAGCGCATCGTAGGTCGCCACGCCCCAGCCCAGCAGGTAGGCGCTGCTGTCGAAGTTCTGCACCTTCGCGATGAAGCTCGCCATCGGCTCGGCGGCGACCTTCACCTGCACGCCGATGCGCGCCCACATGCCCACGAGCGCGGTGCAGATCTCCTCGTCGTTGACGTAGCGGTTGTTCGGACAGTTCAGCTGGAAGTCGAAGCCGTTCGGGTAGCCGGCCTCGGCGAGCAGCTTGCGCGCGCCCTCGATGTCCGCGCCCTTGACCTGATCGCCTTCCTTGAACCAGCCGTTGACCCCGGGGGCGACCATGATGGTGGTCGGGATCGACAGGCCGCGCATGATCGTGCGCTGGATCGCGGGACGGTCGACCGCCATGCTCAGCGCCTGCCGCACGCGCACGTCCTTGAACGGGTTGCGGCCCTTGACGCTGCTGTACTTGAGCTCGTTGGAGTTCAGGTCCATCGCGATGTAGATCGTCCGCACCTCGTGGCCCTCGACCACCTTCAGGTTCGGGTTCTGCTTCAGGCGGTTGACGTCCTGCGTGGGCAGGTCGGTGACCATGTCGATCTCGCCCGAGAGCAACGCGGCGACCCGCGTCGCATCGGCGCGCACCGGCGTGTAGGTCACCCGGGTGACGTTCCCGTCCTTCTTGCCCCACCACTTCTCGTTGTTCGACATCACGATGCGCTGGTCGGGCGACCAGCCGTTGATGATGTACGGCCCCGTGCCGTTGGTGTTGCGCGACGCGAACGTGTCCTCGCGTGCCTTGTAGTCCTGGACCTTCAGCGAGTTGTTCTTCTGCGCCCAGGCCCGGCTCATGATGCGGAAATCGATGATGTTGCGCAGCAGGATCGGCTGCGGCGCCTCGAGGATCAGGTCGACCGTGTGGTCATCGACCTTGCGGACCTCGCGGATGCCGGTCACGTAGATCTGCATCGTGCCCTGCGGCTGGCGGATCCGCTCGAACGAGAACACCACGTCGTCGGCCGTGAACGGCGAACCGTCGTGGAAGGCCACGCCCTTGCGCAGGTTGAAGCGCCACTGGGTGGGCGAGAGTTGCTGCCAGCTCGTGGCGAGCCCGGGCTCGACTTCGTATTTCTTGGTGTACCGGGTCAGGCCTTCGTAGGTGTGCATCAGGATCGCATTCGTGGTCGCATGGTTCTGCGAATGCGGATCGAGCGTCAGGATGTCGTTCTGCGCACCCCAGCGCAGGGCCTCGGCCTGGACGGTGCCGAACGCGAGGCTCATCGCCAGCGTCCCCGCACCCAGCAGGGTCTTCATCTTGATCATCGACGGACTCTCCTCGTGTGGGCGTGCGACCGGACCAGCGCCGGCCCGCCGCGTGCTGGGCACTCTATCACGCAGTCGCCGCGGCGCCAGCCCCGCCCGGACGAGGCTCCCAGGTACCGATCGCGTAGCGCAGGCCGGTGCGACTGACGTGCTCGGTGCTGCCGACGAGCCGCCAGCGCGCGGGGTCGATCGGTGGGAAGAACACGTCGCCGTCGACCTCGAGATCGACCTCGGTGACCAGCAGCCGGTCGGCGAGCGGCATCGCCTCGGCGTACAGACGCGCGCCTCCGGCGACGAACACCTCGCCGGCGTCTGCGCATCGGGCCAGCGCCTCGGGCAGCGAGCCGGCGCGCTCGCACCCGGGGCGCGTCCAGCACGGGTCGGAGGTGACCACCAGGGTGCGTCGCCCGGGCAGCGGCCTGCCGATCGACTCGAAGGTGCGCCGGCCGATCACCACCGGATGCCCCAGGGTGCTCGCCTTGAAGTGGTGCAGGTCCTCGGGCAGGTGCCAGGGCAGCCGCCCGTCACGTCCGATCGCGCCGTTGCGGGCGCGTGCGACGATCAGCGTGATCCGCGCCACGGGATCGGGTTCAGACCGCCACCGGCGCCTTGATGTGCGGGTGGGCGCGGTAGTCGACCACCTCGATGTCCTCGTAGAGGTACTCGAGGATCGAGGGCGGGCGGCGGTGAAGCACGAGCCTGGGCGGCGGGTACGGCTCGCGCGTCAGCTGCTCGCGGGCCTGCTGCAGGTGGTTCAGGTAGAGGTGGCAGTCGCCGCCGGTCCACACGAACTCTCCGGGCACCAGGTCGCACTGGTGCGCGACCAGGTGCGTGAGCAGCGCGTAGGACGCGATGTTGAACGGCACCCCGAGGAAGATGTCCGCGCTGCGCTGGTACAGCTGGCAGGACAGCCTGCCCTGAGCGACGTAGAACTGGAAGAGCGCGTGGCACGGTGCGAGCGCCATCGCCGGCAGCTCGCCCACGTTCCAGGCGGACACGATCAGTCGGCGGGAGTCCGGGTCGGTGCGGATCCGCTGGATCACGTCCGAGATCTGGTCGACCTGGCGGCCATCGGCGGTCGGCCACGAGCGCCACTGCCGCCCGTAGACCGGGCCCAGTTCGCCGTGTTCGTCGGCCCACTCGTTCCAGATCGACACGCCATGCTCGCGCAGGTAGGCGACGTTGGTCGAGCCGGACAGGAACCACAGCAGCTCGTGCACGATCGACTTCACGTGCAGCTTCTTGGTCGAGACCAGCGGGAACCCTTCGGCGAGATCGAAGCGCATCTGCCAGCCGAACACCGAGCGCGTTCCGGTCCCGGTGCGGTCGGCCTTCTCCACGCCGTGCTCGAGCACGTGGCGCATCAGGTCGTGGTAGGCGTGCACCGCAGCCTCGCTCCCACTCGTCAGGCGGACAGGCCGTGGAAGCACGTCCCGACCATCGCTTCGACGATCTCGGCGTCGGTCATCGCGCCGCCGGCCTTCAGGTACTCGAGCGTGGGGTCGCAGGTGCGCGCATACAGCGTGTAGAGCACGAACTCGTCGCGCAGACCGGCCCGCAGCTGCCCGTCGGCCCGCGCCTTCGCGATCAGCTCGCCGATCCGCTCGGACAGCGCCATCAGCGTGTCGATGTACCGGCGATTCGACAGCAGTCCCTGCTGCAGCAGCGGGCTGGTCGAGGGCAGGTGCGGCACGCTGCCCGACAGACGCTGCACGAGCGTCCAGCGCAGCAGCGCCTCGAGCCGCTCGATCGCAGGCCGGTCCGGCGGGAGCGCATCCAGCGCAGCCTCGGTCTGCTCGAGCAGGCGGATCATCACCGCGGCTGCGAGCGACTCCTTCGACTCGAAGTGCTTGTACAGGCTGCCTTTGGCAACGCCGACCTCGGCGGCGATGTCGTCCATCGACATCGCCTCGTAGCCCTTGCCCGCGAGCAGGCGGTTCGTCGCATCGAGGATCGCCTCCTCGCGCAGCTCGAACTGGGTCTCGCGGAAGGACTTGCGGGGCGCAGGCAGGCTCACGGGCGCAGAGCGGAAGGAGAGAACGGCAGGGCGCTCACGGCGCTGGTCTGCCGCCATTGTAACGGCCCGGGCGGCCCGCGGCCGCCGCGGGGTCATTGTGGCTGCGGGGTGGTTGCCGGGGCGAGCGCGCCGGCGGGTGGCGCGACGATGCCCTGCGCCGGGGCGCCGGCCGGAACCGACGACGGCGCCATTTGCATCGGCATCCCGCCCATGCCCGGCACCGGCAGGGGCTGGGCGACCGCGGCCGCCGCACCCGCGGGCGGCAGCGGGCGCACCGGCGGTGGTGGCGCGGTCGGGCTCGAGGACGGGGCGCCGCGCTGCGGCCCGGACGTGAGCACCTCGATCGAGCCCCGCGCCGGCGCTGGCAGCCGAATCGCAGTGCCGCCCCGATCGAGCACCACTTCGGCGGCACTCACTGACCTGACCGCCAGACCGTCGGCCACGGTTTCGCCGATCGCGTAGGGCCGGGCCGGCTTGCCGTCGATTGCGAGCAGGGCGACGCTGCGCGCGCCCGCGGCGAGCACGCCGGCCACCTGGATGTTCGAGGGCGGGGCCGCTGCCGTGGCCACTGCACCGGCGACCGGCGCACCGCCGAAGAGCTGGCCCGCGACCGTGAGGTCGGCCGGCGGCTGCGCCTGCGCGAGCGCACCGGCCGGCGCCACCGGGGCACGCGGGGCGAGCAGCACGAGGCTCCATCCTGCGACGATCGCGCACAGCAGCGCGAACAGCGCGACGGCCACGATGCGGGCGAGCGGCAGACGGAGTCGCATGGTCGGTTCGGGCCGATCGACGAGGCCCGCGCGCCAGGGGCTGGCGGCTGGGCCGCTGCTATGATAGACGCTTGCCAAACGACCCGCCCGGGCGGAGCCGACAGACGATGATCGACGGATGGCGCGTCATGCGAGGCGGACACCCGGCAGGGGGCCGCCGGGCGCTCGGCTTCACGCTGATCGAGCTGATGGTCGTGATCATGATCCTCGGGGTGCTCGCCGCGCTCGTGGTGCCGCGCGTGATGACCCGCCCCGACGAGGCGCGAGTGGTCGCAGCCAAGCAGGACATCGCGCAGATCATGCAGGCGCTCAAGCTCTACCGGCTGGACAACATGCGCTACCCGACCACCGAGCAGGGGCTGCAGTCGCTGGTGACGAGGCCCACGAGCGGCCCGGTCCCGAACAATTGGAAGTCGTACCTGGACAAGGTGCCGAACGACCCCTGGGGGCGTCCGTACCAGTACTTGGCCCCCGGCGTGCGCGGCGAGATCGACGTGTTCAGCTTCGGGGCCGACGGCCAGTCGGGCGGCACGGGTGTCGAGGCCGACGTCGGCTCGTGGGACCTCTGAGCGGACCCGCTCGCGCGCCCGCTCCCCCGGGGCGGCGATCACGCCGTCGGACACCGCTCGCCGCAGGCGGATTCACGCTCATCGAGCTGCTGGTGGTGCTGATGATCGCCGCGGTCATCGTGGGCATGGTCACGGTCTCGGGCACCCCGAGCCCGGAGCGGGCGCTGCGCTACGACGCCGAGCGGCTCGCGCTGCTGCTGTCGCTCGCGCGCGAGGAGGCTCAGCTGCGCGGAGCGCCGATCCGATTCGAGACCGACGACGAGGGCTATCGGTTCGTGATCTTCCGCGAACGGCAGTGGCGCCCGATCGGAGACGACGCCGACCTGCGGCCCCGGCCCTGGCCGAACGCGACCCAGGTGACGGTCGAGCGGGCCGACGGCACCAGCGTGCTGGAGTTCGGGCGCGACCTGGTCGAACCGCCCTATCGGGTGCGGCTGGCACGGGCCGGCGCGGCGGTGACCATCGACGCCAATGGGCTGGGCCGCTTTGAAGTCCGGGACTGACGGACGGGGGTTCACCCTGGTCGAGGTGCTGGTTGCGCTGACCATCGTCGCGGTCGCGCTGATGGCGTCGCTGCGTGCCGTCGGGTCGCTGTCCGGGAGCGCTGCCGATCTGAGGGCGCGCACGCTCGCGCAGTGGTCGGCCGACAATCGCCTGACCCAGATCCGCGTGCAGCGCGAGTGGCCCAACCTGGGCCGGGTGGAGACCGACTGCTCCCAGGCCGAGCTGCGTCTGGTCTGCGAGGAGCAGGTGTTCGCGACGCCCAACGCGCAGTTCCGCCGGGTCGAGATCACGGTCTTCGCAGCCGAGGGGACTCGGGTGCAGCTCGCGAAGCTGATCGGCTTCGCGACCACCGGGTCGTGAGGGCGCGGCGCGCCGCCTCGGGCGGCTTCACGCTGATCGAGCTGCTGGTGGCCGCGACGCTGCTGGCGGTGCTGGCCGTGCTGTCGTGGCGGGGTCTGGACGCGGTGCTGGCATCGCGCGATCGCCTGGCGGCGGCCTCCGATGAGCTGCGTTCGCTCACGCTCGCGTTCGCACAGCTGGACGAAGACCTGCGGCGGTCCTGGCCGGTGCGGCTGCTGCGGCTGCCGGTGCCCGCGATCGGATTCTCGGTCGCCGGCGAGCGTGCGGTGCCGACGCTGGAGATCGTTCGCGAGACCACCGGCGCGCTGCTGCCCACCCAGGTGCAGCGCGTGGCCTGGCGGCTGCGCGACGGGGTGCTGGAGCGCGGCTTCGGCGCGTGGGTCTCGCCCGATGGCGGGGCGTCGGTCACGGTGGCCGCCGCGCGCGCGCTCGGGCCCGCAGGTGGGGTGGCGGGTCGGGCGCCCGACGTGCCGGCCGACACGCTCGTGTGGCAACCGGTGCTCGCAAACGTGAGCGCGCTGCAGATGCAGGGGTGGATCGACGGGCAGGGCTGGATCGCCGCCGAGGCGCTCGCCGGCCAGCTGCCGGGTAGCGCGCCGACTCCGGGTGCGGGGCCGGCGGCCGGCGGCGGCCCACCGCCGGCGGGCAGCGGCGCGTCCGCGGTCGCCCAGGGGGGCGCAGCGGGTCAGGCGTCGGCCGGTGCCGCGGGCGTCGCGCCGCCACCGGCGGTCACCGGTCTGCTCGTGCGGGTGGTGCGCGCCGACGGCACCGTGCTGCAGCGCATCCTGCCGGTGCGGGACTGACCGTGCGCGGGGGCCGACGTTCGGAGCGCGGGGCGGCGATCATCACGGCGATGCTCGTGGTCGCGCTCGCCGCCACCGTGGTGTCGGCGATGTTCTGGCGCGAGCAGGTCGCGGTCCGGACGGTCGAGAACCGGCTTGCACTGTCGCAGGCGCGCTGGGTCGAGCGCGCGGTGCTCGACTGGTCCCGGGTGATCCTGCGGGTCGATCAGCGCCAGACCACCGTGGACCACCTCGGGGAGGTCTGGGCGGTGCCGGTCCTGGACACCCGACTGGATGCGACCGTCACCGCCGGCGCGTCCTTCGAGGAGGGCGCGAAGACCGCGGTGCTCGCCGGACAGATCGTCGATGCGCAGTCGAAGTTCAACCTCGCCTCGCTGGTCGACCCCGCCGGCGCGGTCTCGGAGCGGCACCTGGCGGCACTGCGCAAGCTGCTCACCCTGATCGGCCAGCCCGAGGCGATCGCGGAGCGCGCGGCCGAGCGCGTGCAACAGTCGGTGCCGCGCGTGGTCGACAACCGGGTCGTGCCGGCGCAGCGTCCGCCGATGACGCGGCTCGCCGACCTCGCCGACCTGCCCGGCATCGAGGCGTCGGCCGTGCTGGCGCTCGAGCCGTACGCGATCGTGCTGCCGCGTGCGACCGGCGTGAACGTGAACACCGCGCCGCCCGAGGTGATCGCGGCGATGATCGAAGGCGTGGACCTGTCCGCCGCCCGCCGCTTCGTGGCCCGGCGCGAACGCACGTTCTATCGGACGGTCGACCAGGCGGCCGCGGATCTCGACGGCCGACCCACGCTGTCCGCCGGGCTGCTCGGCGTGAACTCCGCGTTCTTCCTGGTGACCGGGGTGTTACGCTACGACCGTGTGGAATCGAACAGCGAGACCCTGCTGGAGCGCATGGCCGACCGCGTCGAGGTGATATGGCAGCTGCGGCGCTGAGGCGCGGCGAGGCGATCGTCTGGCTGCCTCCGCGCAGCCAGGGCGAACGCGCCTTCGGCAGCGAGGCGCACCTGCTCGCGATGCGCGGCGGCGGATCCGAGGCCCGGATCGAGCGCGTCTCGCTCGAGGGCCTGTCCGGTACGACGGCGGTGCGGCTGGTGTTCGATGCGCGCGACGTGACGCTGCTGTCGCCGGCGGTACCAGCGCTGTCCGGGGCGAGACTCGCCCAGGCCCTGCCCAACCTGGTCGAGGACGTTCTGCTGCAGGACGCGGGCGCGTGTGCGATCGTCGCCGGCCCGGCGCTCGACGGCGGTCGCCGTCTGGTCGCGGTCGTCGACCGGGCGTGGCTCGAGTTCACCGCCGGCGCGTTCGAGCGCCGTGGCATCCGCGTGCGCTCGGCGTGGGCGGCACCGCTGTCGCTGCCGTGGGCGCCGCCCGACTGGTCGCTCGGCTGCGTGCGCGGCGGCCTCGCACTGCGCTGCGGTGCGGCCGAGGGCATGGGCTGGACCGCGGGCGAGGACGACGACTTCCGCACCGAGGCGATCGTCGCGCTGCTCGAGTCCGCGGCCGCCGGTCGCGAACGCCCGGCCGGGCTGTTGGCGTGCGCCGACGACCCGTCTGCCTGGCGCGTACCCCTCGAGCGCGCCGCAGAGCGCCTCGGCGTGCCGGTGCGCATCTCGCCCCTGCCGCTGCCGGCCGACGGGCGCATCGACCTGCTCGCCGGCCGCGCGGCCGCGGGGCGCCGGATGCTCGCGGCGTTCGATCCGCGCGCCTGGCGACTGCCGGCCGCGCTCGCTGCGCTGTGCGTGGTCGCATCGCTGGTCGGCCTGAACCTGCACTGGGCGCAGCTCGCCCGCGAGAAGGACGGCATCCGTCGTGCGCTCGAGGCCAGCTTCCGGGCGGCCTTCCCGCAGGCGCAGGTGGTGGTGGACCCGCTGCTGCAGATGAACCGTCAGGTCGCCGCGCTGCGTGCGCGCAGCGGCCAGAGCGGCCCCGAGGACTTCGTGCCCCTGCTCGCACGGTTCGCGACCGCGGTCGGCACCCAGGGGACGGACGCGCTCGCCGGCGTCGAGTACCGCGATGGCCGGCTGCGGGTGCGGTTCCAGGCCGCCCGGGTCGACGGCCGGGCGGCTCGCGAGCAGTTGCGTCAGGCGTGCGCCCGCGCCGGTCTGCGGCTCACCTTCGACAACGACCGCGATCCCACGGCGACCGTGGCGATCGCGGGCTGAGCGCCGCGCCGTGATCGAGTCGCTGCTGCGCTGGTGGGGGTCGCTCACGCCGCGCGACCGCCGCGTGCTCGGGATCGGCGTGGGCGTGGTCGCGGTCGCGCTGCTGTACCTGCTCGCGTTCGAGCCCGCCCATCAGGGGCGGGTGAGGCTGGAGAAGGAGCTGCCGGCGCTGCGCGGCCAGCTCGCTCAGATGGACGCGCTGGCGGCGGAGGTCCGGCGCTTCGCCGGGCAGGCCACCCAGGGTGCCGATTCGCCGCAGCAGCTGCGTTCGCAGCTCGAGGCGTCGATCGCTGCCGCCGGGTTGAAGGGCTCGCTGTCGCAGCTGACCCTGTCCGGAGACCTGATCGACCTGCGTTTCAAGGCGGTACCGTTCGCCGCGTGGCTTGCGTGGTTCGACGGTGCGCTGCGCGAGACCCGGCTGCGGGCGGTGGACATCGCGATCGAGCGCGACGCGGGGCCTGGGACGGTCAGCGCACGGCTGACGCTCGAGGCGCAGAAGTCGGGGCCCTGAGCCGGTGGCCGCCCCCGCCCGACCGGCCCCACGGGGTGCGCGCGGTGCGCGTCCGGGGCTCGGCGCCGGCTGGTGGGCGGCGATGGCGTTGGCCGGGATCGCCGCGGCGCTGGCGGTCGTGCTCGCGCGGGCGCCGGCGAGCCTGGCCGACGTGGTGCTCGAGCGGGCCACGCAGGGCCGCGTGCGGCTCGCCGACGCCACCGGGACGGTGTGGTCCGGTCGCGGTCGCCTGCTGCTCGTCGACGTGACCGAGGCCCGTGCCGACCGTGCCTCGGGCCTGCGCGCCGCCTCGGGCGTCGTGGTGCCCGGGGCGTTCTCCTGGCGGCTGTCCGCGCTGCCGCTGCTGGTGGGAGTGCTCGATGCGCGCGTCGAGCACGACAGCATGCGCCAGCCGGTGCTGCTCACCGGGCGGCCCGGCGAGCTGCGCGCGAGCCCCGGCTCGATCATCCTGCCGCCGGTGGCGCTCGATCGGTTGGGCTCGCCGTGGAATACAATCCGGCCCACCGGTGCGTTGGAGGTGTCCTGGGACAACGTGACCATGCGCGCGGGCCGCTTCGATGGCCGGGCGTCGGTCGATCTGTCCCAGGTGGCCTCGGCCCTCACGCCGGTCCGGCCGCTGGGGGCTTACCGGATCGACGTCGTCGGTTCGGGCGCTCAGGCCGGGGTAACGATGAGTACACGCTCGGGACCGCTGCGGCTCGATGGAAGCGGCACCTGGGACGCGCGAAACGGATTGCGATTCACCGCGCAGGCGACGGTGGACGAGACGGAGCGGGCGCGGCTGCTGCCGCTGCTCGGTCTGCTCGGCCGGCGTGAGGGCGAGCGGACCGTGATCAAGATAGGAGCCTGACGCTTGGGTCTGTTGGAGCCGCCCCGCCGCGCCGCCCGCCGGGTCTTCCGCGCTGCCCGGGCCGGGGTCCTGGGCGCCGGCCTGCTGTGCGGGCTCGTCTGGGCGCAGGGCACCGCGCCGCTGCCGACGCAGCCGTCCGCGCCCGCCGCGACGGCGCGCCCCGGGCCCGCCGCGACGGCGCGCCCCGGGGCCGGTGCGCCGATCGCCCTGAACTTCAAGGACGCCGAGATCGACTCGGTGGTCGGCGCCTTCGGGCACCTGCTCGACAAGACCTTCGTGATCGATCCCCGCGTGCGCGGCAAGATCACGCTCGAGACGCCCCGGCCGGTGTCGCGTCAGGTCGCCTACGAGCTGCTGCAGTCGGCGCTGCGCGTTCAGGGCTTTGCGATCGTCGAGACCGGGGCCATCGCCCGCGTGGTGCCCGAGGCAGACGCGAAACTGCAGTCCGGACCGGTACAGATCGGCCGCACCGCGGCGGCGGGCGGCGAGGCGATCGTCACGCAGATCTTCCGCCTGAACCACGAGTCGGCGAGCAACGTCGTACCGGTCCTGCGCCCGCTGATCTCGCCGAACAACACGATCGTCGCGTACCCGAACACCAACCAGCTGGTGGTGACCGACTACGCGTCCAACCTGCAGCGGATCGCGCGGATCATCGCGACGCTCGACACCCCGTCGGGCACCGAGTTCGAGGTGGTGCCGATGCGGCATGCGCTCGCGAGCGACGTTGCGCTGCAGGCGTCGCGGCTGCTCGACGACACGGCGCGCGCCGGCGGCACCCCGGGCGCGGCCACCGACCCGGGCCAGCGGGTCACGGTGCTCGCCGACACGCGATTGAACGCGATCCTGCTGCGTACGACCAGCCCGGCCCGGATGAGCCTGGCCAAGAGCGTGATCGAACGGCTGGACCGGCCCTCCAGCGAGACCGGCAACATCCGGGTGGTGTACCTGCGCAACGCCGAGGCGACGCGGCTGGTGCAGGTGCTGCGCGGTGTGCTCGTGGCCGAAGCCGGTGCCGGTGCGAACGCGCAGGGCGGGCTCGGCGCGAACGCGCCCGGCGGGCCGGGCACCGGATTCGGCGCCGGGGGACTGGGGGGCAACACGTCCACCCTGAACAGCCCGGTCACCGGGTTGGGCGGGCCGGCCGGCGGTGCCTCGCCCGCCACCTCGGCGCTCGGCCAGTCGAACCAGCAGGTGACGACGATCGCCGCCGGCGGCGCGGTGATCGCCGCCGACCCGGCGACCAATTCGCTGATCATCACCGCGCCCGAACCGGTCTACCGCAACCTGCGCGCGGTGATCGACCGGCTCGACACGCGCCGCGCCCAGGTCTACATCGAGTCCCTGATTGTCGAGATCAGCGCCGATCGGGCGATGGAGCTGGGCGTGCAGTGGCAGTTCCTCTCCCAGGGCAGCAACGCGATCGGCGGCACCAACCTGCCGGCGCGCGGCAGCGGATCCAACATCATCGATGCGACCGCGAACATCCTCTCGATCGGGCGCGGCCTGAACATCGGTGTGGTGCGAAGCAACCCGATCCTCGGTTCGACCGCGAACGGCACGGCGGTCAATCTGGGATTCCTCGCGCGGGCGCTCGAGACCGAGGCCGGGGCGAACATCCTCGCGACGCCGAACCTGGTGACGCTGGACAACGAGGAGGCGCGCATCATCATCGGCCAGAACGTGCCGTTCATCACCGGCTCGTTCTCGAACACCGGCGGCGCCGGCGCGATCAACCCGTTCCAGACCATCGAGCGTCGCGACGTCGGCACGACGCTGCGCGTGCGGCCGCAGGTCGCCGAGGGCGGCACGGTCAGGATGCAGATCTTCCAGGAGGTGTCGAGCGTTCAGGACGCCTCGCTCGCGGCTGGCCTGATCACCAACAAGCGGGCGATCGAGTCGAACGTGCTGGTCGACGACGGGCAGGTGGTGGTGCTGGGCGGCCTGATCGAGGAGCGGGTCGAGGGGGGCGTCAGCATGGTGCCCGGCCTGGGGCGCGTGCCGATCCTAGGCAACCTGTTCCGCTACGACAACCGGCGGCGCGTGAAGACCAACCTCCTGGTGTTCCTGCGGCCGGTCGTGCTGCGCAACGCGGACGCGTCCTACGGGGTCACGGCCGACCGCTACGACTACATCCGGCAGCTGCAGGGCGACTCGCGGGTGACGCCGCACGAACTGATCCCGGAGCTCAACTTCCGCCCGCCGGTGCTGTCCCCGCTGCCGCCGCGTCCCGGGCAGCCCGGTACCGCGCCGCCGAGCGTCTCGCCGCCGGTCAACGACGCGCTGCCCGAGCGGTGGCGCGCCGTGCCGCCGGCTGCGCCGGACGGCGGCTCCCCGCCCGGGCAGGAGGCGCCGCGCCCCGGCCAGGGGTCGGCCGCGCGTCCGGGCCCACCGGCCGATGCCCCGGTCGTTCGCACCGCACCGAACGAGATCGTGATCCCGATGCGGGTGTCGCCGATCGCGCCGCTGGGCGCACCCGGCGGCGAGTCGGCCGGCACGCCGGTCAACTGATCGGGGCCGACGCCGATGAGCCAGGTCTCCCCCGCCCGCTACGTGCCGTACGGTTACGCGCGCCAGAACCAGCTGCTGGTCTCGGGTGTGACCGGCGATGCGATCGAGGTGTGGATCGGCGAGTCGACGCCGCCGCACGCGCTCGCCGAGCTGTCGCGGGCGCTGCCGCTTCGGGTGGTCCCGGTGCGAAAGTCGGGCGAGGAGCTGGCCGCGGCGATCACGCGCGCCTACGCGCAGCAGGAAGGCTCGGCCGCGGCGGTCGCCGACGAGGTGGCGAGCGATCTGGACCTCTCGCGCCTGATGCAGGACCTGCCGAAGATCGAGGATCTGCTCGAGACCGAGGACGACGCGCCGATCATCCGGATGATCAACGCGCTGCTGACCCAGGCGGCGCGCGACGGCGCGTCGGACATCCACGTCGAGCCGTTCGAGACCTACTCGCTGGTGCGCTTCCGAGTCGACGGCACGCTGCGCGACGTGGTGCGGCCGCAGCGCGCGCTGCACGCGGCGCTGGTCTCACGGATCAAGATCATGGCCAGCCTGGACATCGCTGAGAAGCGGCTGCCCCAGGACGGGCGGATCACGCTGCGCATCGGCGGACGGCCCGTGGACGTGCGCGTCTCGACCCTGCCCACCGGCCACGGCGAGCGCGTGGTGCTGCGACTGCTGGAGAAGGACGCCGGACGGCTGGATCTCGGCAAGCTCGGCATGGCGGCGCAGACGCTCGCGGCGTTCGACGCGCTGATCCGCCAGCCCCACGGCATCATGCTCGTGACCGGCCCGACCGGCTCGGGCAAGACCACGACGCTGTACTCGGCGCTCGCCCGGATCGATTCGAGCACGGTCAACGTGATGACCGTCGAGGACCCGATCGAGTACGACCTCGAGGGGATCGGTCAGACGCAGGTCAACGCGCGGATCGACATGACCTTCGCGAAGGCGCTGCGCTCGATCCTGCGTCAGGACCCGGACGTGATCATGATCGGCGAGATCCGCGACCTGGAGACCGCGCAGATCGCGGTGCAGGCGTCGCTCACCGGACACCTGGTCCTCGCCACCCTGCACACCAACGACGCGGTGTCGGCGGTGACGCGGCTGATCGACATGGGCGTGGAGCCGTTCCTGCTCAGCTCGAGCCTGCTGGGCATCGGCGCGCAACGGCTGGTCAGGAAGCTGTGCCCGCAGTGCCGGCAGCCCGATCCGGTCACCCGCGGCTGGCGGGCCGTCGGCTGCCTCGCATGCAACCGCACCGGTTATGCGGGGCGCACCGGCATCTACGAGCTGCTGGTGGTCGATGACGCGATCCGCGCGCTCGTGCACCGCAACGCGGGCGAGGGCGAGATTCGGGCGGCGGCCCAGCGCAACGGGATGCAGACGATGCGCGACGACGGGCAGCGCTGGGTGCAGTCCGGCACCACCTCGGCCGACGAGGTGGTGCGGGTGACCCGCGACTGATGCCGGCATACCGCTTCGAGGCGGCCGACGCCGCCGGCCGCATCGAACGCGGCATCGTCGACGCCGACAGCCCCCGGCAGGCGCGCGGATCGCTGCGCGAGCGCGGACTGGTGCCGATCCAGGTGGCGCCGCTCGAGGATCGTTCGGCCGAAGGCGCGCGCGCGGTGCTCGGCGGTCGGCTGCGCGACGTCGAACTCGCGCTCGCGACCCGCCAGCTCGCGAGCCTGCTGTCGGCTCGGCTGCCGCTCGAGCGCGCGCTCGCCGCGGTGGTCGAGCAGGCCGAGCGGCCCGCGGTGCGCGACCGCTTCGCCGCGGTGCGCAGCGACGTGGTCGCCGGCCAGACGCTCGCCGCTTCGATGGGCAAGCACCCGCGCGACTTCCCCGACGTGTACCGGGCGCTCGTGGCGGCCGGCGAGCAGTCGGGCGACCTGGGGCTGGTGATGTCGCGGCTGGCCGACTACGTCGAGTCCCGGACCGCGCTCTCGCAGCGGGTCAAGCTCGCCTTCACGTATCCGGCGATCGTCACGCTGGTGGCGTTCGCGGTGATCGTGGCGCTGCTCACCTACGTGGTGCCGCAGGTGGTCGGTGTGTTCACCCAGACCAAGCAGAAGCTGCCCTTCATCACCGTCGCCCTGATCGCCGTGTCGGACTTCGTGCGCCACTGGGGGTGGCTGCTCGCGCTGGCCGTGGCGGCGGCGGTGGCGGCGTTTCGCTGGGCGCTTCGCAGTCCGTCGCTGCGGCTCGCCTGGCACGCGCGCCTGCTGGAGGCGCCCCTCTTCGGCCGTCTGATCCGAGGCGTCAACACCGCCCGCTTCGCCTCGACGCTGGCGATCCTCACCGCCAGCGGCGTGCCGCTGATCCGCGCGCTGGACGCAGGCGCGCAGACCCTCACCAACGACGCGCTGCGCGCCAACGTCGCCGACGCGATCGCGCGGGTGCGCGAGGGCGCGAGCCTGTCGCGGGCGCTGTCGGCCGGCCGGCAGTTCCCACCGGTGATGATCCACATGATCGCCAGCGGCGAGGCGACCGGCGAGCTGCCTGACATGCTGGAGCGCACGGCGAGCACGCTCTCCGGCGAAGTGGAGCGCCGCACGTTCGCGCTCACCAGCCTGCTCGAACCGATCCTGATCCTGATCATGGGCGCGATCGTGCTGATGATCGTGCTGGCGGTCCTGCTGCCGATCATCGAGATCAATCAGCTGGTGCGCTGAGCGTCAGCGCGGCGGCATGACCGTGCTTGCGCCGGGGACGGACGGCCCCATGTACGATCGCGGCTTCTACGGAGGGGTTCGACCATGTGGCCGTTTCGCTTCTGGAGATTCGTCAAGTCCGCGGGTCGCGACGGGCTCGTGCTGCTGTACGCGCTTCGCGATCCGGATACGCCGATGTCGATCAAGGGCGCGATCCTCGGCCTGGCGCTCTACACGCTGAGCCCGATCGACCTGCTGCCCGACCTGCTGATGCTGTTCGGCTGGGCCGACGACCTCGCGCTGCTGATGATCTTCATTCCGTTCCTGGTCAGGCGCCTGCCTGCGGCGGTGCGTGCGCGCGCGACGATGCGCGCGGAGCAGACGCTCGGCCGGTTCGGTGCCGGCAGAGTCTGAGCGTCGGTCACAGCCGAAGCGCGCCGGCGTAGCCGGTGAGCTCGAGGTAGCCCCGCCCGACGCGCCGGCCGTCCTCGAGCGCCATCACGGCGCCTTCCCAGTAGGTGGTGCCGGTGCTCGCGCGCGCATCGAGTTCCTGGTCGTCGAACAGCGGTCGCAGCTCGATCTCGCGGCCGGCGACCCGCAGCCGCATCTGCACCGGCCAGCGCCCGCCGGTGCGCGACGAGGTCCAGGTGCGCAGCGGCTCGAACTGCGGCCGCAGGCCGGTGCGCGCGATCGCCTCGCCGCCCGCGCGCAGCATCGCGTCGCTCCAGGTCGTGCCGCCGTCGCGCCGCCGGATCCGGAAGGCCATCAGCGCGCCGCCATCG
>Ga0169931_10001920_pt1 | contig 34235 bp, 24 predicted proteins | sample Kivu_15m_20L_FD_129675 | JGI IMG/M metagenome (GOLD analysis project Ga0169931, IMG submission 129675) | Freshwater microbial communities from Lake Kivu, Western Province, Rwanda to study Microbial Dark Matter (Phase II) - Kivu_15m_20L... | ecosystem: Environmental > Aquatic > Freshwater > Lake...
ATTTAATAAGTTGTCCATCAGTTTTATGAGAAATAATAAATATAGGTCTAGGAATTGTTAAATTACAAAACATATTATAAATTAATATATAATATATATATTTAAAATTTAAATAAAAAAAAAATATAATAAAAAGTTTTTTTTATATAAAGTAAAAAATAATATTGATTGCATAGATCTAGATCTAAATACATCTTAATTTTTTTAGTATAGTAGGTAAATCTTTATTAAACATTGGTAAAAAAGTTATAACAACAACTTTTTCATTATCATTATCTCTATAAACGATAAATTTATCTTCGGATAGATTTAATATTTCCATTATTTTATATCTTTTATATACTTTGAGATATACTTTTTTGCTTCCAGATTCTACATAATTAAGATATAATCTTTGATAACTTCTATTACTAATCATTTTTTCAACACATAGTTGAATACCATTAGAAACCATATTTAATAATTCTCTTTTTTTTTTAATTTTTTCTACCACTATAATAAACATAATTAGATCATTATCTTCTTGATTCATATGATATATAAATCTATAACTAAATATAGTTTTATATTTTTATTATTAAAACGATCATGGAATATAAATAATACAAAATTTAATGAAAGAGATAAGATATTATTTAATATTTTCATCCATAAGAGGAGTATCAGTTATTTTCATTCCACAGTATTCTTGAGGATTACTATTATAATCGGTAGGTTTATAAATACCTAATTTACTAGCTTTTTTTAATAAAAATTTAAAATTACTCCAGAATTCATCAGTATGACCAACACTTTCAGTCATAATATGAGCCATTTCGTGTAATGCAACGAACATCATAGTATTCATATCAACTAATTTTTCATCTTTATCTTTAGATCTTAAACAGAATACGATTTTTTCACCTTTATTAATAGAATAAGAAGTATTTTTACTATTTTTTTCTAATTCAATTATATTATTAGGATTAAATTTTTTAATTAATCTTTGAACTCTGTCTTCTTCAGTGTAATTTTCTTTTAAATATTCTTTAACAGTAACCAATTTTTCTCTAATAAGAGCCATCATATCAGCAGCATCATTTTTATCTTCTTTATTTCTGACTAAATATTTTCTTCCATCTTTTTTAGATTGAACATATAAAAGATCGTTATATTTATTCTCATTATAAACAAAATATATTACTAATAAGAGCACTAAAAGAACTATTGTTCCTATTTCCATTAAATTTTAATTAATATATAAATTATTCATATATTTTTTTATATTTCTTTTTAATATCTTTATATAATTGTCTTAAAGTCTCTTTATATTTAATATATTTTTCTTTTGTTTTTAATAATATTAATTTATTATTATAGTATTTTTCATAATTAACATTACCGGATTTATCAATAGATTCATTATTTAATCTTTTTTCTTCTTTATTGCTTAATTTATAATTAATTAGATATCTATTTAGTAAAATATTTAAGTATGGATTATATCCTTGAAATATATTAAAATATATAATTCTATTAATATCTTCTAATGTAAAATCTTTTTTATTTTTTTTTATAATATTTTCATAATATTTTAAAACTTTAATACCAGAAATTAGCATTTTTTTTACTTGTAATTTATTTAAAAATTTAGTATTATAAAAGATACCTAAATCATTAAATTTAAGATATTTAATATTTATTTTATTTTTATTAAAAAATTTATGAATTAAAAATTTTGTTTTAATGTATGCATTTTTATCATAAATAATAAATATTTTTGAACTTTTGGTTACTTTATTTAATAAAGGATAAATAGTATATTTATAACAATATAATTTATTATCATCTGTTAAACATTTATTAATTAATTTTGTTTTTAATAAACCATCAGAGGTATATAGATTTGGATCTAAACCAAATTCCATTTTTATAATTTATATATATATATATTTTTAGTAAAAAATAGATGTAATTATAACAAGAGATATAAAAAATTTCTTTCTTATATTCTTTGAATTTTATATTAATTTAACTATTTTTATGCTTTTTAGATATCATCATCAATATTCTTAGACCATGAATTAACAGTTTTATTAATAGAATTTAAATATATAATTTCATATTCTGATTTATTCCCTGATTTATTTCTTCTATCATTAGAATAGTTTTTTTTATTAGAGTATATTCTTTTTGAACCTTGAATAGAACTAGTAAAAAAAGAATCATTAATATTTAAATTAGAAAGCATAATGATAGTTTAATTAATTTTAGTGTATTTAATATAATATATTATAGGAATAAATGAGTATCATTTTTTTTAATAATAAAAACAATATAAAGCATCAAAAATATATAAAGAAAAATTGAATAAATTTATTTAAAAACAAAGTATTAATACTATATAACTCATTATGATAATTAAAAAAAACTATTTCCGTAATCAAAATAATATAGAAATAAATGAATTAAATAATGATCTTATTTTTCAAGCAGTTGATTGGTCAGAAAAGGATGTATTGATAGAAGAAGAAGAAGATGACTCTGACTCAGATAATGATATATCATTTGAAGATAAAGATAAACAGAAGAAAAATAGGAAAAAATGTTATGAGATAAGATGTTATGGTATATCTGATAATAATTTTACAATATGTATAAATATTAAAGGATTTAAACCATACTTCTATATCAAAATAGATGATAAATGGACTAAAAGCCATATATTAAAATTTACGAATGAATTATCGAAAAAGATAAGTAAGAATAGTCAAAATTCGATAAATTCATGTAAATTAGTTAAAAGAAAAGATTTGTATTGGTTTTCTGATAATAAATTATTTAAATTCATAGAAATAGTTTTTAATAATAAATCAGGATATAATGAAGTTAAATCTTTACTGATGGGTAAAGAACTAGATTTCGAGAAACAAAAACTTTTAGATAAGGAGAATAAAAAGTTAGAAAAGAGATACTTTAAGATTGATGGAGTAAAATACGATTTTTCAGAATCACTTTATGAAACAAATATATCTCCGTTATTAAGATTTTTTCATGATGCAAATATACAGCCATGTGGTTGGATAAAAATACCATGTAAAAAGTATGAGATTTTAACAGAAAAGAATTCTAGATGTCAGTTAGAGATTAATTGTAATTGGGAATCAATAGAACATGTAGATAAAACTGATATAGGACCGTTATTGATAGCATCTTTTGATATAGAATGCACAAGTTGTGATGGAACATTTCCGAATCCAGAGAGACCGGATGATGAAATAATTCAGATAGGAACTACAGTTCATAGATATGGTGAAAAATATTGTTGTTTTAAGAATATTTTAACTTTAAAGAAGTGTGAAACGATAACAGAGGATAATATAGAAGTGAAATCGTTTAATACAGAAAAGGAACTTATTATAGCATGGTCTAAATTAATAGAAAGAATAGATCCAGATGTAATAACAGGATATAATATATGGGGTTTTGATATGACGTATATGGATTCTAGAATGGTTAATGGGTGTGGTGGTAAATACGCTCCATTCAATGATCAATTTTATAGAATATATTCACGTAATCATAAATATCCAGCAATATTTAAAGAACAGAAATTAGAATCGAGTGCTTTAGGAGAGAATTTTTTATCTTTTTTTCAGAGTGAGGGTATCATAGGAATAGATATGTTAAAATTATGTCAAAAGGATTTTCAATTAGAGTCGTATAAACTTGATTTTGTTTCAAAGAATTTTATTAAAGGAAAGGTTAAAGGATGTCGTATTATAGATGATAATAATATTATTATACAAACAGATAATACAGATGGACTTAATACTGATTCTTATATAAGTTTAAATATTAAATTGCCATTGAAGATACTTAATAAAAATTATTTAAAAGAGAAATTTCATGTTACAAAGATAGAAAAAGGATTGATATATATAGATAATATAAATGTAAAATTATTTTTCAGGAATGAAGAAGAATATGAATCTTTTAAGAATAATAAATTGAGTATAGAGTGGTATCAAAATAAGAATGATTTATCACCGAATGAATTATTTCAGAGATATAGTAGAGGGAAACCAGAAGATATTAAAGAAATAGCATTATATTGTGTAAAAGATTGTGAATTAGTAAATACATTAATAATGAAATTAGAGGTGATTACGAATAATGTAGGAATGGGAAATGTTTGTTTAGTTCCATTAACATATTTATTTTTACGAGGTCAAGGTGTTAAGATTTTTAGTTTAGTTGCGAAGCAATGTAGGGATGAGAAATTTCTAGTAAAAGTTTTATCACCAAAAGACATAGATAATAGTAGTTATGAGGGAGCAATAGTTTTCGATCCGAAGCCAGGTATTTATTTTGAACCGATACCTGTTTTGGATTATGCATCATTATATCCATCGAGTATGATAGCAGAGAATATATCACATGAGACATTGGTTTTAACAAAAGAATATGATTTAGAAGGTAATTTAATTAAAGTAAATCCACCTAATAATGAAAAATTTCTTGAATTGACGGAAGAATATAATTTTAATATTATTGAGTATGATACGTATAAAAAGGTAACAGAAGAAGATAAGAAAAAAATTAATAGTAAGAAGTCAATAACAAATATAAAACCGAAGAATAATGATGATGAAGAGAATATGAATGATGAAGATGAGAATCAAGAAGATCATACAGATGAATATCAACCGAATTTTACTTTTTTTAATATGAATAAATCAATTAAAAAGAAGGAATATGATATGGAAGAGAAAGGATCATTAGGAATAAAAACTGGTAAAAAGGTTTGTTATTATGCAGAGAATAAGAATGGAGAGAAGGGTTTAATGCCAAGAATCTTAAATAGATTATTATATGCAAGAAGATCAACGAGAGCTAGTGCGGAATATAAAGATGTTGAATTAAAAGATGGTTCAATAATATATGGATTTGTTAAAAAAGATGAAAATAATAGAACAGTAGAAGTTGCAAAATATAAAGAAAAAGCAATAATTGTATCGTTGGATGAAGTTTTAACAATAAAAGATAAATTCTCAGATTTTCAGAAGAAAGTTTTAGATGGTTTGCAATTAGCATTTAAAGTTGTTTGTAATTCTTTATATGGTCAGGTTGGTGCATCAACTAGTTCGATATGTTTTAAAGAATTAGCCGCATCAACAACAGCGACAGGAAGAAGAATGGTAACAATAGCAAGAGATTTAACATTAGAATATTTTCCAAAATCAAAACTTGTTTATGGAGATAGTGTTACAGGAGATACTCCGGTTATTATTAGACGTAATTATATGATTGAGATAATAAAAATATCAGATCTTGAAATTAATGATAATAATAATAATAATAATATTAAATGGTTATCATATGATAATTTCAAACCGAATGATCAAGGAAGATTTAATAAAGAACAGATGATACCGGATCATGATAAAGATAGATTAGAGATTTGGTCATCATCGGGTTGGACATTAATCAATAAGATTATTAGACATAAGACGATGAAGAAGATTTATAGAGTAGTTACAACGACAGGAATTGTAGATGTAACAAAAGATCATAGTTTATTAGATTCGTCGATGAGAATAATAAAACCGAATAAATGTAAATTAGGAGAGATATTATTAACGGGATTTCCAGTTAAAAATGAAAATATTATAGAAAATACTTCGAATGAATTAATGAAAGGTATAATTTATAGTATAAAAGATTCATTAGAGGCTCAGAAATTATATTATGAATTGGTATTGAAGGGAAATAAATTAGAGTTAATGTATGATCATACATTAAAATTATTTCATATAGTCAATATAAGTGATGAAATGGATGATAGAATAATAGGAAAAGTATTATCGATACATGATATGGGTTATACAGGTTATGAAGATTATGTCTATGATTTGGAAACAAAGGAGGGTAATTTTCATGCAGGTATAGGAAATATAATAGTAAAGAATACAGATTCTGTATTTATTAGTTTTGTTGATTATATAAAGGAAAAATATGGTGAAGTATCACCAGAAGAATTACTTAGATTATCAATAGAGACTGGTAAGGAAGCATCCAAGATGGTATCATTACAATTGAAGAAACCGCAGGATTTAGAGTATGAAAAGACTTTTTATCCGTTTGCAATATTTTCGAAGAAGAGATATTTTGGAAATAAATATGAATTCAGTCATAAAGAATATAAGCAGACGAGTATGGGTATAGTTTTAAAACGTAGAGATAATGCTCCGATAGTAAAAGATATTTATGGTGGAATTATTGATATTATATTAAATAAAAGGAATATAGATGATGCAATAATATACTATAAAAATGAGATAAAAAAATTATTAGATGGTAATGTAGATATAGATAATTTGATAATATCAAAGAGTATAAAATCGACAGAATCGTATAGTAATCCGACATTAATAGCACATAAGGTGTTAGGTGATAGGATAGGAGATAGAGATCCAGGAAATAAGCCACAATCCAATGATAGAATACCGTATTGTTATATAGATATAAAGAATATAAAATGTGTATTATGTCAGGGTGTGATATGTGTTGATAAGTGTAAATGTAATAAATGTATGAAAATATTTTGTGTAAAACATTTAACACAGCATACAGAAATATGTTATCCGATATGTAGATACTATAAGACTCCATTAAATAAGAATATAAAGAATAGGGAAGGTAAGTATAATATAAACGAATGTCCTACATGTAAGGGATGGTATTCTGATAATGCGATGATAAAACATACGCAGAGGAAGGATAAGTTGGGAGTAATACATTATGATAAATGTAAGAAACCATTAACATATAAGTTATTACAGGGTGATATAATAGAGCACCCGAATTATATATTAGAGAATAAACTAATAATAGATTACAGGTATTATTTTGAGCATCAGATAAAGAAGCCAGTGAATCAGATATTTGAATTAGTAATAGATAACCCTGATTCAATAACGAATGAGATTATCATAGCAGATAATAATAAAAAGAATGGTAATCAAAATATAACGAATTGGTTTAAGGTTTTAAAATAATCTAATAATTTTTCATATATATTATAATATTAAAAATTGAATTTAAAAATATATAAAAATAAATTATTATATTTATATAAAAGAAATTTGATAATGGATGATAATTATGATGATAAATTTTATTGCATAAAAGGTAAAGGAGGTTTAGCAAATATGGGAAATACATGTTATTTCAATACGGCTATACAGTTATTAAATAATTGCAAAGATTTAACGACATATTTTTTATCAGGTAAATTTAAGGAAGATTTTAATAAGAAGTCAGAAGAATCAGATTTTAGTTTAAAATACTATAAATTGGTAAATGAGATATGGAAGGATAATATAGTTTTAAGACCAGCATCTTTAAAAAATTCTTTAGAAAAATATCATAAACAATTTAGGGGTTATTTACAGCATGACACTCAGGAGACATTATTAATAATGATAGATTTATTACATATGGGATTAAATTATCCGGTATCAATAAACGTATCAGGTTCAGTAATGAATGAGGTTGATAAGTTAGAGATATTATATACAGAATCAATGAGATCATTTTTTGGTAAGACTTATTCAAAGATAATAGAGTTATTTTATGGATTTGATCATTCGACGATAACTTGTAAGAATTGTAATCATAAGAGTCATAAATTTGATCCATTTAGTGTATTAAATTTGCCTATAAATCAGTTTGAAGAGAAATCAGAGAAGGTTTTAGATATGAAGATAACGAATACGATTCATGATTGTTTAGATATATATACGAATTCAGAAGAATTGGATAGAATAAATCAATATAATTGTGAGAATTGTAAGACATTAACAGATGCAACGAAGAGAATAACGATATGGAAATCTCCGAAGTATTTAATAATAAGTTTAAAACGATTTGATTATAGTAGGAATATAAAGTTAGATAGGTTGATTCATTTTCCGATTATTAATTTAGATATAAGTAATTATGTTGATGGATATGCAACAAAAAAATATATATATAATTTAATAGGAGTTGGTAATCATATAGGAATGGGTTTAAATGGTTTAAGAGGAGGACATTATACATCGTATATAAAGAAGCCAGATAATAAATGGTATTCTTATGATGATGATAGGGTTAGTGAATTAATTAATTATGAATATTTAGAGGCTATAAAGAATAATATAAAGCAATATATAATAAATAATAAAATAACAGAGATTGATCAAAATATATTGAATACATTGATGAATCCAAATTTAAATAAATTTAATATACCTGTTCCGGTAGATTTAAAAATAAATGAAATTGATGTATTTCTAGATTTAATAGTATTTGAGATAGTCAAGAAAATAATTATTAGTAATAATGCTTATGTTTTAGTTTATGAGAGAATTGATTAGATTAGATGATATTGATTTATAATAGATATAGAATGATAATGAAATAAAAATAAAAATAATATAAAAAATATTATTTTTAATGTAATTTATAATATATATATGAATAGTAATAAAGGATCTAAATTTGGATCGAATTTTCTAAATAAATTTAGGAAACCGGTATCAATCAATACACAAAGTTCAACAAGTAATATTTCAGTAACTCATATAGTAAGTTTAATTTTAATAATAATAGTAATATATTTGGTAGTAGTATTGATATATTATTTTTTATATTCGTGTAAGAAGAAGAAGAGTTTATATGAATATATAACAAGTTTTTCATTAGATCCATGTGATAAGAATGGAGAGATGAGTATAGATTTGAATCCAATATCATTAATAGAATCGACGTTAAAAGATGATGAGGTATTTCATGTAAGTAATCAGGATTATACGTTTGATCAGGCGAAGTGTAAGTGTGAGGCTTATGGAGCAAAATTAGCAACGAGAGAGCAGATAATGAAAGCATATAATAATGGAGCAGAGTGGTGTTCATATGGATGGTCAGAGGGTCAGAATGCTTATTATCCGACACAGAAATGCACATGGGATAAAATGCAGAGGGGTCCAAAGAGGAATAGAAATGATTGTGGAATGCCTGGTATAAATGGAGGATTTTTTAGTAATCCGAAGTTAAGGTTAGGAGTAAATTGTTATGGGACAAAACCGGCTGGTGAGGTGGTTAAGTTAAAGAAGCCGGAGTGTAAGGAGGGTGAATTTTGTAAAAGGGAGGAGAATTATAATGCATCAAATAAATTACCGACAGATAATATAGCACCATTTAATTCAGAAAAGTGGAGTGGTTTATAAAAAATAAAAAAAATATAGTATAAATTATAATCTAATAATTCAATATATTATATTATAATAAATGTCATTACCTAGTATAAAAATAACAACAAATAATAATAATAATAGTAATAATAATAATAATAATAATAATAATGTAGGTGTAAATAATCGAATAAATTATAATAATGAAGATTATGATGATGATGAAGATTATGATGATGAAGAAGATTATGAAGATGATGATTATGAAGAGAATAATAATAATGAGAGTAATAATCAGAATGGTGGAATAAATTTCAAGGTAACAAAGTTAGATACATTATCAGATTCAGAGCCGGATATAGCATATAAGTATAAGGAAGATAAAACGAATACGAATCATTTAGATATAGCAATGAAACAAACATTAGAGGAAGATAGTAAGGAAGATATAAATATAATGAATATGGGAAATATGAGTGGAGGAGGAATAGGTGAAAAGAATAATATATCAGATTATAAGAATAGTTCAAATTTGGTATATTTTATAACGGCGATTATAGTAATAAATACGATAATATTGGGTATATATAAGAATCATGAAATATTTAATTTTGAGTGGGTAGAGTGGTATGATAAGTTTAGGTTATTTGGAGTAATATTAGATATATCGAGTGTATTAGTATTAGTAATATTAACACAGTTAGTATATAAGAATAATTTGAATGAAAAATATGGTTTTTCATCATTTGTATTTATATTAACATTTATATTAATAAAAATATTTTTTGATTTGATGTTTTATATATTAGTAATAAAAAAAACAAAATCGGGAGAGAATTCATTAATAGATTTTTTGAAAAGATATTGTAAAACAGTAAAATCGTCAGCATTATTAGGATCAGTAATAAGTATAATAATGATATCGATATTTGCGATATATTTATCGAGATGTGATTATTGGATATCAATATTTATAATAGTAATATTTTCGGTAATACAGTCATTATTTATATTTTATAAGAATTAGATTTAAAGATTTTTGATATAAAGTAGTAATATAATGGTTTGGTATTGGTTAAAATATTCATTATTTTTAAAAATATCAAGAATTTTGTTAAGAATATAGTAATTAAGTTTTTTATCCATTAATAAATAATATAACATAGAGGGTGTTATACTATTATGTTCTTTTTTAATATTATAAAGGATACTATATTCATCATAAGTTAGTTCTTTAGAGATATAATAATCAAGCATGATATATAATAATATAGATAAAAGAAAATTCTTAAATAATAAAAGTTAAATATTAATAAATATAATAATTTAATATAATATAATATGTTAGGGAGACTATTATTGATATTATTTATAATAATAATAATAATATATTTTTTATATGATATAAAGTTGAATTATTTTAATAAAACAATAGAGGAGAATTTAAATAATTATAATAGAGAAGATGGTGATAAAAATATAGATTTAGATATATATAATAGTAGTAATAATTATAATAAGGATGTTCCATTTACGGGAGTAAATTATGAGAGGGAGGGTGAATCATTAGATAAGAATGATAAGAGTTATTTTGAATATAAAAATTCAATAAATTTGACAAGGGTAGGTGATAAATTTGTATTAAGGGGTGAGATAGATGATGAGAAGACATTTTTTTATATAGATTTGCAGTCAATACATTCAATGTTTTTGGTAGAGGATTCATTTGTATATTTAACGCCGTATTATGATCAGATAGAGACATTACCGTGTAGTGGAGCGTTTAGTGGGACAGGAAATGCGGAATGCACAGTAGTAAGCACAGTATTTGATAAGATAGATGTAGAGCCGAGGAGATTAGTAACGATAACAGGATGTAAGAATGTGTTAGTTCAGGATATGTGTCCGATAGTATTAGATAATATGTCAGTTTTTGTGAAGTTATATAATGCGGAGAGTTTCAAGTTAGGTAAGTATAATTTCAAGAAAGGAGGACAATTTTTGGCGATAAAGTATGCATATTATGATAAGAATTTATTTTTAGGAAATAGATTTACGAATGATAAGCAGTTATTGAATGCGATAGGTTTAAATGATACGAGATCGAAGGAGTCAATATTTAGGGATATGGATGTAAAATCGATAGGATTACAGTTATATGATGTAGAGTATAATGAGAATATTGGTGATGAGAGTAAAATAATATTCAATCCGATAATAAAGGAAGAGAAGGAGTTTGAGGTTCATGATTTAGATGATCCGGTATCAAAGAGATCAATAATGATAAATAGTGTAGATATAAATGGATTTCCACATGTAGTGAATGGTGAGTTAAATTTTGATACGACAGTAGATTATATAGGATGTTCGGAGTCATTAGTTCAAGCATTAGTGAATTCATTTGATACGATAAATGGTTCAGATTTTATAGTTGGAAGGACATTTTTAAAATTGAAAAGGTCAGTAAATTTGCCGATAATAACATTTACGACGTTAGATCAGAATTTGAAGCCGACGAATGTGTTAGAGATAGGTCCAGATATATATATGAAGGAGGATAATGTAACAAATTTTTATAATCCGAGGAAAATAGATAGTAATTATGAGGATAATGAAGCGAATAATAGGAAGAAGGATATAATAAGGATGGGTTTGCCATTTTTTTATAATTATTTGATAATATTTAATGATATAAATAAGAAGATGTATAGGAAGTTAGAGTATGAGAGACCGAAGTTTGATAGTCATAAAAAAATAAATAGAATGAATAAGAAGCATGAAGAAAGATTACAATCAGAGAAGAAGAAGAATAAAGAAGGTAATGTAGTATGTTATAAGAAGAGTATATATGATAAGAATAAGCCGGTAAATGTATTAAGGAATGAAGAAGGAGGTTTAGATGTGAATATATCATATAAAACGATATTTAATTTAGATAAGATAGAATAAAAAAGCATTTAAAGAAAAGACTATGTGATCAATAAATTTTTTTATATAATTTTTATATTTATATAAAAAAGCATTTAAAGACTAATTACTAATATTTAAACGTATTGATAAATTTTTTTATATAATTCATATATTTATATAAAAAAAGTATTTAAAGACTATTTATTAATATTTAAATGTATTGATAAATTTTTTCATATAAATTATACAAATTTTTTTTATAAAAAAAAGTATTTAAAGAGGCTTTTATTTTGTTAAAACTTTTTTTAAAAGTTTGCATTACCCAAAAAGATTAATTGCTAATATCTAAATGTATTGATAAATTTTTTCATATAGAGAAAATAATATTTAAGTTTTATTTATAAATATTTTATAATTTATATTTTTTAAATTATTTATTAAATTTTACCAGATTTTACAGTAAAATATATTTAAAGATAATTTATTAATTATTATCCGTTATTAATTTTATAATAAAATGTTACCTAATAATATAATTCATTCTTATAAATTTATGATTTCTACTATGTCTAATTCTTCTAATATTTCTGATAATAATTCTACTGAATTCCTCATTAAAAATAATGATAATCGTTTTGTTATTTTTCCTATTCAACATAATACTATTTGGAAAGCCTATAAAAATGCTGTTTCTACTTTCTGGACTCCTGAAGAAATCGATCTCAGAACCGATAAATCTGACTGGAATAAATTAAATAATAATGAACAACATTTTATTAAACATGTCCTCGCTTTTTTCGCCGGTAGTGACGGTATCGTTATGGAAAATCTTGCTCAAAGATTCACTAATGATATTCAAATCCCTGAAGTTAGATCCTTCTACAGTTATCAAATATTTATTGAAAATATTCATAGTGAAACATACAGTTTATTAATTGATACTTTAATACAAGATGATGATGAAAAACTTAGACTTTTTGATGCTATTCATACCATCCCTTGTATTAATAAAAAAGCTCAATGGGCTGTAAAATGGATTAACGATAATGTTAGTAATTTTGCTACTAGATTAATCGCTTTCGCCGCTGTTGAAGGTATATTCTTCTCTGGTAGCTTCTGTGCTATTTATTGGCTTAAAAAACGTGGTCTTATGCCTGGTCTTACTTTTAGTAATGAATTAATCAGTAGAGATGAAGGACAACACTGTGATTTTGCTATTCTTTTATATAATTATATTAGTAATAGACTTGATGAATCTATTATTCATTCACTTATTAAAGAAGCCGTTGATATTGAAAAAGAATTCATTATTGATAGTCTCCCTTGTAGTATGATCGGTATGAATGCTGATTTAATGTCTCAATATATTGAATTCGTTGCTGATAGACTCATTTTACAACTCGGTTATAATCCTATCTGGAACACTAAAAATCCTTTCGATTTTATGGAAATGATTTCTTTAAGACCTAAAAGTAATTTCTTTGAAGTTAGAGTCGGTGAATACGTTAAAAGCGGCGTCGGTAAAAATGAAGACGAACGCAATTTTGAAATTAATGACGATTTCTAATTCTCTACTTCTTCATTAATATAAATATTATTATTATTAATAATATAAATATTACTAACTGACTCTTTATTTTATTTCTATATAATATTTCTTTTATATTTTCATTGGATGATGGTATATTTCTTATTATTATTTGTTGATTTGGTCTATATACTTCATTTAACCATACACTACCATAATCATATGTCATTTTTATTATTTATATTTAGTTCATATATAATAAAATAAATAATTTAAAGATTATATATCTATTATTATTATTATTATGACTGATATTAAATCTGATCTTACTATTTATTACTATTTTGAAAATACTAACAATATTCAACTCAAAAATGATATACTCTATCTTTTCAATAAATCTATTTCTAGTATAATGACTCATAAAAATATTAAATTTGAAATCAATGTTAATAAACCTAATATCGTATTCTTTACAACTGATAGTAATCTTTTACATTTTAATAATTATAATGATAATGTTATGAAAGTCTTATTTATTGATAAACCTATTGATCCTAAATTAGAAAAATTTAAACAATTCTCTAATATTCTCCTATTAATTGATTCTTTTGATTTTACTATTAGTTACCATCCTGTCCTTAATGTTAAATATGCTAGATTACCTATCTATCTCTTTAATATATTTGTTCATAATTTTAAAGAAAATATCGAATTTATTGAAAAAAATTCTATGAATTTTAACGATCGTATCCTTTTTAATAATACTGATGATAACAAATTCTGTATTCTTAACGCTGATCATGATAAAAAATTTATGTATAAACATATTTTTAATATTATTAATAAAATTGATACTATTGATTGCACCGGGAAATTATTCCATAATTGTAATCGTAATATTCATACTAAATATAATTTTAATATTTGTCCTGAAGATATTAATTTACCTGGATATATTTCTAATAATCTTTGGAATTGTGTCTTAAATTATGATGTTCCTATTTTCTCTGGAGGTGTCACGCAAACTGAATTTCATATTTTTAATCCTACTAGAATTTTATTGTATGACACTCTTAGTAATGTTTCTCTTGAAAGAATTGCTAAACAAATTATTGAATTTAAAAATGATAATAAATATTTTCTTGATTTTTATAATCAACCTATTTTTGGAAAACTTGCTGCTCCTTATATTAAACATTATATTTTTTATATACTTTATAATATTGCTACTAGAATTCTTGATAAATTAGGTCTTGTTAATCTTAAAGAAATTGAACAAAATATTTTACAAACTCAAAATCTTGATAATATGATTAATTATGCTGATAATATTGAACAACAATTATTAAATGGTATGTCTCTTGAAGAAATTGAACAATCTGAAAAAATTGAAAAAGATAAATCTATCAATAATAATGAACAAATTATTGAAATATCTAATAAAATTGATAATTAATATTATTTTTATCTCTTTTTATAATTATATAAAATTTTATATGATTATAATTTTTTATTTAATTTAATAGATTTTTAACTTTTTTCATATATAATCTAATATATTTTTTTGTTTCTTCTGGATTAATTTTAAATAATTTTTTTAGTTGCTTATATAAATATTTATTTGATCCACCATTATTATTCCATTCACTTGAATTATTATTTGATTCAGTTTGTTTATACTGGGCTTGGGCTTTGGCTTGGGCTTGTTCTAATAAACGTTGTGTCGATTCTCCCTGTAATGGACCTTGGGTAGTAGTTGTTTGTTTTGGTTTTTTTTCTAGTGTTGATTGATTTGCTGATTGTGGTTTATTTGTTGGTTTTAATTTTATACCTTCTCTATCTCTAATAGCATTTAATAATTTTTGTCTTCCTTTATTTGTTGATTCAGATGCTGGAGGTGTTGGTGGTTTTAGTTGTGATATTGCTGCTTGTTGATTTTTTTCTGTTGTTGTTGCTTCTGTTCCTAGAGGTGGTGGAGGTGGTGGTGGTTGTGGTGGTCCTCCTTTTTCTAGTGTTGGAGGTGGTGGTGGTGGTGGTGTTCCTCTTTTTGGTATTCCTCCTGGTGGTATTGCTGCTTGTTGTTTATTTTGTGTTGTTGCTGCTCCTGTTCTTGCTGCTTGTCCTGTTTCTAGTGCTGGTGGTTTTGCTGCTTCAGGTGGTGTTAGTTCTGCTGTATTTGCTGTAGATGTTTTAATTTTATTCTTTGAATTATTATTATTACTATTTGAATTTTCTCTCAAATTTTTTCTGCGTTTTAATATTTTTTTTTTTAAATTTGATTCTGTAACATTATTTGATGTAGATTCTGGAGTTCGTTTATTTATTTCTTTTTTTAATAATTGACTAAATGTTGATTCTTGTATTGTTTGTGGTGATTCATTAGAAGTATTTGAAACTTCTGATATATTATTATTATTATTTTCATAATTTTCATTATAATTTTGTTTATTTCTATTATTTTGTAATTTTTTTAATAATTGATTTTGATTACTTAAACTACTTGTTTTTACTTTTTCATTTCTTTTTAAATTATTTGGTATTCTTTTAAATTTTGTTTGAGTTAATGTTTTTATTTTTTCTTCTAAATTTTTAGCTTTTAACCTATTTATTTGTTGCTGTCGTATAGAATTTGTTCTATTTTTATTTTTTTCTGTTATATTTCCTGTTGATTGTGATGCTGCAGGTGTTGGTATATCATACCATTGAGGGGTTACTACTTGTTTTGGTTTTTTTAACTGGTTTTCAATTTTATTTTTTATTTCTAGAGGTAAATCTTTATAATTTGTAACATATGATTTATTATTATTATTTAATAATATTTGATAATGACCACCACCATCTTGACTATAATATAATAATATTATATCTTTATTATTTAAATCATTCTCTGTATCATTTCTATATTCATCAGATAAAAATTTTAATATTTTATCATTATTTTCAGTTGTAATAGCATAGAATCTATAATTTTTATATTCTTCATCTAAATTTGATAATAATTTATTTATACCTAATTGTTCTGCCCAATATTTTATATTAAGTTTATATATTTTGTTATTTTTATTTAAATCATATTCATATCCAATTGCAGCTGGTGTTTTTATTATTTTTTTTAGTATATTTAGACCATTATCAGACTTTAATATTTCTTCCATAATTTTGCATTTTAATAATGCAGAATTTGATTCTAATTTATATAACTTTATTAATTCTAGTTCTTCTTGATAATTATTATAATCAATATAAAATGGACTATAATCAATACATGTATCATCACCTAGATAAAGTATAAATGAATTTAAATCATCAATAGTTATTTTTTCCGATATTACTGATCTTAATTCATCAACATTTTTTTTTAATATTGCTCCAATTACATAAAAAAAACAATCACCTTCTGCTCCTAAATCAACAATTTTATAATCATTTTCTAATAAATTTTTCCATTTTTCTCTATCATTCCATTTTATATATTTTAATTTACAAGATTCTTTAGCTGTAGTATTTTTTATTTCTTGTTTTATTTCTTTTATTTTAATAGTTGATTCTTTATTTTCTGTATTATTAATTAATATATTAATTTTTTTTAATAAATTTGATGGAATTATATTGGTATTTATTATTTGTTTTGATTGTAATTCTTTATCATCATATACACATGTAACTTTTGCTAATAAATTGACACCATATGTTTGAAAAAATATATAATTTTTACGTATATCATCTGTTTCAAATAATGTTTTTTCATTTATATTTAAATTATCTGTTGCATTTAATAACAATGATGATAATATTTTTTTTTTTGTTTTTTCTGATTTCAAACATTGTATATTTAAACTTATTGAATTATCAGATTTACTAACTAATGGTAATTGATAACCTTTTGGATATATTCCACTTTTATTATTTATGAATTTATTTAATATATGTAATCCACTATCTACATCTAATAATTTTGGTAAATTATTATCAATATATTTATCTAAATTATTCTCATTCATCAAATTATAAAAAGTTATTGACATAATATAAGAAATTATCATATAATTAGGATTCATATTACTATATATATTTTCAGGATCATCATATTTAAATTTTATATTTTCTAATTCATATTTATTTAAATAATTAAATATAAATAATGATGTTAATCCAAAATAACATATATCATAACATATATCTTCTAAATTGTCTATTTTAAATAAAGGATTAACTACATAATTAAAATTTTTATTTATAGTATCTGGATTTAATTCTAATATTTTTTTTATATAATCTCTATAATATTCATATGAATCAGGGATATTATTTATATTAACTAAACCATAATTTTTTCTAATATTTAATATAAAATATGTTAATAATATCATATGATATTTATTATTTTTTTTAAAATACTTAAAGAAATCTCCTATATAAAATACTTTTGTAATTTGACTTGTAGTAAAATTATCTCCTTTAAAAATTTTATACTCAAATTTTTTATTAATAATTATTTCTTTTATTATTTGTAAATAATTTAATTTATTATTATTTTCATTAATTGAAGGATATCTACTCATGTCATATTTTATGTTTTTTAATTCATTAAATAATTGTATTATTTTACTATTTTCTATTAATTTTATTTTTATTTTTTTATCATTTAAAAAACTTTCTAATATTTTTTCTGTTTTATTATCAAATTTTTTATTTCCAATAATAGAAGAATAAAATCCTGTGTTTAAATCTATAAAAATTCCTTTTACATTATTTTCATAATTATTTATATCTATTAAATCATTTGTTTTATAAAATTTATAAAATATAACACTATGTAAATAAAATTCGTATTCAAATAAATTATTAATTATATCACTTGATTTATATTTTATATTATTTATTATATTGTTAATTTCTAATTCTTTTATTTCTTTATCTTTATTTATTAAATTTATTAAATTTTTATAATCATTTATATCAGTTAAAATATTATTATAATTAAAAATGAATTCTTCATTATTATAAATAATATTTTTATAATTATTTAATGTAGTATAAATATTATATTTTTCATTATCTATATATAATTTCTTTTCATTATTAATATTATAAAAACCAATTGTATCTAATATATAATTATTTTCATCATTTTTAAATAAATAATTATTATCACTATTTTGTATTATATTTTTATTGTAATTTTTTAAATTATTATCATCTAAATCTGATATATAATTTATTTGATTATATGCTATATATTTTTTATTATATAATGAATATTTATATCTTATTAAATTTTCATTATTGTTATTATTTTTTATTTTTAAATTTATATTAATATATCTTTTAAAAATGTTTAAATCTTCATTTGAATTTATAGAATAATTGAAATTATTAAAATATATATCATTATATAACTTTACTATTTTACTATTATTTATCTTTGGATCTAATTTATTATTATTATTATTTAATGTATTATAAAAATCTATATATGGCAAAGCTTTTACTAAATTTTTAATATTACTCTCTTTTAAATCACTTGTCTTCAATTTAGTATTAAATTTATTTTTATCAAAATCTAATTTTATTTTTATACAATTTTCTACACCTGTATTTTTTATTAAATCTCTACTAATTATAAAACCACTACATACTCTTGATAAATCTGTCGATATATGTAAAAAATTAATTGAATTTAAACTTATACCATATTTATTTATTATCTCATCTTGAATACTTTTTTTTAAATTAATATCTTGACTTTCTTCTAGTATTTTTTTATATGTTAATTTATTTAAACCTATTCTCTTCGTTTTATTCATTATATTATCCCAATATTTCTTTAAAAATATTAAACCATTTTTTACATAAGCAGAATTTTCTGATCGTAATCCTTGTATTCCATTAAAGAATACAATTAAATGATTTTCATCTAATCTCATCATTTTTATATTTTCATTTGAATTTTTATTTATTTTTACATATTTTTCTTCCTCTGTAGATAATGGAGTTGGTTGTATATTTTTAAAATCTTCTATATTTTCTATTTTAGGTAATGGTGAAAAAAACTTTTTAAACATAAATTTATACGCATTATCCGTAAATTCATCTTTAGTATTTAGACCTGCATAATTTGATTTATTAGTATTATTTATTAAAGATTGATCTATTAAATCTCCATTATTATTTAAATAAAAATTTTGTATATCTATTATTAATATTGGAAATATAAATAATGTATTTAATTTATTATCAGTTAATTCAGATCCTTTTATTTTCACAAATGTTGAAAAAAAATTACTTGGATTTATATTAAATGATTCTATTTCTGTTATTGATTTTATATCTTTTTTTAATAAATCTATTTCTTTTATATTTTCTATATCTTCTAGTTCTTTTGGTGATTTTATTTTAATTTTTAAAAATTTAAGTCCATTAGGCATTAATCAATATATTATATAATTATATATTTTCTTATATAATTATTACTTATTTTTTTATTTTATTAAATTTTTAATCTGTTTCATATAAAATCTTAGTTTTTTCTTGGCTTCTTTCGGATTACTCTTAAACAACCTTCTAAATTCCTTTATTAATAATTTCTTTGATCCACCTGGTGTTGTTCCTGTTCTTGGTATTAAACCTAATCGTGTTTGTAATTTATATATTTCTGTTGTTGGATCAGCTTTAGATGTTGCTGCTGGTATTTGTTGTCCTGTTCCTGTTCCTGTTGTTGTTCTTGATTTTGGTGGTGGTGGTGGTGGTGGTGGTGGTCCAGATTGTGGTTGTGGTGTTAGTTGTTGCTGTGGTCCAGATTGTGGTGGTGGGGGTGGTGGTGGTGCTCCTGGTATTGTTTGTGGTGGAGGTGGTGGTCCAGATTGTGGTGGTGCTACTGTTGATGCTGGTGGTCCAGATTGTGGTTGTGGTCCAGATTGTGGTTGTGCTGATGATGATGTTGATACTTGTGCTGGTGGTGGTTGTGTTACTAGATTAATATTTATCAATTTACCGTTTTTCCAAACAAATCTTCCAGCTTTTAACGCATTTTTTACATTGTCTGGTAAATTTTCAAAACGTGTTCCTGTTCCTAGTGATTGTGTTCCTAAAACTTTATCTATAAGGAAATTAATTTTATCATCAAAATTAGAAGGTATAATATTAGTATTAACTTGTTGAATATTATTTGTATTTGAATCACTATAACTAGCTGTAACTCTTGATAATAAATTAACACCATATGTTTGGAAAAATACATAATTACGACGAATATCATCAGTTTCAAAAAGTGTATCTTTATTAATATTCAAACCACTAAATTTTACAATTTTATAAATTAAATTATTTTTTGTTTTAGTTGATTGCAAACATGATATATTAATTCCTTCTGTATTCTGAGTATTTTTAAATAAAGGTAATTGATAACCCTTTGCATATATTCCACTTTTCTGTTTAGATTCAATAAAATTATTTAATATTGATAAACCTGCATTAATATCTAAAACTTTAGGAATTTTAGTATCAACAATTTTATCATTTAAATAATTTGGATTAAATAATTGAGAATAAACAGTTGTTAAAATTATTCCAAAATTAATTTTATTAGGTTGTAACATTATATTTAAATTTTTTATATTCATCCATTCATTATTATCAGTCTGTAATTCAATAGGTTGAGAATTATATATAAATTTATAAAATTTATAAACACCACCTGTATTTATAATATATTTTTCTAAATATTTATTTATAAATATAGTTTGTATCATAAATAATAAATAATCATCTAACATCTTATCAAAATATTTATCATCTAAATTATTTGGAATATAAAAACTATTAACAGAGTTAACAATAAAATTTATATTATTTTGATTTAAGAAATTATTATTATAATCTATAGTTGTAATATCAATACCTAATTTTGAAACAATAATTAAAAAATGAATAAAAATAATATATTTTTCAATTAAATCTATATTATTAATTGGAATAATATTTTTAAATTCATTACTTTGTTGATTTATATCATTTATTAATTCGTCTGTAAATAATGTTGATCTTGTTATAGTTTGTGATTTTATAAATAGAAAATATTCTGAAAATTTTTTATAATTAAGAACAACTTGCATTAATTTAATAATTTGTTCTTGATCTCTAAAAATATTTGATAATTCAGAAGTTGTAATTTTATTAAGAACAATATTATTAAAATTTTCATAATTGCTAATATTATTAATATTATTTTTAATTAGTTCTTTAAATGATACTAATTTATCATTAAATTTGTTATAAATATCTTTTGATAATGCACTAGCTTTATATCTAATATTATGAAGTAATGCTCTTTGTTGTTTTTTATTAAAATCTTGTGGAATCTGATTATTAAAAATAATTTTACTTATATTTTCTAAATTATTTTCGTTTTTTTCAAATCCAGGTAAAATATTATCATAATTAAAAACATCATTATTAAATAATATATTCTTGAATGGATTATTATATATTTCATTTGTAATATGATTATTAAAATAATTATGAGAAACATTTTCTATTTTTAGTTGATCATATAATTTATTATCATTAGTTTCTAATAAATAATTTTCTTCATTCATATAAAAAAGATAACCATCGTTTGATATTTTGTTAATATTTTTATCATACTCTGATAAAAAATTTTTATTCAAAGTAGGTATATATTTTATTGAATATAATGTTTTATAATTTTTATCTTTTAATGCTAGTTTAAAATCTTTTAATTTATTATAAATTTGTTTATTTTCATTCTTTGTTTTATTATTTTTTTCATAATCAACATTTATTGGATTTAAATAAAGATCATTATTTGGATTTATAGTTATATTATCTGGATTATTATTAAAAAATAATCTAGAATATAAGTTTTTTGCTTTAACTATATTAATTGGATTAGTTATATTTTCAAAATTTAATTTTTCTTTATTATCTGTAAATACTTTAAAAATATCAATATATGGATTATTTTCAATTAATTTTTTTACAATTTTTAAATTTTCAAAATCTTGATTTGTATTTAATTTACTACTTTTAATATCTAAACCTAATCTTATTTTAATACAATTATTAAGATTAGAATCTGTAATTAAATCACGACATATGATAAATCCATTACAAGCTCTACTAAAATCAGTTGATACATGTATAAAATTTACTGAATTAAGTCCTATTCCATAATTGTATAAAATCTTATTTCTTATTTCAGAAGATTTTGGCTTATTATCTTCTCTACTTAAATAATTACCATATGTTTCTTTAGACATAAAACCCGTTTTAATATTTTGATTTTTAATTTCTTCCCAATATTTTTTTAAAAATATTAATCCATTTTTTACAAAATTCATATTTTCAGATCTAGAACCCACAACACCATTAAAAAAGGCTATCATATTATTTTCATCTAATTTCATAATTCTTATAGAATCTTGTGAAGTTCTATCAGATGGATAAACAGTTTGACCACTATTAACACCAGTTGTTTGTAATTGAGTTAATTCTTCAACTTCTAAAGATTTTGGTAATGGTGAAAAGAATTTCTTAAATATAAATCTTTTTCCTTCTTCAGTTAATTGATCATTTTTATATCCAGGTTGTCCATTTTCATCAACTAAATCTCCTAAATCATTTACTCTAAAATTTTTATCAAAAATAATTACAGGGAATATAAATAAAGTATTAGGAACATCTCCAATTATTTTCGTAGATTTTATTTTAGAAAAAGTTGAGAAAAAATGACTAGGATTAATATTAAATATATCAAGAGAACTTTTAATATTTTTTTTTAATATTGGTAATTCAATTTTTTCTAAAATATCATAATCATTTAAATTAATTTTATTATATGCATATAAAAATGACATAATTAATATAATTTATAATAATAAAATATTTAAAAATTAATTGATATATTTATTTAAGATATCTAATTAATATGATAATTGATGATTATTTTGATGAATTAATAAAATATCAAGAAAAATATGGAAATAAAACAATTATATTAATGGAAGTAGGAAGTTTTTTTGAAATGTATGGAGTAGATAATGAACAAGAAAAAATAGGAGATCTAAAAAAAATAACAGAATTATTAGGTTTAGCATTATCTAGACGTAATAAAAGTATTTTAGAAAATTCAAGAAAGAATGCACAAATGGCTGGATTTGGAACTGCATTTTTAAAAAAATATTTATCAATTCTAATAAATAATGGTTATACTATAGTTCTTATTGAACAAACAACTCCTCCACCGAATCCTATAAGAGCAGTTACTCAAATATTTAGTCCAGGAACTTATATAGATGAATGTTTAAATCCATTTAGTAATAATATAAGTTGCTTATATATTGAAAACCTTGAATGTTTTAAAACAAAAAAAACAATATATGCATGTGGTTTATCTACAATAGATTTATCAACAGGTAAATCTAATATATATGAAAATTTTACAAGATTTGGAGATAATAATGCATTATTAGAAGATATTTATAGATATATAGAAACTAATTCACCTCAAGAATTACTTTTAATCTATAATATAAATCAAAATTCTAAAAACTTAGCTGATTTTGAGAAAATATTTAGTAATAAAAAATTATATAATATAAAATATGAATCTTCTACGCATAATAATAATTATTTAAATGAATATTTTAGAAAAATATATTATAGTAAAAATGAATTCAAAGTTAATAATAGTTTAGAAAAATTAGGATTAGAATTCAAAATTAATTCATCATATAGTTTTTATAATTTATTAAATTTTGCATATGAACATAATGAAAAAATAATAGATAAAATAGATGAACCAATAATATATTTTAGTGATGAAAATTTAGTATTATATAATAATGCTTTAAATCAATTAAATGTAAATGATTCAAATAATAGTAATACATTAATAAATATTTTATCAAAAACAAGCACAAGTATGGGTAAAAGATTATTAAAAGAATATTTAACAAATCCAATAACGAATATAAATAAATTAGAGAAAATGTATAAATTAGTAGAAGAATTTATACCACGAATAAAAGATTTAGAAGAAAATTTAAATAATATATCAGATATTGAAAGATTAAGAAGAAAGGTAATATTAAAAATGATACATCCATATGAATTTTATAATATGTATTTATCAATAGTTTATATGAATAAATTAATGTGTTATTGTGAATCAATAAAAGAATTAGAAATAAATAAAGAAGAAAGAGATATAATAAATAAATGGATAGATGAATTTGAAAGAATATTTTTATTAGATGAAATACAAAAATTTTCAATAAATACGATAACAAATAGTATATTTAATAAAGGAATATATAAAGATGTAGATAATATTCAAAATGAAATGGATATAATAATGCATAAATATGATTTAGATATAGAAGATTTGAATAAAATAGCAGAGGGGTCATTTGTTAGATTAGATAATAATGAGAGAGATGGATGGTTTTTAACAATAACAAATAGTAAATTAGAATTATTAAAAAAGAAAATGAGTAAGGAAAAATATAATGAATATCATTTTAAAAAGCATTCAACAGTATTAACGAGAATAGTAAATACAGAATTAACAAATAGATCTAATAAATTAGTATTATTAATAGATAAAATTAGATGTATTGTAAAAGAGAGATATATAGAAACATTAAATTTATTTACAGAAAAATATGATAAATATTTAGAGAAATATATTGATAAAACAGCTTATATAGATTATATAAAATCTAATGCAAAATGTGCAAAGATGTATCATTACACCAAACCAGTGATAGGAGAAGAGAAAGAGGATGAATCATATATAATATGTAATTCATTTAGACATCCAATAATAGAAAGGATATATACGACAGAATCATATGTAACTAATGATATAGAATTAGGATATAAAGGAATTGATGGAATATTATTATTTGGATTAAATGGTGTAGGAAAGAGTTCATATATGAAAGCGGTTGGTTTAAATATAATAATGGCTCAAGCTGGAATGTTTGTTCCATCAGAAAAATTAATTTATAGACCATTTAAAAAAATATTTGCAAGAATAAGTGGAAATGACAATATTTATAAGAATCAGTCTTCATTTCAAGTAGAAATGGATGAATTGAGGAGTATATTAAAATATAGTGATAAAAATTCATTAGTATTAGGAGATGAGATATGTAGAGGAACAGAAACATTATCAGGATTAGCATTAATAACAACATCAATAGATAGATTTTCGAGGAATAAAATAAAGTTTATATTTGCAACACATTTACATAAATTGGGTGAATTAATTGATCATAATAATGTTAAATTTTGTCATTTACATGTAGAAATTAAAAAGGATAATTTAATATATGATAGAAAAATTCAAGAAGGTATAGGTTCATCATTATATGGAATAGAAGTAGCAAAATATTTATTAGAAGATGATGAATTTATAAAAAATGCATTAAATATAAGAAATAAGTTATTAGGAAAGAATATAGAAGATGGTTTATTATCAAATAAACAATCTAATTATAATAGTAAATTATATATAGATAGTTGTCAAGTATGTGGAGATAAAAATAATTTAGATACACATCATATAAAGTTTCAAATGTTAGCGGATGAAGATGGATTTATAGGACATTTGCATAAAAATAATTTAAGTAATTTAGTAGTATTATGTAAAAAATGTCATGATGAGGTTCATAATGGTGTATTGAATATTAATGGATATAAGCAAACAATTAAAGGAACTGAATTAATTAAAGAAATTATAACAGAAGAAGAGAAGATTAATAAAACTAGAAAAAAATATAGTGAAGATGATATAAAAAAAATAAATGAATATAATAAACCTAATTATAATAAAAAATTTATAATAGAGGAATTAAAAAATAAATATGGTATAAATATCTCAGTGATAATGTTAAATAAGATATTTAAGGGAGAATATTGAATCATTAAGTGAAGTAATCATACAATAATAATAAATATTATAAAATATATAAAAGCATATATATAAATATATATATGATTTGATGGAAATAGAAAAATATATAGGAGAAAAGAATAAGATATTAAATTGGTTATTACAAGATATGAATAAATTAGAAACAGGTGAAAAAATAATAAGATATTTATTGTTAAAAGAATGGAATACAAATTTACAGATGAATTGGTCATTAAAGGTAGGATGGATGACAAAAGATTTAAATTTTATTATATGGTTATTTGAATATAATTTTTATAATAATTATGTTGAATTTTTTAATATAATTAAACATAAAAATTTTACATTATTTTTAATAGATGATTTTAAATATAATAAAAATTTAGAAGATAATTTAATATGGTTATATAAAAGATATGGTCCAGATACAATATTAAAATCAAATTGTATAAAATTAAATGTAAAATGTTTAAAAAATTATTTAGAAAATGGATATATAAATTTATTAAAAATAATAATAAAAATTTATAATGAATATTTTGATACAAGAAATAGTAATGTATTATTTAAAGAATATATATACGAAAGTTTAATATGTCCATCCATATATTTATCAATAATATTTACATATGGAAATAAAGAATTAATACAGTATTTAGAAGAATTAGGTTTTTTAATTGAAAAGATAACAATAAGAAAACAATATAATCCATTAAATAATATTACATCCAATATATTTAATTTGGCATTTACAGATAGAGATATATTTAGAAATAGGAGTATGAATAGAATAAATGAGATAATAGATATGATAATATATATAATGAATCATAAATATTTTTCATATTCAAAATATACAAAGATAAGATTTAGAATAAGATTATTATGTATAAATGATCCAACAATGAGATTAGTAAAATATATAATAGAGAATTTAAAATTTGATGATTTATTGTTAAAAGATATATTGAATAAATGTATAAATAAAATAGAGTTACCAGAATCTATAAGATATATATTAGATTATTTTGGACCCAAATATTGTAAAGGTTTTAATTTAGATATATTATCAGAGTTATTTAAATCAAATGAATTATTTTATTATTATATAGATCAAATATTTAAACAAGGATATAATTTAAACAATAGAGTTATAAATAAAAATACAATTACATCTTTTTTATTACAAGTTTATTCGAATGATAAAGAAATATATTTAGAAAAACTAATAAATTATTATCCAAATTTTTTAAATAATAATAGATTAATAGAAAATTTATATTATTATTTATCAGATAATTTTAAAATAAATATTATAGAATTACAGACTATAAATTGGAAAGGTATAAAAAAATATATATTAGAATGTAATAAGAGTATAGAGGATAATGATAATAATATAATAAAAAGTTTAATAAAATATTATGAAGATATTACATATAATATAAATGAAAAAAAATATGTATTAGAAATAATAAGAGATATAATAAAAGATTATCCAGATTTATATGAAGAATATGAAAATAATACAAATAAAGTAAAAATATTAATAAAAGAAGATTATAAATTAAAATATATAGTTGATAAATGGATATCAAAACATATATATAAAAAATATGATTTTAATAATCATGATATATGCACAATATGTTTAAATAATTTTGATAAATTTATAGATTTGAATGAAAATAATGAAAAAAAGATAAATTATTATAAATATGAATTATGTAGAATAAATGAAATAAAAAATAATCAAGAGATAGAGAATCAAATAATAAATAGTAATCAGAATGATATAGATAATCAGAATGATATAGACAATCAAAATGAGATAGACAATAATAATGAGAGAGAAAATGAGAATGATATAGAGAATCAGAATGAGATAGAGAATGATAATGAAGAAGACAATCAGAATGAGAGAGATACAATGAATAAAGAAAGAGATGTATTAACAATGTATATGGATGAGGTTGGTAAAATATTGAATTCTTTATCAGTAGAAGATAAAAATAAATATTTTAAGGGTAGAAAGAAGTATCAAATAATAATAAAAGATAATATATGGATAAAAGAAATAATCAAAAATAATTTAGGAATATTAAATGAATATTTTAAGATAAATATATCAAGTAAATCGTATCAAATAAATTATATAATATTAGATTTATTACCAAAATATGAAATGATAAATAAAAATTTAAATAGATTATTATATAAAGATAAAAATACTAAACCGATAGTAAAATTTTATATACCTTCTAAATATTTTGTAATAATAAAGAGTATAAATAATGGATCAAATAATTTAAAGATAGATACAATAGAATATAGAATGAGTTTTTTAAATATAATAGATCAATTATTGATTACATTAAAGTTTTTTTTTGATACAAATAAAATAGATTGTTCGATAGTAAGAATTGTAATTAATAATATAATTCATGAACAATTTAAATATTTGGAAAAAAATGGAAAAAAAATAGAACTTAAAAAAATAGAAGAATATATAGTAGAAATTAAAGATCTTTTGAATATATTTTTAAGTATGATATTATATATACAAGATTGTATAAATTGTAAGATATTAATTAAATATTATAATGAAGAAATGATAAGATTTATAAGAAATTTATATCCTATAATGATAGAGAGTAATTCATATATAGAGAAAGATATAAATAAAATAGAAGATAATATAATATATACAAAAAAGAGAATGAATGAAGATTATACAAATGATTTGAATAAGAGGAGAAAAAGAATAATAGAAACGGATTGTAAGCATAAATTTTGTGAAACATGTTTTAAAAATTTAATAGATTCAGAATGTATAAATTGTCCAATATGTAGAACAAGTATTAATTTTATAATTTGAAATTATATTCAATAATAAAGAATATAAAACGGCTAATATATATTTATAAAAATAGGGCAAAATAATTTATTAGAAAATTCCTTTAATAATTTATATAAATTAGTATATAATAAAAAAAGATTTATAGTTAATAAAAAAATAAAGATATGTAATAATATAGAAATGATTAAGAATAGTAAGAGTATATTATATTATATAATAGTTTATATAATTGTAGGTTTTATAGGATGGATATGGGAATATATATATAGTGGATTTACAAAGGATAAATGTGGAGATAGTTTTATAAAAAATTATTTGAAAATATGTATTCCATTTTTGAATATATATGCGATAGGTGCAATAATATTAATATTAATAAATAAAATTTTTAGTATAAATGTAATATATTTGTCAATATTGGCAGGTTTAATATTATCTACATATGAGTGTATAAGTGGATATATAAGTAAATATATAAATAAAGGTAAGAGAGAATGGGATTATAGAGGTAAGCATTTTATACCATTATGTTCAGGATATACATCAGTAGAAGTATTTATATTTTGGGTAATATCAGCGATAATATTTTATAAATTTTTAGAACCAGTCATAGATAGAACAGTGATAAGTTTTTTCAAATAATATAATAAATAAAAAATAGAAATAAAATATAAAAATATATAAAAATATTTTTATAAAATTAAGTTAGAAAGAGTTATAATATAATATGTTAAATAAAAAAGTAAATAAAAAAAATATATATAAATTAGTAGAATTATTTTTAAATAAATGTAAATATTTAATATGTAATGAGGAAGAAGAGTATAAATTATTTTTTTCAAATAATCCATATTATATGGTAAATACAGATAAAACAATAGATAATATATTAGTTTGTAAAAATTTATATAAAGATGTAATAAAAATATTAGATAAATTAGATGAATGGAATTTACCGGTAGGATATAAAATAATGTGGAAATATATAGGAAATCCAAATATAATAATAAGAGATGAATTAGATAATAATAATATAAATGATAATAATAAAAATTATGTATTATTTTCATTAACAGAGATGATAATATTTAGACAATATTATGCAAAATATTTTTTAGATTTAGGTGTAAAATATATAGGAATGGGTTATGTAGAAGTATTAAGTTGGTGTCCAATAAAAAAAAAATGTTTTATAAGAATAGATGGTGGGTCTTCAATAACAGATATAGAAAATAATATGAAAATATGGAGAGAAAGAGAGGTATATAATGATAATGAAATAAAATTTTTTAATTTTGAAGAATATATAAATAGTAAATAAAAGTTATATAAAAGTTTATATATATAAATGATATAGAAATGGAAAATATATATTATCATTTTACAAAAAAGGAAATAAAAAATATAGATAATAGGAAATATAAACAGTCAATAACGTATATAACAATACCGAATGGTTTTTGGTTATCAGAAGGTTTAGGATGGGAAGATTATTTTTTATATGATGATAATATTAGATGTTTTTCATATCAATATAGAGTTGAAATAGATGATAATAATTTATTAAGAATAAAATCAATAGATGATGTATTAAAATTTATAAATAAATATAAAATAAAAATAAATAAGGAATTATGGTCAATAAATTGGGAAAAAGTAATATCAAAATATACAGGTATATATTTTATATTTAATGAAAAGGAGATAGATAGGTTAATAGATAAAGTATTAACAAGAAAATTTTATGATTATTGTGGATGGTATTTAAGTAATAATTTTAAAAATACAAACAGTATATGTATATTTGATACAAGTGTTATAAAGAATATAAGATTAGAATGTATAAATAATTATGATAAATTATGTAATAATAATATTAATGAATCAGAATCAAAATTGTTAGAAAGCTTTAAAGAAAATGATATAAATGAAAATGATAAGAATTATTATATAACAGAAGAAGAATATGATAAAATGAGTAAAGAGATGTGGGATATAGATAATATATATTATGAAAATTAGTTATAAACTAACATAAAAAAGATACATTAAGGTTTTAACCATAAAATAAAAGATTTATATTAGGTCTCATTATTAGATTAATAAATAACGGGTTACGTTATAAATGTCTTCTAACTCTGAGGATACAAGAATAAGATAAGATTACAGATTAAAAATTAATTTAAAGAGTAAAAATACGATATTCAAGTATTTTGAATAATTATTATTCTTCATAAATTCATAGTTATTTTTAATAACTTTGAAAAGACTATTTTTCATAATTAATCTGACATTACTTATTTTTCGTAATATAAATAGATTTTTAGTCTATAAATAAAACTATATTTGGGTAGTGTCTTTAGAACTCTAGAATTCCGATGAGTAAATTAAAAGCATACTTTTTTAGGGTATATTAATAACACACTCATTTATATTAATAATATATAGGGGATAAAAAGTTTCAATTTTTTTTTAAAGGGTATATAAATATGTAAAAAATATATTTATATAGATAACGGTAGAATAAAAAAGATTAGTTATTAATTTGACGTCTAAGTTTGTTAAGAGCTTCAGAGAAGTCTTGAGTATTTTGTGGCATGCGTTGTTGGTTATTAAATTGTTGTTGGTTATTGAATTGTTGAGGTTGGTTACGGTTTCTTTGTTGTTGGTTTTGTTGAGTATAATCGAGTTCAGGAATATTTTGTGTAGTGTGTTCGGGTGATACTTCTAATTTACTTTCAATAAATGCTAGTCTTTCTTCAAGGTTTCTAATTTTGAGTTCTTTTTCATAATTAAAAACACGAAGACGGATAAGTTCTTTTTCAATTTCGATAGTGTGACCTACTAGGTTACTGCTAACTTTTTTGAGAGTAAGAGTATTAATATCAGTCATATTTAAATTATATTATTCCTAAATAAATTTATAAATATATTTAAACGCTTGAAGATAAAAAATAAAATTGAAAATAAAAAAGTATTTAAAAATATAAGATTATATTATAAAAAATGATAATACCAGTAAGATGTTTTACATGTGGTAAGAATATTGGTCATTTATGGACACAATATTCGGAAGAATTAAAAGAGGAGTATAATAAAGTAGATAAGGATGAAAAGAATAAGATACAGAAGTTTATGGAGAAGACATTTGATGAAGAAACAATAGAGAATCGTTTATTAGATAAATATGGATTAAGTAGATATTGTTGTAGGAGAATGTTTTTGAGTCAAATAGATATGATAACTAAAATTTAATATAATAATTAATTAAATAAATTTATAAATAAAGTAATACTGTAACTGTTAAATAATATAAAAAATTTATAGATGAGTATTCATATATAAATTAGATAATATAGTAAAATATAATAAAATATAGTAAAAAAAGTAAAATTTGAAAATTTAGTTTTTATATTTGGTTCTTCTGATAGAGCCTCTTTCGGTATATTCACGATTAGCGTATAAGAATTCGGTGCAGTCTCTGGCTTTATCAATATCTTTAAAATAGATAGCGAGTCTTTCTTCGATATATTTGCGAGTCATAGATGATTGGCTTTTAGAAATATAATATTTAATTTTACCGTCACTAAGGTTAATATCTTTAGATTGAATATTATTTTGTTCAATATATTTAGTAATATAGGAAGAAAGTTTAGTTTTTTGTGATCTAATATTTTTAAGTAGTTCAGTGGTTTCTTTAATTTGATCATCAAGAAGGACATATTTTTTGATACATTCAACAAATTCATTAGAAATACTCATATTTGATGATATTTATATATAATATATTAAAATAAAAATAAATCTTTATATATATTTTTTAGTAAAAATATAGTATATGTTATAAATATAATCTGTTTAATAGTAAATTATTAAATAATGTTTTGTATAGAGAGGAATAGGGATATAATAAGGATATATAATTACATAAAAAATAATAGATTAGGGATACAAAATGATATAAAATTATTGAATGAGCCTTTAGTAAAGGATATAATGAGAAAGGTAATAATATCTTATGATTTTACAGATATGAGGATTGATTTGTTTAAAATATATAATGAGATATATAATAATAATAGTATAAATAAGAAGATAAAGGTGATAATAAGTTTATTTTTGAATTGTAAGAATAATGAAGATATATTTAGATTATTATATAATATAATAAATGATAGATATTTTTATATAACATTATTGAGTTTATTTAAAAATTTGAAGATAATATCACAGTGTATAAATATAATAAAACCGGAAAAGATAAATAGAAAGTATTTTGATAGATTAATAGGTATATTGGGTGGTAATATAGAAAAGTTAAAAAGATATTTTAATGTAGATATGTATTCATTATTAATAAATATGGGAAGGATATATGATAATCCATTAGAGAAATTAAAGATAAGATTAGGGAAGAGGAGAAAGGTAGAGAAGATAGATAGTAATGATATATATTTAATATTTTCAAAAAGTTATCCAGAGGCAAGATTAAATCAATACAAACCGGAAGATAGAATAGGTATAATGTATTATGTTGTAAAGCATAAGTTATAGATTACAATACATAAAAATAAATAAAAAATAAATAAAGTAATAAAAAATTGATTTATAAAAGAGACAATATAATAAATTATAAAAAATATAATTTAATATTAATTATGGTTGAGGATCAGAATAATATATCGGTGAAGATAATTAAACAGTGTATTGATTCGGATATTAAAGAAGTAGATGAGATATTAAAAAACGATAACGATGATCAGACTATAAAAA
>Ga0169931_10001921_pt1 | contig 34213 bp, 33 predicted proteins | sample Kivu_15m_20L_FD_129675 | JGI IMG/M metagenome (GOLD analysis project Ga0169931, IMG submission 129675) | Freshwater microbial communities from Lake Kivu, Western Province, Rwanda to study Microbial Dark Matter (Phase II) - Kivu_15m_20L... | ecosystem: Environmental > Aquatic > Freshwater > Lake...
CAGGGGCGGCCGTTCAGGCGATCAATTTCACGATCGACGACGGCACGAGAACACCTGCGGTGGCGGGCAACGACAACATCGCTTCATCGAGTGTGGCACGACGAAATATCTACGACGCCACCGGCAATATTGTCGATGTGCAATTTACCGGTAACCCATTGCCGAACTTCGAGCTCAAACTGTGGGATGGCTCGCGGGATACACAGGGCAACCCTGATCAAGTCTCGTCAAATATTCTGTCTGCCGTTTCGGCGACCTCGGTCAATAATCTGATCGATCAGCTCAAGGCGCACCCCAAGTTTGACCCGACAGTGGTGGACCTGCAGTTCCAGAACGGTGAGATGAAGATCGTTTGGAAAATCGCCGGTTCGCCGAACCCTGTGACGACATTCACTACTACGAATGCACCCGACACGGCCGACAAGCGGCTGAACATCGATGTCGACAATCCGGTGACCTACACCCAGGCGGCCGATTTCGTATCAACGGCATCCCCGCCGTATTGGAAGCAGGTCTTCGACCTAAGCGATCTTCAATTTCACCGCGACACCACGCCGAAGAACGAAGGCAACAACTTCGAAATCCAGATCGGTGGGCGCATTCTGACAGCTGACAACGTTAGGGATATAACCGACCTCGTTAGCAAATTGAAGGCGGACTCCGACTATCAGTTCGTGCTGAAAGAAGCCGGATTCGATCCGTCGTACGATATGTTCGATGTGCAGGATGACGGTCCGCTAGCCAATCCGCGCAATCAAATTTTGACGGTCAAGTTCGGCCAGTACGCCACCGATCGCGCCTTCCTGCGCCAATCGGCGAACAACGTGACGATTGCCGATCCGGAAAGTGCGATCACGGCCCTCGACTATGTCGACAAGGCCGCGAAGGTCGTTAACGAATCGCGGGCTCGCATGGGCGCCACCATGAGCCGCATCGAGTACACCATCAACAACTTGATGAACATCGTCGAGAACACCGAAGAGGCGAAGTCGCGCGTACTCGATACCGACTACGCCAAAGAATCGGCGAATCTCGCCAAGGCGCAAGTGCTCGCTCAGGCGGGTACGGCAATGTTGGCGCAGGCGAACCAGTCGCAGCAGTACGTTCTCAATCTGCTGCGTCAGGGCTAACGGGTTTCACGGGCACCGGGTGCAAGGCATGTCGAAAACGCTCACCGCGTTCGTGGCGTGCCTGGCACTCGCCCCCGCCCTCTCGCAAGCCAGCTCACTCGCCAAAGCGGCCGAGGCCTTCGTCGAAACCGCACTCGCCCTGCCAAGCGGCAGCGCACGCGCGCACGGCGTCGACCCGCGGCTCTCGCTCGGTGAATGCAGCACGGACTGGCAGTGGTCCTTTCCGTACGACAATCACCACACCGTGCAAGTCGTTTGCCCTGAGAGCTCACAGGCTGCGCGGCGATTTGTCGCGATCCAGTTACCGGATCTCAACGGTCGCTCGCATGGGCGGCAAGCCCTTGCCGCCAGCAATGAAAGCCGGCAGACCGTGGTTGCCGCACGTGACTTGCCTTTCGGCCATATCATCAGCGAAGCGGACCTCACGGTCATCGATCTTCCCCGCAATGGACGCCCGCTGTCGGCAACTCTGAGCGACCGCGGCGCCCTACTCGGAATGACCCTGACTCGCCCCCTGCGAGAAGGCGAACCGATCGGCCGTGCCGATGCCCGCGCGCACACCTTAGTAAAGCGCAGCGCCCTGGTTTCCGCATGGAGCGAGTTTTCCGGTGGTCGTGTCGTCTCCAAGCTGGTTGCGCTGCAAAACGGCAAAGCCGGTGACTGGATAGAACTCGAAAATCCGCAGAGTGGTCGAAAGCTGCGCGGACAGATACAAAATGACGGCTCGGTCCGACTAGGTAAACAAGGGACCCCCGGGACAATTGCGATGGCAAGCCCTAAAGTTTCATCCGGCACGGTCGACTAGACCGACATAAAAGTGGGTGAACGACTATGACCATCGACAAAATCCAACCGCCACAGCCTTCTTCGGTACAGACGCAGGCCACTGCCGCGCGTCAGCTGAAGGACACCGCCGTGCAACAACAGACGGCGCAGCGTGCCTCGGCCGAAGTCACCGTCTTGCCGGTCCGCGTGTCAGCGGCAGCCAAGGAAATGGCCCAGGCCATTCGCCAGGCTGGCGGCAATGACGAAACCTTCGACCAGAAGAAGGTAGATCGCATCCGCAAGGAAATTCTCGAAGGTCGTTTTCCCATCAATGAGGAGCGACTCGCCCGCAAGTTCATGGAACTCGAGAACGAGTTGGGTGAGTTGGGACGTACATGAATCAAAGCGCACCCGCCGCCGACAATCTGCAAGAACTGGAACAGCTCTGCAAACGCATCTGTCACATCCTCGAGCGTGAACATGCGGTGTTGCGGGGGCGCAATGGCCTCATTGGCGATGGCGTGAACGAACTCGAGCAACTGCACGTCGAGAAAGATCGCGAAATCGACACGCTAGAACGCATGAGTCGGGCCTTCGTCAGCAGCGAAGCGACTCGAGACCAGGCCGAGCGCGCGCAACAGGTGCGCGAACACATCGAGCGCTGCAAGAATCTGCAGGCGCGCAACCACCAAGTTTTCAGTCGAGTCGTCACGGCTCAGCGGCGCATCATTTCGTTACTGCGCACGCCCGAAGACGACATCAGTCTTTACGACAAGGTCGGCCGAACTCGCGACTATGGTGCGCTGCGCCGCGCCGAACTCGCTTGATCGGGCTCCTTGCCCTGCATCCAGTACACCCAGGACAACACCACGGCGACTGCGACGTATACGTCGCGAGGTATCGTCGTGCCGATCGGTAGTTCGGCAAGACGAGCGGCGAGTGCAGCGTCTCGCATGATGGGCACGCCCTGACGCTCAGCCTCTGCAACGATAGCCTGCGCGAGCTCGTTGTCACCGCTTGCGATGATGAGCGGTATTGGGTTTTCGCCATATTCGAGTGCAACCGCACGATCGACGGGCAACGGACTCATACGCTCACCGTTCGCAGTTGCCCCGGGACCGCAGCCGGTATCGACTTGTCAGCCGCGGGGTCAAGCACCGACCAGCGTGCTAACTCAAGCCCCGCTTCCGCAAAACGACGAGCAAGCTCAGCGCGTGCCGCCTCCCAATGGGTGGTGCGGTCGGCCTGCGGGGTCGTGAGCGTCACGGCCACACCGCTCTCGCCCACCTGCTCGAGACGAATATCGATGCGACCACCCGGCAACTCGATGCCAGAGAGACGGATGCGCCAGGGTGGCTCACGCTCATCGCTGTCGCGCCCCCCATTACCGCCTTCGTCTCTTAAACGACGCGGATCTTGCTGGAAGATGATCCACCAGGCGCCAAGGCCATCGGGTGCAGGCAAAACGAACGAGTAACAGCAACCACCGGCTTGATGCGCAAGGTTCGCCGCACTCTGCATGCCTACCAGCTCATCGAGCGCGGCCCAAGCGCTGTGGGCACCGGCTGTACGCGGCTGCATATCAATAAAATTGAGTAGCTGTCGTTTCAGATCGATCGGTGGCACCGGCTTGCGCGCTTTGAGTTTCGCCTCATAGAAAAGCCCCGACTGGGACAGGGCGATCGTCAAAGCTTGCACCCACCCGGCAACACCACGCGAAATCGTCGCGGTTTCAGTCGACGCACTGCCCTGCACCGAAGCCATGCTCTGCATCAACCAGTCGGCCAAAGAACGCGGCGGCTCGAGACGCTGCGCGAGCGTTTGTACGGCACCCGTTGAGATCGGCGGCGGGCGCGGCGCAATTGGCGTCACTACTGCGCTCGCCTTGGTCGCCGCCATGACTTGTGGCGCACTGGCCAAGGCAATCGTCATGTCACGCACGACAGGTGGTGCCCCGGCGATCCGCGCCGCGGCCTTGCCAGCGAGCGGCAGCATCGGCACCAGCATCAGCGAACCCGTAGGATCACGCGCGACTTGCAGCGTGAGGTTTGAATTTTCACTCACACCGGGAATGGGTCGCGTCGTAAAAAATCGATCGCCAACTTTGAGCAACATCTCATCGTTCTGCAGGCGTACCGTTGCACTCAACATGCTGCCGGCCTGCCAAGTGCCCGCGCCGGCACCGGCTTTGGGCAAAACGATTGAGCGCTCGAGCGCCGGGACGAGATCGCCGTCCGGCGGCACAGGGGCTTGAGGTGGTAGTCCGACCGGGCTGAGCATCGTGTTTCCAGTCGCTTGCAAAATCAAAAACTTGAGCCGCGGCGTAGCCGCTCTCGGCTGGAGTATAGTGTGATTATTCCGTTATGGAGGATTCGTGCATGCGACGGTTTTTGCCGGTTGTCGTGGGGCTCAGCCTGCTCACACTCAGTGCAACACCGAGAGGCGAACTCGTGGCGCAGACCAACCCGCCGCGGACCGATACCGCCCAACCCTTGCGAACTCCGCCGCTCAACATGCGCGAGATTCCAGAGCTCGTCTGTCAGTCAAATCGTGAACTGCGCGTGCGCAACGACACGCTCGAGACCAACCTCAGCGAGACGCCACTGCGGCTGCGACTGCGCGGTAATTTTTTGTATGCCGGGGAAAACGCCGGCAGCGAAAAATTCTGGAGCACGATTACGCGTAATGACCGTCGCCGCTGGATCGCAGGAACCTCGACCCTGACGTTGAACGAAGCCCTATCGAGCGGCACGTGGACTCAAGTCGAGGCAGCGACCATCACGGTACGAACGCTGAGCTGCACGCCCTTCGACTCATCGCGCCGTTGATGAAATCGCGAGGACTGAGTTTGGTTGCGCTGCTGCTCACCGCCTGCGGGGGTGGGGGCACCGGCGGTGGCGAGCCTGCGCCAACGCCACCCGTGGCCGAAGCGCCGATACAAAATGGCGCGCTCACTGATCTGCGCTTCAGCGGTCTCAGTTACGTCTCGGGCAACTTGAGTGGCACCACCAACGCAAATGGTGCTTATACCTATCGATGCCCGAGCGGTTGCGACAGCATTCGCTTTGCGCTGGGTGGCATCAGCATTGGTCAAGCAACCGCTGCGCCCACGCTGACGCTGCGCGAACTGCAAGGGGGCATGGAATCGGGCACGCTCTCGGAATTGAGTATCCGTCGCGGACAATTTCTGTTGGCACTCGATGCCGATGGCGACCCGAGCAACGGTGTGAACTTTGCGTCCGAATTGATCACCGCACTGACCGGTGCGAGCCTCAATTTTTCTTCGGCCAATTTTGAGGCTGAACTTGGCGCGCTGTTCAATAATTTGCGCAATGACAATCGACTGGCAAGTGAATTTCGCGCCAGCCTCGCCATACCGAACCGCGACTGGGTTCGAGCGATTTTGGAACAAGCCGAGGCCATTGCTCGTGGCGTATTCGTTGAGTCACCGGCAACGGGTGGCAGCGCAAGTGAGCTGCGCAAGTACGTCGTCAAGATCCCAGATAGTTCGCTCGCTGCCTATCTTGGAACAAGCTCGGCGATCGCCGCGGCTTACGTACGCGGCCTCAAGCCTGCGCTCGGCGGTGGCCTCACGCTAGCGCCGGGCACCACGTCCGGCAACGTAGAACTGCGCGCCGTCACCTCACGCGGCATCACAGTGCCTGCGCCACGCTATTTCGACGGCGTGGATTCTCGGCCAGCCAGCGTGATCGTCACGAGTGAGCCTAATGCGTTGCCGTCGATCGGCAGTTTTTCTTTGACGGCAGGATCTGCCGATCTTAAATCTTTGAACTCGATCAAGAATCTGACTGGTACGCCATTTTCCGGCAGGCCAACGCCGCTCGGATCGAGCGGTAATGATGGTGCGCGTAATCTCGATGAAACCTTAAAACCGCGCAACCCCGAATTCGATCAGCTCGGACTCGACCCGGCCGGCATCGTCATCGCCGCTGATAGCAGTAGTTGGATCTGCGATCGACGCGGCCCATTTCTGCTGCAACTCGATGCCCAGGGTCGCAGCACCCGCCGCATCGGCCCGCAGGGTAATGCTGGCGCACTGCCTGAGGTTAGCCGCCTGCTGCCTGGCATCCTCGAGTCGCGACAATCGGGTCAGGGCTGCGGGGGTCTCGCACTACGTCCGACCTCTGAAGAGATCGTGATGGCGCTCGGCGCCGTCCTCGATGTCGCCGGCCGTACTCAAGCGACGGCGAGTCTGATTCGGCTGGTGAGCTTTAACCCGCGCACCAATGGCATCAAACAATTTGCACTACCCGTTGCGAGCAATGAAATCGGGCTTGAGATTCTTGATCTTGAGACCTTGGACGAAAATCGACTGCTGGTACTGCTACGCTTTCGCGATGGCGGCCCCACTCAACCTTGGCAGTGGCAGATTCGCCGAATTGACTTAAGTGCCGCTTCAAATATCCACGATCGGGTGCTCTCTAGTGGACCCAACGCGGGGCTCGCCTTGGAATACGGGACAGCGGCAAACATCGAGGCGAGCGGCATCAACTTTGCGCGCCAAGAAACAATCTTGTCGCTGCGACCACTCGGGTGGAGCCTCGAAAACCCCCGTGGCCTCGCGCGGGTCGATGCACGCACGCTGATCGTGATGGCGGAGGTCAACGGGGGTGTCACGAGCCGCATCCGTGGCGGCGATGCAAATCTCAGCGTTGCCGAGCATCAAGTTGATCGTAACGGGCTCATCACACCACGAGCCAGTAATTCGACAAACGCACCGACGTTTGAAATCGTACCGTCGAGCGCCGAGCAGCGACAAGTCGTGCTGTGGTCGATCACCCTGCGCAATGCGCTCAATTGACGCACGGCGCGTTACTTACGAAGGATCGACAATACAGGCCTGACCCACCCGCGCCGCAGCAGCGCACAGTTCACGAGCGGCAGCGAGATCGGCGACACCGACTCGCAAGAGGTACAACGAAGAGCTGCGGCTACTGCGCGCAATCGTCGGTGACAAGCTAGCGAGCGCGGCGACGCTGCGCTTGGCATTAGTCCAGGCACGTTCGGCGGCAGCTTGCGAAGAAAACGCACCGAGTTGCACGAAGACTTGAGTTGCAGGTGGCGCTGCAGCCGGTGCTTCGAGCGATGCTGAGCCAACAGCTGCCGCTGCAGCCGGCTCGGCGAGCGCAACAGCCAACTCCGGCGTCGCGGCCGGCTCGTCGGCAGCGTCGCCCGGTGCAGCTACCGTCTCGAGTTGCGCCACGCGCGCTTGCGCGAGCTTGACCCACAAACCTTCGGGGTGCTTTTCGAGATAGCGCTGATAGCTCTCTCTGGTGTTTGCCTGTTTGGCGCTCGACCAATCCCGCTCGGCGAGCAAGGCCTCACGACGCAGCCGAGCCTCAGTCGAATAGCGACTACGCGGATGTTGTTCTTGGTAATCAGCGTAGGCATCTGGGGTATCGATCGTCTTGGCCTGCTCCCAAGCGGCATCGTGACGACTGCAACCAGCCGCAACGATCAGAGCCCAGATCAACAACAAACGAAATCTCGAACCGCTCAACGACGTCGCTCCGCTCCGTAGTGCTGCCATAACTTGACCAAGAACAAAATCACCACGGCACCGACGATGGCGATCGGCACAGCGTATCGATCTGTGTCGCGCAGCCAGTAGAACCAACCCGGGTTGAAACGCCAGGCCGCCAAGATCGCCACCACCAGAAACACGTGGATGCGGATCAGCTTGCAAATACGGCACGCAGCACGCGGCTTCGGTTCGGTGGCACCCAGATTCATGGCGCAACGGCCTGCGTTCGCGGCGGTAAATCTTTGACCAGACGCACGTAGCGCGCCATTTCCGAGGTATTACGCCCGAACGCGTAACCCGTATAAAAGTTGACGGTCCAATAACGCCCAACCGACATGCTGTTCTTTGAACCCGTCCAGTATGGCGCAGCTGCGGTGTTGGGGTAGAGCCGCGTATCGATCTTCGGTGGCTCGCATTTCTTGCAGACCAAGGTGCGCAGCTCATCGACGGTCGGCAAACGCCAACCCGCACCGAGCTCGCGCTGCGCGAGCAGCACCGCCTGCTCGGCTTCTTTCAGCGAGAGCATGCGCGGGTTACCAATGCAGGTGTAACCGTTCCACACCTGGCCCGCCGAACAGCGCAGCCACTCAAGGTTGTGCTCGCTATCCCGAATCGTAAATTGCCGCAATTGGGTCGGCGTTGGCTCAGCGGCGCCCGCGCCGGTTTGCGCCGCCGCAGGCAGAGCAAAGACCAGGCACATGGCCGCAGCAACGAGCGACGGGTTGGAAACGTACTTCAACATCATTCGAGAAGTCGGCAGTAACAGCTTTGACTTGCGGATATCCACAGGGTGGTCATTAAAATACCATTTTGGAGTATAACGAAACCGCACAATCTGTCGACTAGGAATAGCACGCGGAACCTCCCGCGGCATGATCGCACCAATCATGGGGATGCTTTGAGATGGATATCGCGACTCTGATCGGAATAGTCGGCGCCGTGGGCCTCGTCATATGGGCCATGGCCTCGGGCGGCGACCTCGGCGCCTTTGCCGACGTACCCTCACTTATTATCGTCGTCGGCGGAACGGTCTTCGTGGTGCTCTCGCGTCACACCCTGCCGGAGTTCATCGGCCACTTGGGCGGTGCCGTCAAGGCGTTCATGCCGAAGTCGCAAAAGCTCGAAACCCTGATTGAACTCATGCCTGAACTTGGCACCCTCGCTAGGCGCGAAGGCATGCTGGCGCTGGAGCCCAAAGCAGCCGAGGCCAGCGAACGATTCCTCAAGAATGGCCTGATGCTGCTGGTCGACGGTACCGACGAAGGCAATCTCACCAGTCGCATGCGTACTGAAATGGAATCGATGGATCGACGACATGGCGCGATCATCGCCGCCTGGCAAGGTTGGGTCGACGTCGCGCCCGCAATGGGCATGATCGGCACGCTCGTCGGCCTTGTGCAGATGCTCGGTAACATGTCGGACCCAAAGGCCATCGGCCCCGCGATGGCCATCGCCTTGCTCACGACTTTGTACGGCGCGTTTATTGCGAACATCATCGCCGGCCCGATCGTCAACAAGCTCAAGATCTATCACGCCGAAGAAATGATTTATCGCGAGGCCGTGCTCTCGGGTCTGCAGGGCATCGCCCGAGGAGACAACCCGCGCTTGATCGGCGATTCGATCATGGCGCTGTTGCCGCCGGCGACCCAAGCCAAGCTTGCCAAGGCTTAAGTAGCCGGCCATGAACGCCGTTGCCGAAGAGTTGCCGGGCTCTCCAGAGGACGAGGTCGCAGAACCCGCGCCGCCTAAAGCCTCTGGGCCACCGCCACCACCGCCTGCCAAGAAGTGCCCGGAATGTGTTCCAGGTGCGCCGATGTGGATGGCCACTTTCTCGGACATGGCAACGCTGCTGCTGTGTTTCTTCGTGCTGATCTTGTCATTCGCCGAGATGAACGTGCCGAAGTTCAAGCAAATCTCGGGTAGCTTGCAGAACGCTTTCGGCGTGCAGCGCGAAGTGCCGGTAGTAGAGCAGCCTAAGGGCACGACGATCTTGAGTCTGAGCTTCTCGCCCTCGCCGACCGTCGCGTTGGTCGACAATCTCAAGCAGGAAACGACCGACACGACGCAACCGGATATCGAGATCCGTGAGAAGGACGCCGATATCACCACCGACGAGGTGTTCGCCGCTGCTGGACGCAAACCGCAGGATACCGACCGACCGGGAGCTCAAGGCTCGGAAGGCTCCCAAGGCAGCAGCGCACCGGACAGTATTGCGCAAGATGCTGAACGGGTACGCCAAGCACTAGCGGCCGAGGTTGCTGCAGGCCGAGTGGAGGTGGCAGCAACCAACACGCGCGTCACGGTGCAGTTCAATGCCGCGCAGAACGCCACGGCCGCCGAGCGTACGCTTGCGGCACAAGCCGTGGTCAGTGGCATGCAAAAACTCAACGAAGTGACGCCGCAACTCTCGAGCGAAGTCGCCGTCACGGGCGCAACCAGCGCACTCGTCGCGGCGGTTGAAGCCAAAGCAGCCACCAGCGGCGCTGATACCACCGGCCAACAGGGCGGCGGTGGCAGCTCCAAAGAAAAACGCGATCAGGCCGCCGAAGCGCTCGAGCAGGCTTTCGCCGGTGAAATCAAAGATGGTCTCGTCAAAGTCGAGCGCAAAGATGGCGCGGTCATCGTCAAGATCGGCTCCGGCGGCGCCTTTCCGACCGGTGATGCCACACTGACGCCACTCGCCATTGGTCTGATCGAAAAAATTGGTGATGTCGCGCGACAGGCCGGTGCTCGCATCGTGATTGGTGGCCACACCGACAACGTGCCGATCAACACGGTTCGTTACCGCGACAACTGGGATCTATCGGCTGCGCGTGCGATTTCCGTGGTCCGCGAGCTCGTCACGCGACGGGGTTTTGATGCCGCGCGCATTGAAGCACAGGGCTTTGCCGACACCAAACCCGTGGCGCCCAACGACACGGCGGCCAATCGCGGCCTCAATCGCCGTATCGAAATCGAAATTCAACTACCGAAGGAGTAAGCCCATGGTCCAAGTGCTCACTTACGCCGAGGGCAGGGTCTCGGTGGCACTCATCCCGGACCGTCTGAGGGCGCTGCTCGCCGAGACCCTGGAATCGCAAAAGCAAAAGGTCGCCGTCATCGCCGATTACTTGCCGCCCGTCGAAGCGGGTGCGGAGAATGATGGCGTGGCCGATAGACTCACCTTGCTGGCCTTGCCCAAGCATGGTGGTCGCGAGGAATTTTTGGTGCGCTTCCAGCGTGGCCGCGCCGTATGGATGGTGCTGGTTTACGGCGCCGAGCACTTCTTCGATTTCGATCGTCGATACATCCAGTCGTTCATCACCAGTATGCGCTTCTGCAGACCGGCAGCCGAACTGCACCCGTCGCACTTGCCGAGCTTGCGATGACGATAAGCCGAATGTGGCGCGCTCTGCTGTGCTCACTGGTACTAAGCGCCTGCAGCGAGCCGCCACCGCCCAGAACGACCGACCCAGTGCAGGGGCGCGCAGCGGAAATCCGCGACGGCATCGCCTATGTTCCGCGCACCAACCAACGCTACAACGGCTTGCTGCGGACCTATTACTGGAACGGTGATTACGTCCGCGCAACCTATATCAACGGCAAGCTCCACGGCACCTGGACCCGCTACACCGAGGACGGTGAGGTCCTGCAACATGTTTGCTTCGAGCATGGCAGAGCGGTCGAGTGCCGTTAAATGAAATATTTGACTTGGGCTTTGGGCTCTGTCTATTCTGCCGGCGCTTAAAAAACTTATAACAATAGTTGAATAATCGGGGGGAGTCGTGGCAAGAAACGTTCGTTTCGGAGCGTATCTGCAGGCCGTTACCGTGGACACCACGTCCATCGGTTATGACAAATTGGTCCCGAAACCAAAACTCGATGCCGAAGGCAACGAGCTGCCGCGCAAGATCGAGCGCCTGCAGATGTCGGGCGCTGACATCGTCAACCTGCTGCAACCTTATCTCAGCGTCCGCTTCATGGAGCAGGCGCGCGCAGTGGTTCCGCTCGCTATTTTCCTCGGCCTATTCCAGTGGCTGGTACTGCAAAAAAGCGTTGCCGACGCATCGCTGATCGCCACCGGGCTGCTCGCCGTGATGATCGGTTTGATGATCTTCATGGAGGGTTTGAAGCTCGGCTTGATGCCCTTCGGCGACATCATTGGCAGCACCCTGCCGCGCAAACTGCCCCTACCCGGTGTCCTGACCATCGCCTTGCTGCTCGGTATCGGCGTGACCTATGCCGAGCCAGCCATCGGCACCCTGCAAGTGGCAGGGTCCATCGTTGACCCGCAGAAAGCCCCGTACCTCTACACCATGCTCAACGAAAGAGCAGGCACGACGGTGCTCGTTGTAGGCCTCGGCGTTGGTGTTGCAGCCGTGCTCGGTACCGTGCGCTTTCTCTACGACTGGAGCTTGAAGCCGCTCATTTACCTTACTTTGCTACCGATCGTCATACTCACGACCTACTGCTCACTCGATGACGATCTTGCTTCAGTGATCGGCCTCGCTTGGGACTGCGGGGCTGTCACCACGGGGCCTGTGACCGTGCCACTGGTTCTGGCGCTCGGTATCGGCGTTGCGAGCTCAGGTGGCAAGGGCGACTCGCAGCTTTCAGGTTTTGGCATCGTGACACTGGCATCGCTCTTCCCCATTCTCGCGGTGCTCGCGCTCGCGATCTTCTGGAAGTTCACGGTACCCGTCGATGTGATCCTTGCTGAGGTTGCGAGCAAAGCCGAGGCCGCAGCGGCAGCGAGCAGCGCCGCTTGGTACGAAACCTCACCGGGTCTTGAAGTTCGACTCGGTGTGCAGGCGATCGTGCCGCTCGTGATTTTCCTCGCCGTCGTACTGTTTGCCATCTTGCGCGAGAAGCTGCCCAACGCGTTCATCATCGTCTGGGGTTTGCTGCTGTGCGTGGTTGGCATGTGCACCTTCAACATCGGTCTGACCTATGGGCTCGCAGCCCTCGGCGCCCAAACCGGTTCGTTGATTCCGGGCGCATTCGTCGCGATCGATGCCATGCCGAGTGCGCCGCTCTACCCGGCTGCATTGGGTATCTTCCTCGCGGCGGCATTTGCCTGGCTGCTCGGCTATGGCGCAACCATGGCTGAGCCTGCTCTAAATGCTCTTGGCATCACGGTGCAGAACCTCACCAACGGTGCATTCAAGAAATCGATGTTGATGTATGCGGTGGCGATCGGTGTCTCAACAGGCATCATGCTCGGCGTTTGCAAGCTGATATTCGATTTCAATCTGCTCTACATATTGGTGCCAGGCTATGGCCTTGCCTTGGTGCTGACTTATCTTTCAACCGAAGAGTTCGTCAACGTAGGTTGGGATAGTGCCGGCGTCACGACTGGTCCCGTGACTGTGCCACTCGTGCTCGCCATGGGTCTCGGCTTCGGCGAAGCGGTCGGCGCTCTTGAAGGCTTCGGCATTCTCGCTGCCGCCTCGATCGCGCCCATCGTAGCCGTACTCAGTCTCGGCCTCTACGTACAGTGGAAAACCAAGAAGGACTTGGCAGCAAGCGCAGCCGGGGCCTGATCGATACTCGCTAGACACCCAAAACAATAAGCGCCCGGAGATATTCATGGCCAAGCGCAGACTGACCAATCTCATCGACGTATCCTTGATGACCTGCGTCATCCAGAAAGGCATGGCTGAAACGATCAACAAGTCCTTGCTGGAACTCGGTATCCAGGGTGCAACGGTGCACATGGGCGTTGGCACCGGTGTGCGCGAGCGCATGGGCTTGCTCGGCGTCGCGGTCGACGTAGAACGAGAAATCATCAGCTTCATGGTGCCGAACGACCAGGTTGAGCGGATCTTCGAGCGGGTCTTCATCATCGGGCGGCTCGATACGCCTGGCATGGGTTATCTCTACGTGACGCCGCTAGTGCAAGCGGCGACCTATATTCCGCCTAATCTCGCGGCCCAGGCCTGAAGCGGACACGCGGAGGGACGCCATGAGCCAAGAGAGCACGAGCGCTACCAAGACGATACCGCGCATCGATTACACACGACTCATCACCCTCGTGATGTACGAGGGTGGCGCTGAAGCCATCATGGAAGAGCTTTATCGCCGCGGTATCAACGAGGCCTTTTTCTATTCTGCACGCGGCAAGCCGATCGGTCGCTCATCCGCCGCCGGCGGTCTGCCGGAGATTCCGAAGACCGAGATCCTGCATGCAGTGGTGGCAGCAGATCAGGCTGATTACATCTATTCGATGATCTATCACGACTTCAAGCTCAATGAGCCCGGAGTCGGCATGATCAGCGTCAACAAACTCGTTCGTTCGTCACGCTTGGAATTGCCACAAGGCATACCTTTCGTGTCGACCTTAGGCTGAAGGAGCAATCCATGAGTGACGAACTGAAAAATCGCGCCCAACGCAACAAGCGACTGATTTTCGACGCCGAGGCTTTCGTTCAATACAACGTGGGGCTCGTATCGGTAGCCCGCGGTCGTATGGACGAAGCACTGGCTGATGCCACCCGGCTCTATACGCTCGCCTCGACCAGCAATCGCGAACTCGTCATGCGCATGACCGACGATGTCTATCGTAATCGCACGGCCATCCTCGAGGCGCTAGAGCCAGCAACTACGGAGCAAACGCTATTTAAAACCTCGATGCTCAATCGTAGTCGGGTCGAATATCTCGATCATCGCTCGAAGATCAATCGTGAGCTCATCGAAGCGGGCGACAAGATCGCCGAGGCCATGAATCTGCTCAAACAGGCTGCGGCCAGTTTCGGCGACATCGCCGACAAGATGCTCGAGCATTGCGACGACGCGGCCGACTTGAATGCCGAGTATTTCGACGGCGAACTTGTCAAGCAGATGCAGGCCGCCACCGAACAGCGCAATACTGAGCGTATCAACGAGAACCTCGAGTTGATCGCCGCGATACGTGAGCGTGCACAAGGCAACCGAGAGAGACTTCTAGCTCGTTTCACACAGGCTGCGAGCGAGGCGGAGAATCTTGGTGAGTTGAATGATCGGCTAGAGAGCCAGCGTACCGAGATCATGTCGCTGCGAGAAAAAATTGATGCCAATCAGCATCGTATTGCCGATACGATCTACAAGATGTGACCTGACGGATTCTTCTCATGACTCAACCCCCCCGGGGAGCCCGATGGCGCCGGGTGCTCGATTGGACCCTGCTGGCTCTCGGCGGGGTTGCGATCGCCATCTTCATGCTTGGTTTCGACGCCGGCGAGCGCGCTGCCACGGCCACTCGCCTATTCCTACTCGAGCAATCGCCTTATTGGTTTCTGCTGATCACACCGCTGACTTTAGGCGGCATTCGCTATCTCACCTTACGCTATGCGCCGTTCGCCGCGAGTAGCGGTATTCCCCAAGTGCTCGGCGTCATCCACTCGACGCGCAGCACCCGCGCTTATGCCGATCATTTTCTTCTGACGCCCGTCAAAGCGTTGTTCAAAGCGGTGATGGTTGTCATCGCGATGGCCACAGGCGCGACGGCAGGCCGCGAGGGTCCAGCCATACAGATCGGTGCGTCTCTGATGAGCTCATGGTGCAACCGCTGGGTAAAGCGTATTCGTGTTTCACCGCGCATGATCATCACCGCCGGCGCAGCGACAGGTCTCGCTGCAGCCTTTTCGACGCCGATCGGCGCAGTGTTGTATGCACTCGAAGACCTCGCTGCCGGGCGCAAGTTGCGCTCGAAAGGGTTCCTGCTGTTGCCCATCGTCGTCGCAAGCTTTGCAGTACTTGCACTCGGCGGTCACGCCAGATTCTTCGCGATTGATGAAGTTGCACTCGTGATGCCGCCATGGTGGGCCATGCTCGCCGTACCCTTGATTTGCGGTCTTGTCGCGGGCGCGATGGGATGGATCATGGTGATCGGTATGCCGCGTCTGCTACCGACGACGCGCACGCCGTTGCAAGGCGGGCTGCTCGCTGCGGCCATCGGTCTCGTGCTTGCGATATTCGGCATCATGACTGCCGGACTTTCGATGGGCAGCGGCAACGATACGAGCGCAGCGCTGCTTAACACTGCCGCGCAGTTCGATGAAACCTATAGCGTCGGCATCATCAAAACGATTTCAACGACGCTGACTTTCGCCACGGGAATTCCAGCGGGAATTCTTACCCCTTCATTGGCGGTCGGAGCAGGTTTCGGTAACGACTTCGCGGTGTTATTCCAATTGTTTGAGAGTCGTCAATGGTTGGTGGCACTCGGCATGACGGCTTTCCTGGCGGGCGTGCTAAGGGCGCCTGTGACCACGGCGGTGCTGGTCGTCGAGCTAACCGGATTTTTCACCATGACCCTACATCTCTTGTTCGCAAGCCTGCTCGGGGTCGTGATGGCGAGAGTTTTTCTGCGTGAAAGTCTTTATGAAGTGCTGATGAAACGACTGATACACCCCAAATAACAACAGCCGACAACGGCAGGATAATTCCATGTCACCACGGTTCGCTGCGCTCAACCAACAGCTCAATAGTCCCTCGACGCCGCTTGCCCGGGCCTACATGGCCTTCGTCATTGCGACTATTTTTGGTTCGATTTTCTTCATGTTTCTCATGGAGGAATATCCAAGCTACTTTACCCATGACAGCAGTATCGTCATCGCTGTCGAGTCATTTCTGCTAGTCGCCTTTACTTTCGATCTGCTGCTGCGGCTCAGTTCAGCGCGCTTCGATGACTGGCGCAGCAATCTGTATTTACTGTTTGATGCGCTCGCGATCGTGCCCTCTCTCGCCGTGGTGGCCATGGCGCTTGGCTGGGAAGTTCACCCCGAGAACATCATCTTCTTCACACTGCTGCGGTTATTCCGCCTGCTACGTATCCTGCGCCTGCTGCGCATGGGCAGCCTGCTGGTACAAATTCTCGGTATCTCGGTGTTTACACTGGTGTTCAGCACCATTGCACTGCATCTCGGCATTCGTGTACTCGTGCAGCTATTCGAGCCGCTGTTCGGCTTTGATGTACATCAATATCTCGACCGCTCACTGCTCCTGATGGCGGTCACGGCCGTCGGTTCCGCCTTCGGAATTTCCATGGCGATTACTTTCGGCATGGTCAACCGTAAGCGCGAGGACATCACAGAGCGGCACCGGGCTGCACTCGATGCGGTCGACGCTTTTGAACGTGACTTTCGCGATCTGTTCGCTGAGACACTGAGCGAAAGCCAGCGACGACAGATGTTTCAGCCATGGCGCGACGAGATGCAGCGTTATCTACGCGCGAGATCGAGCTACGACGAGATCAAGGCGCACTCAGTCAAAATGCTCGATGACGTTCGTGCTGTCGTCAAAGGGCGACCGAGCATGGACATCGTGTTCCACTCAGTGCTCGTACAGCGGCTGTCGGCTTTTCTGGTCCGCGCCGAGCTCAGCTTTCCACCCGCTTTTTACCAATGGATGAAGCTGCTCGCTAATCTCTACTTCATCTTGGTCATGCTGGCCGCACCCGGCATCGTCGGCTTGTGCATTCAGATCGTAGTGATCTTCGTGTTCTATGGACTACTCGTCATCATCGAAGACATGGACTTTGCCATCGACGATGACTACACCATGTTCAACGCCAAGATCTTGCAGAACTGATCGTCACTTCACCGGTGCCGGCTTCTGGTCCTTGGCGTAATGCTCGAGGCTCGAGAGGCTGTGCCCACTGGTCCACACGGTCGGCGCGTCGAAATACATGGGGTAGTGCTTCTCGCAGTAATCGAGCACGTTACGCGTCAAAATCTCTTCAAGATTATTGGTGTTACCCATGAAGCAGGCGTACTGACAGTAACCGGTGCGCTGACCCATCAGCATCCATGGTAACCACGGCGTAATGCGATTCCAGGTACCGGTGTAATCGAGAGAAGTAATCTTTTCGTTCTGCAGATCTTCCACCTTGACGTGGTGGGCGAAGAACTCGGAAACCTGAGCAATCGGGCCCGCTGATTCGCGCGGCCATTTGTCCGGCTGCAATGCACTCGGGTATGCCAGATGCACGTGCACTTCCATCTCCGCCATGCTGCCGTGCTGATACCAGGGCAAGATGAACGGAAAGCGCGGCGTCTTTTCCTTGTTGAGCCCGCCGAAATCGGACATCTCGGGCCAGTAGTCCTCGATCAAATAATTGAACGGATCATTGGCGACGTGCACCGCCTTAACCGTTTCGTTGGTGAGCGGATTTTTCCAGTCGTCGAGCACTTCGCCGTTACGTAGATCGGTATAAACGATGACCTCGCGGCACATACGTCGGATTACGCCATCGGGAGCTTGTTCGAGACGAATAACACCGAAGCCCGAGGCACCCATGAGATCCACGACTTTCTTCTGTGGTTCGATGGCCATGACGTAGCCTTTGAACCAGAAGTATTTCTGCTTGCCGAAATCGAGATCGCCCTGAATGCGGGCATAGGCGAGCTTGTTGCCGCGCCCGGTCGAGAGGTCGAGGTAAGGACCCTTGAGCCCTGGGCCATAGCCGTGCAGCGACTTCATCGCTGCTGCAGCGCTCGCCAACGGCCCGCCCAGCGTCAACCCGGCAAGGCCCGCAGCTCCGATGGCAAGCGCGCCACCGGCACTCGCGGTGGTGAGAAATTCGCGCCGCGCCGGACGCTGCAGATCATTCGACTGAGACATGGCAAGACCCCCTATCTTGTAATGTCTCAGATGATGCCGCGTCAGCCGCCGTTGTGAAGGTCTCGCTGCATGCCGCGTCCATTTTCGGAGCGGCTATCGAGTCAGCTCGCGCCCTTCAAACGCTTGAGTTCGGCGAGCACCATGGCCGAGTGACCCTTGGCATCGACCTTTTCCCAATGCTTGGCGACTCGACCCTCGGGGTCGATGATGAAGGTGTCACGGCGCGCGAATTCCAGCAGACCCAACATCTTGGTCAGCACGCCATAGGCCTCAGTGGTTTTCTTGGTCGGGTCGGCCAACACGGAAAACGGCAGGCTGTGCTCCTGCGCAAAGTTCTTTTTCGAGTCGACATCATCAACGCTGACGCCGAAGATCACGGCATTCTCGCGTCGGAAGGCAAAGATATCGTCACGAAACTCGCAAGCCTGCGTAGTGCAACCCGGCGTGTTGTCCTTGGGATAAAAATAGAGCACCACCCACTTGCCCCGCTGCTCTTTGAGGGTGACCCAGTTGCCGTTTTGATCTTGCAGGCGAAAATCGGGCGCGGGAGCCCCGGGCTTGGCCGCATGTACAACCCCGACAAGCGCGACCAGGGCAAGAGATAGAGCGAGCAGTCCATGACGCAGCGTTCGCATGAGATGACTCCTGAATGAAGGGTTTGCCGTTATCTTCCCGATACCCGATATGCGGCACAATAGCGCCATGAGCAAGCGAACGGCAATCGTTCTGTCGGGCGGCGGTGCCCGCGCCGCTTATCAGGTCGGCATTCTCAAAGCACTCGCCAATATCGTTCCCGGCGAACGTATGCCGTTCGACATCATCGTCGGCACCTCGGCCGGCGGGGTCTGTGCCGCCGTGCTCGCGACCCACGCCCACGACTGGCGCGAGGGCATTAGGCGTCTCGAGCAGGTCTGGGCTAATTTCACAGTGGCGCAAGTTTTTCGCGCTGATACTCGCGCGATGCTGAGTGCAGGCAGTCGCTGGCTGCTGTCTGCGGTGAGCGGCGGACGTCTCAGCGCCGCGCCCGAGGCGCTGTTCGATAATTCACCGCTGCGGGCACTGCTCGCCGAGCGCATCGACTGGGAGCAGATCCGCCGCAACGTCGCCGAGCGACGGCTGCACGCAGTGGCACTGACGGCGACGAGTTACGCTGGCGCTCACCACCGTATTTTTTTCGAAGCCGACCCGGCAGTGCCCGATTGGCATGGCGTACGGCGCAATGGCACACGCGAACCGCTTGGTCTTGATCACCTCATGGCGAGCGTCGCCATTCCGTTTCTGTTTCCGTCAGTAAAACTCGGCGACGCGTATTACGGTGACGGTGCCATGCGACAACTCGCGCCGCTGTCACCGGCCATCCATTTGGGTGCAGAACGCATGCTGGTACTCGGCGTGCGCGCACAAAATGCCGCCGGCATAGACGAGTCTCGACCACATCCGACCTCGCCCTCATCGGGCGAAATATTCGGCTTCATGCTCGACACTCTCTTCAGCGATCAGATGGACGCCGATCTTGATCAGCTGCAGCGCACCAATCGTTTTCTCAATGCTGCTGGGCGTGAAGTCATGGGGCTGCATGAGGTCGAAGCCATGCGTGTGGTGCCGAGCGAAGATCCGCGTGACATCGCCGCAAATCACATCAGTTCGCTGCCGCGTGCGCTGCGCAGTTTGTTGGCCGTTATCGGTGCACGCGGCGCGGCCGGCGGGTTGCTCGCGAGTTATCTGCTGTTCGAGGCGGATTACACGCGGGAGCTGATCGCACTCGGATATCGAGACACCCTGCAGCAACGCGAGCAGCTACTGCAATTTCTCGCTTAAGCTACTGCGCGCTCTTGCGTCGCAACGCGGCGATGGCGCGATCGAGGCCCTCGAGCGTGGTCGGGAACATCCGCTCACCTACCAACTGTTGGGTGATGCGAATCGATGGTGTCCAGTCCCACTGCTGCTCCGGGGTCGGGTTCAACCAAACGAGTCGCGGAAAGTGTGCGGTAAAGCGCTGCATCCACTCGACGCCCGCCTCCGGGTTCCAGTGCTCGACGCTACCGCCCGGTTGCATGATCTCGTACGGACTCATCGCAGCATCGCCGACGAAAATCACCCGATAGTCGGGGTTGAAGCCGCGCAGCAAATCGAAGGTCGCAGTCTTTTCGGCGTGCCGCCGTCGATTGTCCTTCCATAGGGTTTCATAGATGAAGTTATGGAAGTAGAAATATTCGAGATGCTTGAATTCAGAGCGTGCCGCCGAGAACAGCTCTTCGCAGAGGCGGATGTGATCATCCATCGAGCCACCGACATCCAGCAATAGCAATACTTTGACGGCATTGCGTCGCTCCGGTCGCAGCTTAAGATCAAGCCAACCGGCATTGCGCGCGGTGGCATCGATCGTGCCGTCGAGATCGAGCTCATCGGCCGCACCCTGGCGCGCAAAACGCCGCAACTTGCGCAGCGCCATTTTGATGTTGCGAGTACCGAGTTCGCGCCGATCGTCAAAGTTACGATACTCGCGAGACTCCCATACCTTCACGGCTCGCCGCTGACGCGCACCCTCGCTGCCGATACGGATGCCCTCAGGGTTGTAACCTCCCGAGCCGAACGGCGACGTGCCGCCGGTGCCGATCCACTTGTTGCCGCCGGAATGACGCTCTTTCTGCTCACGCAACCGGTCGCGCAGCGTCTCGAGCAACTTGTCCCAACTGCCGAGCGCCTGCGCCTTGGCGCGCTCTTCTTCAGTGAACAATCGCTCGGCCATCATCTGCAGCCACTCGGCCGGAACTTCGGCCACGATCTTCTCGAACAAGCGCTCGGCACCCGCGAAATGCTCGGCGAATACTCGATCGAATCGATCAAAGTGCCGCTCATCCTTGACGAGCGCGAGACGCGCAAGCCAGTAGAACTCTTCGGCCGAACAAAATGCGATACGCGCTTCGAGCGCCTGCAGCAGCGAAAGGAACTCGGTGATCGATACCGGAACTCCTGCGGCGCGCAGATCGAAAAAGAAACGAATCAGCACGCTTGCTGACTCTCAGCGGGCGCGACGGTTGAGGAAGATCAATTGTTCGAACAGATGTACGTCCTGTTCATTTTTCAACAGCGCCCCATACAACGGCGGGATGGCTTTCTTCGGGTCGTCACTGCGCAAAGACTCGGGCGGAATATCCTCCGCCAGCAATAACTTGATCCAATCGAGCAGCTCGGAGGTTGATGGCTTTTTCTTCAAGCCCGGCGTCTCGCGAACTCGATAGAGCGCCGCCAGAGCCTCCGAGAGAAGCTCACGCTTCAAATTCGGATAGTGGACTGCGACGATCTCCGCCATGGTATCGGCATCGGGGAAGCGGATGTAATGAAAGAAGCAGCGGCGCAGGAAAGCGTCAGGCAACTCTTTCTCGTTGTTACTCGTGATGATGATGATCGGCCGATGACGCGCCTTGACGAGCTCGCGAGTCTCATAGACGTAGAACTCCATGCGATCAAGCTCACGCAGCAGATCGTTCGGAAACTCGATGTCGGCCTTGTCGATCTCATCGATCAACAACACCGGCTGCACTTCGGAGTCAAAGGACTCCCACAGCTTGCCACGAACGATGTAGTTGCGAATGTCGGCGACCTTGGGGTCACCGAGCTGCGAGTCACGCAAGCGCGAGACCGCGTCATATTCGTAGAGCCCCTGCTGGGCCTTGCTGGTCGATTTGACGTGCCATTCGAATATCGGGCGATCTAGCGCGCTGGCGACCTCGAGTGCCAACTGCGTCTTGCCGGTGCCCGGCTCGCCTTTGATCAGCAGCGGCCTGCCGAGCGTGATGGCCGCATTAATGGCCATGCTGAGATCAGCCGTGGCGATGTAGCGATCGGTGCTTTCAAAACGTGTCGTGCTCATGGTTGAGGTACCAAGGTCAAAGAATGCAGAGCCGGTCCAGGCAGAAAAGGTTTGGCCCCGCCGCTGACCCAGTCGGCAAATCCACGGCTGTAAAACGGGGATAACGGGTGACCACTCTGACCGCCCGGAAGCTGCAAATAGCCATTGGCTTCATCACCCGGCGACACGGCAAAGCGCTCGGAAGCACCAAATGTCGGACCGGCCACCCGCGGTACGTTCATGTCACCGTGCAACTCGACTGCCGGCATGTCGAGGTAGCGGGCGAGAGGCCCGAGCGCCCCGGATAACGGGTGACGAATGCGTGCCGTGTTGTAGCTGCCCCAGCGACACTCAGCCAAAGACTTACACCGGCTTTCAAGCTCGACGATGACCGCGTCAGCTTGCAAGAGCAAAAACTCGCGCCAATCGGCATACTGACCCGGCAGCATGTGCAAAGGTTGCTCGGTAACGAGTCGCCAAAGTGAGCCCTCGAACAGCGATACCGGTCGCGACTTGCTGCTCACCTCGAGACCTTGGCTGATGGACTGCCAAACAGCCCGACGGGTCACATCGCGAAATACCCTGACGATGCGGTAACTGACCGAATCGGTCGCCGCCCTGCCTTGCCAATCGACCGCCAAGCGCCGCAACTCGGCGCGCTTGGGGTGATTGCGTAGCGCCTCTTCATCGAGCACGCCGAGCAACAGCTGCTGCCAACGATCGAGTAACACCGCACGGTCCTCAAGCTGGATAGCCAGCATATCGGCCGGTGCCGCTGGCTTCGAAAGCGCAAGCAGCGCGTCGCGAATCTGACCCTGCCGCACACCGGTGTCATAAGGCATGCCACCGTCCGCCTCGTCATTGCCGAGAACGAATTCCAACTCGCCCTCGACATGTCGCGCGTTGGCACTCCAGATACGACCCGACTCAGGATCGACAATGCGCGGCGCCGTTGCGGCATCACGCCAAAGAATTGGCCGCGGTGTCTCTGGCCCCTGCTCGCCCTCGGGGATACGGCCGATGATGCTCCAGGCGATACGGCCACTTTGATCACCCACCGTGAAGTTCTGCTGCGGAATACCGACGCGCGGCGCAAGTTCAAGCGCGGCATCGACATCGCGCACCTGCTGCAGCTCGAGACTGGCAAGATTGGTCGCGCCTCGCTCGACGATCAACCAGCGCGCCAGCCAGCAGCGTTCCGTCCCACCCTCGCCCGAATCGACTCTGACCACCGTGCCTTGCGGCGCTTCGAGTACGAAGAGCGCTTCGGGTGAAGCGCCGGCGACCTCGATTGACTCTTGGTAGATCTCGAAAGCCCGCTCGCCCGAGGGCGCAAGATAACCCCGACGTTCGCTGGAACAGGACACATCACGTACGTCGGACCAGTCGCCATAGCTATTGGTGAAGGACCAGGCGATGTGACCATTTGAACCCGCAGCAACTGCCGGTAACCCAGGCAAGGTCACGCCGTTGAGCTCGAGCGGTGCGCCGTCGGCAGCCGCAATTTGCAGTCGCGCGCGATACCAGACAGTCGGCACGCGCAAACCCAAGTGCATGTCACCGGCAACCAGCGCGCGCCCGCTCGCCGTGTGCGCCCCAGCAACGGCCCAAGCATTGCTGCCGGGTCGTGCATCCGGATCGTGGGAGTCAGTCGACGTGAAATCGACTTGCCCAGTCGTCACGCCGGGACGCGCACGCAGATCCAGCCACTCGGGCGGCGGGATTGATGGCGCCGCATAAGGCTCGCCGCCATTGGCTGCTTGAGCATCGGCACGCGTGGCAAAATTCGGCGCATCCCATTCGTTGCCGCGCGGGAAGAGGAACTGCAATACCGCACGCACTGCATCGGCACCGCTCTGCCAGTCACCGCCCACTTTGATCACGCGCTCTTCGACACGCGCCGAGATGGCACGCCGCTCAATTTCACTTTGCAGACTCTCGTATTGCAGCTGCCACCACATCGCGTGGATAACGAGTACGGAGTCTTCGATAGCCCAATCAACAGGCTTTTGTCGCAACAGCAAATATTCCCATGGTCTGACCCGCAGGGATGCGAGACCATGATTGACGCCCTGCGTATAAGCCTCGACCCAAGCGCGCTGCTCGGGAGTGGCATCAGCCACCACTTGACGCGCTACCGCACGCAAGCGAAACCGGCGCGCAGCGCGGTCCTGCTCGAGCGTACTTGAGCCCAACAAGGCGGATAGCTCGCCTGCAGCCAAGCGCCGTGACAAGTCCATCTGAAAGTAGCGATCTTGAGCATGTGCGTAGCCGAGCCCGAAAGCGACATCAGCAAACGACTGCCCACTGACCGTCGGCACGCCATCAGCATCACGCACGATGCTGACGCTGCCACTCAATGAAGCTGCTTCGACAGCAACCTCACCGGCCAATTGCGGTAACGAACCGCGCAACAATGACCACAGCAACAACGCGATCGCCAACACCAGCAGCAGCACTGCTGCAACGATCCATTTGAGGATCCGCGCCATGACGCTCAGCTACGTTGAACGGTCAGAATCTGCATGGAATTGGTGCCGCCTTGGACGCCCGTCAACTCACCCTTGGTGAGAATCACTTGATCGCCTTCGTCGACCAACTGCAGATCGAGCAAGTGATTGAAGACCGAGCGCAGTAGATCGACGCCCGCATCCATGGAACCCTCGAAGGACACCGGATAGACGCCGCGATAGAGAGTGACACGACGACGCGTACCCTCGTGACGAGTGAAGGCGTAGATCGGGATATCGGAACGGAAGCGTGACATCCACTGCGGTGTGGCGCCGCTCTCGGTCAAAGCAACGATCGCCCTGACCTTGAGGTGATTGGCGGTGTACATCACGGCATTGGCGATCGCTTCCTCGGTCTGCGTGAACATGGCGCCAAAGCGCTCGCGCGGCCGATGAGTGGTGAACTGATAACGCTCTGCACCCATAATCACTTCGGCCATCGCCGCCACAGCCTTGACCGGATACTTGCCAGCAGCCGTTTCTGCCGAGAGCATCACTGCATCGGTGCCATCCATGACGGCGTTGGCAACGTCGCTGACTTCGGCGCGAGTCGGCACTGGATTCTGGATCATCGACTCCATCATCTGCGTCGCCGTTATGACGACGCGATTGGCGTGACGAGTCTTGTGAATCATGGTCTTCTGCAGGCCCGTCAGCGCCGCATGTCCCATCTCGACACCGAGATCGCCGCGCGCCACCATGATGACGTCGGTCGCAGCGATGATTTCATCGAGCTGGCTCACCGCCTCGTGGCGTTCGATCTTGGCGACTAGTCGCAGTGCGCTGCCGCCGTTTTCTTTGAGAAAGGCGCGCGCTTCGTGGACGTCTTCAGCATCGCGTACAAACGACAATGCCAGATAGTCGAGCCCCTGGGCCGCGGCAAAACGCATATCCTCAAAATCTTTGTCCGTGAGCGCGGGCGCGGAAATTCCGCCGCCCTTGCGATTGAGGCCCTTGCGATTGGAGAGCTCGCCGCCCGCGACCACGACCGTCTCGATACGCGTACCCCTGACCCCGGTGACTTCGAGCACGATCAGTCCATCGTTCAAGAGCAGCGTGTCACCGGCCACCACATCGCCCGTGAGCTCTTTGTACGCGACGCCAACTTCGCTCGCCGTACCGGCACGGGAATCGAGCGCGGTATCGAGTACAAAAACCTGACCGTCGACCAAATCGATCTTGCCGTCACGGAAACTTTCGATGCGGATCTTCGGCCCAGCCAGATCACCGAGGATCGCGACGTAACGCCCAGCGCGCATCGATGCTTCTCGCAGCAGCGTGATACGCCGCAGATGATCGTCATGACCGCCGTGGGAGAAATTGACCCGGGCTACGTCTAGGCCGGCCCGGCACATATCGAAAAGGACGTCGATGTCGTCCGTGGCTGGACCCAGAGTCGCCACGATCTTGGTTCTACGCAACATAGAGCGTCATTGTGCGGCCGCCGAGCGTGCCTTGCCAGCAAATCAGTTCGTCGCGCGCGCCTCGAGCGCGGCCACGGCCGGCAGGGTCTTGCCCTCGACGAATTCAAGGAAGGCCCCGCCACCCGTCGAAATGTAGGAGATGCCGGCCCCCACACCAAACTTCTCGATGGCAGCCAGTGTGTCACCACCCCCAGCCAGCGAGAACGCCGGACTCGCGGCAATTGCCTCGGCAATGCTGCGTGTGCCACCACCGAAAGCATCGAACTCGAACACACCGACGGGACCGTTCCAGAGTATGGTGCCGGCAGATTGCAACAGCGTTGCGAACCGCTCGGCGGTTTCGGGTCCGATATCGAGAATCATTTCGTCCACCGCCACCGCATCGACGGCGCGAACGACGGCCGTAGCTGCTGCCGAAAACTCGCGGGCGACGACAACGTCGTCGGGCAGAGGAATCTGCACGCCGCGCGCTGCTGCTTTCGCCAGCAGACTCTGCGCAGTACCCAACATTTCGGCTTCGTGCAGCGACTTGCCGACAGGGCGGCCGGTCGCGGCCAGGAACGTGTTGGCGATACCACCACCCACGATCAATTGATCGACTTTGTCGATCAGAGTCTCGAGCACGGTGAGTTTGGTCGACACTTTGGAGCCCGCGACGATCGCGACCAGCGGACGAGCCGGCGCCGCAAGCGCCCGCTGCAGAGCTTCAAGCTCACCCACCAACAACGGGCCCGCGCAAGCAATCGGTGCAAAGCGCGCGACACCATGGGTGCTCGCCTCGGCGCGATGCGCGGTACCGAAGGCATCCATGACGTAGACGTCGCAGAGCGCCGCCATGCGCTGCGCCAGCGTCTCGTCGTCTTTTTTCTCACCTTTGTTGAAGCGCACGTTTTCGCAAAGCACCACTTGCCCAGGCTCGCACTCAACACCGTCCAACCAATCGGCGAGCAAGGGCACAGGCGCGCCGAGCAGTTGAGTGAGATGAGCCGCGACTGGCGCCAACGAATTCTCGGCAGAGAACTCGCCCTCTTTGGGTCGCCCTAGGTGCGACATCACGATGACGCGCGCGCCGGCATCACGCGCGAACTGGATGGTGGGTAACGCCGCACGAATTCGCGCATCGCTCGTGATCACGCCCGCTTCGATCGGTACGTTCAGATCTTCACGGATGAGCACTCGCTTGCCACGCAAGTCGAGATCAGTCATGCGGCGTACAGTCATGAGATCAGCTCGCCTTCGACCAAGCGACCGTGGTGTCGAGCATACGATTGGAGAAACCCCACTCGTTGTCGTACCAGGAGCAAACTTTGACGAGATTGCCGCCGATCACCTTGGTCATGGTCGCATCGTAGGTGGACGAATGCGCATCGTGGTTGTAATCGATCGACACTAGCGGCGCCTCGGTATAAGCCAACACGCCCTTCAGCGGACCCTCGGCTGCCGCCTTCATCAAAGCATTGATCTCGGCCACCGACGTGGCGCGCTTTGGCGTGAAAGTCAGATCGACCAAAGAAACATTGATGGTGGGCACGCGCACCGCGAAACCATCGAACTTGCCCTTCAACTCGGGCAACACCAGACCCACCGCGGCCGCAGCACCCGTCTTGGTCGGAATCATCGACATAGTCGCCGAACGGGCACGACGCAAATCAGAGTGATAAACATCGGTCAGCACTTGATCGTTGGTGTAGGCGTGCACGGTCGTCATCAAACCGCTTTCAATGCCGATGTTCTCGTGCAGCACTTTGGCCACGGGCGCGAGACAGTTGGTGGTACAGGACGCATTGGAAATGACCGTGTGCGAGGCACGCAGGATCGAATCGTTCACGCCATAGACGATGGTGGCATCGACATCATCGCCACCCGGCGCCGAAATCACGACTTTCTTCGCGCCGCCGGCCAGGTGCGCTGCCGCCTTCGCTTTGCTGGTAAACAAGCCGGTGCACTCGAGTACGAAATCGACGCCGAGCTCACCCCAAGGCAACTTGGCCGGGTCACGCTGCGCGAGCACGCGGATTCGATCGCCATTGACGACCATCGAGTCGCCCTCGACGCTGACCTGCCCCGGGAAACGACCGTGCGCGGTGTCGTAACGTGTCAGGTGAGCGTTGGTTTCGGCATCGCCGAGATCATTGATGGCAACGATCTGTAATTGATCGGTGCGGCCGCTCTCGTAGAGCGCTCGCAACACATTGCGGCCGATACGTCCGTAACCGTTGATACCCACTTTGATCGTCATGACTGGCTACCTCTGCGTGAATTCGCGAATTTCAATGTGAAAGCTGAGCGTCGATCGCGCGCTCGATATGCGCGGCGGTCAAGCCATAGTGTTCGAAAAGATCGGCCGCCTTGCCCGAGGCACCGAAACGGTCGATGCCGAGCACAACGCCGTCGCTGCCGACATACTTCCACCAGCTCTGGGTCGCAGCAGCTTCGACCACGATGCGCCGCGTAACCTGCTTTGGCAGCACGGCTTCGCGCCAGGCGGCATCTTGCGCATCGAATGTTTCGGCGCAGGGCATGGACACGAGCCGTACCCGCAGTCCACGCGCGTTGCAGGCTTTGACCGCGTCGGCTGCCGGAGCGACCTCTGAACCGGTGGCAATGACGATAGCTTGCGGGTCGCCACCCACCGGGTCGATAAGAATGTAACCACCGTTGGCAATCGCGGCGGTCTGCGCGGCGTCACGGGCCTGCTGCGGCAGTGCCTGCCGAGTGAGCACGATGCTGCTCGGGCCAGCGGTGTGTTCGATCGCAGCCAACCAAGCGACAGCGGTCTCGGTCGCATCGCAGGGACGCCACACTGCAAGATTGGGCATGGCGCGCAATGACGCCAAATGCTCGATCGGCTGGTGGGTGGGACCATCTTCTCCAAGGCCAATGGAATCGTGGGTGTAGACCAGCACGACACGCTGATGCATCAGCGCCGCAAGGCGCACCGCGTTGCGCGCGTAATCGGAGAACACCAGGAACGTGCCGGCATAGGGAATGAACCCCCCATGCAGTGCGAGCCCGTTCATCATTGCGGTCATCGCAAACTCACGTACGCCGTAATAGACGTAGTTGCCCGCGGCATCTGCCGGCGTGATCGCCTTGGAATCTTTGCGGAAGGTGTTGACCGAGCCTGTCAGGTCAGCCGAGCCGCCGAGCAACTCGCCCATCGCGGGGCCGAGTGCATTCAAGATGACTTGCGAGGAGGCGCGAGTCGCCTGCGGGGTGGTGACGCCTGCGGCGGCGGCAAAGGCCGCTGTACGCAACTCGGGCCAAACGGTCGGTAACTTACCGCTCATACGGCGCAGGAACTCGGCTGCGAGTTCGGGGTATTCGCGTTGATAACGATTGAAACGCCGTTTCCAGGATTTCTCGGCACGCGTGCCGCGGGCACGCTGGTCCCAAGCCTCGCGCACTTCTGTCGGAATAACGAAGGGCTCGGCGTCCCAGCCGATCGCAGCGCGAGTTGCAGCGATCTCCTCGGCGCCAAGTGGTTCGCCGTGAGTCGATTTGCTGCCCTGCTTGTTGGGGGCACCCTTACCGATGATGGTGCGCGCGCAAATCAACGTGGGCTGAGAGCGATTGCCGCGCGCCTTGCGTAACGCCTTGGCGATCGCCTCGCCGTCATGCCCGTCTATTTCTTTGATGACCTGCCAGCCATAGGCGGTAAAGCGCTTGACGGTATCGTCGGCCATCCAGCCCTTGACGTCACCGTCAATCGAAATGCCGTTGTCGTCGTAAATGCAAATGAGCTTGCCGAGGCCGAGTGTGCCGGCGAGTGAAGCCGCCTCGTGCGAAATACCTTCCATCATGCAACCGTCGCCCAGAAAGACGTAGGTGTGATGATCGACGATCTCATGGCCCTCGCGATTGAACTCGGCAGCGAGCAGCTTTTCGGCAAGCGCCATGCCCACCGCCGTTGCAATGCCCTGGCCGAGAGGCCCCGTCGTGGTTTCGATGCCGATGTCGAGATCGGCCTCGGGGTGCCCGGCCGTACGCGCGCCGAGCTGCCGGAAATTTTTGAGCTCGTCGATCGAGAGTGGATAGCCCGAAAGATGCAGCACTGAGTACAGCAACATCGAGGCGTGCCCGTTCGAGAGCACGAAGCGGTCGCGATCAACCCAACGGGGATTAAGTGGGCTGTGCTCCATGAGCTCGCGCCACAACACCGCCGCGATATCAGCCATGCCCATGGGCGCACCCGGATGACCTGAGGCCGCTCTCTGCACCGCGTCCATGGAAAGCGCCCGAATGGCGTTGGCGAGAACACGGCGGTCAGTCATGAGGAAGCTCGTCGGTGATTGCGTGAATCTGCAATTGTCCCTCACCAGAGGGCGTTTTTTCAATGAACGGCCGCGATTAACCGCTATACTTTAATGCGGTTTTTTCAGCCTCGGACGCAGAGCATGGCCAATCACTACCTCTTCACTTCGGAGTCGGTCTCCGAGGGTCACCCGGACAAAGTCGCCGACCAAATTTCCGACGCGATCCTCGATGCCATCCTGACTGAAGACAAGCGCTGTCGCGTCGCAGTCGAAACACTGGTCAAGACGGGCGTCGTCATCGTCGCCGGCGAAGTCACGACCAATGCCTGGGTAGACATCGAAGGCATCGTCCGCCGTACGGTGCTCGATATTGGCTACAACTCCTCTGAGATGGGCTTCGATGGTGCGTCGTGTGGCGTATTGAATGTAATCGGCAAGCAGTCGGTCGACATCGCCCAAGGCGTCGATCGCGGTGATCCGCGCAAGCAAGGCGCAGGCGATCAAGGTTTGATGTTCGGTTTTGCCACCAACGAAACCGACGTCCTGATGCCGGCAGCCATCACGCTCTCGCATCGTTTGGTCGAGCGTCAGGCCAAAATACGCAAGCAAGGCAAGCTGCCGTGGCTGCGACCTGATGCCAAGAGCCAAGTGACGCTGCGGTACGAAAATGATCAGCCCGTTGCTATCGACGCCGTGGTGCTCTCGACGCAGCACAGCGACGATGTTTCGACGCGCAAACTGCGTGAAGCCGTGATGGAAGAAATCTTGCTGCCGGTGTTGCCGAAAAAATGGCTGCACAAAGGCACCAAGTTCCATATCAACCCGACTGGTCGCTTCGTCATTGGTGGTCCGGTGGGCGACTGCGGACTTACCGGTCGCAAGATCATCGTCGACACCTACGGCGGTTTTGCCCGCCACGGTGGCGGTGCGTTCTCGGGCAAAGACCCCTCGAAAGTCGATCGCTCGGCGGCCTATGCCGCACGCTATGTCGCCAAGAACATCGTCGCTGCAGGTCTTGCCGACCGTTGCGAAGTGCAGGTTTCTTATGCCATCGGCGTCGCAGAGCCGACTTCGGTCATGGTCGAAACCTTCGGTACGGGCAAGGTGCCGCGCGACAAGCTGACCCAGTTGGTGCGCAAGCATTTCGACCTCACACCCTATGGGCTGCGCGAAATGCTGAAGTTGGCCCGTCCGATCTACCAAAAGACGGCGGCTTACGGTCACTTCGGTCGCGAAGACAAGGATTTCACCTGGGAAAAGACCGACCGCGCGGCCGCTTTGGCCGCCGATGCGGGCCTCAAGCGTCGCCGCTGAGGCCGACCCAAGGTAAGATATCGACCGCGCGATGAGGGGCGCTGCAGCACCGGGTTGGCCGGTGCCAGGCTCGTCGTGCGGTTTTTGGTCAACGGCGCCCGTTCATCTTCAACAAAGATCAACGGAGTCAAACCATGAACGCTGTCATCAAAGATCTTGCTGCCAAGGGCGATTTCCACGTCGCCGACCTGTCACTCGCCGAGTGGGGCCGCAAGGAAATCCGTATCGCCGAAACCGAAATGCCGGGCCTGATGGCGATCCGCGAAGAGTATGCCCCGACACAGCCGCTGCGCGGCGCGCGCATCACGGGCTCACTGCACATGACCATTCAGACGGCAGTGCTGATCGAAACGCTGCAAGCTCTCGGTGCGCAGGTGCGCTGGGCCTCCTGCAACATCTTCTCGACGCAAGATCATGCCGCTGCGGCCATCGCCGTCAACGGCACACCGGTGTTCGCCTACAAGGGCGAGTCACTCAAGGAATACTGGGACTTCACGCACCGCATCTTCGAGTGGGCGGACGGCGGCTACTCGAACATGATCCTCGACGACGGTGGTGACGCCACGTTGTTGTTGCACCTTGGCTCCAAGGCCGAGAGCGATCTCTCGCTGTTGTCGCATCCGGGCAGCGAAGAAGAGGAATATCTCTTCGCGAGCATCAAGGAAACACTGCAGCGCGACCCGAAGTGGTACTCGACCCGTATCAAGCACATCCGCGGTGTCACCGAAGAAACCACTACCGGCGTCAAGCGCCTCTATCAGATGGCCAAGGACGGCGCGCTCGCCTTCCCGGCGATCAACGTCAACGACGCGGTCACCAAGTCCAAGTTCGACAACCTCTACGGCTGTCGCGAATCGCTGGTCGATGCCATCAAACGCGCCACCGACGTCATGATCGCGGGCAAAGTCGCCGTGGTCTGCGGTTACGGCGATGTCGGCAAGGGCTCTGCGCAGGCCCTGCGCGCCCTGTCGGCGCAAGTTTGGGTCACCGAGTGCGACCCGATCTGTGCGCTGCAGGCGGCCATGGAAGGCTATCGCGTGGTGACGATGGAATATGCCGCCGACAAGGCCGACATTTTCGTGACCGCCACCGGTAACTTCCATGTGATCACCCACGATCACATGAAGAACATGAAAGACCAGGCCATCGTCTGCAACATCGGTCACTTCGACAACGAAATCGACTGCGCCTCGCTCAAGCAATACCAGTGGGAAAACATCAAGCCGCAGGTCGATCACGTGATCTTCCCAGACGGCAAGCGCATCACCTTGCTGGCCGAAGGGCGCTTGGTGAATCTCGGCTGCGGCACCGGGCATCCGAGCTACGTCATGTCGTCGTCGTTCGCCAACCAGACGATCGCGCAGATCGAGTTGTGGGCGAACCATGACAAATACCCGGTCGGCGTCTACGTGCTACCCAAGCACCTCGACGAGAAGGTTGCCCGTCTGCAGTTGAAGAAACTCGCCGCGCAACTGACCGAGCTCACCGATCAGCAAGCGCGCTACATCGGTGTTGAGAAACAAGGTCCGTACAAGCCCGAGACCTATCGCTACTGATCAATCGGTCAAGACAGTGGGCGGCCATGGCGCTAGCATTCGGCCATGGCCGCCCGCCGCTTCCTGCAACTGACCGACACCCACCTCATGGGTGATCCCGCGGCAACGCTGCGCGGGGTCAATGTTCTCGAATCGTTACGCCGCTGCTTGCGCTCGGCAGAACGGCATTTCGGCTCACTCGACTTAACTGATGCCATCCTCGTCACCGGTGACATCGTGAACGACGATGCTGCCGGTTACGATTGGCTGCGTAGCGAGCTCGCGGACCGCGGCGTACCCGTGCTGTGCATCCCCGGCAACCACGACGAGCCCGCGGAAATGCAGCGACGCTTGGCGGCGCCACCCTTTCAGATCTGCGGCCACCGCGACTTCGACGGTTGGCGCATCATCCTGCTCGACTCGCAAGTACTCGGGGCAACCCATGGACGCTTGTCAGCAAGTGAACTCGCGCGACTCGAGACGGCCTTACATTCGCACATGGGCCAACATGCACTCATCGTGCTGCACCATCACCCGGTACCGCTGCAAAGCCTGTGGCTAGACTCAATTGGCCTGCATGAACCAGAGGGCTTCCTGGCACTGATAGAGCGCCATACGAGCGTCCGCGGAATTCTTTGGGGGCACGTTCATCAAAGTTTCGACACTCTGCATAACGACGTGCGCTGGCTTGCCACGCCCTCGACCTGCGTGCAATTCGCGCCCCGCCGCGACGACTTTGCAATCGATGAGCGTCCGCCGGCTTTTCGCAGCTTGACGCTGCATGACGATGGTCGCATCGACTCTGAAGTCGTGTGGGTGGACTGAGTAGCACATGCGCAGCTTCGCTATTTTCCTTGGGCTGTTCGCCGTCGGTTTTGCTGCAATGGCGCTCTTGGCGTGGCCGCTCTACGACCTTTTGACCCCGACCTGGGATCTGAAATTCCATCGAGTGGCCAATCGCCTCGGCATGCTGGTGTTGCTGATCGGCTTTATTCTGCTCGCGCGCCGGCTGCGGGTGGCAGATCGCGCCAGCCTCGGTTACGGCCTGCGACGTAGCGATTGGCTGCGCGAGAGCCTACTCGGGCTCGCGCTCGGCGTCGCGACCATGCTGCCGATTGCACTCGTGATGTTCGCCACCGGCTTGCGCACTCTCAAGCCCGAGTTTGCCCTCGATATGGTGCTGCTCGCGCAGCTGGCGCTCGGAGGCCTTGCGACCGGCATCACGGTGGCATTCATCGAAGAAACTTTCATGCGCGGCGCGATGCACACGGCGATCGAACGCGAATCAGGAACGACCGCA